>Ga0187784_10000015_pt1 | contig 115499 bp, 97 predicted proteins | sample 1015_SJ02_MP15_2_FD_132964 | JGI IMG/M metagenome (GOLD analysis project Ga0187784, IMG submission 132964) | Tropical peat soil microbial communities from peatlands in Department of Meta, Colombia - 1015_SJ02_MP15_20_MG | ecosystem: Environmental > Terrestrial > Soil > Wetlands > Peat | place...
ATCATGGGCATCCAGCCGCTGATGGCGGCGATCAGGGCGTAATCAAACCTGAAATACCATGCCCCCTCGCCAAGGGCGCTAAATCTACCTTCCCGCAAAGCGTTTTGACACGACCAAGACCCAGAGGATGTGCACGCCGACCTCCTAACGTCGAAGCGAGCAACAACGCCGCAAAGCGGCCGCGGTTCCATCGCGAAGAATCGGGTGCTTGGCACAAGAACGCAAGGGCGGTGGTTGCCGAACGCGCGGCCCGGTCAGCTGCGATTTTCGCGGCCACTGGGACGGGAACGCGCGGCGCATTATAATTCCGGCCAGTCGATGGCCGGGGAGGGGAGCGTCCGCAATGACCAAGACCCTGGTCAAGCCGCGCACCAAGGTGCGCACCAAGACGCAGCGGCCGCGGCTCTACAAGGTCATTCTCCTCAACGACGATTACACGCCGCGCGAATTCGTCGTCGTCGTACTCAAAGCGGTCTTTCGCATGAACGCCGACCAGGCCTATCGCGTGATGATGACGGCGCATCAGAAAGGCGCTTGCGTCATTGCCGTCTATGTCAAGGACGTCGCCGAAACCAAGGCCAAGGAAGGCACCGAATTGGGCAAGAGCAAAGGCTACCCGCTGTTCTTCACCACCGAGCCGGAGGAGTAGCTGGATTTGCCGATGGCAGAATGAATCGAGGGGCTTTCTCCGCTCGCTTCGCCGGGCCCGGCGGATTGCGCCTCACGCGTCTTGGCAGGCCGCGCTCAACCGAGCCCGTTTCTGACCTGTTGCCCAACGCGAAGGTCGTTCTGTCCTGGAAGGCGGCTGCCGGCCTATGGGGGCGCACCATGCGCAATTGCGGAGCGTTCGTCATTTTATTGCTGATGAGTTCCGGCGCCCTGAATCCGGCGCACGCGGCGGGCGAGACAGTCCACATCCTCGGTTGCGTAGTCCCGGGCGAGGAGGCCGGTTGCCTCATCATCAAGGATCGCAAAACCGGCGAGAGTTACCAGATCAACTCGGCGAATCCGCGGCCCGACCCGGCGCAGAATCTCGTCGTCGATCTCAAGGGTCAGATCTTCCGTGGCGTGGATATTTGCATGCAAGGGCCGATCCTGAAGGAGGTCATCTGGAGTTACACGAAATTGCGCTGCGCGGATCAGACCAAATAGCGGGGCTTGTCCGGGCGCATGGCCCGGACTGAGCGGCCGGTTCGACGCCCCAAGCGATCCGGCGAGAGCTATTTCTTTTCGATCGAAAGGCCGCCGGGGCCGATGTCGATATGCACGCCCTCGGGGGGCCTCTTGCGGTCCTGATAGAGCTGATAGCCGAGCGCGGCGACGACGATCACCAGCGCGCCGATGATCAGGTAGAGGATGTTGGTGCGGGTCACGGCCGGGCCCCGGAAAATTGTTGTGATTGTAGCCCGGATGGGGCGCAAGCGAAATCCGGTCGGCGCCGGCTCGCCGTTACAGGCTGCCGTTCGCGGCGATATGGAAGACGATGATGAACGCCGTCATGCCCAGTGCCGCCGCCAACCCGTAGCCGGCCGCGCGGCGTCGGCACTGGTTGGTTGTATGGTTTTGCGTACTGGTCGTGTTCATGGCGGCGTCGCGGCGGGGCGGCCAAAAAAGATCGTTCCGAGTTCAACGCAGCGCGCGCCGCCGGCGTTCCGGTGCGCGACGTCGCAGGTTTTGGAGCGCATGGTGAAGCGTCGCGCCGTCGGGCATTCGTGTCGAAAATAGGCTCGACAGTGCCTATAGTCGGTACTGGCAGTGTCACGCCTTCAAGGAGTGGGCGACATGTCTCCGCGCAAGTTTGTCTTCCGGTGGGCGCCGAAGGCTACCGGCGCTCCGCCTCCATCGGCAGGCGAGAAGCCGTTTCATCCGCTTTATGGCGTGATGAAGGGACTGATCCGCATCGTGCCGGGCGCCGATCTCACGCAGCCGGCCGATCTGGAATGGGCGGACTCGCTCGATGCACAGTGCGGTCCGGAGAAGCGGGAAAAGTAGGTACAGCCGCTCCTTCTGAAGACACCTGCACGGTTGGAGCAAAAGTACGTACGATAGGTTCGGTGGCGAGTTCCATTCGATGTTGGGTCCCCTTTACTTTCCGAGCGTACTGCGATCCTTTAGTTCCAAATAATCTGAAATCACGCTCAGATAGGCATAATCCAACGTTCCTTCGACAACAAGATTGTTCTCCGCCACAAATAGAAGGGCATCGCTGGCAAGCGGCTCACCTATCGGGGACCTAGTGTCTCCGAAATCCCCTTCTAAAGAGCCATGGTTGCATCCGCGCTTCATGGCCAGAAAGTCGAAATCACCCCCGAAATGATCGCGGCGGTTGCCCGATTTATTGAGGACCGTTTTGAGCTAATTCCTGGTCCGACAACGAATCATCTGGCGGCGGATATAATCCAAGTCGCGCTCGAAGCCCGGCTCGCCAAGCCCGAAACTCCGTCGCTGTGTCGAGAAGCGGACTATGGAGAGTCAAAAAGTGGTGGTCGAACTCCTTAATTAGCGCAGCGTTGTAAACGAACTTCGCCCGATGATCGATTTCGTTCTTGCGCGTGCTTGAATCTGCAGGCCATAGGGCGCAGTAATTTAGGTCAGTTGGCGCGCCGCCGATTTTGCCGTGGGCTATTTCATTGCGTCGTGCTGACCATCCGCGACATGCCTGCATTATCGAACGCATCCGCTTGTGAAGTCTGGGATGATGGTGCACATGGAAAAACGCATCGGCCGCCGCTTCGACCATTTCGGCGCGCGCATCAAAGCTAACGATAGAACCATACGCCCGTTTTGCCGGACTCATGGACTTGGCAAAGCTCAGGATCAGCATGTCGCCATCACTAACGATGGCCTCAAATAGCGAAGCGATAGCGTCCTCGACGTATTGCCATGAGCTTAAAGCTCCACCTACGGCGGCAAAAAGCTCTTCGGGGTCTTTGTCATAGGTGCTAGGACGGGGCGGAATATCCCAAGGCTTTTTTGGCATGGCGAAAAAGTCTCAAATCCAGAAGTTCTGGGAAGCCGCCCGCGAGGTGGGGGCCGACGAATCCGAAGAGCGATTCAACGCGACACTGAAGGGCTTGGCCAAGGCGAAACGCGAAGCGAAAGCCACGCGGTGCGGCCTTGGCCAACACGATCCCGGCGAAATGGCGAAGCCCAAGCACTGAAACGGGGCTTCGCCATCCTACGCGCTAGGAGGAACTTGCCGTTGTCGGCAGTGTTTGGGGCCGCGCCCCTCGCACTAAAAGCCGAAATCGAGCTGCAGGGGCGAAGGACAGAAATCCGGTAGGCAATAGGCTAGTCGGATGTGATCGCACACCCGATGCACTACGCCGTTCCGCTTTCGGTCATACGCTCTGACAAACACGAATTTCGGCCCCTTGCCATGATTGTGCATGGCTTGGGCTCCTTGTGTTTGGCGGGCGTACATCCCGCTGGCTGTCCGCCCTTACGCGCGGACCCGCCAATCGAAGCCCCGGCCAAATGGCCGGTCACACAAGGATTGCCGATGACGGCAACTAACAAACCTAAAGGCCACTGTGGCCAATCCAAGGCGGTTGGTTTGTGAAGTCCACAATCGCCCAGTAAAGGGCGGCTGAAGTGGCCGCCCACAACTGCTAGCTACACCCCGTGGTGCCGCCGCAGGTATCGCATTTGAGGCAGGTGCCGTTGCGGACCAGCGTGAAATTCCCGCACTCGCCGCAGGCTTCGCCTTCATAGCCCTTGGCGCGGGCTTCGGCGCGTTTCTCCGCCGCGGCCTGTCGCGCATGGGTATGCGCATCGGTGCGGTTCACCAGCTCGAGCGCCTGCGCCGGTGAGAGCTTTTGCTCGGGCTCGGCCTTGAGCGCGGTGGTGCCGTCGATTTCCGCGCGCGCAGCGGCGGGGGCGAGCGCGGTCACCTTCGCGGTCGGCACCCCCTCGCCCCGGCCCTCTCCTGCAAGGGACGGAGAAGATGGTCGCTCCACGCCCTGGCCGCCCTGCATCACCTTGAGACGGTCGGTGCGCGAGCGGGTCAGCCCCTTCGACACGTAGCGGGCGTCCGGCGTGGGCCTGCCTTCCTCGACGCCCTTGCCGAGCGCGTCGAAGCCCCCTTCGGCCGGCTCGACATGGGCAAGATCGAACCGCGACAGATAGCTCACCGCGAGCTCGCGGAACACGTAGTCGAGGATCGAGGTCGCGTATTTGATCGAGTCGTTGCCCTGCACCGGGCCCGACGGTTCGAAGCGCGTGAAGGTGAAGGCGTCGACATATTCCTCGAGCGGCACGCCATATTGCAGGCCGAGCGACACCGCGATGGCGAAGTTGTTGAGGAGCGAGCGCAGCGCCGCGCCCTCCTTGTGCATGTCGATGAAAATCTCGCCGAGCCGGCCGTCGTCGTATTCGCCGGTGCGCAGATAGACCTTGTGGCCGCCGACCACCGCCTTCTGCGTGTAGCCCTTGCGCCGGTCGGGCATGCGCTCGCGCTCGCGCATGACCACGACGCGTTCGACCACTTTTTCCACGATCTTTTCCGCAAGCCCGGCCACGCGCGCCGCCTGCGGCCGCTCCAGGAAGGTCGAGACGGTCTCGATCTCCTCCTCGTCCTCCTCTTCGGCGATGAGCTGGCTTTGCAGCGGCTGCGACAGTTTCGAGCCGTCGCGGTAGAGCGCGTTGGCCTTGAGCGCCAGCTTCCAGGAGAGGAGGTAGGCCGCCTTGCAATCGGCGACGGTCGCCTCGTTCGGCATGTTGATGGTCTTGGAGATGGCGCCGGAAATGAACGGCTGCGCCGCCGCCATCATGCGGATATGGCTCTTGACCGAAAGGTAGCGCTTGCCGGTGCGCCCGCAGGGATTGGCGCAGTCGAACACCGCATAGTGCTCGGGCTTCAGATGCGGCGCGCCTTCGACCGTCATGGCGCCGCAGACATGGATGTTGGCGGCGTCGATCTCGCGCCGGGTGAAGCCGAGATGGGCGAGAAGATCGAAGCGCGGCGAATTGAGATCGGCCGCACCGACGCCGAGCGCGTCCTGCAGAAAATCGGCGCCCAGCGTCCATTTATTGAAGGCGAATTTGATGTCGAAGGCGGTCGGCAGCGCCTTCTCCACCTTCTCGATCGCCTCCGGCGTAAAGCCTTTGGCCTGCAGCGTGGCGTGGTTGATCGCGGGTGCGTCGGCGAGCGAGCCGCGGCCGACCGCGTAGGCGACGATGTCGGCAATCTCGCTCTCGCCGTAGCCGAGCGCGCGCAGCGCCTGCGGCACCGCGCGGTTGATGATCTTGAAATAGCCGCCGCCGGCGAGTTTCTTGAACTTCACCAGCGCGAAGTCGGGCTCGATGCCGGTTGTGTCGCAATCCATGACCAGGCCGATCGTGCCGGTCGGCGCAATCACGCTTGCCTGCGCGTTGCGGTAGCCGTGCGCCTCGCCGAGCACGAGTGCGCGGTCCCAGGCGCGCTTGGCATGCTCCGCCAGCGCGGCCGGACAGGCCTTGTGATCGAGCGGCACCGGCGGGGTCGCGACCTTCTCATAGCCGCTGCGCTCGCCATGGGCGGCGCGGCGGTGGTTGCGCATCACCCGCAGCATCGGCTCGCGGTTCTCGGCAAAGCGCGGGAACGGGCCGAGCGCGGCGGCCATTTCCGCCGAGGTGGCGTAGGCGATGCCGGTCATGATCGCCGAGAGCCCGCCGCAGATGGCGCGTCCGGCGTCCGAATCGTAGGGGATGGCGGACGACATCAACAACCCGCCGAGATTGGCGTAGCCAAGCCCCAAGGTGCGGAACTCGTAGGACAGCCGCGCGATCTCGCGCGCGGGAAACTGCGCCATCAGCACGGAGATTTCGAGCACGATGGTCCACAGCCGTACCGCGTGCTCGTAGCCTTCGATGTCGAAAGTGTCTGTCGTTCCCGAGCCGGCCGAAGGCCGCGGTCCGGTATCCGCGTTCGCTGACGCCGGGGTTCCGGAGTCCGCGCTCGCCGCCGCCGCGCGGCGCCCCGCAAGGACGCCCGAGAACGCCAAGAGGTTCAACGACGCCAAATTGCAGGCCGTGTCATCGAGGAACATGTATTCCGAGCACGGATTGGAGGCGATGATCGGTCCCGCGGCGGAGCAGGTGTGCCAGTCGTTGATCGTCGTGTGGTATTGCAGGCCGGGATCGGCGCTCGCCCAGGCGGCATAGCCGATCTTCTCCCACAGCTCGCGCGCCTTCATCGTCTTGGCGATCTTGCCCGGCTTGGTGCGCCAGGTAAGGTCCCAGTCGCGGTCGGCCTCCACCGCCTTGAGGAACTCGTCGGTGATCCGCACCGAGTTGTTGGAATTCTGGCCGGAGACCGTGAGATAGGCGTCGGAATCCCAATCGGTGTCGTAGGTCGGAAACGCGATATCGGTGTAACCCTGCTTGGCGAACTGGATGACCCGGCGGATGTAATTGTCGGGCACATGGTTCCTGCGCGCCGCCTTGATCTCGCGGCGCAGCACCGGGTTCTTGTCCGCATCGAAGCAATCGTCGCCCGAGCCCTCGCAATTCACGCAGGCTTTGAAGACCGCGCGCAGGTGCCGCTGGTTGACCCTCGACCCGGTGACGAGGCTGGCGACCTTCTGTTCCTCGATTACCTTCCAGTCGATGAACTGCTCGATGTCGGGATGATCGACGTCGACGATCACCATCTTCGCCGCCCGGCGCGTGGTGCCGCCCGATTTGATGGCGCCCGCCGCGCGGTCGCCGATCTTCAGGAAGCTCATCAGGCCGGAGGACTTGCCGCCGCCGGACAGCCTCTCGCCTTCGCCGCGCAGTTTGGAGAAATTCGTACCGGTGCCGGAGCCGTATTTGAACAGCCGCGCCTCGCGCACCCAAAGATCCATGATCCCGCCCTCGTTGACGAGATCGTCGGCGATCGACTGGATGAAACAAGCGTGCGGCTGCGGATGCTCGTAGGCGGTGGTCGACTTCACCACTTCGCCGGTCTTGTCGTCGACATAGAAATGCCCCTGGCTCGGGCCGTCGATGCCATAGGCCCAATAGAGGCCGGTGTTGAACCATTGCGGCGAATTCGGCGCCACCATCTGCATCGCCAGCATGTAGCGCAGTTCGTCGAAGAAGGCCTCGGCGTCGCTCTCGGAATCGAAATAGCCGCCGCGGAAGCCCCAATAGGTCCAGGTGCCGGCGAGGCGGTTGAACACCTGCTTGCACGACACCTCGCCGACCAAGCGATCTTTCTCCGGCAGCTCGTTCAAGGCGTCCTCGTCTGCGATGCTGCGCCACAGCCAGGAGGGAAGGCGTTCCTCCTCGACCTTCTTCAGGCGCGCGGGCACGCCAGCCTTGCGGAAATATTTCTGCGCCAGCACGTCGGAGGCGACCTGCGACCATGCCTCCGGCACCTCGACATCATCGGCGTGGAAGACAATCGAGCCGTCCGGATTGCGGATCTCGCTCGCAGTGAGACGGAAGACGATATCCGCGTAGGGCGATTGTCCCGCTTTGGTGTAGCGCCGCTCGATCCGCATCTCTTGCCCCTTTCAGTCCCATTTTCTCGCGTCGGCGGCCGGGTGAAGCACCCGTTTAATATAAGACGCCGACAGTCTCCCGCGACCAGGACGCGCCAACTCCGCCGCCTCCAGCCGCCCCGTACCCCTGCCCAATACATACCTCGGTCTGACCACCTCGCCCGGCTCCTCGCCAGCCGGTCCCTCGTTGCCGCGCCGCTGTGCCTCTTGCGGGCACCTTGCAGCTCCCTGGGCGCAACAAGACCCTATGCTCGCGCCGTCGGCGCGGAGCGGCCCCGCACACCCTTTTTGGAGAGCCCGGCGGACTTCGGTACTCCCGCGCCGAACTTGCAAAAGCTAGGACAAGCTCGCCGCGCCCGTCAAGACTTAGTACAAAATTCTGAATCAACCACTAAATGTGGGGATTACGGGGACGAATCGGCAGGGATGCACAAGTATCGGATATCCATGGAAGATTCGAAAGAGCGCAAAGGGTGCGCCTTGTGGCATTACCGATGACGGGTTGCATCGAGGGGAAGGCTCCCGCCTCTGCTGCAGCCAGACCCGTCCCGGGGCGTGACCTCGAGAGAGGGGTGGCCAAGCGATAGGTCATGGTCCTGTCACGCAACGACGGGCGTTTTCCGCTGATTCTGAGTGAAACGTTGTGCAAAATCGGCGCTTCTCGTCGATGCAAGGCCGCCGATCCTTCCTAAGCCATTGTATCTACGGTAGAATTATATCGTCGGCGATGGTGTTGCCGCCGCGGCGGGAACTCGCCCAGCCGATGCGATCTCGCCCCTTCGCCTGATGTGGTCGAACGCCCCTGAGCCGCGACTGCCGTTAACCTTAAAAGAACCGCTATTTTTCGTAGGCTTGCCCTTGCTTGACGGGGTGGGAGCGGTGCGTCGATAACATTCTGTTAATGGTGCGGGGTCCGTTGCAGCGTCCAGTCCGCGCGGGGCGCATTGTTGCGTGTGCCGCCCTCCTGCTCGGCTGCACCCAAATCATTCACAACGAGCCGATCAATCAGCCGCTTGTGACTGCCGCCAAGCAGATTGGCGAAGTCCCCCACGATGTCGAGACCTACTACGACGATACGGTCATTGCGCTGTCGTTTTCGGGCGGCGGTACGCGGGCAGCGGCTTTTTCCTACGGCGTTCTCACTGGCTTCGATGAGACGCACATCGCGACCCCAACGCGCACGGTGTCGCTCCTCGACCGCATCGACTTCGTCACTGGCGTGTCCGGCGGATCGGTCCTTGCCGCCTATTACGGGTTGAAGAAGCGCAAAGCGCTTACTGATTTCAAGCAACGCTTCCTGCTGCGCAATGCGGAGGAAGATCTGCAGATGAATCTGAGCCTCGCGAACATCGCGCGCGGGCTGCAAGGCGGCGTCAACGACGCGACCCTGTTTCCGCGCTGGCTCGACGACAATCTGTTCGAGCACGCGACTTACAAAAGCCTGCTGTTCGAGCACCGGCCGCTGGTCTGGATCAATGCTTCCGATATCTTCAACCGGACGCCGTTCGTGTTCGGCCGCGCGACCTTCGGAGCGCTGTGCAGCGATCTGTCGACCTACCCGGTCTCGCTTGCGGTAGCGGCGTCCGCGGCGGTGCCGGTGCTGTTCGCGCCGGTCGTCATTCAGGGTTATCCGGGCGGCTGCACGATTCCGCTACCTGAATGGGTGCAACGTGTGCGGTCCGATCCTGACGCTCCGCCGATACTCAAGAATTACGCCGACGCGTTGCAGCGTTATCACAATGGGGAGGTCCGTTACGTGAAGCTGCTCGATGGCGGTATCGTCGACAATTATGGTCTCGCCGCTTTCACCATCGCGCGCCTCGCCGCCAACGCTCCGTACGGGCCGCTTGAGCCGGAGGAGGGCGTCAAGCTGCGGCGACTCCTGTTTTTGGTGGTTGATTCTGGCCGCGCGCCCTCGGGTTCGTGGTCGCAGACCGTCGAAGGCCCCTCCGGCGTCAATCTGATCACCGCCGCATCCGATACCGCAACGGAATCCGGCGCCGTCGGAACCTATTCCGTCTTTCAGGAAACGATGAGCGACTGGCAGGACAAGCTGATCGAGTGGCGCTGCCGGCTTTCCGCGGCCGATCGCCACCGCTTCGGCGCGCCGTCGGCATGGAATTGCCGCGACGTGAAATTCTTTGTCGGCCGCATCGCCTTCGATCAGCTCGGTCCAGAGCGCGAAGCTGCGCTCAACGCAGTCGAGACGGCCTTTAAACTGCCGCCCGAGCAAGTCGACATGCTCATTAGCGCGGGGCGCGATGCGCTCAAGGGCAACGCGACCTTCCGCTCGTTCCTCGCGTCGCTGCGCCCCGTGCCGCCGCCGCGTGGGGCGCCGGTCGCCACGTCCGGCTCGTCCCAGCAAGAAGCGCAGGCACAGTGACGCCGACGGTCACTCCGCCGCGACCTTTTTGTGCCCGAGCCGGCGGTTGAGCGTGTCGAGCAGCGCTTCGGCGGCTTCCGCGATTACCGTACCGGGCGGGAAAATCGCCTCGGCGCCAGCGGCCTTGAGTGCCGCGTAGTCCTGCGGCGGGACGACGCCGCCGACCACGACCATGATGTCGGCTCGGCCGTGGCGCTCGAGTTCGGTCTTGAGTTCCGGCACCAGGGTCAGATGCGCTCCGGCCAGCGAGGAAATGCCGAGGATGTGCACGTCATTCTCGACCGCTTGGCGCGCCGCTTCGGCCGGCGTCGCGAACAGCGGCCCGATGTCGACATCGAAGCCGAGGTCGGCGAACGCCGAGGCGATCACTTTCTGGCCGCGATCATGACCGTCCTGACCGATCTTGGCGACGAGGATGCGCGGGCGGCGGCCTTCGTTTTCCTCGAATTCGGCCACGTGCTTCTTCATCCGCTCGAGGGTGTCAGACATGCCGACCTCCCGCCTGTAGACGCCGGAAATCGCCTTGATCTCCGCCTGATGGCGCCCGAATGCTTCTTCCAACGCCAATGAAATCTCGCCCACCGTCGCCTTGGCGCGCGCGGCATCGACCGCGAGCGCAAGGAGGTTGCCGTTGCCGCCGGCGGCATTGCGGGTGAGCGCCGCGAGCGTTTCGGCGACGGCCGCCGCGTCGCGCTCGCGCCTGAGCCGCTTGAGCTTGTCGATCTGCAATTGCCGCACGGCACCGTTATCGACTTTGAGGATTTCGATCTGCGCCTCGTCCTGCGGCCGGAACTTGTTGACGCCGATCACCGATTGCGCCCCGGAATCGATGCGCGCCTGGGTGCGGGCGGCGGCTTCCTCGATGCGCAGCTTCGGCAGTCCGGCCTCGATTGCACGGGTCATGCCGCCGAGGTCCTCAACCTCGCGGATGTGATCCCAGGCCAACTTGGCCAGATCCTGAGTGAGCCGCTCGACATAGAACGAGCCGCCCCAGGGATCGATCACGCGCGTGGTGCCGCTCTCGCGCTGCAAGACGATCTGGGTGTTGCGCGCGATACGGGCGGAGAAATCGGTCGGCAGAGCCAGCGCCTCGTCGAGCGCATTGGTGTGCAGCGATTGGGTGTGTCCCTGGGTCGCCGCCATCGCCTCGAGGCAGGTCCGCACAACGTTGTTGAACACGTCCTGCGCCGCGAGCGACCAGCCGGAGGTCTGGCAATGGGTGCGCAGCGACAGCGAGCGCGCGTCCCGCGGCGCGAACGGGCGCATCAGCTTCGCCCAGAGGACCCGCGCTGCCCGCAGCTTCGCCACCTCCATGAAAAAATTCATGCCGATGCCGAAGAAAAAGGACAGCCGCGGCGCGAAGCGATCGATGGCAAGCCCGGCGGCAAGCCCGGCCCGCACATATTCGACGCCGTCGGCGAGCGTATAGGCAAGTTCGAGATCGGCGGTCGCTCCCGCCTCCTGCATGTGGTAGCCGGAAATCGAAATCGAATTGAATTTCGGCATATGCGCCGAGGTGTACGCGAAAATGTCGGAGACGATGCGCAGCGACGGCTTCGGCGGATAGATGTAGGTGTTGCGCACCATGAATTCCTTGAGGATGTCGTTCTGGATGGTGCCCGCAAGCTTGGCCGGCGGGACGCCCTGCTCCTCCGCCGCCACGATATAGAGCGCCAGCACCGGCAGGACGGCGCCGTTCATGGTCATCGATACTGACATCTGGTCGAGTGGGATGCCGGCGAACAGGGTGCGCATGTCGTGGATCGAGTCGATGGCGACGCCTGCCATGCCGACGTCGCCGGCCACGCGCGGGTGATCGCTGTCATAGCCGCGATGGGTGGCGAGATCGAAGGCGATCGAGAGGCCCTTCTGTCCGGCGGCGAGGTTGCGGCGGTAGAAGGCGTTGGAATCCTCGGCCGTGGAGAAGCCGGCATATTGCCGGATCGTCCACGGTTGGGTGACGTACATGGTCGGGTAGGGGCCGCGCAGGTAGGGGGCGATGCCCGGATAGGTGTCCAAGCAGTCGATGTTTCTGAGATCGTCGGCGTCGTAGACGCTCTTGACCGCGATGCCTTCCGGCGTCAGCCACGGTGCGGCCGGCGCCGAAGCGCTCGGCGGCGCCTCGGCAAATTCGACGCTGGCAAAATCCGGGATTCGGCTCATCCGGTCACCCGATCTCGATGCCCAGGATATCGTACGCCGCTTTGAGAGTCGCCAGGGCGTCGCAGCCTTCGTAAATGAAGGATTGGACTCCGGCAATTCGCAAGGGCGCCGCGCGGTCGCCTGGTCGTCCGGCAAGGTAGATGTGCCGCGCTCCTGCCGCTTTGAGCGCTTCGGCCGCGGCAGCCGCCTCTCTTTCGTAGACCTTGTCGGACGAGCACAGACAGACCAGGGCGAGGCCGGAGGCTTTGAACGCGCAGACGAGAGCGGCAAGGTCAGTCTTCCACGCCGTGCTCGCTTCGCCGCCGCTTGCGGCACTGATGTCCCCCGATGCCGGGGGAGAAGTTAGATAACCGTCTTCGTTGGCGACTGCCTCGATGCCCCCGGCCTCGAAAAAATTCTTGGCGAAGGTCACGCGCGCGGTGAAATCCGCCGGCATGCCGAGACTGGCGAGGAAAATCTTTGGCCGGGCGTCGGTCTCCGCGAGCACGCGGTCGGAGATATCGCGCAGCGCTTCAAACGGCTCCGCGAGGCGGATCGGCGGCAGCGGAACGAACGTTGTATGCTGCCCGCCGCGCGGGCGCACGTCACTGCTTCGCCCGACCTCCGCTTCGTGAAGGTTCGGGAATACGCTGACGCCGATCAAGGCATCCTGGCGGCGCGCCACCGCCGCGGCACGTTCGGCGCGCACCGCGTCCACCTTCTGCTGTATGACGCCGTTTTCCAGCGCGGCCGCGATTCCGCCCGCCGCCTCGATGTCACGGAACAGCCGCCAGGCTGCGCCGCACAGCTCGTCGGTCAGATCTTCGACCGCGCCCGAGCCGGCAGCCGGATCGGCAACTTTGGCGAGATGCGCCTCGCCTATGAGAATGAGCTGGGCGTTGCGCGCCACGCGGCGCGCGAATCGGTCGGGGAGGGCGCGCGCGGCGGTGAACGGCAGCACGCTGATCGCGTCGGCGCCGCCGAGCGCGGCCGCGAACACGGCAATCGTCCCGCGCAGGATATTCACCTGTGCATCGCGCCCGCCCATCATGCGCCACGCCGTCTCCGCCGACACGAATGCCGGCTCGGCCGCAAGTCCGCACGACGCTTCCACGCGCGCCCACAATTTTCGCAGCGCACGGAATTTTGCCATGGTGAGGAACTGATCCGCATCGGCGGCGAGACGGAAGAACAGCATGCGCCGCGCGGTTTCCAGTACAACGCCTGCTGTCTCCAGCGCGCGTAGATAGGCGAGCGCGACGGCAAGCGCGAAGGCCAATTCCTGCGCCTCGGAGCCGCCGGCATTATGGATGACGCGTCCGTCGGCCACGGCGAGCCGGCCGGAAAATCCCTCGCGGGCCAAGGCGGCGAGGCGGCGTCCAAAATGCGGCGCCTCCTCGCTCCATCGCCGCGCTGCGCCGCCGGATATCGCCATGGCGCCGAGCGGGTCATGTCCGAGACGGACATTTGTTCCTCGCAGGGACCGGGCTTGTCCTCTCGCCAGCGCTGCATCGATCATGGCCTCGGCCTGCGGCGAAAGATCGAGCTCGAGCGGAAGCCCGGCGCCAAGATCGATGCCCTCGAGCGCGCGCCCGAGTGCCGCGTCGCTTGCCGGCAGGGCGAAGCCGTAATCGCCGACCGCTCCGCCAAAGACGAGCGAAAGACCGGTGGCGCCGTTCTTAAGCTCATCGAGCGCCGCTTCGTTCGCCAGCGCGGGATCGGGCTGATCAATGCGCGCGAGCGCCTGCCAGGGCGCCGCGCCCGGTCGCACGAAAAGGGGCCGCGCGCCGGGGCGTCGCCCGGCGAGCGGCTCGATGCGCAGGCCGTCATAGGTGGTGCTGACGAGCCGCTCGAATGGCGCGCCCTTGAGCACGGCGTCGACGAGCTTGCGCCAATCCTCACGCGTCGCCGGAGCAGAATCCGCGGCAAGCGGCAGGGTTTTTTCAGGGTCCGTCATTGGCGCAAATTGTCCCTGGCCGGCCAGATAGACCAACACATCCGGTCGTGCAATTGGCGCGCCGTTCAGTCGACAGCCCCGTTTGCGGCGGGGAGCGAGGTCTGCCCTGCCGCGAGCTTCTCGATTCCACTCGCATCCACCCGCTCGAGCGCCTCGCGCACCCGGACGCCTGCGATCATCCGGTCGGGCGCAATCTCGGCCAGCGGCACTAGCACGAAAGCGCGCTCGAAAAGGCGCGGATGGGGAAGAGTGAGGTCCGGACCATCAAGCACGAGGTCGTCATAGGCGAGGAGGTCGATGTCGATGACGCGTGGACCCCAGCGGCGTTCGTGGGCGTGGTCGCGCCCGAGCGCATGTTCGCATTCCTTTATGCGCGTGAACAGGCTGCGCGCCGTGAGCGAAGTGGTCACCGCAATGGCCGCGTTGATGAAGGGTGGCTGGTCGGTGACGCCCCAGGGCGGGGTGCGGTAATCGGACGAGCGTGCCTTGAGCCGCACTTCCGGACCGTCGCACAGCATGGCGATTGCCTGGCCGAAGGTCGCGCGCACGTCGCCGATATTGCCGCCGAGCGCGATCAACGCCTCAGCCATGGTTGCGATCACGCCTGCGCTCGATGGTCACGCCGACATCGTTGAAAGTCGCGGCGATCGGCGCGTGCGGCTTGCGCACGGTGACGCGAGCGCCGCGAACCTGCGGATAGCGGTCGAGCACCGCGTCCGCGACCGCGCCGGCCGCCGCCTCGACCAGCCGATAGCGGCGGGCGCGGAACGCTTCGCTCGCGACCTTCACTAGCATTTCATAGGAAATCGTATCCTTGAGCGTGTCGGTGCGCGAGGCTTCGGCGAGATCGATGTCGAGGACGAGATCAAGCTTGAACGGCTGTCCGACCTTGGCCTCATGCGGCATCACGCCGTGATAGGCGTGCAGGACAAGGCCGTTGACGAAGATCGCGTCGCTCATCGCGCGCGCCTGATCGCCGCGACGACGGCGAGCGCCTGCGCGGTCGGCGCCACGTCGTGCACGCGCACAAGGGTGGCGCCGTTCTCAACGGCAAGGAGATGGGCCGCGACCGATCCGCCGAGCCGTTCCATGGGCGCGGAAGGCGCGACCGCGTGGATGAAGCGCTTGCGCGAGGCGCCGACCATGAGCGGCATGCCAAAGCCGCGCCACGCATCGAGCTGGGCGATGCAGGTCAATGACTGCTGCGCCGTCTTGCCGAAACCGATGCCGGGGTCGAGCACGATCCGCTCACGCGGAATGCCGGCACGCGCGGCGATGTCGAGCGAGCGCGCAAAGAAGGCGCTGACGTCGGCGACGATATCGATCGTCGGGTCGACCGTCTCGCGATTGTGCATGATGATGACCGCCGCGCCGTGCTCGGCAACGACACGCGCCATGTCGGGTTCGCGCTGCAGGCCCCACACGTCATTGACGATCGCGGCCCCGCGATCGAGCGCCCAAGCGGCGACGGCCGCCTTGAGCGTATCGATCGAGACCGGGACGCCGAGTGCGGTCACGGCGGGCAGTACTGGCGCCAGTCGTGCGCGCTCTTCCTCCAGCGCCACGCGAACGGCGTCGCCATAGGGCCGGGTCGATTCCGCGCCGACATCGAGAATATCGGCGCCTTCGGCGATGAGGCGCTGCGCTTGCGCGAGCGCCGCCTGCGGATCGAGAAAGCGGCCGCCGTCGGAAAACGAATCCGGCGTGACGTTGAGCACGCCCATGAGCAGGGGCCGCGCCTTGGCGAGAAGCTCAGCGAGCGGGCTTGCGCCGGCGCGGGCGCGCGGCAGGGCGAAAGTGCGAGGGTCCGGGCTGGCGGCCATTGTTTGGCCTTTGCGCGGTCATTAGCAGTGAGTCAAGCCGCCGGCGGCGGCAGCCGCGAAGCCTGGGTGACATGGATTTTTCAGGGATCAGTAGCGGACGAGGGCCGGGAGCTTCTTGGCGGTATCGATCCAGCGGGCCACCGTATTGACCGACGGCAGCAGCCGCACCAGCCTTCGCCGGGTGTTGGCTTCCTTCATCTTCTCGACGAGCCGTTGCGGATTGCGGAACTTGAGCTCGCTGACGGTCTTGACCCCGACGGCGCGCAGAAGCTCTGAATATTCCCAGCCGACGCCCCTGACGCGCATGCGATCAGCCGCCGTCACCCAGTCAAGAACGCGCCTGTCGTCCGTGCCGACCTTCTCAGCGATCTTGAGCCGTTGTTTCGGTGTCTTGGCCATGCGCAACAAGGTGACCGTTGTGCGGATTCCTTCCGACTTTAGAATCGCGACCGCATCCGCTCCGATTCCTTGAATATCGGTGATTGGATACGCCATCGCAGCCCCCTTCAACCGTGCAATGTCGGCTCCGCAATCACCGTCTCAAGCAAACTGAGCAAGGCCGGGGACCGCGGCGACAAACCCGCCGACTTCATCCTCGCCGACCTTCACGCGAGCACAGGCGATGAAATGCCGAACGATGTCTTGCACCTGCCCCATGCCCGGCCCGGCCCCCTTCATGCGCATCCCCGCGCCCATCACGCCGCCCATGCCGCCGCTGGCGTTGTCGGCCGCGGCCTTCTGCACGGCGCGTCGGCGCCACGGAGTTTCGCCATGAACGATTTAAGTTTGTCGGGTGGTCCTTCCCTGGCCAGAAAGTCGGGAATGATGCGCACCGGATGTTCGGCGGCCGCGCGATCGATTCCGACCCCGGCGACGAGACGCCCGACCAGTTCGCCCATTACCCCCTCACCAGCCCCCGCATTGGCAGGATTTTGCCATAATGTGCGCTCGAGTAGGGCATGACAAGCCTATGTCCGCCCGTTCGACCGATCCGCCCGTGCCGTTTGCATGAAAAAGACGGCAAGCGTTGCAAACTTGCAACGCTTGGACACGGAATGGCGATGGAATCTGCGCAGTTTCGCATTATAGATCATGGAAACCGAGGCTGGGCAGGGTTTGCGACGGTGAGGAAATGAAGGCATCGGAAGCCCTGCCCACGGTCCTTGAGCATATCGATCGCGATCTCGACGCCAGCCTCGACCGTCTATTCGGGCTCTTGCGCATCCAATCGGTCTCGACCGACCCGGCCTACGCGCCGCATTGCCGTACCGCCGCCGAGCACGTTGCAGCCGACCTGCGCAGCCTCGGATTCCTCACCAGCGTGCGACCGACCGCCGGCCACCCGATCGTCATTGGCAAAAGCGCCGACGGCCAAGCCAGCGGGAGAGCGCCGCGCGTCCTCTTCTACGGCCATTACGACGTGCAGCCGGTCGATCCGGTCGATCTGTGGAAGACGCCGCCGTTCGAGCCGCGCATCGAGACCATCGAGGACGGACGAAAAATCATCGTCGCGCGCGGCGCCTGCGACGACAAGGGCCAGGCCATGACCTTCGTCGAGGCCTGCCGCGCGTTCAAGGCCGTGACCGGCAAGCTGCCGCTCGACATCACCATGATGATCGAAGGCGAGGAGGAGTGCGGCTCGAAACACTTGTTCGGCTTCGTGCGCGAACATGCGGACGAGCTCAAGCGCGATCTCGCGCTGGTCTGCGACACCGGGATGTGGGACGCAGAGACGCCGTCGATCACCACCTCGCTGCGCGGGCTCGTTTATGAGGAGGTCAGGCTCACCTGCGCCGATCGCGACCTCCATTCGGGACTCTTCGGCGGCGCCGCGCGCAATCCGATCCACGTGCTCGCCGATGTCCTCTCGGCGCTGCACAGGCCGGACGGCTCGGTCGCCATTCCCGGGTTTTACGATGGCGTCCACGAACTGCCGCCCGACATCAAGGCCGATCTCGCCGGGCTTGGGCTGACAGCGGAAAAATTCCTTGGCCCGATCGGGCTGAAAATCCCGGCCGGCGAGAAGGGTCGCATGCTCATCGAGCAGATTTCGACGCGGCCGACGGCCGAGGTCAATGGCGTCATCGGCGGCTATACCGGGGAGGGCGCCAAGACCGTCATTCCCGGCAAGGCTATGGCTAAGGTCTCGTTCCGGCTCGTCGGCGCGCAAGACCCGGAAAAAATCCGTCTCGCTTTCCGTGATTTTGTCCGCGCCCGCGTTCCGACCGATTGCAGCGTCGAATTCGGCAATTTCACCGCCGCGCCGCCGTTCGAAATGCGGTTCGACCATCCCGCGCTCGCCAAGGCGCGTGCCGCGCTCGGCGAGGAGTGGGGCAAGAAGGCGGTGACAGTCGGCGCCGGCGGCTCGATCCCCATTGTCGCGGATTTCAAGACCGTACTTGGCATGGACACGCTGATGGTCGGCTTCGCGCTGGACGATGACCGCGTGCACTCGCCCAACGAAAAATACGATCTCAACAGCTTCCACAAGGGCATGCGCAGTTGGGCGCGGATCTTGGCGGCGCTGGCGGAAGAGGGGCGGCCTTGAGCAAACTGCACCTGCCGCCTATGCTCGCCGCAAAATAAGAAAATATGCACGGCCTCCAGAGGGCCAAATCGAGTTTGGGGAACGTCCGGCATGCTGGATTTCATTCAGCAGTTGGTGGGAGGCATTGCGCTCGGCTGCGTCTATGGCCTGATCGCCCTCGGCTTCGTCCTCATCTACAAGGCGACGGAAGTCGTCAATTTCGCCCAGGGCGATCTGATGATGTTGGGCGGCTTCTTCGCCTACACCTTCATCGACCAACTCGGCTTCAACTACTGGATCGGTTTTTTCCTGGCTGTCCTTGTCATGGCGGCGTTCGGCAGCCTGGTCGAACGCGTGATCGTGCGGCCGATCCTGGGCTTTCCGCAATTCTCGATCGTGATGGTGACGATCGGTCTTGGCTTCGCCCTGCGCGCGATCGTCGGCATGATCTGGGGCACGGACGATCTGCGCATCGACACGCCGTTTTCCTCGGGCGTCGTCCGCCTCGGCTCGCTGGTGCTCGCATACGATAAGCTCTCGGTCATCGTGGCAACGGTCCTGTTGTGCGGCGCGCTGTGGCTCTACTTCAACAGAACCCGCATGGGCATCGCCATGCAGGCGACGTCGCAGAACATGCTTGGCGCCTATTACATGGGCATCCCCGTCAAGCGGGTGTTTTCTTTGATCTGGGCGATCAGCGCCGCTGTGGCGGGCTTTGCCGGCGTGCTGCTGGCGCCGATCGCCTTCATCCACACCAATATCGGCTTTCTCGGCCTCAAAGCGTTTCCGGCCGCGGTGCTCGGCGGCTTCGGCAGCATCCCGGGCGCGCTCGCCGGCGGTCTCGTCATCGGCGTCGCCGAGACGCTCTCGGGCTTCTACCTTCCGGAGGGCTTCAAGGATGTCGCTGCCTACGTCCTCCTGCTCGTCGTGCTGATGGTGCGACCCGAAGGATTGTTCGGTCTCAATCTGCGCAAGAAGGTCTAACTCCGCATGCGGCCGATTTTTCAGACCGATTACGATCAGGACATCCGGCTGATGCGGCACCCCGGCTATTGGTGGTCCTATGGCACGCTTTTTCTCCTCGTCCTGTTGGTACCGTTCGCCGTCGGCCCCTACCTGCAGAGCCAGATCGTCTTCGTCTTCATCTATGCCATCGTCGGCACCGGGCTATTGATCCTCGCCGGCTTTGCCGGCCAGGTGTCGCTCGGTCACGCCGCATTTCTCGCGATCGGCGCCTACACGACGGGCTACATGCAGCGGCTTGGCGTGCCGTTTGTCGTCTATCTGCCCCTCGCGGTTGTTCTCAGCGGCGCCGTCGGCGCGCTGGTCGGCTTCCCGGCATTGCGCCTCTCCGGCATCTACCTGGTGATCGCCACGATTGCCTTCGGATTCATCATGGAGGAGGTCGCTGCGCGCTGGGAGAGCGTGACCAACGGCAACGAGGGCATGCGCATCAAGCCGATCGAGCTGTTCGGCGTCACGCTCGGCCGCGAGGGTCATGCCTTCTATTATCTCTGCCTCGGCTTGCTGATCGTCGTGCTGCTTCTCGGGCTCAACCTGCTGCGCTCGCCGACCGGCCGTGCCTTCGTCGCGATCCGCGACAGCGAGACCGCGGCGCAGAGTATCGGCGTCAACCTCGCGGTCTATAAAGTGGTGGCGTTCTCGATCAGCGCCGGCATGACCGGTCTTGCCGGCTGTCTTTACGCGCACAAGCTTTCCTTCATCAGCCCGGAAATGTTCACGCTGCTTCTGTCGCTCGAGTTCGTCATCGTCATCCTCATCGGCGGCGTCGGCAGCCTGCACGGCGCCGTGCTCGGCTCGATTTTCGTGGTGATGGTCGATCCGTTCCTCACCTTTCTCAAGGATGATATCCCGCGCGAGATCGGCGCACTGGCACGGGCGCTCGGCGCTGCCAATGCCGGCGCGGTGCAGGACACGCTCGCGGCCATCGGCAGCGCCGCCGGTCTCAAGGGTGCGATCTACGGCCTCATCATCATCTTCTTCATCGTCTACGAGCCCTACGGGCTCTACGGACGCTGGCTCAAGATTCGGCTCTATTTCGAGCTCTTTCCGCTCTACAAGAAAGCGACGTTCCGGCGGCAGAAGACCTACGTCAAGTCGGAGCGCAACCGATGAGCCTCTTGTGCCTCGATGCGATCTCGTTGCGCTTCGGCGGGCTCACCGCCGTCGATGGCGTGAGCTTTGCGGTCGAGCGCGGCGAAATATTCACCATGATCGGGCCGAACGGCGCCGGCAAGACCTCGATCTTCAACATGATCTCGCGCTTCTACCAGCCGAGCGGCGGGCGCATCTTCTTCGAGGATGCCGAGATTACGTACAGCCCGCCGCACCAGATTGCGGCGCTCGGCATCGCACGCACGTTTCAGAACATCGAGTTGTTCGAGAACGCGACGGTGCTGGCCAATCTCCTGGTCGGACGGCACCGCCATCGGACCACCCGAATTTACGAGGATATTCTGTTTCTGCCCAAGGTGCGCGCGGCCGAATACGCCGACCGTCATCGCGTCGAGGAGGTGATCGACTTTCTCGATCTGCAGAACTATCGCGATCAGCTTATCGGCAACCTTCCCTACGGCGTGCGCAAGGTGTGCGAGCTTGCCCGCGCGCTGTGCACCGAGCCGAAGCTTCTTCTCCTCGACGAGCCGTCGTCCGGGCTGAATGTCGAGGAGACCGACGACATGGTCTATTGGATCAACGACATCCGTTCGGAACTGGGCATCACCGTGCTGATGGTCGAGCACGACATGACTCTGGTCAATCGCGTCTCCGACCGGGTGCTGGCACTCAATTACGGCCAGGTCCTGGCGCTGGGCACGCCACGGGAAGTGGCGCACGATCCCGGCGTGATCGCCGCCTATCTCGGTACTTGAGGCGGTCATGGCTGATCCGGCGCCGCTGCTCTCGGTTCGCAATCTCGAGACCTATTACGGGCGCATCATGGCGGTGCGCGGCGTCAGCCTCGAAGTGCCGAATGGCGAGATCGTCACTGTTCTCGGCGCCAACGGCGCCGGCAAGACGACCATTCTCAAGACCATTTCCGGCGTGCTCGATCCGCAGAAGGGAGCAATCGATTTCGAGGGAAGGCCGATTCACGGAATGGACCCGGACCGGATCGTCCGGCTCGGGATCAGCCACGTGCCCGAAGGCCGCGAGGTGTTCCCGTTTCTTACCGTGCGCGAAAACCTGATGATGGGCGCCTTCTTGCGCGCCGATGCGGACGCCGTAGCCCGGGATCTCGAGCGCATCTTCGGATATTTTCCGCGGCTCAAACTGCGTCTCGACCAGCGCGCGGGACTGCTCTCGGGCGGCGAGCAGCAGATGCTTGCGATCAGCCGCGGCTTTCTCAGCCGGCCCAAGCTATTGCTCCTCGACGAGCCGTCGCTCGGACTCGCGCCGCGTCTGGTCAAGGAGATTTTCTCAATCGTGCGCCGCCTCAATGTCGAGGAGGGAATTTCGATCCTGCTAGTCGAGCAGAACGCGCATATGGCGCTTGAAATCGCGCGCTATGGCTATGTCCTTGAGGTTGGCCGCTTTGTCATGGCGGATACCTGCGCGCGTCTGGCCGCGAGCCGCGACATCCAGGAATTCTATCTCGGCGCCAGGGAGATCGGCACCCGCGGCGAGCGCCGCTGGAAGCGAAGGAAGACTTGGCGATGAAAGACTCTGTGATGAAAAAGGTCTCGGCGATAACGCCGGTGGTTGAAATCAGGGAGCACGCTCATGGCTAGACCCGCAGTCTTGACCGTGGCCGAGACAGTACCGAAGAGCTTTTTGCTCGCGGTGGCGACGCGCGGCGGCAGGCCCGCCTTGCGCGAGAAGGTTCTGGGCATCTGGCAGACGATCACCTGGGGCGATTGGCTCGAGCGCGCCAAGGAGGTTGCTTTCGCTCTCGACGGCCTGGGCTTTCGTTCCGGTGACATCGCCTCCGTACTCTCAAATACCGTGCCGGAATGGTGCTATGCCGACATGGGGATCCTGTGCGCCGGCGGCGTTTCCTCCGGCATCTATCCGACCGATTCAGCCAAGCAGGTCGAATACCTGATCAACGATTCGCGCACCCGCGTGCTGTTCGTCGAGGATGACGAGCAGCTCGACAAGGCGCTGGAGGTGCGCGGCCGCTGCCCGACTCTGGAGCGCATCGTGATCTTCGACATGGAAGGCTTGACGAAATTCAGCGATCCGATGTGCGTGTCCTTCGCGGCATTCCTGGCCGAGGGACGCGCCCGCATGGCGGGTTGTGAGGACCGCTGGGAGGAAATGATCGCGTCGCGCGGGCCGGATGATCTCGCCATCCTGGTCTACACCTCGGGCACGACCGGGCCACCCAAGGGAGCGATGCTCAGCCATCGCAACATCGCCACCCAGATGCGGCACGCCCCCGACGTGCTTTCGTATCGCGACGACGAGGAACGGGTCGCCTTCCTGCCGATGTGTCATGTCGCCGAGCGAATCGTCGGCTGCTACTACGGGATCGCGACCGGCGTCATCGCCAACTATGCCGAGAGCCCGGAGACGGTGCTGGAGAACGTCCGAGAGGTGCAGCCGACGCTGTTCGGCGCAGTGCCGCGGGTCTGGGAGCGGCTTTACTCGGCGACCATGATCGCGCTCAAGGACGCGACCGCGCTCGAGCGCTGGGTCTATGGGCTCGCGATCGCCGCCGGCTACCGGATCGCCGACGCCCGGCTGGCCCGGCGCGCGCCGACGCCGTTCGAGCGGATCGGCTTTGCCGCCGCCTATTGGCTCGCGCTGCGCAACATCCGCATCATGATCGGTGTCGACCGCTGTCGCTGGCTGTTCACCGGCGCGGCGCCGATCGCGCCGGACCTGATCCGCTGGTACCTGGCGCTGGGCATGAACATGTACGAGGTTTACGGCCAGACCGAGAATGCGGGGCTCGCGACCGTGATGCCGGCGGACGACATCAAGCTCGGTACCGTGGGCAAGCCGGTGCCGTATGCGGAAGTAACGGTCTCGCCGCAGGGCGAGATTCTGATTCGCGGCGATATTGTCTTTATGGGCTATCTCAACCAGCCGGCGCGCACGGCCGAAACGGTGGATCGCGATCGCTGGCTGCACACCGGAGACGTCGGTGTGATCGATGCCGAGGGTTACGTGCGGATCACCGACCGTATGAAGGACATCATCATCACTGCCGGCGGCAAGAACATCACCCCGTCCGAGATCGAGAACCAGCTCAAATTCTCACCCTATATCAGCGACGCGGTCGTCGTCGGCGACAAGCGTCCTTATTTGACTTGTCTGGTCATGATCGATCGGGAAAACGTCGAGAAATTCGCCCAGGACAACGCGGTCCCGTTCACCAACTACGCGAGCCTGTGCCGGTCGACCGAGGTGCGGGATCTGATCTGGGGCGAGATCGAGAAGGTCAACGCCAACTTCGCTCGGGTCGAGACCATCAAGCGCTGCCACCTCATCGAGCAGCTGCTGACGCCGGAGGACGACGAATTGACGCCGACGATGAAGCTCAAGCGCAAGTTCGTCAATGAAAAGTACCGCAACGAGATCGAGGCCATGTACCGCAGCGCCTCAGCCGCGTAACCGTTCGCCGGCCGTTTCTTTGACGTCGGCTGGCGGCTGCGTTAGCATGAAAGCATGGGCATCCTGCCCCCCGTCACTTGTGGATGCTCTAGGGAGGAAGCGCATGAAATATCGTGAAGGCATGGCGGCGCTCGCCGGCGCCGCGCTCGTTCTCGCCGCGCCAATGGCGCTGGCGCAGACCAAACTCACCAATCAGGGCATCACCGATACCGAGATCACGGTGGGCACCCACGAGGATCTCTCAGGTCCCGTCAAGGGATGGGGCGTTGCGGTCGCCAACGGCATGAAGATGGCGGTCGAGGAAATCAACGCCGCCGGCGGCATCAACGGCCGCAAGATCCGTCTCATCGTCGAGGACAGCGGCTACGACCCCAAGCGCGCGGTGCTGGCGACGCAGAAGCTGATCGAGAAAGATCAGGTGTTCTCCATGGTCGGCGCCATGGGCTCGCCGACGGTGCTCGCCGCCCAGGACATCGTACTCGATGCCGGCGTGACGCAATTGTTCCCGCTGACCTCCGCGCAATTCACCTTCACGCTCGATCCGGCCAAACCGCAGGAGCGGCTGAAGTTCGCCAATTTGCTGCCTTACGTGGAGTCGACGCGGGCCGCGCTCAAATACATGGTGGAGTGGAAGCATCCGACAAAGCCATGCATCATGCATCAGGACGACGAGTACGGTAAGAACGTGCTCGACGGCTTCAACCAGCAGCTCGCAGCGATGAAGGTCGAGCCGGGCACCGTGACGACGTTCAAGCGCGGGGCCACCGACTTCAGCGCCCAAATCGCCCGCATGAAGGCGGACGGCTGCGACCTCGTGGTGCTCGGCACGGTCATCCGCGAGACCATCGGGGCCATGTCCGAGGCGAAGAAGCTCGGCTGGACGGTCGACTTCCTCGGCGCCACGCCGACCAACGTGATCGAGGTGCCGACGCTCGGCAAGGACGTCGTCGAAGGCCTTTACGCGGCGGGCGGGCTGGAGGTTCCCTACGAAGACACCGCAAAGGCCAAGGTTAAGGAGTGGCTGGCAAGATACAAACAGATGTTCGGGATCGACGCCAACACCCAGGCGATCATCGGCTACAACGCCATCGAGGCGTTCGCCTTTTTCGCCAACGCGGCCGGCAAGGATCTGACAGGCGAAAAGTTCCTCGCTGCGCTTGAGTCCGGTAAGGGATATGTCGATATCTTCGGCTCGCCCCCGGTCAAATTCTCGCACGACAATCATCTCGCCAGCGTGGTGACGCAGGTCCAGCAGATACAGAACGGACGCTGGAAGGTCATTCGCGAGGGTTTGATGTTCTGACGCAGAACACGATGCGGCAAAGCGGGAGCCGGTTTCCCGAAAAGATCAGGCTCCGCTGAGGAAGACGAGAGAGCGCAATCGACTTCAACCGCAAGCGATTGCGCTCTAAATTTGTGCGGTGGCGGCTTGGCGAGGCGCTTAATCGGTCGCCGCCTCGATCAGGCGCGGACTGACGAAGCGCTCCAGCCGGCCCGAATTGGGACGCAGACGCGACCAATCGTCGACAGGAAGATCGATGACGACGAGGCCGGATGTCGGCAATTTCTCGCTGACGCGCTCGCGCGCCTCGACGTCGCCGGAAGCGATCAATGCCACTGCGAGTTCATGCAAGCCCGGATTGTGGCCGACGACGAGGAGAGCGCGCGCGTCACCCGTCTTGCGGATGATGCTGATGAGCTTTTCGGGGCCGGCATTGTAGATGCGCTCGTCCTCCACGACCTGCGGCTCTTTGGCAAAAGCCGCGGCAACGAGCGCCCAGGTTTCCTCCGCGCGCGTGACCGGTGAGACCAGGGCAAGATCGGGAACGAGGCCGTGGCGGGTCATGTAGGCGCCGATGATTGGCGCATCGGCGCGGCCGCGGCTGGTGAGCCTGCGGTCGCGGTCGGGCTCGCCGGGCTTGGGGCGCTCGGTCTTGGCATGGCGCAGCAGCAGCAATCGACGCATCGCGGCGAATTCGCTTTCTCGGCGTCGCCAGTCTAGCATCCTCGACGCGGCGACGCGGAACAATACAGCAATGAACGCAGATACCACAGCCCATGGCCGAACTTGGTATGCCGCGACCATGGTGGAGGCGCCGCGCCGGCCGCAGCTCACCGTCGACCTCGACGTCGATGTCTGCGTCATCGGCGGCGGGCTCGCGGGCCTGACCGCGACGCGCGAACTCGCGCGGCGCGGCTGGTCGGTGACGCTGATCGAGGCCGAGCGCATCGCGGCGAACGCTTCCGGCCGCAATTCCGGTTTCGTGCTTCCCGGCTTTGCCGCGGGACCCGACAACCTCATCGCCCGCGTCGGCTTCGAGCGGGCCAAAAGCCTGTGGGCGCTGTCGCAGGCCGGGCTCGACTATGTGCGCGATGCCATCACTGACGATGCCATGCCGGGCGTCGATCCGCGCGAAGGCTGGCTGCACGTCTCCAAGACAGACAATGGCGACGAATTCATCCACCTCGTCGGGCTTCTCGGCGAGCTGGGCTGTGAGATAGAGGGCTGGCCGACCGAGCGCGTGCGCGCGGTACTGCGCAGCGAGCGTTACTTTCACGCCATCCATTATCCGCGGGCGTTCCATATCCATCCGCTCAATTATGCGCTGGGCTTGGCTGCCGCCGCCGAACGCGACGGCGCCCGCATTTTCGAACACACTCCGGCCTTGTCCATCGATCCCGCCGGCGTGCGCAAGCGCATCCTCACCCCCGCGGCGCGGCTGCGCGCCAACCATGTCGTGCTCTGCGGCAGTGTACGGATCGGCAAGCTGATGCCGCAAATCGCGGCGACGCTGGTTCCAGTCACGACCTACGTGATCACGACCGCTCCGCTCGGGCCGCGTCTTGCTGAAGCGATCCGCTTTCGCGGCGCGGTCAGCGATACCGATCTCGCCGATAATCATTATCGCATCGTTGACGGCAACCGGCTCATGTGGTCGGGCCGGGCGACGACCTGGGCGCGCAATCCCCGCCGCTACGAGCGCACGCTGATCGCGGACATCAACAAGACCTATCCCCAACTCGGCGAGGTGACGGCCGCCTATGCATGGTCCGGCACGCTGGGCAACAGCGTCCACCGCATGCCGCAGATCGGCGAGGTCGGCCACGGCGTATGGCTGGCGAGCGGCTTCGGCGGCCACGGTCTCAACACGACGGCCGTGGCCGGCAATCTTCTTGCCCGCGCGATCGTCGACAACGATCAGACCTGGCGGCAATTCACGCCGTTCGAACTCATTTGGGCGGGTGGAATTCTTGGCCGCGCGACGATGCAGGCGTACTACTGGGTCAGACAGGCCGGCGACGCGATGGCCGAGCGCCGCGCCCGCGACGCTACGCGTCGACGCGCGGCGACGCGACTGTATTGAGCGGAAACGAAATCCGCGATCGGCCTCGCCGTCCAACCTGCATCTTGCTTGGAGCTGCGCGCCGCGCGCGGCTGAAGAGCGTTCACGGGAAACTGTGCTCAGCGTCCCTCTCGTCTCGCCATAAATGCCAGCCGCTCGAACAGATGGACGTCCTGCTCGTTCTTGATCAGTGCGCCATGGAGCGGCGGTATCAGCTTCTTCGGGTCGCGTTCGCGCAGCGTTTCAGCGGAGATGTCCTCGACCATAAGGAGCTTGAGCCAATCGAGCAGCTCGGAAGTCGAAGGCTTTTTCTTCATGCCGGGCACATCAGGTTTGCCGATAGCGAAGCATAAAAACCTGACCGAATCATTTCTCTAGTGACTCGTAGTTGTTCCTCTTTAGTATGAAGCGCGAAGATGGGCTTCTGTTTGATTGTTTCTTACCGGACGTGTCTTGGACGAGCAGGCCCGCCTCACCGCATCACGAGATGCGCTTCGTCCCGAGACATGTGCTCTCAGCGCTTGGCCTTTTGACGCACGGTACGGATGCCGGCTTCGATATCGCGTTGATCTGAAAACACCTCGAAATATCTTTTCAGGTAATTCGAGTAAGCCTTAGTATCAGTTGCTGGCGGCGCCTTGAGATTGATAGCTATCGGCAGAAATGCGGCGAGCGCCATCCGATACAGCATCGGTGAATATTGGAAGAGGCTTCGCCCTGAGCCTTTTACATGTAGACGGTTTTGCCGAATTGGATTTCCGTGCAGGAAGTCATTTCGGGCCTGGTAGATTTCCCCGTATAGCCAGCATGGCAGGCTGCGAAGATGCGCTGGTGTCTTCTTGGAGGGGCTGTAAGCTCGGTATCTTTTTTGTTTGAGGCGCTTGTCGTGCCAAGGTGCCTGATCAAGCAAATGGTAGACAAGATGTAGCCCTGATTTGCCTATCCTGGGGTGGGCAAGAATTTCGAACGCGCTCACCCACAGGCTTACGGTTCGTCCGAGGTCAAAGAGCCTCACGTCAACCGTCGCCGGCATCTTGGATGCTGCAACCGCCATGTTGAGCGAGCGGAATAGGGCCGTGTCGGCCCATTTCCGAGATTTGCGGTGGTAGTGGTTCCGCCATCGCTTCAGGAGCAGCTTAAGAAGTACATTATCGAAATCGCGTTCGTCCAAGACGACGGGGCTCAAACCCGGGTCGCACTGGCCACGAAAATCGGTTACCAGCTCAAGCGCCTTAAGAGCGGGCGTGTCGCAAACGATATGTTGATGTATTGCGTTTATCGTCCAGGGATAGAACTCATACCAATCCGAATAGTAGGTAGCGAAGCTGCGTCCGTGGATCGCGGAGTTTGCACGCGATAGGGGGATCACGCACATTGCGACCAAGTCTCTGAAACTGGAGACCGCCTCCACGCTGAAATAAGTTTTGGGAGCGTCCTCACGCATGATCATCATGCCCGGACGCAGCCGCCTCCCGGCCGGCGTCGTAAATCTCTGAACAAAATCGGCTAAAACCGGGATGTCCGTGAGTATCTGCTGCACGCGGGCGTCTTGGCAGTTGGCGATAGCTATCACTTCGCCGTCGATCGGCTTGTTCACCTCAATATTCGGGAGGACGAAGACACAGAGCCATTTCGGCATGGTAAGCCAATTATGAACCAGCTCCGCATGGCGCGCCAACTGCGCCCTAAGTTGGCGCCCGTCAGCACTGCGCCAGTCATGATCGATTTACTGCGATGAAATGGGCCTGACGGTGGGACTTGCACCCACATCTCCGCCCCCGTACCTTAGGATTGTGACATCGTCAGGTACTCGCAAGGAGCGGCGCCTTTCTTAGACTACGCCGGCATTACAGCAACCTCTCCAACTGGAGGGGCCGCTCAATTTGGGCGGCCTTTTCCTTTTGGGCCATCCACTCGCGCGCCTGCGGCTGCAGCTTAAGCAGCAGTGGCCGTACGTCATATTGCTTTGGATCACTCTTGCGAACCCCAGGAATCTTTTCGAGCATCCCCTTCTTCGCGAGGCTGTTGATGAGCTGCTGTACCCGCCGCTTGGTCGTGCCCATGCGTTGCGCAATCGTGCCGGTGTGGGGATACGGAAAGCGGCTCGCGTCAAACCAGTGCATGAACACATGCAAATAGACGTTCAGTTCGGCGCTGGTTAGCTCCAACGCGTGCTGATGCAAGAGCAACAGGTGCGGGACGGGACTGAAACCGGGGAGGCCCACGATTCCTAGACGGTGCCGGACACGGGCGCCACTGCTTTCCGCATTCTCGATCAATTGAATTTGGCTCATGCGCCGCTTGAATACGAAAAATCAATAGAGAGCAACCCATTTCTATTCATTGTGTCGATTAATTGGTCAATCACTTATTATGTTCCTGATATGTTCACAAACGCGTTGCTCTGTCTCAGGCGGCATAAGGCGAGTTTCATCTGAAAGATAAGATGAAGCAGACAGCGGCCAGATCACCGCCGTCATCTCTAGCTACGCCGATGGGGTACTGTTCCAGATGCTCATACACCGTGCTTTGCTCGGTGCTTGAGCGGATGCCGCAAGCGAAGGCGGGCAGGGCCTCGACACAGAGATAGGCGTTCTGTTCACGCCAAACGTCTGTCCAGTCCATCGTCCCAGATTGACCAACTTGTCTCCGAACTGCGCGGCGACTTCTGGGGTAACGGGCACGTCACCGCGTTTCACGCCGCGCCATAAACGCGAGTCGTTCGAAGAGGTGGACGTCTTGCTCGTTTTTGAGGAGCGCGCCGTGTAACGGCGGGATGAGCTTCTTGGGGTCTCGCTCGCGGAGGGTGTCGGGGCTGATGTCTTCGACCATGAGCAACTTGAGCCAGTCGAGAAGTTCTGATGTGGAGGGCTTTTTTTTGACTCCGGGCACATCGCGGATCTCGTAAAACAGCCGCAGCGCCTCGGCGACCAGCCGCTGTTTCACGCCCGGGAAATGCACCTCGACGATCGCCCGCATCGTGTCCGGATCGGGAAAGCGGATGTAATGGAAAAAGCACCGGCGCAGGAACGCGTCGGGCAGTTCCTTCTCGTTGTTGGAGGTGATGACAACGATCGGCCGGCGCCGGGCATGGATCGTCTCGCCGGTCTCATAGACGAAGAACTCCATGCGATCGAGTTCCTGCAGCAGATCGTTGGGAAACTCGATATCCGCCTTGTCGATCTCGTCGATCAGCAGCACCGGCCGCTCGTCCGAGGCGAAGGCCTCCCACAGCTTGCCGCGCTTGATGTAGTTGCGGATGTCCTTGACGCGGGCGTCGCCCAGCTGGCTGTCGCGCAGCCGCGTGACCGCGTCGTATTCGTAGAGTCCCTGCAGCGCCTTGGTCGTCGACTTGATGTGCCACTCGATCAACGGGGCGCCGAGCGCCTTGGCGATCTCGATCGCCAGCACGGTCTTGCCGGTGCCCGGCTCGCCCTTGACCAGCAACGGCCGCTCCAGCGCGATCGCGGCGTTGACTGCGACCTTGAGGTCGTCGGTGGCGACATAGGCGCTTGTGCCTTCGAAACGCATGCAGGGTCCCTCGTTTGTATGCGCGCAGAAACTAAGACATGACCGACTTGCTCACAAGGCGCCGCCCTCGGGTTTCGCATGGTCCGTCTTGCATCGATCTGCAGCGAGCCTCCCACCCGGCAATTTTTGCCCGACAGCCGGCACTTCCGTTCCGGGAGCGGGCCCGGTACGCCGGTAAGTCGCTGAAATAGCGGCGGAATGCAATGGCACGGCGCTTGCTGCTCGGGCCGCGAAGTGGCGGCTGCGTTTTGGTTTGCCGTTCGTCGCGTCCGCAATCGAGTTGGAGACCAGGTCATGGGTATCTTCGATGCATTGACCACCGCGGTGGCAGGTCTACAGGCACAATCGTTCGCGCTGCAGAACATTTCCGGCAACATCGCCAATTCCCAAACCACGGGTTACAAGGAGACGGATACCAGCTTCGCTGACCTGGTCTCCCAGGCTGCTCCGGCGGAGCAAACGACGGACGGCGTGGTCGCCACTTCGGTCTCTACCAACACCGTGCAAGGGTCCATCCAAAACACGTCGGTTTCCACCAATATGGCGATTAACGGTGATGGCTTTTTCGTGGTGGCCAAGCCGACGGGTTTTACGGACAATCAGCCGGTCTTCAACGGGCTCACTGATTATACGCGCGCCGGTGATTTCCAGCTGAACGCTAGTGGGAATCTGGTCAATGCCGCCGGGTATTATCTCATGGGCATCCCGGTCAACCCCACCACCGGGAACCCGGAGGGCAACGTACCCCAAGTCTTGCAGTTCAATGACAACTTTGTTCCGGCGCAAGAGACGACGCAGATTCAATATGAGGCCAACCTTCCGAGCACACCGCCGGCATTGCTCGATAAGTCGAATTTCCAGTCCAATCCGGTCGCCGGCGCGCAAATCGTCGGTTCCGGTGCCGCGCTCCTACCGGACGCCGTAGCGACCGGGACGGGTACGGTAGGCGCGCTCACTGCTGGCACGGCGTTGGTTAACGGCGACATATATACTGTTAATGACGGCACCCACACGACAAGCTTCACGGCGGGAGCGACCTCGACGCTTGCCGATCTGATGAACGCTATCAACGGTGGGGCAGCGGATGTGAAGGCTACGCTCGTCGGCGGCCAGCTCGTTCTCACGGGCACCAGCCCGACGGCATCGATCACGGTTGGCGGCACCGGCGCTGCCTCGATTGGCTTCCCCGTAACTAACGATTCTTTTCAGCCGACCGATCTGTTGACGCAGGGTGCCGTTACGCAGGGTCAAACCTTGACCGTCAGCGTCGGCGGTGGCACCCCCCAAACCATCACGTTCGGCACTGGAGTCGGTCAAGTCGCAACGCTCGCTGAATTGCAGACCGCAGTGCAGGGCTTGACGGGCGTCATCGGATCAGTCGACTCTGCCGGTGACATAGACCTCACGGCAACCAACTCGACGGACAGTATCGTCATCGGAGGTACCGCCAATGCCGCCGAGTTTGGCATCCAGAGTACGACTGCCCTCCCGACCAATGGCGCGGTGATCGGCAACGACCTCACGACCTTCGACGACGAATCCATCGATGGCGGTTCGATCACCGCCTTCGATGCCGACGGCAATCCCGTGAACGTCGACTTCCGCTGGGCGAAGATTAGCAGCTCCGCAACCGGCGGCACCGACGCGTGGCAGCTATTTTATCAGGCAAACACGAACGCGACCGGCACGCAAGTCGCGTGGCAGAACACCGGTCAGACCTTTACGTTTAACGCGAACGGTGAGATGAGTCCGCCGCTCTCCGGCGTGACGCTGCAAAACTTAACGGTGAATGGCGACTCGCTCGGAAACGTCCAGCTCCAGTTTGGCAATAACGGCCTTACCCAGTTCGCAACAACAAGCACGACGGCGCAGGTGAGCCAATTGCAGCAAAACGGCTTTGCCGCCGGTCAATTGCAATCGGTTTCAGTCGATAGCCAAAATCGCGTGGTCGGCACGTTCACGAACGGCCAGACCGTTCCGTTGGCAGAGATTTCACTCGCGACATTCAACGGCGAGAACTCCCTCCAGGCGCTGAATGGCGGCGCCTATTCTGCCACGCCCGAATCAGGCCCAGCGATTCTTGGAGCGACCGGCTCCATCGAGGGCAACTCGCTCGAGAGCTCGAACGTCGACATCGCCACCCAATTCAGCCAGCTCATTGTGGCGCAGCAGGCCTATTCGGCCAACGCCCGAGTCATGTCGACGGCCGACCAGATGATCCAAAGCCTGCTCCAAGTCATCCAGTGAGATGATCCAATCTGGTGATCATCCGATGAGCAGCCAGGGCCGCTCGGATCGCAAATGGCAAGCCGCGTGGACGGCTAGATAAAATGGGCCTGTCTCAGGCGTTATCCACCGCTTTGGCGGGCGTTAATACGACCCAACAAAGCCTTTCGGTGATCGCCGGGAACGTGGCGAACGCCAACACACCTGGCTACGTCGACGAGAGCGTCACCGAGGAGGAGCGTGGAACGGCAGGCTCCGGCGGGACCACTGTCGATACGACCGGGATCAATCGTAATCTCAACACACTGGTGCAGGACCAGTTGTGGACGGAGATGTCCGGCGGATCCTATGCGGATACCGCCTCGCAGCTTTACCAGCAGCTTCAGCAAATCTACGGCACGCCGGGATCGTCGAGCTCATTCGACGCGATCTACGACAATTTCACTGCTGCGCTGCAGGCGTTATCCACGAGTCCAGGATCATCCTCCCAGCAGACCGCTGTCATCGGCGCCGCGCAGGCGGTGGCGCAAAATCTTAATTCGATGACCACGAGCATCCAGCAGCTGCGCACGGAAGCCGAGCAGGGCATCGCTAACGGAGTCCAAACAGCCAATACGGCGCTGCAGCAGATAGCCGAGATCAACCAGCAGCTGGAAGGATCACCTACGGACAGTACCGCGGCGGCGCTGGAGGATCAGCGCGACCAGGATATTACTCAGCTCTCGCAGCTGATGAATATCACCGTGGTGCGAAACTCCAACGATCAGATTTCGGTCTTCACGGGCGACGGTCAGCAACTCGTGGCGGGACCGCAGGCTTCGCAGCTTGCGTTCCAGAACGCGGGAACGCTGTCGGCAACATCGCTCTATAGCCCCAACCCGAGCCAAGACGGCGTCGGGACTATCACGTTGGCTTCGCCGGATGGTACCACCACCGATCTAATTGGTAGTGATACGATCCAATCGGGCCAGCTCGGCGCCTATATTCAGATGCGCGACAGCATCCTGCCGCAGGCGCAGAACCAGATCGACGAGTTGGCCAGCCAGATGTCGCAGGCGCTGTCGAACCAGACCACGAGCGGCACTGCGGTCAGTTCCGGCGCGCAGTCCGGCTATAGCGTCGACGTCGGTTCGCTGTTGCCGGGCAACAGCGTGGAGCTCAGCTATACTGACGCCAGCAATGTGACGCACACGATCACCATCGAGGCGCTCGGCGCCGGCGGCTCGCTGTCGTTGCAGACCTCGCCGCCCGGTTCGAACGATCAGGTGATCGGCGTCGATTTCTCCGGCGGCATGAGTTCGGTCGTGTCGCAGCTCAATGCGGCGTTCGGCTCTGCGCTCACCTTCTCGAACCCTTCGGGCACCGTTTTGCAGGTGCTCAACGCCAACGGCACCGCAAACGTCGTCAATTCGCTGCAGGCGACCTTCACCGTGACCTCGCTAACCAGCGGCAGCGCGCAGCTGCCGTTTTTTCTCGACGGCTCGACGCCGATCACCGGGGCGATCACCGCGGGCGGATTGCAGACCACCGGCCTCGCCGGGCGCATCACCGTTAATCCCGCGCTCTTGGCTTCGCCGTCGTCTCTCGTCACCTATGCGTCCAATACCGCCGCCGGCGATCCGACACGCCCGGACTTCCTCCTCAACCAACTGACTAATGCCACGCTGACTTATTCGCCGACCACGGGAGTAGGCAGCCCCCAGGTGCCGTTCAACGGCACGTTGACGGATTACATGAGCCAGGTCGTGAGCCAGCAAAGCCAGGCGGCAAACGCGGCGAGCAGTCTGCAACAGGGACAGGACACGGTCGTCAGCGCCTTGCAGCAGCGCTTCAACGATGAGGCGGGGGTCAACATCGACACCGAAATGTCAAACCTGATCGCCCTGCAGAACGCCTATGGTGCCAATGCGCGGGTGATGACGACGGTGCAACAGCTCATGGCGACGCTGCTGCAAGTGGGGACGTGATGAGCATCACCGGCCCGGGATCGATTACCGCCGCGAATTTGCTGGCACAGAACAACATGTCCAGCCAGCTCAACACGTTGAGCGAGGAGCTGGGCACCGGGCAGGCGGCGCAGACCTATTACGGCCTTGGATCGCAAGCCGGCGTGGCGCTGGCACTGAGCGCGCAGCTCTCGGCCATCAACGGCTACAGCGCGACCGCCACCACCGTCGGCACGACGCTGAGTATTGCGCAATCCGCGCTCAATCAGATCGGCGGGGTCGGCAGCGCCGTACAGCAGGCGGTGAATGAGCAGGGCGCATTCTCGCTCGACAACAGCGGCCAGACGCCAACGCAGGAATCTGCGGCGAGCTATCTCGATCAAATTCTTTCGCTGCTCAACACCCAGGTCGGCGACAGTTACATTTTCTCCGGCAGCGCGGTGAACCAGCCCTCCGTCGCCTCGACCGACGAAATTCTCAACGGCAATGGCGCGCAGGCGGGGTTGACGCAGGTGATCGCGCAGCGCGCGCAGGCCGACGGCGTCGGCGCGCAGGGCCGTCTGCTCATTCCTGCGGTCGCAGGCGGGTCGTCGACGGTGACCGTCAGCCAGGACGCCGCCGGCTCGCCGTTCGGCTTCCAGCTCACGGGCGTGAATTCGAGCCTGACCGGAGCGACGGTGACCGGGCCGTCCGGCACGTCGCCGCCCTCGATCTCGGTCGATCTCGGCTCCAATCCCAACCCGGGCGATTCGATTTCGTTCGAGCTGACGCTGCCCGATGGGTCGACCCAGACCATCACGCTGCAGGCGACGGCCAACTCGCCCGCGGGCGCGAACCAGTTCACCATCGGCGCCAACGCCGATGGCACTGCGGCCAATCTGCAGGCCGCGCTCAGTACCGCCGTGACCAATCTGGCGGCGACCGCCCTGCCGGCTTCCTCGGCCATCGCCGCAGCCAATAATTTCTTCTCCGACCCGCCGCAGCTCGTCGACGCGGGCGCGCCGCCGGATTATGCGACTGCCACCTCGTTGATGAACGGCACATCTGCGAACGCCGTGTTCTGGTATACGGGCGAAAACGGCTCCACGCCGGCGCTGCAGACCGCGACCGCCCAGGTCGGCCCCTCGATGACCATCGCCTATGGCATGCGCGCCAACGAGCCGGCCTTCGCCTCGCTGCTGGCGAATGTCGGCGCGCTCGCCGCAACGAGCTTTTCCGCCAGCGATCCCAATGCGCCGGCGAGCTATCAGGCCCTGTGCCAGAGCGTCGTGGCCAACCTCAGCGGCCAACCGGGCGCGCAGACGGTGAGCGACATCGAGGCGGATCTCGCCAACGCGCAGACGATCGTGAAGAACGCCACCAGCACGAATACGCAGACGCAGACCACGCTCCAGGACATGCTGCAGGGAATCGAGGGCATCAATCAGAATCAGATCGGCGAGGACCTGCTGACGCTGCAAAACAACCTGTCGGCGTCGATGTCGGTCACGGCGAGGCTCGCGCAGCTGAGCCTGGTCAATTATCTCGCGCCGGTGAGCGGATAGGCGAAGCGAACGGCGTTGTTCGATCGTGGTTGCGCGCGAGCCGACGAAGCGGGCTTAGACGGATCGTTTCTGACAAGACTGGCAAAGACGCTCTACGCCTTGCCGCGCAGACCGGCGGCGATGCCGCGATTGATCTTGATGATCGACTTGAGGTGGTCCAGCTTGGGTTTGGTCATCAGCGCAAAGGTTTCGCCCATGACGAACATGCCGAGCTTGGTGAGGTTCCGGCGCACGGCGAACGGGAGCCTGTTGTCGTCGCGGGTGACGGCGTCGAGGAAGACGGTCCAAAGCCGCCGGTTGTACATCAGCGCGTCATTGAGGCCCGCCGGCTTTTCGCGCCAGGAATCATGAACCGCCTGCAATTTCGCGGCGGCCTGCAGCAGCAGGCTCGCTTCCAGCTCGCGCGGGCTGGCCGTTTCCTTGGCAATCTTCGCGTAGGCCTTGCTGGCGTAGTTCATGGTCGAGGATTCCTCTTCGTAGGCAATGAGCTTGCGCGTTTCCTTTAAGGCTTTGTACAGCTCGCCTGTTAAGATTCGATTATTGATACTGTCGATGTAGGGCCGCGCGCCGGGCGCCGCCTTGAGCATGTCACGCACCAGCCGGAAGTAGCGCGCGCGGTGCGCCTGAGGACGCTTCGACGTGTACATCAGCTGCACGGCGAGGTAGATGCGCTTGGCCGGACTGTTGGCGCCGCCGGCCGGCATGATGTCCTTCTCGCGCAGGATCGGGACCGCTCCTTCGATCACAAGACGCGTGCGCTGGCCGGCATTGGTCACCGCGCAGTCGCCGAGAATGATGCGCTCGCGAGGCTTGAGCTCGATCTTCAGAGGCACGTTCGCCTCCTCGCTGACGCGTCCATCATTGCCGCTTGAGGTTAAGCGGGCGCTAAGCGCATGCATTGCCGCAAAAGGGAAACGGCGGGGTGTTTCCACCCCGCCGTCTTCGCCTTAGGCCTGTTTTCAGAAGAGTTAGCCGAACAGCTTGAGCACCGACTGGTTCGCCTGGTTGGCGATCGACAGTGCCGAGATTTCCAGCTGCTGCTGGGTTTGCTCGGTGAGCAGGTCGGCGCTTTCCTGGTTCTGGTCGGCCACCACAAGGTTGCTGGCGCCGGTCTGCAGCGTGTTGATCATGTTGGTCTCGAACGTCTGTCGGGCGCTGATCACTCCCGAATTGGTGCCAAACGTCTCGGTCTGGGAACGCACCGTGCTGATCGCGTTGTTGATCGCGGTGATCGTGTCCTGGATGTTGCCGTCGGACTGGAACCAGTTGCCGGAGACCGCATCGAGACCGAGGCCCGTGGCGCTGTAGGTCACGCCGGTGATGGTCAGCGAGCTTGACCCGGTCGGGTTGAAGTCGACGACCAGATTGTCGCCGTTGAGCAGATTGACGCCGTTATAGGAGGAGTCCCCAGCCATCTGCGTGATCTGCGTCAACAGGCCGTTGTAGTTGTCCTGGAGCGAGGCCCGCGTCGCATTGACGGCGCCGACGCTCGCCGTGCCTTGGGTCGTTCCAGCGTGGAGGCCGAGGCCGGTGAGGATGGCCGAGGAGTCGGTTGACCCGTTCGTGCCGATGGTCAGGCTGGTTTGCGTCGGCGAGTTGCCGGCGACCTGGAAGCTGACGGTGTTGCCGGCAACGCCCGCTGAGCTGAGGCCCGTGAGGTTGCCCAAGGCTTGGTTCAACTCATAAAGGCTCGCGACCTGGCCGGCGCCGGTGCCGAACGCGATGTCCTGCGTGGCCCCGCCGTTGACAGCAACGGTCAGCACGTCGCCTTGCTGGACGCCGGCGGTCTGCAGTGCCGACCAGATGTCCGTCGAGGTCGAGGTCACGTTGGCGTTCGTCGTTAGGCCCAGGGCCTCAGACGTGGCGTTGTCGACAATGGTGAAGTTGGTCGCGGCGTCGGCGGAGTTGATTTGCAGTTCCGCGCCGGCGTCGACTAGCGTCGCGCTGACGGGGTTGGTGGCGCCGAGCGCGGTGTCGATCTTCGTCTTCGCTGTGGTGATGGTGTCAGCCGCCCCGAGCGACACGCCCGTCGTGGTCCCGCCAACGACGATGTTCAGTGTGCCGGCAGCTGCGGCGCCGATGGTGGTGGCGCCGCCGACAGCGGAGCCGGTCACCGAGCCGAGCGTCTCCTGAAATGCGGTGGGGACGTTGCCGTTGACGTTGACCGCGCCGTAGGTCGTCGCGCCGCCTGTGGGCGCTTGCTGCGCCTGCTGCGCAGTCGACAGCGCCTGTTCGAGCAGGCTGGTCAACGAGGTGAGGCCGTTATTGGCCGCATCGATCGTCTGCTGGCCCTGTCCGATCTGGTCGAGGAGGGAGCTGAGGTCGTTGGCGGTGTTGGTGAGCGATTGCGAGGTGAAATAGGCGGTCGGGTTGTCGGCAGCCTTGTTGACCTTGTTGCCGGTCGCAAGCGCTTCCTGAGTGGCGGTCAATTCGGCGGAGGTATTCTGCAGCGACAGCAGGTTCTGTCGGATGCCCGCGCTCAAGGTGATGTCAGACATGGTACTACCCTTCTGGTTACAGGCCGTACTGGCTTGCACCGCTGTACGTGCCGTACCGGCGAGTGCAGGTCCGATCCACGCGATCGGCTGCCGAACGTTTGCCTCATTTCGCTTAAAGACGCGTAAAAGCAGATATCAATCTAGTTTGCCATCGAAGCGCGGCGTCGCGCCCTTTGCAATTTGTCCGCGCAGGAAACGACGTACAAGATACCTCGATCAATGGGCATTTTTTCTGCGGCCGTTAAGTCGCCCTTAACGGATCGCGTTTGTTATTGCTTAACCATAAATCAAATCTACTCGACATGTCCGCCGCCGCCACGCCCAACACCGTCAATCTCGTCGTCGCCACGCCTTGCTTCGGCGGGCAGGTTTCCGTTCTCTATGCCGCCTCGCTGTTCAAGCTGCAAAAGTTCATGCGCCAATACGGCGATATCAATCTCCAGCTAAGGTTCAAGGACGGCGATGCTTTGATCACCCGGGCGCGCGCTAGCCTGGTCTCTCAATTCCTCGACGATACGAGCGCGACCCATTTGTTGTTCATCGACGCCGACATCGGCTTCGAGCCCGAGCAGGTGTTGCGCCTGATCCAGTGCGGCGCCGATATGTGCGCCGCGATCTATCCGATCAAGTTGATCGATTGGGGCAGGGTGAAAGCGACGCTCGAAGCGGCTCGCCCCAATACGCCGGCGGCGGCGCTGAAATACGTGTTTGAAGTCGATGACGCAAACGCGGTCATCGAGAAAGGCGGATTTGTCAAGGTGCGCTACGCCGGCACCGGCTTTCTCATGATCCGCCGTCCGGCGCTGGAAAAAATGTGCGCGCAATACCCACAGCTGCAATACAAACGCGATCATTCCCTCGATGCCGCGACCGCAAGCGACAATCGCTTTGCCTTGTTCGAATGCATGATCGCCGAGGATGGCACCTACCTCAGCGAGGATTTTGCGTTCTGCAAGCGCTGGACCGACATCGGCGGCGAGATCTGGGCCGATCTCGGCAGCAAGCTCAATCACGTCGGCCCGATGACGTTCTGCGGCGATCTGTCGTCGCAGTTCGCTGGCGCGGCGTAGGACCGAAGATGGCCGTTCCCATCAATCGCAACCTTGCGGTCGAGCGCAAGACCGACTTCGGCCGCTGGTCCAATCCGGAATCGCTTGAACCGGCTTGGGATCAGCGGGCGGCATTTGCGGCCGAATTCATTCCCGATGGCGCGCGCGTCCTCGACCTCGGCTGCGGGCGTATGGCACTGCAGCAGTTCCTGCCCAATGCCTGCAGCTACCAACCGTGCGACCTCGTCGCGCGCAATGCCTCGACCATTGTCTGCGATTTCAATGCCGGCGAGTTCCCGGAAACGGCGGCCGACGAGGCCGATCTGATCACGATGCTGGGCGTGCTCGAATACATCGTTGACGTCGACGCTTTTCTCGGCCGCCTGCGACACAGCAAGCGCGATATCGTCTTGAGCTATTGTCCGACGGATTTTTCCCGTTCGATCGATCGGCCGTCACTCGGTTGGATCAACCATTTCAGTCTATGCGATCTCGCCGTGCTCCTCGATCGCTTCGGGTTTCGCGTCGAGCGTGCCGATCGCGTTGACGATCTGCAGATCGTGATGAAGCTGCGGCAGTCCAGCCGCCCGGCGCCGCTGGCGCCGTGCCGCGTCGCTGTGGTGTCTTATTACGACGTCGGCAATTTCGGCGACCGGCTCGGCTATCACATCATCAATTCGCTCATTCCGGCCGAAGCCGAGGTGCACCACTTGACCTTCAAGACGTTGCAGGAGGCACGGCAGTCATACGATCTCGTCGTGCTCGGCATCGGCAACAGCATTTTCAAGGAGCTGCTGAACGATGATCTCCTGAGTATGGTCAAGAGCGGCAAGGCGGCGATCGGCATTTTTGGCACGCAATATCGCGAGCTGACGTCGCGGCCGGCGATGAATCGCCTTCTCGACCGCCTCGACACCTGGTTCGCGCGCTATGAGGAGGACGTGCTGCAATTCGGACGCGGACGCTCGAACGTCGTGCATCTCGGCGACTGGCTCATCAGCCAATTTCCGATGGTGAAGGCGTTTGACGACGCGCCGCTGCAGATCGGAGACGAAGTCTTGCTCGAACTTTCGCTTGACCGCACGATCCAGAAGATTCAACGGCACAAGAACGTCTTTTCGACGCGATTGCATCCACTGCTTTGCGCGTTGACCTCGGCGGAACTCGTCGCCTATGCGGAGCAGCCGAGGCCGGACATGCCCAATGTCGTGTCGGGCAAGTTCCGCAGCATGCTGATTGATATTTTCGGCCGCACCTTCCCGGAAAAGAAATTCTTCATCGTCGATCGCGAAGCGGTCAAACGCTACAAATCGAAGGTGCAAGCCAATGTGGCGCTGGTCGGACAGCGGATCGAGACGATCCTGCGCAACGTGGCGGTCGCGGCCGCCTGAGCGGTGCCGACGGCATAAAGAAATTAAGTTTGCCCGCAGGCCGGCTTACGCCAACAGATTGACCAAACTGCCGGTGACGCCATCGGCGGTGAGGATTGATGCCGCCGAGCTGCTGTTCTGCTCCGCCAGCGCCAAACTCTCCGGAATGATCGAGGAGGATGGGTTTTTGGTGCTGGCGGAAGATCCAGTCGATCCGCTTGACGAAGAGCCGCTGGATGATGCGCCGCTCGAAGCGCCCCCTGAAGACGAGCCGGATGAGCTGCTGCCCGAGCTGGATTGCAGGGCGCTCTGCACCGCGGCAGAGAGCTGCGTATTGACGCGGTTCAGGGCCTCTTGGTTGGCGATGCTCGACAGGCCCTGGGATAAATTGGTCATTGCCTGGCTCATGACGTTCATTAGCGCATCGTCAGCCGTCGTTGCCTGAGCCTGGTTCTGCTGCTGCGCCCAGTAGTTTTGATCCTGCTGATAGAATGATTGGCTCTGATGCCAGTAATTTTGGTCCTGCTGCCAGAACGAGAGGCTTTGGATACTCATTGGGTGTTGCCCGCTTCCGGACCGATTGCCCCGTTGTTTGTTCATGCCCGATCGCGGTTAATTTAGAGTGTGGAATTCGCGACGGTTTACACTTGGTTAACCATCTTGCCCGACCTTGCGGGCAAGAGGGACCGGCCGGCGGCTGATGCGATCGCGCTTCTGTGGAATTTACATGTCAATCCGTGGTCGCAGGTAGAGAGAAGCGGGTATGGCGAAGCAGGCTGCGCGCTCCGTCCACGCCGCCTTGACGCTGCACCGGCAGGGGCGGTTGGCCGAAGCGGATCAAATCTACAGCGCGGTTCTCGCGAGCGATTCACAGAACTTCGACGCGTTGCATCTCTCCGGCGTGCTCCGGCACCAGCAGGGCCGCTCGGCGGAAGCGCTGCGCCTTGTCGCCGCCGCGCTGAAGGCGCAGCCGGGTTCCGTGGATGCCCTCACCAACTACGGCGTGATCCTCGACGCGCTCAAACGCTATCAAGAAGCGCTGGCGAGCTTCGACAAGGCGCTGGCGGTCAATTCCGGCAACGCCGCCGCTCACTACAATCGCGGCAATACCTTGAAGGGTCTTGGCCGCTACGCGGAAGCCATGGCGAGCTACGACCGGGCGCTGGCCATCCAGCCCGGTCACGTCGACGCGCACTACAATCGGGGCAATACGCTTACCGCGCTCGGCCGGCACGAAGAAGCGCTCGCCGCGTACGGCAAAGTTCTGGCGCTGCGGCCAAAACACATTCGCGCGATCATCCGGCGCGGCGATGCGCTCGCGGCGCTTAAGCGGTCAGATGAAGCGCTCGCCGCCCATGCCGCGGCCCTGGAGATCGAGCCGAGCAACGCCGAAGCGCTCAACAACCGCGGCGTCCTCCTCTTCGATCTGCGACGATTCGATGAGGCATTGCTCGACTGCGAGCGCGCGATCGAGGCAACGCCCGACTATGTCGATGCGATCTACAATCGGGGCAATGTCTTGCGGGCACTCGGGCGCTTCGCGGACGCACGCACGAGCTACATGGCGGCATTGTCGCTGGAGCCCCACCGGCTTGATGCGCTCAACAATCTCGGTTTGGCGTTGGTCGCGCTGGGCCGGCCGGCCGACGCAATCGCGAGCTATGACCGCGTCCTGAAAGTTGAGCCGGATAATGTCGCCGCACTCTATAACCGCGGCAACGCGCTGACTGAGTTGGATCGGCTGGAGGAGGCGCTTGGCGCCTATGACGCCGCCTTGGCCAAGGCTCCGGCGCATGCTGACGCGCTTTACGGCCGCGGCACCGTTCTGGCAAAGCTCGACCGTTATACCGAGGCGCTGGCAAGCTTCAACGAAGCTTTATTGGCGGCGCCCGATCGCATCGACATTCAAACCAACCGCGGCGGAGCGTTGCTGGCGCTCGATCGCTTCGATGAAGCGCTTGCCAGCTTCGACGCGGCCCTCAACGGCGATCCCGATGATGTCGACGCCTTGATTAACCGCGGCGTTGCGCTCTTCCGTCTCAGACGCTGCGCCGAGGCGCTTGCGAGTTATGACAGAGCGCTCGCCCTCTGTCCGGACCATATCGAGGCGCTGGGCAATCGCGGCGTCGTTCTCGCCCAGATCGGCCGGTTCGACGAAGCGCTCGCCAGCTACGACAAGGCACTTAGCCTGAAGCCGAGTTTCTTCGAAGGCCATCTCAATCGCGGCAATACGCTGATTGCCATGACACGAATGCAGGAAGCGGTTCGCAGCTATGCCGCGGCGATTGCGCTCAAGCCGCAGCATGCCGAGGCAAATAGCAATGACGGGATTGCCAGGCTCTCAATGGGCGATTTCCGCGAGGGTTGGAGAAAGTTCGAGCATCGCTGGCAACGCAAGGATCTCGCGCAACAGCGGCGCGATTTTTCCCAACCTTTGTGGCGCGGGGAAAAGGACATCGACGGCAAGACGATGCTGCTTCACGCCGAGCAGGGTCTCGGCGACACCATACAGTTCGCGCGCTACGCGCCGCTTGTGGCGAAGCGCGGCGTCCAAGTCGTGCTGGAGGTCCAGCGTCCGCTCAGCCGCCTGCTGTCGTGCCTGCCAGGCGTTGCATTGCTGCGAAGCCAAGGCGAGGCGTTGCCCGCCTTTGATCTTCATTGTCCGCTCATGAGTTTGCCGTTGGCGTTCGGGACTGAGGTCGCCACGATTCCAGCGGAGATCCCCTATCTCAGGCCGGACACGGAGCGATTGGCCAAATGGCAAAATCGCTTGCCGGCGGATGGGCGTTTGCGTGTCGGCGTATCGTGGGCCGGCAGCAGCATGCACGTCAACAACCAGCACCGCTCGATCCCGCTGGAACGTTTCGCGGCGGTGTTGTCCGTACCCGATGTCGAGTTCGTCAGCCTGCAAAGGGACGTGAGCGAAGCGGAGGCGGCGATGCTGCGCGAGCACCGCGTCACGCCGCTTGGTGACGAATTCGAGGACTTCTCCGACACCGCCGCGGTGGTGGCGATGATCGATCTCGTCGTTGCCGTCGATACCTCGGTCGCCCATCTTGCCGGCGCGATGGGCAAGGCGGCTGGAATATTGCTGCCGTTCTCTCCCGATTACCGGTGGATGCTCAATCGGGAAGACACGCCCTGGTATCCGACCCTGCGCCTGTTCCGGCAATCCGTCTTCGGCGATTGGAGCGGCCCGCTCGAGCGGGTCCATCGGGAGCTTACCGATCTTGCTCGGCGGCGAGCCAAGCCGCTCTGAGCTAGAGGATGCGACTCAGGGCGAGCGGCTGGCCGTGCCTGGGATTGGGCGCCGCCGTGCGGCCCGAGGCGCCGTAGACCTGCGGCGTGCGCTTGCGGACGAGGTCGCCGCAGAGCCGGCGCACGATCCCTTCCGACACCGCGTGCGAGGTCGCGAGCACGATCATGTTCCTCTGCAGCACGGCGCGAAAACCCTCCTGCAGGCGATGCAGCGCGGCGGCACGCGCCGGCGCCGATTGCAGCAGGAATTTCGCATTGGCCTTAAGCTGCTCGCCGGCGGCGCAAAGCTGACCCGCGAGCTCGCTCTTGGTCGGTCCGAGCGCGACCGCCATGCGTACCCTGCCTGCGCGCACCAGCGCCGTTTCCTGCTCGATGACGGCGTGAAGTCTTTCGATCAAATCGGTCATCCGATCGAGGTCCTTTTCGGCCTCGGCGGTGGTCTTTATCGAACTCATGAGGGGCTCACTCCCTGCTGCTTGAGCAACGCGTCGTAGACATGGGCGGCAATGCCGATACCGCCGGTCTTGGCGAAGGTCCTGGCGTATTGATCGGTAAGCAAGGAGCGCCATACCTTCAAGGCGCCGCTGCCGCCGAATGGCCCTTCGCCGTCGATGCCGGCGAACATGTGCTGGAACATGGAATTGAGGAACATCGCCTCGAACTCCTGCGCCGCGACTTTCGCCTTTCCTTTGAACTTGAGCGTGGATTGCGCCTGCGCGCTGCCGGCGTCACCGATCGCGGCGACGGACAGGCCGAGTTGGGCGGCGGCACTCGTCATCACATGACCTCGATGTCGGCCTGGATGGCGCCGGCGGCCTTGATCGCCTGCAGGATGGAGATGAGATCGCGCGGACCGATGCCGAGCGCGTTGAGCCCGTCGACGATCTGCTGCAGCGAAACGCCCTCCTGGACCAAAGCGAGCTTCTTTCCTTCCTCGACCACGCCGACATGGGTGCGCGGCACGACGACGGTGCGGCCTTTCGAGAACGGCGCCGGCTGACTGACCTGCGGTGATTCGGAGATCGTGACCGTGAGGTTGCCTTGCGCCACCGCCACCGTCGACACGCGCACATCGCGGCCGATGACGATCACGCCCGAGCGCTCGTCGATGACGATCCTTGCCGCCAGGTCCGGCTCGACCTGCAATTGCTCGATCTCGGTGAGCATCGCCACCAGGTTCTGCGGAAATTTCTTCGGCAGCGTGAGCTGCACCGTCGAAGGGTCGAGCGGCTCAGCGATCGCCGAGCCGATATAATCGTTGACGGCGACGGCGATGCGCTTGGCGGTCGTGAAGTCGGGGTTGCGCAGCGACAGCCGCAATTGGCCGAGCGTTGCCAGCGAGAAATCGATCTCGCGCTCGATAATGGCGCCATTGGGCAGGCGTCCGACGGTCGGAACGCCGCGCGTGATTTTCGCCGCTTCACCCTCGACCTGGAAGCCGCCGATGGCGAGCGAGCCCTGGGCGACCGCATAAACGTTGCCGTCGGCGCCGAGGAGGGGAGTGACCAACAGGGTGCCGCCGAGCAGGCTCTTGGCGTCACCCAGCGCCGACGCGGTGACGTCGATGCGCGTGCCCTGCGTGGCGAACGGCGGCAGGTTGGCTGTTACCATGACCGCGGCGACATTTCCGGTGCGGATCTGCTGGCCGCGAATATTGACGCCGAGCCGCTCCAGCATGCCCTGCAAGGACTGCTTGGTGAACGGGGTATTGTTGAGCGTGTCGCCGGTGCCGTTGAGGCCGACGACGAGGCCGTAGCCGATGAGCTGGTTCTGGCGGATACCCTCGATATTCGCGAGGTCCTTGATCCGCGACGTCGCCGCCGCCATCGAGGCGGCGCAAACGAGTACGACCAGCGCCACAAGCGCGGTTCGAAACGTCCCTCTCATCTCTTGCTCCCCAAGAGGTCGGACGAAGGTTTTGTTGCCAGTTGCATGCCACACCCGGCTGTGTCGATAAACACCTGAAATTGAATGAGAATTTGTTTGGCGGCGATGGCGCCGCGGCGTGCAAGCCTTGCCGTTTCGGCAATAATTGCCGAGCTCACGCTCCCAATTGCGAAGTTTGCAGGTGCTTGCGGACGCACGAATGCCGGTTTGCTTTACCGCCCATTAACCATAAAAGCCCACCCTGCTGGCATGCGTGTCTATGGACCGAACGGGACAGCGCTCGTCTCGCCGCCAGGGCCGGGGGCGCCACGGCGGTCACCGAGCGGTCCCTTCACGCTCTCGGAAGCAGATGCGCCGCAGACGTCTGCCCCCGCGGTCGCCTTGCGTACGCTCGGCGGGATCGACGCGCTGATCGCGTTGCAGGGAATCGAGGACCCGGTGGAGCGCCGCCGCCGCGCGGTCAAGCATGGACGGCGGGCCCTCGACGCGCTTGACGAACTCAAGCTTGGCCTCTTGGAGGGCTCGCTCGACCAGGCGATGCTGTTGCGGTTGAAATCCGTCGCTGCCGACCTCAAGGACGGATCGGGAGACGAAAAGCTCGATCAAGTCCTCGGCGAAATCGACCTTCGCGTGGCGGTTGAACTGGCCAAGGCCGGAATCCACTGATTGCAACGCGCCTGCCCGGCGCGGGAGATCTCGCGGTCCGTCCGGCCATCGTCGGTTACCCGACACCCGACACCACGATCGTTATTGTCACCGTCACAGACCATCGATATATAGGCCAGCCTTGCGGGGGCGGCCTCGCGCGTGAGGTGCGCGGAGTAGAAGGAAATGCAGTCGGCAAGAAGCAAAAACGGCCGATTTGACGACGCGTCCAACAGGAACGGCAAGGGAGTTCGGCCTCTCGACAAAATCTATCGGCCTTCCGACCGCGAACCGTTCATGAACGAGCGTCAGCGCGAATATTTCCGTATCAAGCTGCTCGACTGGCGGGAGGATATCCTCAAGGAGGCGAAGGAGACGCTGCAACACCTTCAGGACGACAACCAGAACCATCCCGACCTCGCCGACCGCGCCTCCTCGGAGACCGATCGCGCGATCGAATTGCGCGCCCGCGACCGCCAGCGCAAGCTCATCGCCAAGATCGATGCCGCGCTGCAACGCATCGAAGACGGCACCTACGGCTATTGCGAGGAAACCGGCGAGCCGATCTCGCTCAAGCGCCTGGAGGCGCGCCCAATCGCCACGCTCTCGGTCGAGGCGCAGGAGCGCCACGAACGCCGCGAGCGCGTCTACCGCGAGGAGTGAGCGACCCTCCATTCGTCTCTGTGCGGCTGTCGCTCTTTAAGCTTTTCTTCACCATCCCTGCTTACGGATCGTTAACGATCAATGGTCCGCTCGCCGCCGCGGAGGCGGCGACTAGTTCTTCGCTCGCGTTCCTGTGTGGATTGCGTTTCACGGGCGTGGACGGCGACGCTCCGAGGTCACCAGCGGGGATCGATGAACGCCTCGTCGCAGCATTTGCAACCAAACATGCCGCGCCTGCTCCAGCGCGCGCTGCGCGCGCACCGAGCGGGAGAGTTCAGCAGGGCGGAGCGGCTCTACGCCGCGGTGCTGCAGCGCCATCCCGAAAATGTCGACGCGCTGCATGGTCTCGGGCAGATCTACCATCGGCTCGGGCGTCTCGACGCGGCGCTCGCATTTGTTCAGGCGGCCCTCAAGGCTGATCTCTCCCGCGCCGACGGGTTTGCGAGCCTGGGGCTCATTTTCCATGCGCTCAAGCAATTCGAGCGCGCGCTCATAAGCTATGACGAAGGCTTGCGCCTCGCGCCGGACGATGCCGAGCTACTGAATCGGCGCGGCGTGGCGTTACTCGAGCTTGGCCGGCCGCGCGAGGCGCTCGAGAGTTTCGAGCGGGTGCTTGCCTGCCATCCCGACCATTTTGACGCGCTTGGTAATCGCGGCAACGCGTTGCTCAAGCTCAACAGGGTCGCCGAGGCGCTCGCCGCCTACGACCGGGCGCTCAAGGTTGCCCCGGACAACGCTCAGCTTCTCACCAACCGCGCCGTCGCGCTGCGCCGCCTCGACCGCCCGCACGAGGCGGCGATGAGCGCGGCTCGGGCGCTGCGCAGCGAGCCGGATTTCGCCCACGCAAAATTCGTCGAGAGTGTCGCGCGCCTGACGCTGGGCGATTTCAGCACCGGCTGGCGCGGCTACGAGGCCCGCTGGCAAGTCGGAGCAGTCGCAACCAAAGACCGACACTTTGCCGCGCCGCTGTGGCTGGGCGAGAGGCCGCTTCACGGCAAGACCATTCTCCTCCACGCCGAGCAGGGTTTCGGCGACACGATCCAATTCGTGCGCTATGCCCCGCTTTTGGCCGCGGCCGGCGCCAAGGTCATTCTCGAAGTCCAGCCGCCGCTCGCGCGGCTGTTGTCACGCATGGCGGGCATCGAGGCGGTGGTCGCACGCGGGCAGCAACTGCCGCGCTTTGATTGCCACTGTCCGCTGCTCAGTCTGCCGCTTGCCTGCGCGACCGAGCCGACCGCGATACCGGCGGAAATTCCTTATATCGTGCCGGCCGCAGACGAAGTCGCGGCTTGGCGAGCACGCCTGCCGCGGCGTCCGCTCATCGGGCTGGTGTGGGCGGGCGAGCGGTCGCACGACAACGACCTCAACCGTTCGATTGGTCTGGCGACGCTCGCGCCGTTCTTCGACCTACCGGGTGTTAACTTTGTCAGTCTTCAGCACGAAGTGCGTCCCGAGGATGCGCCGTTGCTGCAAAGATTTCCGAACGTGCGTCAGGTCGGACCCGAATTCCGGGATTTCGCTGAAACGGCCGCTGTGATCTCGTCGCTCGACATGGTGATTGCGGTCGATACCGCGGTCGCGCATTTGGCCGGGGCCATGGGCAAGCCGCTCACGCTGTTGCTACCATATGCGGCGGATTTTCGTTGGCTACGCGAGCGCACCGATAGCCCGTGGTATCCGAGCGCGCGGCTTTACCGGCAGCCGAAATTCGGCGATTGGGACAGTGTGATCGACGCCGTGAGTCAGGAATTGACGCTGGCGACGATTGTCCCGATGGCGCGCAAGCTGTCGGCGTGATGCCGATTGAGTGGTGCGTACGGCGTCATTGCCAGCGAAGCATTCCATGCGCACCGGGCTAATCCAGATTGCTTTGTCGCTTCCGGCGTTGCGCCATGTGCCTCAATATATCAAATCCACGGTGGTCGCGAAACGAGCGTAGTCGCGTCGCACTTTGCAATGATCACTCAAAAGACTCGCGGCCTCCGGAGGGGAGCTTCCGGAGGCCGCGCCGTTTCGGGGTCCTGTCGCGCTACGCGAACCCCGGGGAGACGAGGGATCGGTAATCAGTGATCGGTGATCCGAAGAAAGGGTCTCCGGCCCTCTTTCTGACTACTGATCACTGATCCCTGTTCCCTCATTCAGAACGGCAACACGATATCCAATGCCTGCTGTCCCCAAGGCACCTGCTGAGCGTTGGTCAGCACGCCGCGGCCGCCATAGGCGACGCGCGCCTCGGCAATCTTTGGCAGGTCGATGGTGTTGTCGCTCTCGATATCCTCCGGACGCACGACGCCGGCGACGATGAGTTCGCGCATTTCGGCATTGAGCCGGACCTCCTGCTTGCCTTCGATCACCATATTTCCGTTCGGCAGCACCTGCATGACCACCGCGGCGACGTTGGTCAGCAACTGATCCTGGCGATTGATGTTGCCGACGCCATTGCTCGCAGCGTTGCTGTCGGCGCTCAGGATGCGGCCCGGCAGGACGGCCTTGGCCGGGTTGGTGATTGTATTGGCGCCGATGAAATTGGTTATGCCCGAATCTTCAGTGGCGGTGCGGCTGACCTGGGTCTGATCCTGGAATTGCGCGGTGTCGTTGATGTTGACCTTGACCGTCAATATGTCGCCGACCTGGTGCGCCCGCTGATCGTTGAAGAACGCGCGCGAGCCGTTGCGCCAAAGCGAATTGGCATTGTAGGACGCCGGCTGCGGGGTGGGCATCGGCATCTGCACGGGCTTGTATCCGGGCTTGGCGGCTGGGTTGTCGACTGGTGACAGCGGCGGCTGTTGACCGATGAGCTTGAGCTGGTCGATGGCGGCACAGCCGCTCAAGAGCGATGCGAGCGCGGCCGTGCCGATGAAGGAACGCACGTGCCGGAAACGCGTCGTCGATTTCAACATTTCGCTTACTCGGCGCTACTCACACGGTGTTCTTGTTGCGGGCCATCGGAGGGCGGGGCGGGGGAGTCCGGCGCCGGCTCCGGCGCATTTTCGGCAAGGCGTCGCGGTGCAACGCTGACCGTCACGCGGCCTGGACCGGAGACGACGCCTTGCACCACGCGTTTCGATTGGACGTTGAGGACGCTGATCGTGTCGCCAAGCGCGCCGGCATCCTGCGCCTGCCCGCGCAGTGTCAGCATCAATCCCGGCGCCTCGTAGACGATGGTTACGGTATCGCCGCGCTGCACGATCGCGGGCTTCATCAGGTCGGCCTCGTGCAAGGGCTGCGCTGGCCGTAATTGATGGCGCGCGGCGAGCCCGATAGCCGCGTTGATGTCGGTGAGTGCCGGCCCTTCCGACTTCGGCCGCCGCACAATGGTGAGATCGGAGGCCTTAAGCACCTCGCCGCGCTCGACCGGGTGTTCGACATTGACCGCGTCGATGGTCTCGATGGCCGTGCCGGTGAAGCGGGTCGTCTGCCGGCGCAGCGCGGCACTCGCCGGAAGATCGATCGTCACGTCGAAACGCGTCGTGCGCGGATCGTAGGCGAGCGTCAGCACGTCGAGTTCGCCGCCCGCGCTCGCCTCGACGTGCAGCGTACGCACCGCGTGGTCGAAATTGACCAGAACGTTGCGCGCTTCGCCGAAGCCGTATTGTCCCGCCAGCGCCTGTGCAATGCGCGCCGAAATGTCCTGCGCGGTGATCGCGCGGCTCGCCCGCGTGACGATCACTTCGGAAAGCCCGCGTGTATCGATGCCGATGAGCTGGTGCGGCCGGATCGCCTCGACGACACGCTCGGTCGCGACGGCGCCCTTGGTGCCGAGGTCGGGCGCGCGGAAGATCGGCACGTCGGCGACAGGTCCGGCATTCTCAACCAGGTCGCCGATGCGCACGAGGTCGCCGGCGACGGTGACGTTGGCGCGCAGCGCGGGCGTGGCGCTCTGCGCGCCGGCCGGATCGGCGCCAAGGCCGGCGAACGTCAGCGGCAGGGCGAGAGCGCAGATGATGAGACGATGCATCAATTGGACCTTTCTCAACGCATCAGCTGCGAGGTCGTCTGCAGCATCTCGTCGGCCGCGGTGATGACCTTGGAATTCATCTCGTAGGCCCGCTGCGCCGCGATCAGGTTGGAGATCTCGGTTACCGCCGAGACATTCGATTGTTCGAGGCTGCCCTGCAGCAGCGTACCGGCGCCGTTGGTCGCCGGTACCCCGTCCTGCGGCGTGCCCGAAGCGGGCGTCGCGGTGAACAGATTGTTGCCGTTGGCCTGCAGGCCGGCGTCGTTGATGAAGGTCGTGAGCGTGAGCTGGCCGAGGATGCTCGACGTCGTGCTGCCGGGCAACGTCACCGAAACCTGGCCCTGCTGGTTGATGGTCAGCCCGCTTGAGTTCGCCGGGATGGTGATGGTCGGCTGGACCAGGTTGCCCTCCGCGGTGACGATGCGGCCCTGCGAATCCATCTGGAACGAGCCGTCGCGCGTGTAGCTGAAGGTGCCGTCGGGCATCAGGATTTTGAACCAGCCCGTGCCCTGGATCGCGACGTCGAGCGTATTGCCGGTCTGCTGCAGCGTTCCCTGCGTCATCAGGCGCGGAGTGCCGACGGTCTTCACGCCGGAGCCGAGTTCGATGCCGACCGGCAGGATATTGCCGTTCTCGGAGGCCTGCGCACCGATGCGCTGCACGTGCTCGTAGATGAGATCCTGGAACTCGGCGCGTTGGCTCTTGAAGCCGGTGGTGGTCATATTGGCGATGTTGCCGGCGATCACCTGGACCTGCAGGTCCATGGCCGCCATTCCGGTCGCTGCGGTGTCAAGCGCACGCATGGTCTTGTTTCCTCAAACCTAACTCGATGAGCTCGGTGCCTGCGACAGCTGCTGCAGCGCATTGCGGCGCTGGTCGCCCTGCTGCTGCAGGACGGCAGCGATGTCGCTGTAACTGCGCGTGATCTCGATCATGCGTGCCATCTCGACGATGGCGCGCACGTTGGATTTCTCCAACGCGCCCTGCACCAGGCGCGTGCCTTGCGGCGCCGGCACCGGATCGACCCCGTTTGGCGCCATGAAGGTCGAGCCGCCGTCCTTCTGCAGCAAGTGCGGCCGGTCGAAGCCGACAATCTGCAATTGTCCGCGCGGCGCCTCCGCCGTGCCGGCGCCCTCGCGTACCGTAATGATGCCGTTGGCGGTGATGCTGATGTCATGATCGTTGACCTGGAAGGTGATCGGACCATTGGTGCCGAGCACCTGATCGCCTTCGCTGGTCACGAGCTGACCGGCGGCGTTGATCTGCAAGGCGCCATTGCGGGTGTAGCGCTGCCCCCGCGGCGTCTGCACGACGAGGTAGCCCTTGCCGTCGATGGCGACGTCAAGCGGACTGCCGGTGTGCTGGAGCGCGCCCGGGCTCAGATCGATCCAACTGGCGCGGTCCTGCACAAAGCTGATGCGCCGGTCGAGGCCGCGGAACTCGTTGTCGCGGGCTCCGGGCATGAGGAATTGTGAAAACGCGGCGTTGTCGGCCTTGTAGCCGGTGGTGTCGATATTGGCGATGTTGTTGGCAACGATGTCGAGCTCGCGGCTGAGCGCCATCTGCCGCGACAAGCCGACGAGAAGGGCATTCTCCATCGGTACACTCCCCCGAGAGCCGAGACGATGCCGGCTGCCGGCATCGTCCATGCGCCGCCGGCTCTCCCAAGCCGGGGCGGGAAGCGAGTTGCAGAAGACGTGCCAATGGAAAAAGCTTCGCGTAAACAAGCCCGTGGCCATTGTTGCGCGGACGGCCGAGCGGGTAGAAAAAGCCACTGATCAGGGCGGAGTCGGCAAATAGTTCCGCCCGCGAGGCCGGACGAAAGTTTCCGTTAACCATTCCTGCCTAGCTTTGCCCGGTGACGGCGCCGCGTCCGACGGCGCCGGCTGGCGCTCGCGGCGTTGGTTCTGCGTTCTCTCCTGCCGGCTGCGTGCACAGCATCACGCAAGCGGAGCGGTGATGGCAACGACCAACGACGCGCAGAGCGAACCCGAAAACGTGGAAGCTGACGGTGAAGAGGGGACGGCAACTCCGGCCACCGGGCGCAAGCTGCCGCTCAAGCTCATCCTGATCGCGGCAGGCGGATTAGTCATCCTCGTCGCGGTCGGCGGCGGCCTTTATCACTTCTTGGCAAGCCACAGTGCCGCGGCGACCGCGAGCCAGACCAAGCCCGCCGTCTTCCTCGACATGCCGGACGTGCTTGTGAACCTGTCGTCGAGCGGCGGCGGCGACCGCACGCAATACCTGAAAGTGAAGGTGACGCTCGAATTGCCGGACCAGGCGATGTCGGCGCAGATCCAGCCGGTGATGCCGCGTCTGATGGACGCATTTCAGACCTATCTGCGCGAATTGCGGCCGACCGATCTCGACGGCTCGGCCGGCCTTTACCGGCTCAAGGAGGAGCTGACGCGGCGCGTCAATGCCGCCATTGCCCCCAGCCGGATCAATGCGGTGCTGTTCAAGGAAATCGTCATCCAGTGACGGTCCAAAACCCGGGATTGGCTTAAGCGAATGGCGCTCAAGGAGCAGGTCGACCAGGACGCGCTTGCCGCCGAATGGGGCGTGGCGCTGGAAGCCGAGCAGAATGCCGCGGTGGTGAACGGGGCCGCCGCGCCCGCCGAGGCGGAAAGCGGGGCGGAGGCGATGGCGGCGCATTGGGCCGCCATGGTCGATGACGGCCATTTCATCCAGGCGGCCAAGGGCGGCGCCGAGCGCATCCTCACGCAGGAGGAAATCGATTCGCTCCTCGGCTTCAGCCTCGCCGACGTTTCGCTCAACGACAATTCCGGCATCCGCGCCATCATCGACTCGGCGATGGTCTCCTACGAGCGGTTGCCGATGCTGGAGATCGTCTTCGATCGGTTGGTCCGGCTTTTGACCACCAGCCTGCGCAACTTCACTTCCGATAACGTCGAGGTGTCGCTCGACCGCATCACCTCGGTGCGCTTCGGCGACTATCTCAATTCGATTCCGCTGCCGGCCATCCTCGGCGTGTTCAGGGCCGAGGAGTGGGAGAATTCCGGCCTCATCACCATCAATTCCAGTCTCATTTATTCGATTATCGACGTGCTGCTCGGTGGACGCCGCGGCCAGACGGCGATCCGCATCGAAGGCCGCCCCTACACCACGATCGAGACGAACCTCATCAAGCGCATGATCGAGGTCGTGCTCGCCGACGCCGAGCTCGCCTTCAAGCCGCTTTCGCCGGTCAAGTTCAACATCGACCGGTTGGAGACCAATCCGCGTTTCGCCGCCATCTCGCGGCCGGCGAATGCGGCGATCCTGGTGCGGCTGCGCATCGACATGGAGGATCGCGGCGGCACGATCGAGCTGCTTTTGCCCTACGCCACCATCGAACCGATCCGCGACGTGCTGTTGCAGATGTTCATGGGCGAAAAGTTCGGCCGCGATCCGACCTGGGAAGGGCATCTCGCAACCGAGATCGGCCAGGCGGAAATCGAGGTCGATGCCGTGCTCTACGAGGCGCAACTGCCGCTGCGGCAAATCATGGCACTCGACATCGGCGATACGCTGATGCTGGAGCTCAAGTCCGACGCGCTCGTCATCGTGCGTTGCGGCGACGTGACGCTCACCGAGGGCCGCATGGGCCGCGTCGGCGACCGCGTCGCGGTGCGCGTCGCCAAGCCCTTGCGCAAACCCGGCATGACGCTCGCCATGTTCGAGTCGGCAGGCGGCGCCGGCAACCGGATGGAGGCACAGTGAACAGCGGCATTGGAATGATCATCGAAGGGCTGGTCGCGATCCTGCTCATGTTGACGATCGGCTATTGCCTATTGCTCAACCGCCGGCTCAAGCTCTTGAAATCCGACGAGCAATCGTTGCGGGCGACGATCTCGGAACTGGTGACCGCGACCGAAATCGCCGAGCGCGCCATTGCCGGACTCAAGCTCACGGTCGAGGAATGCGAGGTCGGCCTCGGCGCGCGTCTCGCCAGCGCCGAACGAGTCACCGCCGATCTCGAACGCGGTGTCGCCGCCGGCAAGGACTTGTTTGAGCGCTTGTCGCAGGGCGTGGCCGCCGAATCCGCCGGGCCGCGCCGGCACGAGGCGCGTGGACATCAGGACGCGCAAGCCGTCGCCGCCGCCGCGCAAGCCTTCGCCGAAAGGCTGCGGATGAAGGTGCACGGTCTCGCGGCATGATCCGCTTCATCCGCGATCTGCGCCTGATTCCGATCGCCGTCTTCGCGAGTGCCTGCCTGTTGGCCTTGAAGACGGCCGATTTGGTGTTCGACCGCGGCCATCTGATGGGGGCCGACGATGCGCCGCCGGTTGACGCCGGCGTGAGCGTCATCCGCGCCATGCCCGATGCGCCGCAGGGGAACGATTGGCAGCGCTCCTGGGCGCAGCGGATGTTGAACTTCCCGGACGCGAGCGGCCACGCCCCGGCCGCTGCCTCAGCCGCGCCAGCTCCGATTCCCGCCATCGCGCCGGCTGCCGCCGATCGTATCAATCCCGACATTACCGGCTCCGTCCAGGCGAGCCCTGGCGAGGGCAGAAAAGGGGCGGACGGCAAGGAGAAGGACGTGAAGCCGGTGAACGGGACGGCGATCCCGGCCGACGGTTCACCGCCACCTTCTGGTGCCGAGCGCGCAATTCTCGAGCGTCTGCAGCAGCGCCGGCAGGAGCTCGATGCACGCGCCCGTGAACTTGATATCCGCGAAGGCCTCATTGCCGCCGCAGAGAAGCGCGTCGAGGCGCGTCTTGCCGAGCTCAAGGAGGTCGAGGCGAACATCGCCGCCGCGACTGGGAAGAAGGACGAGACGGATGCCGCGCGATTCAAGGGCCTCGTGACCATGTACGAGAACATGAAGCCGCGCGATGCAGCCAAGATCTTCGATCGCCTTGAGATCGGCGTGCTCCTGCAAGTCGCCTCGCAAATCAACCCGCGACGCATGGCGGATATTTTGGCGCAGATGGGGCCGGAGACCGCCGAGCGATTGACCGTGGAACTTGCGAACCGCGCCCAGGCGATGGCCAAGGGTGGCCCTGGCGATCTGCCGAAGATCGAGGGACGGCCGACTACGCCGTGACGGTGGAATCGTCATGACTGCACTAAGCTGCTCACAGCGCGAGAAGAACAAAACTTTCTACCGTCTGAGCGCGGTGAGATGTCTGCGCGCAAATCCAGAGATCTGGCTCGGACCGCCGCGCCTCCTGAGCGAGGGAAGATCGGTTTGAGAAAGCCGCAGACGATGCGCGATCGCATCGTAAGCGCCTGGAATCATTGAAAAAGCTATTAAGCTGCCGTTAAACGCGCGGTTCTAGATTGGGCTTCTTCATGAGTGCGGTGCCGGAGGATTGGCACTTATCAACCTCTGTTGCGTGAATGTGGCCTCGGTCGAGCTCTATCATGGCGTGCGGCAGTATCCGAAACGCGTTTGCACTCGGCGCCATGCTCCTCTCGCTCGCTCTGGCTGCGCCGTCCTCATCCCGAGCCGATCCGATCAGGGCCGACCTCACCGTCCAAGTCAGCGGCGGCTACGCCCGGCTCATTTTCGCCTTTAGCGGGGATGTCGACGCGAGCGTGCGCGTCGCCGGCAATGTGCTGATCATCAGCTTCGCGAAGCCCGTCCTGGTGTCGGTTGATCGCCTTGCTGCGAAAGCACCGGACTATGTCGGCGCGGCGCGACGCGATCCGGACGGCAACGCCGTTCGTCTGGCGCTCGCGCGCAAGGTGACGGTCAATTCCATGACCGCTGGCGAGAAATTCTTCGTCGATTTGCTGCCCGATGGCTGGGTCGGGCAGCCTCCGGGCCTGCCGCAGGATGTGGTCGAGGAGCTGGCGCGCCGGGCGCGTGAAGCCGAGCGGCTGGAACGTCAGGCGCGCCAAACCGCACAGTTGAAAAAGGTCGCTCCGGTGCACGTGCGCGTGGCCAGGCAACCGACTTTTATGCGCTATGTATTCGATGTGCCGGAGCAAACCTCGGTCGCCGCCGACCACGCCAAGGACCGGCTCATACTGACCTTCGACACGCCGGTCACATTTGACCTCGCCGACGCCGTTGCGGCGTTGCCGCCAGCGATTGCGGCGCTCACTGCCGAGGTGGAAGAACATTCGGCGCTGGTCCGCTTCAGCTTCCTCGCCAAAGTCGATGTGCGCACCTTCCGCGAAGACAAGGGTTACGTGGTCGATGTCGTCGGCGCCGATACCAAGCCGGCTGCACGCGGCCCGGCCGAGAATGCCGCGCAGGACTCGGCCCTCGAGACCGGGCCGCCCGCGCAGGTGGAAGGCAAAGACACGCCGAGCACCGTTGACGCGCCGGCAGCGTCGACGGAGCAGCCGAGCGTCGCGGGGCCGGGAACAATCGCGACGCCGTCTCCGGGCGCCCCGGCCGCCGCCCCGGCCGCGACCGAGGTGACGCCCAAGCCCTCGGCCCAGGCTCCCCCTGCAGCGCAGCCACCCGTTCAGGCGACCATGCCGGCGCAATCTGCGCCGGCGGACATTGCCGAAGCGCCGGCTGCGGCGGCAAAAGTCGAGCCGCCCGCCGAAGCGGCCCCGCCGACCGCGCCCCGCTCGGCCGTCGCCCCTGCGCGCGCCGGCGACGCCGCCCCGCCGCGCAAAGCGTCAAGCGACGGCAAGACCGATGGCAAGGTTGCCGTTGAACTTGTCCGCCAAGGCGCGAACCTGAAATTGTCGTTTCCCTTCATGGCGCCTACGGCCGCCTCCGTCTTCCAGCGCGCCGACACGCTGTGGATCGTGTTCGATTCCCAGGACTCGATCGACCTCTCCGCGCTCGAGGGCGAGGCGAGCCGCACCATCCGCGGCTTCGATCTCGCGCAGGCACCCGATGCGACCATCGTTCGCATCCGGCTCGATCGTCCGCACTTGTCGAGCGCGGCGACCGAGGGGCCGGTATGGACGGTGACGATCGGCGATACGGTCGTCGATCCGACCCGTGCGCTCGACATCGCCCGCAACATGATCGGTCCCAATCGCTCGAGCATGACGATCCCGTTCGAGCGGCCGCATCAACTGCACCGTGTCGGCGATCCGGAGGTCGGCGATGAGCTCTTGATCATTACCGCCTTCGCGCCGGCCCGCGGTTTCGTGAAACAGCAGGATTTTGTCGAGTTCCGCGCGCTCGCTTCGACACATGGCATTGTCGTCGAGCCGCTCGCGGACGACCTCGACATGCAGCTTGCCGCCGACAAGGTCGTGATCGGTCGGCCCGGCGGCTTGACACTGTCAACCTCGCTGCCGAGCATTCGCGGCAGCGGTTTGCGGCCGGTGATGTTCGATGCCCAGCTCTGGGGCTCCGACCGGCAATCCACCTACTTCGCGCGACAATCCAACCTCATCGCCGCTGCCGCCGCGGCGCCGCCAAACAAGCGCTTGGTGCCGCGGCTTGATCTCGCGCGGTTCTACATTGCCCGCGACATGTATCCCGAGGCCAAGGGCGTGCTCGATGTGGCGCTGGCGGAAGACCATGCGGCCGCGGAGGTGGTTTCCGCCAGCGTGCTGCGCGCTGTGGCCGAGGTGATGATGAACAGGCCCGACGATGCGTTGAGGGATCTCGCCGCTCCGACGATCGGCGACCAGCATGACGCGCCGCTCTGGCGCGCGCTCGCCTATGCGCACCAGGGCAAGTGGGCGGAGGCCAGCGAGGGCTTCAAGCGCGTCGAGGCGGCGATCGCCACGCTGCCGATCGAGCTGCAGCGCGTTGCGCTCAGGGATGAGATGCGCACCGCGATCGAAGTGAGCGATTTCGCCGGCGCCGGCAACGAGCTCAACGACTTTGAGACGATCGGCGTGCCGCACGAGATGCAGCCGGCGATTTCCGTGCTCATCGGGCGGTTGTCCGAAGGGATGGGTCGCAACGAGGACGCGCTGGCGGCTTACCGGATGGCGGCCGACTCGTGGGACCGCCCGGCCGCGGCGCAGGGGCGGCTGCGGGAGACCGTGCTGCGCTATGCGCTCGGCGATCTCAAGCGTGATGATGTTGTTTCCGAACTTGAAACACTCACCACCATCTGGCGCGGCGACGAGACCGAGATCGAGGGGCTGCAATTGCTGGCGCGCCTCTACACCGAGGAGGGCCACTATCGCGATTCGTTCTATGTCATGCGCAGCGCCATGGCGGCGCGTCCGGATTCCGACATGACGCGCCGCATCCAGGAGGAGGCGGCGGCGACCTTCGAAGCCTTGTTCCTCGCCGGCAAGGGCGACACACTGCCGGCCGTCGATGCGCTCGCCCTGTTCTATGATTTTCGCGAGCTGACTCCGATCGGCCATCGCGGCGACGAGATGATCCGGCGGCTCGCCGACCGGCTGGCGTCTGTGGACCTGCTCGATCAGGCCGCCGATCTGTTGCAGTATCAAGTCGATCACCGCCTGCAGGGCGCCGCGCGCGCACAAGTGGCGACTCGGCTGGCGGTCATCTACCTCATGAACCACAAGGCCGATCGCGCACTGGCGACGCTGCGGGCGACGCGCACCGCCGATGTCTCCAATGAGCTGCGTAACCAACGCCTGCTGCTCGAAGGGCGCACGCTGTCGGATCTTGGCCGCCACGACCTCGCGCTCGAAGTGGTCGCCAATGTCGAGGGTCGCGAGGCCGTTCGCCTGCGCTCCGATATCCTGTGGGCGGCGCGGCGCTGGCGCGAATCGGCCGAGCAGATCGAACTCCTTTATGGCGAGCGCTGGAAGCAGTGGCAGCCTTTGAGCGAGCTCGAGCGGGCCGATGTGTTGCGCGCGACGATCGGCTATGCGCTCGGCGAAGATTCGCTCGGACTCAACCGATTCCGCGAGAAATACGCGGCAAAAATGGCGCAGACGCCGGATGCGCGCGCATTCGAGGTCATCTCCGCGCCGCTCGGCACGAGCGGAACCGAATTCCGCGACATCGCCCACGCCGCGGCTTCGGTCGACACGTTGGAGGGTTTCTTACGCGACATGCAGGCGCGCTATCCGGATTCGAGCGCCGTTTCGCCGGCCACGGCGTCGCCGCCGCCGGCGACGGCGCCCGCTGCTTCAGGCGCTCCGCCGGCGTCCTCGGTGCCCGATACCCGGCCGGCGCCGCCGCGTGCCTCCGGGCGTACCGCGCAACGCTGATTTGGGACGAAGACGGACGATTGAGACCGATCGGAGATCGACCTTCATCCGCCTCCGGTCGTTGGCTGTCCGCCCTTATCAGGTCCCGTAGCTCTGGATGAGCGAGCCGGCGACCAGCGTCCAGCCGTCGACCAGCACGAAAAAGATCAACTTGAACGGCAGCGACACCACGACCGGCGGCAGCATCATCATGCCCATCGACATCAGCACCGAAGCGACCACGAGGTCGATGATGAGGAACGGAAGGAACAACAAGAAACCGATTTCAAATGCACGCTTGAGCTCGGAGATCATAAAGGCGGGAACGAGGACGCGCATGGACAGCTCTTCCGGCTTCTGCGGCCGCGCTTCGCCCGACATGTCCACAAACAATCGTAAATCCTTCTCGCGGACGTTCTTCTCCATGAAGCCGCGGATCGGCCCGCTGGCGCGGTCGAACGCCTCGGCGACGCCGATCTCGTTGGCGACGAGCGGCCTGACGCCGATATCGTAAGCGCGGGTGAGCACCGGGCCCATGACGAATGCGGTGAGGAACAAAGCCAGCGAGATGACGACCGAATTCGGCGGCGAGGTCGCCGTGCCGAGTGCCGTGCGCAGCAGCGACAGCACCACCACGATGCGCGTGAACGAGGTCATCATCACCAGGATCGACGGCGCCAGCGACAATACTGTCAACAGCGCGATCAACTGGATGATGCGCTCGTTGAGGCCGCCTGATGCGGCGCCGTGGCCGAAATTAATGCTGATGTCCTGGGCGGCGAGCGGCGTCGCCGAAACGATGAGAGCCGCTACTGAGGCCGCCACCGTTTCGACACGGACGCGGCGGCCCCAAGCTGATGCCATCAGGTCTTGCTCGCCGGACGGCCCAACAAACTCGCCATCTCCTGTTCGAGGCTGTCGTAGAGCGCCTTGCCTTCCTTCGCCTTGGCCTCCGTGCGCGCGGTGCGCGGCGGTCTTGGTGCGGCGGCTTCGGTCGCTTCGGCGGCCTGCTCGGACGGCGGAGCTGGGCGCGCCGGCGCTGGCGGCCGTCCCTCGGCCGCGGGTTTCGGCTTGCGCAACGCCGCTTCGAGGCGGTGCGCCATTTCCGCCAGGCTCTGATCGGCCGCGCCCGCTGCGGCCTCCGGCTCGGCAGGCTGCACCGGAGGTACGCGGGACTCGGTGCGCGGGCTGCCGGCGCGGTTGCGCGGCGGGACCGGTCGTGCGGCGATCTCGTCGGCAAGCGCGGCCAGCGTCTCGCGCGGCGGCCGCGGCGGTGCTTCGCCATGTTGCTGCAACGGCCAGCCTGTTGGCTCCTCGGATTCCATGCGCGGTCCGGAACGCGGCAATCCCATCGGTTCCGGCTGCAGCGGCCATGATCCGTTGCCGGTTTCCGGCAACGGAATGGCGCGCGGCAGCATCTCCATTGCGGCGGGCGGACGCGCTACGGTCACCTCGCGCGCCGCCGGCGCCGCGCGCACGATATTGGATTCCACCACCAGGTCGCTTGGCCCGCCGATCATCACCAGATGCTCGACATTGTCGCGCCGGATCAGCAGGAGGCGCCGGCGCGCATCGACGCTGGCGTAATCGACAACCGCCAGCCGCGGCTGGCGCCCGCGCATGCTCGCGGCGCCGAGCCGGCCGGCGCCGAATCGCCGCACCGCCCATGCGGCCGCTCCGATCAGCCCCAGCACGATGAGGAATGCCAAGAAGAAGCGTACGGCGAGCGGCATTTCCGCGCCGAACAAAGCTTCAAACATCCGCCCTTCTCCCCGAGTTTTCGCGGCGGCCCATTGCATCCCCAATGGTTAACGGCACCGGTAGCATTTGCCGCCCCGAATACTAACAAAGAATTAAAGACTGCGGGCGATTTTCCTGCCCGGTCCCCTTGGCTCAAGCATTCTCATGGTAAACGGCGGTTTAATGGCAGACCAGCCGCAAAGGCGCCCTTAACCGGCCATTAACCATGGACCCGGCAAAGTCTGCCCGGTGAAGGGGCCGGGGGCGCCGATGCCGATTTCCGATATTCCGATCCTTTCGATGCTGCGCACGCGCATGCAGTGGCATCAGGAGCGCCAGCGCGTTCTTGCCGAGAACGTGGCCAATGCCGACACGCCCAACTACCATGCTCGCGACCTGGCGCCGCCGAATTTCGAGCGGGCGCTGACCGCCGTTTCGCTCTCCCTTGCGCGCACCGACGTCAACCATATCGTTGGCGCCAGCGGCGGCTCACAGTTCGCCGAGGACGGCAACCTTCACTATGAAGTGCGTCCACGCGGCAACGCGGTCAGTCATGAAGACGAGATGCTCAAGCTCGCCGGCAATCAGATGGATTACGACGCGGTAACCTCGCTCTACACGCACAGCCTCGCGCTGATCAAGTCGGCGCTCGGCAAATCCTGAAGCCGGTCCTGACGGCGGCGGAGGTTGGGCATGATGGATTTCATAAAATCGATAGCGATCGCCGCCACCGGGATGCGCGCCCAGGCCGGACGCATGCGCATCATCTCTGAGAACATTGCCAATGCCGATTCCACGGCACAGGTACAGGGCGGCGATCCCTACCGGCGCCGGATCGTGACCTTTCGCTCCGAGCTCGATCGGGAGCTCGACGCACGCGTGGTCGCGCTCGGTCGCGTCGAAGTCGACAATTCAGACTTCCACGTCAAGCACGAGCCCGGCAACCCGGCCGCCGACGCCAAGGGCGACGTCAAATATCCGAACGTGAATTCGCTGGTCGAGATGACCGATCTGCGCGACGCGCAACGTTCCTATGAGGCCAACCTCAACGTCATCACCTCCACGCGCCGCATGCTCCAGCGCACCCTCGATATCCTCAAGACCTGAAGGTGAATCATGCCGACACCGGCCGCCGCCGCCAACGCCTATGCCGCGCTCGCGCGAATTGCGGATCGGACCGCAAGCGGTGCGCCCGACGCCGGTGCTCCGGAGACCGAAGCGAATTTCGGCTCGATTCTGAAAGATGTGATGCAGGCCGTCACCGAGGCCGGCCGCAGGTCGGACGCGCAGGCGCAGGCCGTCGCCCTGGGCAAGGCCAACATGATCGATGTCGTCACCGCGGTCGCCGAAAGCGAAACCGCGATTCAGGCGCTGGTTTCCGTACGCGACAAGGTGATCGCGGCCTACGAAGACATTTTGAAGATGCCGATTTGAGGAGTTTCCGCCCGTGCGCGCAGGCGGGAGGGAGAATGCGCCGCGGGTAGGACGAATGGAAAGCCAATGACCGGACCGGAAGTGATGGACGTGGCGCGCGACGCAATCGTGACGCTTCTCCTCGTTGCCGCGCCGTTGATGCTGGTCGGGCTGATCGTCGGCGTCGCCGTCTCGCTGTTGCAGGCGCTCACCCAGATCCAGGAGACGACGCTGGTCTTCGTCCCCAAGATCCTGGCGATCTTCCTCGCTCTCTTGATCGCGCTGCCGTTCATGGCCGACGCGCTGCACACAAACTTCTTGCGCATTGCCGCGCACATCACCAGCGGCTGAGCGGGGCGGAAAGCGGTACTGCCGTGCAAATCGATGTGTCGTTCCTACCGGCGCTCGCGGCCAGCTTCCTCCTGGTGTTCGCGCGCACCGGGACGATGCTGATGCTGCTGCCGGGCCTCGGCGAGCAGAACATTTCGCCGCGCCTGCGGCTCACCGTGGCGCTCATCCTGGCCGCCGTGCTGTTGCCGCTCCATCGCGGTGCTTACCGGATCGATCCGGGCGCGCTCGGGCCGGCATCGGTCATGCTGGTCGAGGAGATCCTTATCGGTGCGGTGCTCGGGCTCACGGCTCGGCTCACGATCTCGGCGCTCGAGGTTGCGGGCTCAATTATTGCGCAGCAGCTCGGTTTGGGCTTCGCCGCCGCGGTCGACCCGACCCGGGGCGAGCAGGGCGCGATCCTCGGCAATTTCCTGACGATGCTCGGGGTGACGCTGTTTTTCGCGACCGACATGCATCACCTTGTCATCGCCGCGCTCAACGACAGCTACACCCTGTTCGAGCCGGGCGAAGTGCCCGCCGCCGGCGATGTCGCGGCGCTCATGACCCGGACCGTCTCTGGCGCCTTCCGCATCGGCATCCAGCTCGCTGCACCGTTCCTGGTGTTCGGACTCCTGTTCAATGTCGGGCTCGGCGTGTTGTCGCGGCTGATGCCGCAGATGCAGGTCTTCTTCGTCGCCCTGCCGCTCTCCATCATGCTCGGGCTGATGATGCTGGTGTTGGCGATCGGGGCGATGATGGGGCTGTTTCTCGAATATGCCGGCGGCGTGTTGCATGCACTCGCCCCACACGCCTGAGCGATCGCCATGGCCGACGAACGCGACCAGCACGAACGAACGGAAGATCCGACCCCGAAACGGATCGAGGAGGCGCTCAAGCGCGGCGACGTCGTCAAGAGCGCCGAGGTCAGCACCTGGTTCATCATCGCGGCCGGCGCGCTGACGCTCATGGTGTTCGCCGCACCGACGGCGGCAAGCCTCGAGACGACGTTGCGCGGCGTGCTCGTCAACTCTCATCAGATCCCAACCGACGGTGCCGCGCTCGCGGCTCTGGTGAAGACCTTGGCGACGGCGATCGTCGCCGCGCTCGGCATTCCGCTGGTTCTGCTCTGCCTTGCGGCGCTCGCCGGCAATGCCATCCAGCACCGGATCGTGTTCTCCGTCGAGCCGGTCAAGCCGCAGCTGTCGAAGATTTCGCCGGCCGCGGGTCTCTCCCGGCTGTTCTCGCGCCAGGCACTCGCCAATTTCGCCAAAGGTATCACCAAGCTCGCCTTGATCGGGACGGTGATGACGGCGCTCGTTTGGCCGCAGCGCCACCGCCTGAGCGGCCTGATCGCCTCCGACCCGACGCTGATTCTGCCCGTTACTCGGGCGCTGGCCATGCAGATGCTCGGCGCCGTGGTGGCCATCCTCGCCGTTGTCGCGGCAGCCGACTACCTGTTCCAGTACCGCCAATGGTACGAGCGGCAGAAAATGTCGCTGCGGGAAATGAAGGAGGAGTTCCGCCAGACCGAGGGCGATCCGACGGTCAAGGGAAAGCTCAGGCAATTGCGCCACGCGCGCATGCGCAAGCGCATGATGGCGGCGGTGCCAAAGGCCTCTGTCGTCATCACCAATCCGACCCATTTCGCCGTCGCCCTCAAATACGAGCGCGGCATGAACGCCCCGGTCTGCGTCGCCAAGGGCGTCGATCTGATCGCCCGCAAAATCCGCGAAGTGGCGCAGGCCCACGACATTCCCGTGGTCGAGAACCCGCCGCTTGCCCGCGCGCTGCATGGCACAGTCGAGATCGACCAGGAAATTCCGCCCGAACATTACCGCGCCGTTGCCGAAATCATCAGTTACATCATGCGGCTGCGCCGCGCGGTCGGCATGGCACGAGCGTTGTGAAGCGTTGCGCAAACCCTCTTGCGCTAGGCGGTGGCACGAGGCACGAGAATACGCCGGCGTTGCTTCATCCTGCTCCCCTGGGGGCCGCAACGGAAGCGGAGGAGGGGACCAGGCGACCTGCGGTCGCCATATTTGAAGAACGCCGACGCAAAGCGAGCCGTGGCGGAGCGCGGCTGAGGATAGGAGCTGACAGGTCAGGGATCACGATGCACGGTCTCACGGGGAGTTCCGCCAGCGCACAGCCTGAGCGCCAGGCGATCGATCGCACCGCGAGCGTGGCGCGCGGCGGCAGCGTCCTCTTCGTGCTGCTGGTTGCCGGCATGCTGGTCGGCGCTGCGACCGGCATCGTGCTGCTCGGTCGCGGCAATGCCGAGCCGTACATCCTCGCTTTCCTGGCGCTGCTGGCCACAGTCGGCGTGTTCTCGCTGTTCGCGCTCGCCTCCGGCATCCTGCGGGTCTCGGCGGCTGAAGCGGGCAGCCCCCTGATCAAGGCCATCATCGACGACGCGTTCGACGGAACGCTGGTCACCGATCGCGATGGGCGCGTCATCTACGCCAATGCCGCCTATCTTGATCTCATCGGCGCGTCCGAGGCCAGCGACCTGCGGCCGGTCGAGCGGGTGTTCATCGGCGATCCGGACGCGTCCGAGGCGATCTACCGGCTGCTCAAGGCGGCGCGCGAGGGCAAGCGCCTGCAGGAGGAGGTGCGCATTGCCGGGATCAAGGACCGGCCGGCACGCTGGTTGCGCCTGCGCGTGCGGCCGCTGCGCGACGGCAAGCGCACGGGCCGTCTCACCGTCTGGTCGCTCAGCGACGTGACCCGCGAGCGCGAGCGGCAGGAAAACGTCTTTCAGGAACTGCAGCACGCCATCGATTATCTCGATCACGCGCCGGCCGGTTTTTTTTCCGTCGATGCGAACGGCGACGTCGTCTACCTCAACGCGACGCTCGCCAACTGGCTCGATCAGGACCTCGCCCAGGTCGGCTCCGGCGGCCTCAAGCTTGCGGATCTCGTCGCCGGCGACGGCGCCGCGCTGCTGACGACGCTGCGCGCCGCGCCAGGCGAGATCAAGACCGAGGTGCTCGACCTCGACCTCAAGACCCGCAGCGGACGCACGCTGCCGGTTCGGCTGTTCCACAAGCTCGCCTTCGGCGCCGACGGCACGCCCGGCGCCTCGCGCACGCTCGTGCTCAACCGGGCGCGCGACGACGGTACCGATCCGCAGCGGGCGGCGGAAATCCGCTTCATGCGTTTTTTCCACCGCACGCCGATGGCGATCGCGACCGTCGACCGCGAAGGGCGCATTGTGCGCACCAACTCGCTGTTTGCGCGGCTGTTCCACAATGTGCTGCGCGGCGAAGGGGGCGAGAGCGGTGACCGCTCGATCGGCGCTATCGTCGCCGAACGCGATCGGGCGACGCTTGAGGCGGCCATCGCCGCAGCGGCACAGGGCAGGGGAGACATCGCGCCGGTCGACGCGATGCTGGCGGGGGAAGGCGAGCGGTCCGGACGCTTCTACGTCACCGCGGTCGAGGAGGAGGAGCGCGATCAGGAAACAGCCATCGTCTATGCGCTCGAGACGACACAGCAGCGCGAACTCGAGAATAAGGTCATCCAGCAGCAGAAGATGGATTCGATCGGCCAGCTCGCCGGCGGCATGGCGCACGATTTCAACAACGTGCTTTCCGCCATCATTTTGGCCACCGATTTCTTACTCAACGCACACAAGCCGACCGATCCGTCGTTTCAGGACATCATGCAGATCAAGCAGAATGCCAACCGGGCGGCCAGCCTGGTGCGGCATCTGCTCGCTTTCTCGCGCAAGCAGACGCTGCGCCCGCAGGTGCTCGATGTCGGCGAGGTTCTGAGCGATCTCACATTGGTCTTGCGCCGGCTGATCGGCGAGAAGGTCACCCTCGACGTGGTCCATGGACGCGATCTCTGGCCAGTCAAGGTCGATATTTCGCAATTCGAGCAGGTGATCGTGAATCTCGCCGTCAACGCCCGCGACGCGATGCCCGACGGCGGCCGGCTCACGCTGCGCACCGCCAATGTCAGCGCAAGGGAATGCGAGCGCTATCACGCCAAAGGCATGCCCGCCGCCGACTACGTGTTGGTCGAGGTCAGCGATACCGGCGTCGGCATTCCGGAAGCGATCCGCAGCAAGATTTTCGAGCCGTTCTTCTCGACCAAGGAGATCGGCAAGGGCACCGGCCTCGGCCTGTCGACGGTCTACGGCATCATCAAGCAGACCGGCGGCTTCGTCTATTTCGATTCCGCGGAGCGAGCGGGAACCACCTTCCGAATTTTCCTGCCGCGCCATGTTGGCGGCGCCCAGGAGACGACGCCGGAGCGACCCGCTGCGATCGAGGCGCCGGCGATCGCCGATGCGCTCGCGGCGGCCGACCAGGTTAGACGCGCGGCGAGCGCCGATCTCACCGGCGAAGGCACGATCCTTCTAGTCGAGGATGAAGAGGGGTTGCGCGCACTCAACGCGCGCGGCCTCGCCTCGCGCGGCTATACGGTGCTGGAGGCGGGCAACGGCCTCGAGGCGATCGACGTCTTGGAGAAATCCGACGGGCGGGTCGATCTCGTGGTCTCCGACGTGGTGATGCCGGAGATGGATGGGCCGACCTTGCTGCGCGAACTGCGCAGGCGCAACCCCAACCTGAAAATCATCTTCGTCTCGGGCTATGCCGAGGACGCCTTCCAAAAACATCTTCCCGAGCAGGGCCAGTTTGTGTTCCTGCCGAAGCCTTTCACGCTGAAAGAGCTCGTCACGGCCGTAAAAGAGACGCTCGCCGCCTGATTTCCCCGCCGCCCCGCGGGAAAGAGGGACGTCAAGATTGCGGCGACGGCGCGTCGCCATGGCAGGAAAGCGGCGTTCCCGACGGCTTGTTCGGCTGCCAGGTCGGCACGTCGCACTTGGTGCAGGCGCCGAGCGCCAGGCCCAGTCCAAGGACTGCGAGCAGCCACAGAATGCGATCGCCCATCATGCGCATGGCACTAGCATGGTCCCTCTCGGCACGATCTTTTTTCCACAAAGCCATGATATCGTCCCTAACCGGCGAGTGCGACCTTATCGCGGCGCCAGGCGACGATAGGGAGCGTATCGCCGGCCGATTTCCATTATCTTACCGCTCATATATCGGCTGCTCTTTCATCCCTTCCCGTCCACGGTGAAGGAGGGGGTGGGCAAAACCGAACACCGGGAGCCGACCCGTGCGCTACGAACTCTATTACTGGCCGACCATTCAGGGCCGCGGCGAGTTCATTCGGCTCGCACTCGAGGAGGCCGGCGCCGACTATGTCGATGTCGCGCGCCGGGGAGGCCAGCGCGGCGTGTCGGCGATGATGAAGATTCTGCAAAGCAAGCGCCTGGCGCGCCCGCCGTTCGCGCCGCCATTCCTGAAGGCCGGCCGGCTGATCATCGCGCAGACTGCAAATATCCTGTTTTATCTCGGGCCGCGCCTTGATCTGGCGCCACGGGACGAGGCGGGGCGGCTCTGGGCGCATCAATTGCAGCTGACGATCGCCGATCTCGTGGTCGAGATTCACGACACCCATCATCCCGTCTCCGGCTGGCTCTATTTCGAGGAGCAGCGCCCGGCAGCGCGGCGGCGCACCGGGGACTTTTGGCGCTATCGCGTGCCCAAATTCCTCGGTTATTTCGAGTGCGTGCTGCAAAGCAACGGCGGAAACTACATGGTGGGCCGCCGGCTGAGCTATGTCGACCTCTCGCTGTTCCAGATCGTCGAGGGCCTGCGTTATGCCTTCCCGAGGCGCATGAAGCGCTTCGAGAGAAAAATACCCGGCGTGGTCGCGCTGCACGACCGCGTCGCCCGGCGCCCGCGCATAAGAGCCTATCTTGCCTCGAAGCGGCGCGTCGCGTTCAGCCAGTGGGGCATCTACCGCTACTTCAAGGAGCTCGATGGTTGACGCGTGGCGTCGCGCATTATGTTCAATCGGCAGGCCGACCGGCAGTCGACCTGGCGAGATCGGCGCCCGCGCCCCGCTCTAAGCAAGCGTGTTCACGCCGGCCTGAGCGACCTGCTCGTCCTCGTGCGATTGCACGCCGGAGACGCCGATTGCGCCGACGCATTCATTCTGGTGCATGATCGGCACGCCGCCTTGAATCAAGGTGCCGGCGGGAAAGGTGACGAAGGCCGGCCGCTCCTTGACGCGCTCCTCGAAGACCTTGCTCGGCCGCCTGGTCAGCGCCGAGGTGCGGGCCTTGCCGAGCGACACTTCGGCGGAAATCGTCGGTGCGCCGTCCATGCGCGCGAAGCCCAGCAGATAGCCGCCCTCGTCGACAATGGAAATCGAGACCGCCCATTTGTTCTTGGCGGCTTCGGCTTCGCAGGCGGCGAGCATTCCCTTTACATCGGTCAAGGTCAAACATGGCTTGGTGCGCATGACTTCTCCTGTCAAATCGGCCCGGCGCCGCGGCTTCGCCCCGCCGCTTCCCGACACGCGGGGGAAGATTGAAGAAGAGGGCCGGCGTCAATGCATGGAAAAGCGGACCGGCACGGTGAGCTCGAGGCTAGACTGCGGCATATTCGCGGGAAAGGCCGGCAACGGGTCGGCACGCGCGATCATCGCCATCACCTCGTCGTCGAGATCGGCATGGCCCGAGCTCTGCTCGACATGCCGCGCGAGCACGTGGCCGTCGCGGTCGACGCTGAAGCGCAAGACCACGGTGCCCTCCTCGCTGTGCGACAGTGCCTCGCTCGGATAGCGCTTGAAACGCTGCAGGTGCCTGACCACGCTGCTCTCCCACGGCGCGACGATGCGCGCCGCGATCGCGGTTGAGCGCGCCGGCATCGGCGGCGGGGGTGGTGGTTTCTTCTCTTCCTCGACAGGCTTTTGCTCAGGCAGCGCGGCGACGTCCGTCGGCGTCTCGAGCGGCGGCTGCTCCTCGGTGAGCTTCTGCGGCGTCTCGGGTTCGGGCGCGACTTCCGGCTGGTCGATGTCGCTCGCCACAAAGTCGACGGTCACGATCCCTGCGTCGTCGCCGATTTCCTCTGCTTGGTGCCAGACCAGATAGAGGCCGATGCCGCCAGCGTGAATTCCGAGCACGACGGCGGCCGCCAACACCCAGCGCATCAGGTCGCGCGGGCTCTCGTCCTCGAACCAGCCGAGCGCCAGCGCGGTCATTTCGCTTCCCGCATTTCGAGTCCGACCAGGGCGACTTTCAGATAACGCGCTGCGCGCAGCTCATTCATAACCTGCATGACGTCGCCATAAGGCACGCTGCGGTCAGCGCGCAGGAAGATGCGCTCATCCTTGTCGCCGCCGGTGGCGGCGTCGAGCGCCGCGGCGAGGTCGGCGCGCGCGACCGAATTGTCGCCGAGGGCTAGACTGAGGTCGGCCTTCACGGTGAGGTAGACCGGTTTGTTCGGCCGCGGCTGCGGTTGCGCATTTGCAGACGGCAGATTGACGGCAATGTCGACAGTCGCCAGCGGCGCCGCCACCATGAAGATGATCAAGAGCACCAGGGTCACGTCGATGAACGGCGTGACGTTGATGTCGTGTACCTCGGCAAGCTCGTCCTCACCATGATCGAGACGCATCGGCATCGGTTTACTCGGCGGCTTGCGGTATCGGCAGCTTGGCGCGGTCGAGGTCGCGGCTCACGAGCTTCATCACCTGCGCGGAGGCGTCGCCAAGGAGCGCGCGGTAATGCGCGGTCGAGCGCGCCAGCGCATTGTAGATCATGACCGCCGGGATGGCGGCGATCAGCCCGAGAGCGGTCGCGAGCAACGCCTCGGCGATACCGGGGGCCACCACCGCGAGATTGGTGGTATGCGCCTTGGAGATGCCGATGAAGCTGTCCATGATGCCCCACACCGTGCCGAACAGCCCGACGAAGGGTGCGGTCGAGCCGATCGTTGCGAGCACACCGGTGCCGCGCGAGATCTTGCGACTTGCCGCCATCTCGATGCGCTCCAGCTGCCAGGCGATGCGTTCCTTGAGGCCCTCGCCGCGCAAGCTGGCGGAGAGGCGAATCTCGCTGCCGGCCGCCTGCATGAGCTGTGAGGTTGGGCTGGCGCCTTCGCGTAATTGCTCGTGCGCCTGGGCCAGCGTCGCGCAATTGGCGAGGGTGCGCAGATCCAGACGGACGGCGCGGCGCGCGCTGCGCAATTCAAGAAGCTTGGCGAGCCAAACCGTCCAGGTGACGAGCGAAGCCAGGACAAGTCCGATCATCACCGCTTTCACGATGTCGTCGGCGTGGAGGAACATGCCCCAGGGCGAGAGGTCCTGCGGCAGCCCGGCGATGCCGATTGACGACTGGTCTCCGGGCGGCGCCGCTTCGCTTGCTGGGGCGGGACCGGCTGGATTCGTCTCGGAAGCAGGCGCAGCGGCATTCGCCGGGGGCGCCTGTGGTGGCACCGACGCGGCAGCCGGCGCCGCCGGAACTGGAGCCGGCGCGAGCGTCGTTGCAGCCGCTGCGGGCGAAGCAGCGGCGGGCGCAGGCGGAGCTGCAACGGGCGCGGGCGGAATTGCGACGGGTGCGGGCGGAATTGCAGCGCCGCCGGGTGCGGTTGCGGCGGGCGGGGATGGAATGGTCGCCGGCGGCTGGGTCTGCGCGGCGGACGAGGGCGCAACGGGCGTCGCGGCCGAAGGCCGTGCCCGCGGCGGTGGGGGGTTACCCTGAGCGACGGCCGGATGGACAAATTCGGTCACGAGAAGAAGCGCGGCCGCAACGGCCGCAAGCGCGCAGAAACGAAATGGCAAAACTCTCCTTGAGGTGAATCGCACGACGCAACGACTGTTCCGCATATCCTACCGTCCCGTTCTTGACCCCCTCTAGGACGTGCGGGGCCCGATTACTTCCTTGCCACAGTCAGTCTGTCCGGCAAAAGTGTCGCTACGATGTAATGCTACCCCGCCGTGCCGCTCTTGTCCTGCCCAGTTTTTGCGCTGGAACAAAGAATAGTCAGCGTTTTCAGCACCTTCCGACACCGGGGCGGGTGTCGCCGCAAGCCTGCCGAAGCCGGAAGCTACATTATACATGCACCGCAACATACATGCACGGCAACACGCCTCTCCTCGGCATGGCCGGTCCCGCGCCTCTTAGGGGGCGCTGCGCATGCGGACGAGCAGTTCCGCAGTAGGATAGGAGTCCGCGGGCAGGCCATATTTCACCTGCATGGCTTTGACCGCCTGTCGCGTCTTCAGTCCCAAGAATCCATCGATGGCGCCGACGTCATGGCCGGCGCGCGTCAGGAGCTCCTGCAAGGTCTTGACCTCGTTGAAGGCGAGCGCTGGAGGCGGCGTACCGCGATGAAGCGCGGGCGCCCCGGCGATGCGGGTCGCAAGGTAGGCGGCCGTCGTGGAATAGACGAGCGAATTGTTCCACTGCAGATAGACCTGAAAGTTCCTGTATACGAGGAATGCGGGCCCGAAGCGTCCCATCGGCAACAGCAGCGAAGCGGGAAGATTGTCGACGGGGAGCGGTCGTCCGTCGACAAGAGTGACGCCGTATGCCGCCCATTTCGAACGCGGAAGCTCGACCGAAAGGTCGGCCTGGTCCCATGGCAGGCTCGCCGGCACGCGCACCTCGGTGAGCCAGGGTTCGCCACGCCGCCAGCCGAGGCCAACGAGGTAGTTTGCGGTCGAGGCGAGGACGTCCGGTACGCTGTGAATGAGATCGCGCCGGCCGTCGCCGTCATAATCGACCGCGTATCGATAATATTCCGAGGGCATCATCTGCGTCTGGCCGAGTTCGCCGGCCCAGGACCCGATCATCTCATCGGGCTCGAGATCGCCGCGCTCGATGAGGCGGAGCGCGTCGAGGAGCTGAGCGCGAAATTTGTCGCTGCGCCGGCAATCATAGGCGAGCGAGGCAATGGCGCTGAGCGAATGGTAGTTGCCCATATTGGCGCCGAAGTCGCTTTCCAGCGCCCAGAAAGAGACGATGACCGGGGCCGGCACGCCGTATTGCTGTTCGATGCGCGCGAACACCGCGTTGTTCGTCCTGATCAGCGCTTGGCCGCGCTGAATGCGGTAGGCTGCCGCCATGCGATCTGAAAACTGCAAAAAGGTCTGCGTGAAGACGCGCTGTCCGCGGTCGATATTGATGATGCGCTGGTCGTAGACGAGGGCCGGCGCGGCGGCGGCGATGGTGCGCGAGGAAATACCCTGCGCCATGGCCTCGCGCTCGAAGGCGGCGAGCCACGCATCGTAGCTCGCGGAGGTGCGGCAGGGCGCGGCGAGTGCCGCATTTACCCCGAGCACGCCCACGAGCAGCAAGGCCGCGCCGCTCGCTCTGCTTCCGCGCATGGTGTTTTCTCCGTCCGGGGCTTAGAACAGCACTCCGACGCCGCCTCCGCAATGCAGGTCTTTCGCGAATGTCCGCCCTTGCCGATTCCGGCACCTGACGGCGATGCGCGCCGGTCGCAATGACGATCGGGCTCTCCTTGTTCGATCACATCCCCGTTAGGGGCGGCGAATGGCATTGCCCTAGCCGGTGCGGAGTGGCTATGGAACCATCGCGCCATGCGCTGATTAGCATCGTAGCTATTGACGTTGAGCTATTCGTGCCAACTTCGTTTCCCGGACCCGCGATGTCGAGCCCCGCCGTTTTTCCGTCCGTTCGGTTGCATGATCCAGCCGTTGAGGGCGTTGCGATTGCAGCATCAGCCACCGATTCGCGTCGATATTGGCGGGAGGCCTTCCACGCGGTGCGTGCCGAGACCGAGCGACGCGCCGCTCCGCTTGGCGCCGAGGATCAGGTCGTGCAATCGATGCCGGACGCGAGCCCGACCAAGTGGCATCGCGCGCATGTCACCTGGTTCTTCGAACAGTTTCTGTTGCGGCCGTTCGCGCCGGGTTACCGCGTGTACGACGAGCGCTTCGCCTATCTGTTCAACTCCTATTACGTGGCGGCTGGCCCGCGGCATGCGCGCGCGCAGCGCGGCCTGATCACGCGCCCCGGCGTCGCGGAAACGGCAGCCTACCGCGCCCATGTCGATGCCGCGGTGACGGCGTTGATCGAGTCCACGGACGATATCGAAACGGTCAGTTCGATCGTCGAGATCGGACTCAATCATGAGCAACAGCACCAAGAGCTGCTCTTGACCGACATCCTGCACGCCTTCGCGCAAAATGCCACTCATCCGGCCTACGCCGCGGGCTGGCAATGGCCGCACAGCAACGCCGCGGCGGCGGCCACTGCGCCTGCGCCCGCCCGGACGCTGATCGCCGGCATTCATTCGATCGGGCACGAGGGTGTGGGCTTCTGTTTCGACAATGAGCGGCCGATGCATCAGGTTCTGCTGCAGCCGGTTTGCGTTGCGCGCAAACTCGTCACCAATGGCGAGTGGCTCGAATTCATGGCCGAGGGCGGCTACGCGACACCGAGCCTGTGGCTGTCGGACGGTTGGGCGGCGGTCGAATCCCAAGGCTGGATTGCGCCGGGTTATTGGTGCAAGCGCGACGGCGCGTGGTTTTCGATGACGCTCGGCGGGCTGCGCCCGGTCGATCCGGCGCTCCCGGTTTGTCACGTCAGCTATTACGAAGCCGATGCGTTTGCCCGCTGGTCCGGAAAGGACCTGCCGAGCGAAGCGGAGTGGGAGGTCGCCGCCGAGAGCGGCGCGCTCGAGGATGCCTTTGGCGTCGTCTGGCAATGGACCCGCAGCGCCTATTCGCCTTATCCCGGTTATCGGGCCGCGTCCGGGGCGCTCGGCGAATACAATGGCAAGTTCATGGTCAATCAGATGGTGCTGCGCGGCTCCTCGTTGGCGACACCGGCGGGTCACTCGCGCGTGACCTATCGCAATTTCTTTTATCCGTCGGCCCGCTGGCAGTTCAGCGGACTGCGTCTGGCGGAATTTGAACACTGAGTGCTCCGATGACCAGCGGTGTGCAAACCGCGCCGCGCCCGGCCGCGCCGGCGCGTACGGCCGCAGCGGCCGATTCCTTCGCCGCCGATGTCGCCGCCGGCCTCGCCGCCAAACCGAAACGGCTGCCGCCGAAATATTTCTATGATTCAGCCGGCTCGATCCTGTTCGATCAGATCACCGGCTTGCCGGAATATTACCCGACGCGCTGCGAGCTGGCGCTGTTGCGCGAGCACGCGCCGGCCGTGGCCTCGCTCTTTCCGTCCGGCTGCGCGTTGATCGAATTTGGCAGCGGCTCCAGCCGCAAGGCGCGCATTCTCATCGGCGTCGCCGCGACGGTCGAAGCCTATGTCCCGATCGACATTTCCGGGGATGCTCTGCAGCAGGATGCGGCGCAGCTGCGCCGCGATTTTCCGCACCTTGCGGTGCACCCCATTGTGGCCGATTTCACCCGGGCCCCCAGCCTGCCGGCCGCGGTCGCGGCGATGCCGCGCGTCGGCTTCTTTCCCGGCTCCACGATCGGCAATTTCGAGCCGCACGAGGCGGCGGAATTCCTGCGCCGCGCCGGGCGGATGCTGGGCGCCGGTTCGGTGCTCGTGATCGGCGTGGATCTCGTCAAAGCTCCGGCAATTCTCCATCGCGCCTATAACGATGCCGCCGGGGTGACCGCGAAATTCAATCTGAATCTGCTCGCACGCATCAACCGCGAGCTTGGCGCCGATTTCGATCTCACTGCCTTCACGCACTACGCCTGCTACAACGCCGACCGCCACCGCATCGAAATGCACCTGCGCAGCGCGAAGCCGCAGGAGGTCAGGGTCTGCGGGACCACCTACGCGTTCGATGCCGGCGAGACGATCCACACTGAGAACAGCTACAAATATTCGATCGACTCGTTTCGGGCGCTGGCCCGTGGCGGCGGCTGGTCGCCGCTCGCGACCTGGACCGATGGGCTGTTCAGCGTCCATGCGCTGCGGTATCAGACGATGGACGACAGATGACGCACGGCGGGGGTACCGTTCCTTCCCGGCCTCTGTCGTCCCTGCGCCATCGTCTGACCCATGCCGATCTGTGAAGCCGATCCCTGGCGCCTGCAATATTTCACGCACGTTGAGACCGCCGCCAACATTCCGACCGAGGACAGCGACGCTTGGCAATGGAATCCGGCGCACCGCTGGGTCTACGACAAGCTGACCGTGGCGCTGAGCCAAAATCTCGAAGCGGGCCCGCACGGCACGGCACCGCCGCGTTTCCCGGTCTTCTCCAAGCCGATCGTCAACCTTCGCGGCATGGGCGCCGGCAGCCGCGTGCTGCGCTCCCAAGCCGATTACGAGAGGCACTACGCGCCCGGCCATTTCTGGATGCAGTTGCTCGACGGGCGACACGTCTCTTCCGACGTCGCGGTCGTCGACGGCGAGCCGCGCTGGTGGCGGCATGTCACCGGCAAGCCCGCGGACGGCGGCAAGTTCGACTATTGGACGGTGCACGCGCAGTCAGACGTCGACATCGAAGCGCGCTGCGGAAAATGGGTGCATCGGCATCTTGCCGGCTACACCGGCATGCTCAATCTCGAAACCATCGGCGGCGCCATCATCGAGGCGCATCTGCGCTTCGCCGACCAATGGCCGGATCTCTACGGCGCCGGCTGGATCGCGGCGATGGTGCGGCTTTACGAAACGGGAGCCTGGAATTTCGCCGATGATGACCGGCGTGACGGGTACAGCGTCGTGCTGTTTGGGCCGAATGGGAGCCGCTACCGCCATCCGCGGCCGGCGCTTCTCGACGAGATCAAGCGCGCGGGTGCAGGCATCACCAGTATCCAGATTACGTTCCATGAGGATCGCCCGCCGGAACAGCATGCCATGCCGCCCGGGGGATTCCGCCTCGCCATTGTCAACGGCTTCGATCTCAATGCCGCGATCGCGGCGCGCGAACGACTCAAGGAGTATTTTTTCGTGCCGCGAAGACGCCGCCCAGGTTGAGCAAAGCGACACCGGGATCGCCGTTCGAGCCGTTCGATTTCCCGGATTTCGCTACGCTCGATCCGGTCCGCGCACTATAGTGGCGGCATAATGGCGGCGCTGCGAACGGGTCCATGACGTCGAGGAAGCGGAACTCATGAAAATCGTTGCATTCGAGGGGCAGGGGGGATCGCGGCTCGGCCTTGTTGAAGACGATCACGTGGTCGACCTCAACGCCGCCGAGCAAGAGCTGCCGTCCGACCTCGGCGAGTTCCTGGCGAAGAACAATGGTGACCTGAAGGTACTCGCCGACATCGCCCGGCGCGCGCCGGCAAGCGCGCGGCGGCCGCTTGCCGGGCTCGCCTATGGGCTGCCCGTGGGCCGCCCGGGAAAAATCCTCTGTGTCGGCCTGAACTACCTGGAGCACGTCAGGGAAGGCGCGCAACGCGACAATGTTCCAAGGTTTCCGACCATTTTTATGCGCAGCATGACTTCGCTGGTGCCGCATGGGCAGCCGATCATCCGTCCGCAAGCGAGCGAAACGCTCGATTATGAAGGCGAGATGATCCTCGTCGTCGGCAAGCGCACCAAGCACCTGACCGCGGCCAATGCGCTGTCCTGCATCGCCGGCTATTCCTGCGGCAACGAGGGCTCGGTGCGCGAATTTCAGAGAAAAACGACGCAGTTCGACATGGGCAAGAATTTTGACCGCACCGGCGGCTTCGGTCCCTGGCTGGTCAGCGCCGACGAGCTGCCACCCGGCGGCGAAGGATTGAAGATCGAGTGCCGGCTCAACGGCGAGGTGATGCAGTCGGACAATACCGGCAGCATGATGTTCCCAATCGTCGAGTTGCTCGTCTACCTCACGCAGGGCATGACACTCGAGCCCGGCGATATCATTTTCACCGGGACGCCGTCCGGCGTCGGGGCATGGCGCAATCCGCCGGTGTGGATGAAGAACGGTGACGTCTGCGAGGTCGAAATCGAGCGTATCGGCGTGTTGCGCAATCCGATCGTGGACGAGAAACCCGCTGTGCAAGCGTGAAGGGATTCCTCGCGGGCTAGGCCGACGGGTGCAGCCTACCGGGTGACAAACTCGGCGAGGAGCCCCGATCCGTGCCCGCGGGATATTGCTAGCGGCGCGGCTGTGCGACACTTGAACGATGATGGTCATGGTTTCCGCCACGCGTTCGCGCCGCCCGTTCGGCAGCACTGACGGCAAGGGAATTTGGCGCAAATTGCCTTGCGCCGCCGCCATGTGTCTCGCGCTTTACGCCCTGCCGGCACCGGCGAGCGCCCAGGAACCGGTGCGCATCGGCATCGGCTCCGGGCTCGCGTTTCTGCCGACCTATCTCTGCGAGGATTTGAAGCTGATCGAGAAGCACGGCAAGGATGCGCACCTCGATCTCAGGGCGAGCTATCAGCGCTTCGCTGCTGCCGGGCAGCTGCAGGACGCGGTCGTTTCCGGCGCGATCGACATCGGACCGTTCGGTGTCGCGCCACTGCTCGCGGCCTGGGAGAAGGCCAGGGGCACGCCGCAGCAAATCCTCGCCGCTTCCGGTATGACCACGTTGCCGCTCACGCTTTTGACCAACCGCGGGGACGTGCGCACGCTCGCGGATTTCCGACCTTCCGATCGCATCGCCGTGCCGACGGCATCGTCGCCGCAGACGTATCTGCTGCAAATGCAGTCGGAGAAGATTTTTGCTCAATACGACCGGCTCCAGCGTCAAATCGTGACGCTGCCGCACCCCGACGCGGTCGCTGCGCTCGTTGCGGCCACGGGGCAGGTGACCGGCTATTTCTCCTCGGCGCCCTACACTCAGATCGCGCTCAATGACGGGCGCATTCACAAGGTGATGAGCTCTGCCGACGTGATCGGCGGCAAGGCCTCGTTTCTCATCCTGGGAGCGACCCGGCGTTACCTGACGGCGCATGCGAAAACGGCCGAGGCGGTCGCCAAGGCCATGGATGAAGCGGCCAGCATCATCCACGACGATCCGCGCCGCGCGGCGCAGATCTATCTCGCGCACGAGCCATTCAGGGTGCTTGACGGCACGGCCGTCGAAGCGATCATCGGCGAAATCAAGGACGAGTTCGGCAGCGCCGTCTATGGCATAGAAGCATTCGCCGCCTTCATGAGCCGGCGCGGTCAACTGCAAGCGCCGCCAGCGAGCTGGAAAGAGATCGTCGCGCCGGCACTGGTGAACTCGCCGAGCAATTAGAGCATGATCCGGAAAAGTGGAAACCGGTTTTCCGAAAAGATCATGCTCCACTAAGGAAAAAATAGAGCGCGATCGATTCAACCTGAAGCGATTGCGCTCTAGCTTCCGCGCCGTGGACCGACGTGCCTGCCGGCGCGAGTTAGGTTTGGTCGGCATCGCCTTGTCGAACACCAAGCTTGACTGCTCCGGCGGGTGGGCGCGAGAATCTGCAAGACTTCGTTTAATTTCGATCCGACGCCGACCCTCGCGAGGCGAATAACCATCGAGGGCTTCAGGGGCGAGGCGCGCAGCGGCCTCAACAATTGAGGAGTTGTTCCAGCCATGGCCGACCAGAGGCTTAACGTCATCAGCATTTGCGGCAGCCTGCGCCAGGGCTCCTACAACCGTATGGTCATGAACGCGCTTCCAGGCCTGGCGCCGGCCGAAATGAGCATCACGGAAGCGCCGCCGTTTGCCGAGTTCCCGCTCTACAATGCCGACATCGAGAACTCGAGCGGCTTCTCGCCGGCGGTGCAAAAGCTCGCGGAGGCGATCCGGGCGGCGGACGGCGTGATTTTCAACTCGCCGGAATATAACTTCTCCATTCCCGGCGGCTTGAAGAACGCGATCGATTGGGTGTCGCGCGTGCCCAATCAGCCGTTCGCCGGCAAATCGATTGCCATCGAGTCGGCCACGGGAGGCCCGCTCGGCGGCGGGCGCATGCAATACGATTTACGTCGCGCGATGATCTTTCTCGACGCCTCGACCCTCAACAAACCGGAAATCTTCATCGGCAACTGCTCGCAGCGGATCGACGCGAAGACCGGCGCGATCACCGATCAGCAGACGGTCGGATTCATCCGGCAGCAACTCGCCGCTTTTGCCAAATTCATCGTACAGCATGGTGCCAAACGCTGAATCGACGTGGGTGATTGCGGCCACGCGCTTGCCCGGAGACGGTCGGGCTTGCGGTCGGCGCGGCAAGCGCGTAACCGAGGCGGCCACGGAGGCGGCTCGACGCAATGGATGTGCCGGCGCAAAGAAAGTCAAAGCTGATCAAGGGCGCAACCGGCGACTGGGAAGTGGTCATCGGCATGGAGGTGCATGCCCAGGTGACCTCGCGGGCAAAATTGTTCTCGGGCGCGGCGACGGCGTTCGGCGGCGAGCCGAATTCGCATGTGTCGCTCGTTGATGCCGCCATGCCCGGCATGCTGCCGGTGATCAACGAGGAATGCGTGCGCCAGGCGGTGCGCACCGGCCTCGGCCTCAACGCTAAGATCAATCTCAAATCGGTGTTCGACCGCAAGAACTATTTCTATCCGGACCTGCCGCAGGGCTATCAGATCAGCCAGTACAAATCGCCGATCGTGGGCGAGGGCGAAGTTGTGGTCGACATGGCCGATGGCGAGACGGTGCGCATCGCCATCGAGCGGCTGCACCTCGAACAGGACGCCGGCAAATTGTTGCACGACCAACACGCCACGATGTCGCTGGTCGACCTCAACCGTTCGGGTGTCGCGTTGATGGAGATCGTGACCAGGCCCGATCTGCGCTCGGCTGACGAGGCCAAGGTGTTCCTCGGCAAGCTGCGCACCATCATGCGTTACCTCGGCACCTGCGATGGCGACATGGAGAAGGGCCACCTGCGCGCCGACGTGAACGTCTCGGTGCGCCGGCCGGGCGCGCCCCTCGGTACGCGCTGCGAGATCAAGAACCTCAATTCGATCCGCTTCATCGGCGAGGCAATCGAGCATGAGGCATGGCGGCAGATCGCGATCATCGAGGATGGCGGCACCATTGAGCAGGAAACGCGGCTGTTCGATCCGGACAAGGGCGAGACGCGGTCCATGCGTAGCAAGGAAGAGGCGCACGATTACCGCTACTTTCCCGATCCGGACCTCTTGCCGCTTGAGCTGTCGTCTTCGCCCGTTGCCGACCTGCAAAAGAATTTGCCGGAACTGCCCGACCAGAAAAAGGCGCGCTTTATGCGCGACTACGGCCTTTCCGGCTACGATGCCGGCGTGCTGGTGACCGAGCGCGAAACGGCGGAGTATTTCGAAACCGTCATTACCTCTGGTGAGGAGCACCGCAGCAGGCGGCGCGATCCGAAACTCGCCGCCAATTGGGTGATCAACGAGCTCGCGGGACGGCTCAATCGCGAGAGCAGGGACATTGCCGCCGCGCCGGTTTCCGCCGCGCAGCTCGGCGCCATCATCGACTTGCTCGCCGAGAACACCATCTCCGGCAAGATCGCCAAGGACGTGTTCGAAATCGTCTGGAACGAAGGCGGCGACCCGCGGGCGATCGTCGAAGCGCGCGGTTTGCGGCAGCTGACCGACCTTGCCGCGATCGAGAAGCTTGTCGAGGACATCATCGCCAAGAACCCGGACAAGGCGGAACAGGTCAAGTCGAAGCCGAACGTGCTCGGCTGGTTCGTCGGCCAGGTGATGAAGGCGTCGGGCGGGAAGGCGAACCCGCAAGCCGTCAACGATCTGCTCAAGAAACGGATCGGGAACTGAGTGCGACGGTCGCCGCGCCATCGCGCGGACGGAAAAGTCGCCGCGCGCTCTCCTCGCCGACCGGAACTTCGGCGAGACTCTCGCTCGCGGCGCCGCCGCGAGGTGCTGCAGAGGGCCGCGGAACCGGTTGCGTGGGCGAATCAGTCGGCACTGATTCGCGCGTTTTTAACCGCGAGGAGGCCGTCAACGGGCCTGCGCGGGCCTCCGGTGCAAAAATTTTTCCGCACGGTGAATCCGGCCCCGACGGCATCGCCGGGCGCGCGCAAGCGAACACCGATGTCGCACGCGGCGTGCGCCGCGAGCTTTAGATCGTGAATCGAGATGATGCAAGAAGCCGGCGTTTCATCGGCACTTCTGCGTCGCGTTTATTTGTTGGCGCGCAGCCGAGCCGGCGAGAGGATTTTTTCGGGCGCCGGTTTGCCGGCGATCGCGGCGCTGACGCGGTGGAAAGGCTGACCGGGGCACTTACACACAAAATTAAGTGGAGTCACTGTTATTTTTTTTTCGCTGTAGTAATCGGATGGTAGTGCAGATCGATTCGCGACTGCACTGCACCGATGTCGCCATCCACTCAGGCTAGGAGGGCAGCAATGGCGAAGAAGAGAAAGACGAAGGCAGCGGCGAAGAAGACGGCGAAAAAGACGAAGCGCCGGAAGAAGAAGTAGTCAAAGCCGTTGTCGGTCTTCGACATCGCATGAGTCGAAGATCGCGTCACACGGGCCGGCTGCCGTCGAGGGTAGATCAATGATCGCCCGAGACGCGCCGGCTCAGGTGGACGACGGAGGGCGTCGGCGAGACGGAGGCGCAAACTTCAGCATCGTTCGCACCGCGCGGTGGTGAAGAGGGGGGACGGATGATCCGGACCTCGCCCGTTGAATAATCAGCGGAGTCGATCCTCAGGGCATCTTGCCGACGCACTCGGTGGGTCAGCGATTTCCTCTCGACGTTAACTTCGGCGCTGCGCGGCACAAGCGCGGCGCCGTTTTGTTTGCGCGGAAGCTGCACTGCAGCGAAGTGGGTGTGGAGGGGCGCCGATTCGGATTTTCCTGCTCATCCCGGCCACGACCCGCTCTTCAAAACTCCATATCCAGTTCTTCAAGCTCGTCGGGCTCGAGCTTGGCGGCAGCGACCCAATCCTGCATGGGCGCGAGCGCCATGATGGTGCGGCAGTACTGCGCCGAGAGCGGATCGATGGCGACGTCGTAGGTGAGAAAGCGGGTGCAGACCGGCGCGTACATGGCATCGGCGGCGCAGGGCTTCGATCCGAACAGATACGGCCCTTTGTACTCGCCGAGACAGTCGCGCCAAATCGTGGCGATGCGCTCGATGTCGCCACGCGCCCCGGCCCAGGCCTTGAACCCGGGATAGTGCACTTTGAGGTTCATCGGCAGCGCCGAGCGCAGATTGCTGAAGCCGGAATGCATCTCGCCGCAGATCGAACGGCAATGGGCGCGTTGCGCGCGGTCGGCCGGGAACAGGCCGGCATCGGGCTTGATCTCATGAAGGTATTCGGCGATGGCGAGCGTGTCCCACACCTTCAGCCCGTTATCGACGAGGCAGGGCACGAGAAAGGATGGCGACAGCAGCAGCAATTCGGCGCGTGTCGACGGATCGTCGGAGGCTACATGCTGCTCCTCGAATTCGAGCTTTGCCATTTTGCAGAGCAACCAGCCGCGCAGCGACCATGAGCCGTAATTCTTGCTGGCGATGGTGAGAACGGCCTTGGGCATGCTGCCTTTCCTGTCTCAAATCTAGAGCTGGAGCAACAGATTACAACCGTTTCCTTGCAGCCCAGATAAGCAAAGTGCCGTGCCGGGGAATTGCTGCAAACCGGTTCCCTGATTTCGTGGTGCGCTCCCGCGCAAGCTTTATCGTGCAAGATCGTCGTCGCGGACACGATGTTCACAATCTTGTCGCAGCGCAACAAAAAATGCACTAGCTTCCCGCGGTTGGGGTTCAAGGTGCCGTCGCCGGGCGGCTCGCCGCCCCGCGGGCCTGGGGATGTTGTATCTCGCCTATCAAACCCAATCCGACATCATGGTTCCGATCCGGGCTTGGGCGTCCATGGCGGCGGCCGCCAGCGGCCAGCTGTTGCTCGGCGACCATCCGGCGATCCGCAACCTGACCGCCGCGTATGAACTGATCGCGCGGGCGGGTCTAACCCACACGCGTCCGCCGTTCGACATCGGCGTCGTTACCGTCGGCAATCGCGAGGTCGAGGTGAAGGAAGAGGCCGCCTTCGCGACGGCTTTCGGAACGCTTCTCCATTTCAAGAAGGACATCGCCACGGCGCAACCGCGCGTGCTCATGGTGGCGCCTCTCTCGGGTCATTTCGCCACGCTGTTGCGGGCGACGGTGCGCACCATGCTGCCGGAGCACGACGTCTTCATCACCGACTGGCACAACGCACGCGACGTGCCGCTCGGGGCCGGCCGCTTCGGTGTCGATGAATATGTCGACCACCTGATCAAGTTCCTCGAGGTGATGGGGCCTGGGGCGCACGTACTTGCCGTGTGCCAGCCCTGCGTTGCCGCGCTATCTGCGGCCGCGGTGATGGCGCAGGCCGGCAATCCGGCACAGCCGCGCTCGATGACGCTGATGGCCGGGCCGATCGATACCCGTGTTAACCCGACCAAGGTGAATGAACTCGCCCAAGAGCGCTCGATCGAATGGTTCGAGCGGACGCTGATCGCCGCGGTACCGCCGCGCTATGCCGGCGCGTTTCGCCGCGTCTATCCGGGCTTCGTGCAGCTCGCCGCCTTCATGGCCATGAACATCGATCGGCACGTGAAGGCGCATCGCGAGCTTTTCCAGAATCTCGCCGCCGGCGAGGTCGAAAAGGCGGCGGTCACCAAGGCCTTCTACGACGAATATTTCGCCGTGCTCGATCTCACCGCGGAGTTTTATCTCGAAACGGTGCGGCTCATCTTCCAGGAGCATGCGCTGCCGCTCGGCAAGCTTGAGTACCGGGGCGGGCGCGTCGAACCGAGCGCGATTCGCCGCACCATGCTGCTCACGGTCGAGGGCGAGCGCGACGACATCTGCTCCGTCGGCCAGACCGCGGCGGCGCACGACCTCTGCAACAAGCTGCGGCCCTACCTGAAACGCCATCACTTGCAAGCAGGCGTCGGCCATTACGGCGTGTTCTCGGGCAAGCGCTGGGAGAACCAGATCTATCCGATCCTCAAGAATGTGATCTTGTCGAGCGATTGACGCCTTTCACCGCAGCGCGGCGGCGATGTTGCCGCCGTCGACAGTGGTGACGTCGGCGGTGGTCTTGAGCGCCAGCGCCTGGTGCAAAAAAGTCTGCGCGACGTCGTCGGCCGTGACCTCGCGGCCGAGCAGATTGCCGCTCATATAGTCCTTCTCGCTGAGGCCGCGCGCTTTGGCGCGCGCCGCGATCATGTCGGGAGTGAGGAGCCCGGAGCGGATGCGGTCGGCATTAACCGCGTTGGCGCGGATGCCGTCGGCGCCGTAGTCGAGCGCATATTGACGCATCAACGCCAGCAGCGCCGCCTTCGGTACCCCATAGGGGCCGAAATCGGGACCGGGGTTCACCGCCTGCTTGGAGACGTTGAACAGGAGGCACCCGCCGGTGCCTTGCGCGAGCATGATTTTGACGGCCGCCTGGGCGACGCGCTGGTGGCCGAAAAGATTCAGCTCAAAACTTTTGCGCAGAATCTCTTCGTCGACTTCGCCGATGCGGCCCTGCCAAGCGGCGCCGGCATTGGAGACGACAATGTCGACGCCGCCGAACGCCGCGGCCAGCTGATCGAAGGCCGCGCGCACCGAGGCGACATTCGTCACGTCGCATTCGATCGGTGCCGCCGTCGGGCCGCTGGCGGCGGCCTGCCTGGTCGCAGCCGCAAGATTGACGTCAAGCAAAGCAACTTCCGCGCCCGCCGCGGCGAAGACCCTGGCGGTCGCGGCGCCGATCGCGCCTGCGGCGCCGGTGATCGCGGCGATCTGGCCGGCGAGCGGCGGCTCGCTCCGCGCGCCGAGCTTCGCTTGTTCGAGCGGCCAATATTCGCAGGCGAACATGTCCGCCTCGGAAATCGACTCAAAGCAGCCGATCGCCTCGGCGTCGCGGACGGCTTCGATCCAGATTTCGGCGATGTCTGCGGCAATGACCGCATCCCGCTTCGACCGGCCAAGGCCGAACAGGCCGAGGCCGGGCACGAGCACGACGCGGGGCAGGGGATCGAGCTCTTGCTTGATGCCGCCGACGTGGGCGTTGTGACGCTCGAAATAGTGGCGATAACGCGTGGCGAATGCTTCTGCCGCTTTGCGGGTGGCGCGCGCGAAGTCGTCGAGCTTGCCGGCCTCCGGGCCCGACAAAACGAGCGGCCAGTTCTTGGTTCGGATGGTGTGGTCCGGCGTCACCACGCCGGCTTGGCTGACGCGGGGGAGATCATTTTCATCGAAGAACGCAAGCGTGGCGTCGCTGGTGCGAAATTCGAGAATCAAGCGGCGCCATGCTCCTTCGGTCCTCTCGTCTGCAACGCTGCAAGCGCCGCGCACGATGGGTGCGACTGCGGCGACCGGCACGACACGAGCCTTTATTGCTCCGACGGCGATGGTTTTGCGGTTGCGCGCGATAACATCCTCCGCGAGCGTCACCATTTCGATCATGCGCTCATAGCTCTCGCGCGCGCTATCGCCGAAGGTGACAATGCCGTGTTTGCCGAGAATGAGGCCGTCGCTGGCTTTACTGCGCTGGAAAGTCTCGATCGCCTTCTTGGCGAGGCCGAAGCCCGGCATGACATAGGGCACAAATCCCATCCGCTCGCCAAAAACATCGCGGCACTTCTTTTCGCCGTCGGGCTGGTCGATCAGGCTGAGCACCGCCGTCGCATGGGTGTGGTCGACGAATTTTTGCGGGAGGAATGCGTGCAGTATCATTTCAACGGATGGATTGGGCGCCGCCGCATCGATGAGGTTGGCGCGCTCGATGCCGACGAGTTCCGCGTCGTCGATGTGTTCGAGCGCTCGCAATTTGCGTATCGGGTCAAGGCGCACCGCTGGAAGGCTTTCGGGCTCAATGGTCGCCATATCCGCGCCGGAGGCTTTGACGCGCAAAACCTCGACCTCCTCACCGAGGAGGTCGCGCTGGTGGGCCTTGAGCGAGGTGTTGCCGCCGCCGTGCAGCACCAGCTTGCGGTCGCGGCCGAGAAGCCGCGTCGTGTAGACGCGCAGCGCCAGGTCACGGTCGACGCCCGATTTTGCGCAACGCGCCACAAGCGCTTCGGCGTCAGCCTCGACCCACCCGCTCTTCATGTGGCGCGCACGGCCGGCGGATCAACCGCCGGCGATGCGGCGCGACCACCAGCCGGTGCGGCGCGGCCGGCCGGCGTCCTCGCCCTCGCTCGGTTCGGCCGTTGCCGGAGAGGTGGCCGGTGGTGCGGACTGCGGCGGCGCCGGTGGCGCGGCGACGTTGCCGCCCGCAGCAGGCGCCGGCTCGCGCACGGTCGAGCGCCGGCGCGGCGGCTCTTGTGCGGCCGGCGTCGCCTCGGCGGGCGAAGGCTCGGCGCGTGCGGGCGAAGGCGTCGGCGCGGAGTCGAGGTCGGCGACCGCGGCACTGAGTTCCGGTTCAGGACCGGACGGTACGACCAGCTCTTGTGAAGGCGCGGATGCCTGTTGCCGCCCCTGCGGTTGTTGTTCGTCCGCCGGCGCCGGTTCGCCGTCCCGGTCCGGTCGGTTGCGTCGACCGCCGCGGCGGCCGCGTCGCCGCCGGCGTCGCTCCCCTCCGCGTTGCGGCTCCCCTCGCTCATCGGTGGCCGCCAGGTCCGGCTGTTCGGAAGGTTCGCCTTCTTCGTCCGGTTCGGTGACTTCCGCCGGGGTTTCGCCAACGGATTCGACTATTCCCTCGCGGCGGGAAGGCTGTTCGGCGGATCTTTCTCCGCCATTGTGTCCGCGCCGGCGGCGGCGGCGACGCCGGCGGCCGCCGGCTTCGCCTTGCTCCGCCGGAGCCTCCGCTGCCGCCTCGGTCTCCTCGCTCTCGCCTGCGCCTGCTTCCTCGAGGTTGTCCTCCTCCTCGAGCGGTGCCGCGGTCGCCTCGGTCTGCTCGACCAGCGCTCTTGCTGCCTCGGCCGTATGCACCTGCTCGCCGCGATCGATGATGAAGGCCTGCGGCGCCGTTAACGTCTCGTCGGCCGTGACGGTGATGGTGATCGCGAACCGCTCTTCCAGGGAGCGTAGATGCGCGCGCTTCTGATTGAGGACGTAGAGCGCCACGTCCGGACGCGTTCTTGCGACGAGATTGTGCATGGCGCCCTTCATGAGTTGCTCTTCGAGCGCGCGCAAGACCTGCAGCGCCAGGGAGGACACCGAGCGCACGTGGCCGCTGCCGCCGCAATACGGGCATTTTTCCGTCGAGCTTTCCAGCACGCTGGTGCGAATGCGCTGGCGCGACATCTCCAGCAGGCCGAAATGCGAGATGCGGCCGACCTGGATGCGGGCGCGATCCTGCTTGAGGCATTCCTTCAGCCGCCGCTCGACCGCGCGGTTGTTGCGCTTCTCGTCCATGTCGATGAAGTCGATGACGATCAGCCCGGCGAGGTCGCGCAGCCGGAGCTGGCGCGCGATCTCGTCAGCCGCTTCGAGGTTGGTCTTGAGCGCGGTGTCTTCGATATGATGCTCGCGCGTCGCACGGCCGGAATTGACGTCGATCGCCACCAGCGCCTCGGCCTGATTGAGCACCACATAGCCGCCCGAGCGCAGCTGCACGACCGGCGAGAACATGGCGTCGAGTTGATTCTCCACGCCGTAACGTGACAGCAACGGCTGGGTATCGGCGTAGAGCTTCACGTTTTTCGCATGGCTCGGCGTGAGCATGCGCATGAAATCCTTCGCCTCCTGATAAGCCTCGCGGCCGGCGACGATCACCTCGTCGATGTCCTTGCTGTAAAGGTCGCGGATCGAGCGCTTGACCAGCGAGCCCTCCTCATAGACGAGCTTCGGCGCCGTGGATTTCAGCGTCAGGTCCCGCACGGTTTCCCACAGCCGCAACAGGTATTCGAAATCGCGCTTGATCTCCGTCTTGGTGCGGCTTGCGCCGGCGGTGCGCAGGATCACCCCCATGCCTTCGGGGACTTCGAGCTCCTGTGCGACCTCCTTGAGCCGGGAACGATCCTCGGCGCTGGTGATCTTGCGGCTGATGCCGCCGCCGCGCGCGGTGTTCGGCATCAGCACCGAATAGCGTCCGGCCAGTGACAGGTAGGTCGTGAGCGCCGCACCCTTGGTGCCGCGCTCCTCCTTGACCACTTGCACCAGCATGACCTGCCGACGCTTGATCACTTCCTGGATCTTGTACTGGCGGCGATAGCGCTGGGCGCGGTCGGGGACCTCCTCGAGCGCATCCGCGCCGCCGACCGACTCGACGATCTCTTCGGCGGCTTCCTCCTCCTCGCCGTTCTCTACGACGCCATTGTCGTCGGCGACGGCGTCCTGGAGGCCGGCGCGTTCGTCGCTGGCTTCGGCCGCCGCTTCCACCTCGTCAGCGGCATTCGCCGCGCTGCCGGCACCTGGCATGGCGACTGCCTCGCCCGTCGACGGGTACGGCTCGGCCGGCTCGGAAGCGCCCGACAGGGGCTCGCTCGGGATCGGCTCCGGCAGATCCGACCCCGGCTGCAGCTCGGCCGCGGTTGGCGCCGGCGCGTCCTCGGCGGCGTCCCCTGCTGGTGCCTCTGCGGATTCGGCCGCAGGCTCCTCGCCGGCGCCGGGTGCCTCGGCCTCCGGCTGCACCGGCGCAAAGGCGACCGCATCGCCGTTCGCTATTTCCGCCGGTTCGCCTTGCACCATCTCTTCGTTGCGGCGTGCGGCGGATGGCCTCGCATGGCCGCGATGGTGGCGCGAGCGGCGATCTGCTTCGTCGTCGGCGGCGCGTTGGGCGCGCTCGTCCTCGTCAATCAAGGCCTGCCGGTCGGCCACCGGGATTTGATAATAGTCGGGATGGATTTCGCTGAAGGCGAGGAAGCCGTGGCGGTTGCCGCCGTAATCGACAAAAGCGGCTTGTAGCGACGGCTCGACGCGCGTCACTTTCGCCAGGTAGATGTTGCCCCTTAATTGCTTGCGATGCGCGGACTCAAAGTCGAATTCCTCGACGCGGTTGCCGCGCAAGACGACCACCCGGGTTTCCTCCGGATGGGCGGCGTCGATGAGCATTTTGTTGGCCATTGGCAAATCTCGTGAGGGCTGGCGTGCCGAATTTTCCGCGCCGCGTCGGCGACGGTGGACGGTGCCGCCCGATTGTCAGTGAGGGAAACGGAACGAGGACTGCGAGTGCGGCAAGCGCCGTCGATTCGCGAAATGGCGAGCGCCGCTTTGACGCTGTCCCATTGACCGAAACGAAGCTCGACTTGCGCCTCGAACATGAACTCCAAACCGCGGTGGAACGGCAGCGCTCGGCGCTGCCGCGATTTTTCATCCGGTTGCCTACGGTATCGGTAACAGCGTTCCGGCAGCGCCGATCGCTGCTGGCACGCGCGCCGAACTCCGGTTAGCCCTGCTCCTTGCGGGCATCGGCTTTCGTTCGTTCCGCATCGGTCGGCGCATTGTCGGTGCCGGAGCGGATCGCAAGCGCGGCCCGCCTCGCTCCCGCAATCGGCGCGGGAGCCATCGCGGCGGACCAGCCGGATGCCCTGACGGAGACACAACCGGAGACATTAACCGTCAGCGCGCCCTTCTTAAAGCCGCGGCCGGGGAATTGGCAAGCCGCCTGTCGCATTCGCCTGCGACCAGGCCGCCTTGCAATTGCCTGCCGACAATGGTCCGGACACCGGACAAATAGGTATTTAAGTTTCGATTAACCACGCCTGCCTAATGGGGTAGGACGGGCGCGGAGGGTTAAACCGATGGCTTTCCGGGCGGCGGGCTGGGCGTTCCTCGGCGTACTCTTCGCGGTGGTCGCGCCGGCCGCCTCGGCGGCAGAACGCCCGCCGCTCGGGCCGGCCGCCGATTCGCTTCCGGTGGCAACCGATGCGCGACTCGGCGGTGACGAATCGCAGACGCGCTTCGTCATGGATTTAAGCCGCAAGATCGACGTTCACGCCTTTACGCTCGCCGATCCCTATCGGGTCGTACTCGACATTCCCCAGCTGAGCTTCCGGCTGCCGCCGAAAACCGGCGAGAGCGGGCGCGGCCTGATCAAGGCCTTTCGCTTCGGCCTGGTGATGCAGGGCGGCTCGCGCATGGTTTTCGATCTCGCCAAGCCCGTGCGCATCGACAAGGCCTTCGTCATCGACGCGGCAGACGGCGCGCCGGCGCGGCTGGTGCTCGATCTCGCGGCGACCGACCGCGAGAGCTTTTTGCACCGGATCGACCTCGACAACAGGCTCGCTCGCGCCGACCTGCCGCGCGGGAACGCGCCGCAAGCAAGCGACGGCGACCCGCGCCCTCTGGTCGTGGTCGATCCCGGCCATGGCGGCATCGACACCGGCACCAAGTCGCCGGGCGGAGAATTGGAAAAGGACATCGTCCTCGATTTCGCCGGGCGTTTGCGCGACCGGATCGAAAAAACCGGCAAATACCGCGTACTCATGACGCGGACCGACGACACTTTCGTGCCGCTCGCCGAGCGCGTGCGTGTTGCGCGCAACGCCGGGGGATCGCTTTTCGTTTCCATCCACGCCGACTCCTTGCCGCGCGCGGAGGGCGATGCGCAGGGCGCCAGCGTCTACACGCTGTCGGAAACCGCCTCAGATTCGGAGGCGGCGCGACTGGCCGAGAAAGAGAACCGCGCCGACGTTATCGCCGGCGTCAATCTCAGAACCGAGCCCGACGACGTCGCCGACATCCTGATCGATCTCGCCCAGCGCGAGACCAAGAGCTATTCCATGCAGTTCGCGCACAGACTGGTTGGCGAAATGAAGGCGGTGACCCGGCTCCACAAGATGCCGCTGAAAGCGGCGGGGTTCCGGGTCCTGCGTGCGCCGGATGTGCCTTCGGTGCTCGTCGAGCTCGGCTACGTCTCCAATCGCCAGGATCTGCAATCGCTGCTGTCCGAGAGTTGGCGCGACCGCACGGCGGATTCGATCGCACAGGCGATCGACAGCTATTTTGCGACCCGCATGGCCGGCGCGCGCACCGGAACAAAGTGAGGGTCGCAGGTGCCAAAGCGGCCTCAGTTTGAACAAAAAACGGAGCGACGACACGCGGTTCACGAACGGGGCTCTGGCGGGTTCGATCCAAGACTGGCACATTGGGCGTACGCCGCGCGGCCGGGCTTGAACCAATCTGACGCCGGAGTCGGCTTGGGCGGGGCGGGACCTTTGCGATGAAAATCCTGGTGCGGTTCCTGGGCTTTCTGTTCGCGGCGGGAACCATCCTATTCATTGTCGGCGTTGCGGCGACCGCCGGTCTGTTGTGGCATTTTTCCAAGGATTTGCCCGATTACTCCCAGCTGCAGGATTACGGGCCGCCGGTGATGACGCGGGTGCACGCGGCCGATGGCTCGCTGCTCGCGGAGTATGCCAACGAGCATCGCCTCTATCTGCCGATCCAGGCGGTCCCGAAGCTGGTCATCAACGCGTTCCTGGCCGCCGAGGACAAGAACTTCTACGAGCACGGCGGGCTCGATTTCTACGGCATCGCCCGCGCAGTCATCCTCTACGTCGAAAACTACGGCTCGAGCCGGCGGCCGCAAGGCGCCTCCACCATCACCCAGCAGGTGGCCAAGAACTTCCTGCTGTCGAGCGAGCTGTCGATCACGCGCAAGATCAAGGAAGCCCTGCTCGCCTTGCGCATCGAGCGGACCTACCCGAAGAGCAAGATACTCGAACTCTATCTCAACCAGATCTATCTGGGCCTGGGCGCCTACGGCGTCGCCGCGGCGTCGCTCCTCTATTTCGACAAGTCCGTTCACGAGCTTACCATTGCCGAGGCCGCCTATCTCGCGGCTCTGCCCAAGGGGCCGAACAATTACAATCCGTTCCGTCACCGCGATGAGGCGATCGGGCGCCGCAATTACGTCATCGACCGCATGGTGGAAGATGGTTACATCGCCGCCGATGCCGGCGAAAAGGCAAAGAAGGAGCCGCTCAGCGTCACCGTGCGGCCGACCGGCGCCCACACCTTCGAGGCCGAATATTTCGCCGAGGAGGTTCGCCGCTACATCTCCGAGAAGTACGGCGACAAGAAGCTTTACGAGGGCGGACTGTCGGTGCGCACCACGCTCGACACCAAGCTGCAGGTTCTGGCGCGCAAGACCATGATCAACGGGCTCGTCAATTTCGACGAGCAACTGGGTTGGCGCGGTCCGCTCGGCAAAATCGACATCAGCGACGACTGGGGGATCAAGCTCGCCGATATGAAAGCGCTGTCGGACATCAATCCCTGGCGGCTCGCGGTGGTGCTCGAAGTCAACGACCAGGCGGCACGCATCGGCCTGCAGCCGCGGCGCGATCCGGGCGGCGCCGTGGCCAAGGACCGTGAGGTCGGCATCCTGCCGCTTGAGGGCGTTAAATGGGCGAGGCCGGCGGGCGCCGCGGCAAAGCCGATCCAGCGCGTCGGCCAGGTCGTGGCACCCGGAGACGTCGTCTATGTCGAGCCCTTGGGGAAGGAGCAGGGCCAGTTCCGGCTACACCAGGTGCCGGAAATCTCCGGCGCCATGGTGGTGATGGACCCGCAGACCGGCCGCGTGCTGGCGATGGTCGGCGGCTTCTCCTACGACCAGAGCCAGTTCAACCGCGCCAGCCAGGCGCTGCGGCAGCCGGGCTCCTCGTTCAAGCCGCTCGTCTACGCCGCCGCCATCGACAATGGCTACACGCCCTCGACCATCGTGCTCGATGCGCCCATCGAAATTGACACCGGGCCGGGCGGCGGAGTCTGGAAGCCGGAAAACTACGGCGGCAAATTTTACGGCCCCTCGACGCTGCGCTTCGGCCTTGAGCAGTCGCGCAACGTGATGACGGTGCGACTGGCGCAAGACATCGGCATGCCGCTGATCGCCGAATATGCCAAGCGCTTCGGCGTCTATGACGACCTGCCGCCATATCTGTCCTATGCGCTCGGCGCCGGCGAGACCACGGTGCTGCGCATGGTCACCGCCTATTCGATGCTCGACAATGGCGGGCGGCGGGTGAAACCGACGCTGATCGACCGCATTCAGGACCGTTACGGCCACACCATCTACAAGCACGATGAGCGCGAGTGCCGCGGCTGCGAGGCCGACAAATGGCATGACCAGCCCGAGCCGATCCTGTTGGACCGCCGCGAGCAGGTGATCGATCCGATGACTGCCTACCAGATCACCTCGATGATGGAGGGCGTGGTGCAGCGCGGCACGGCGACCGTGGTCCGCGATGTCGGCAAGCCGGTCGCCGGCAAGACCGGCACCACCAACGACGAGAAGGACGTCTGGTTCATCGGCTTTTCGCCCGACATCGTCTGCGGCGTTTATATGGGCTACGACAAGCCCCGCCATATCGGACGCCTCGCCACCGGCGGCCATGTCGCGGCGCCGATCGTCCGCGATTTCCTGAAGGTGGCGCTCGTCGACCGGCCGCCGATCCCGTTTCGCGTGCCGCCCGGTATCAAGCTGATCCGCGTCGATGCCAAGACCGGCATGCGCGCCGGCCCGGGCGACACCCGCGCGATCCTGGAAGCTTTCAAGCCCGGCACCGCGCCGCCCGATTCCTACTCGGTCATTGGAGCGGAAGCGGCGAATGGCGGCCCGTTGCCGGTCTCGCCCGAAGCCGACCGCGCCATCCGCACCGGAACCGGAGGCTTGTATTGATGCAGAGGTCGCGTGTCGGAAATTGGCTGTCAGAGCGAGAAATTGTGGTTTTCGATATCCATCCTTATCTGACCTCTGACCTCTGACCTCTGACCTCCGGAACCCATGCGCGCGGAAATCGAGACCATCGTCACCGAGATCAAGCAGTCGCTCGAGCTGCTGAGGAGGCATCTTTGACCCCGACAAAGCGCGGGCGCGGCTGGCCGAACTGAACCGCCAGGCTGAAGACCCGAATCTCTGGAACGATCCGCAACGCGCGAGCCGCGTGATGCAGCAGCGCACCGCGCTCGAGGACCAGCTGACCGCGCTCGCCAGCATCGAGCAGGAGCTCGACGATCAACTGACGATGATCGAGCTCGGCGAGGCTGAGAACGACCAAAAAGTCGTCGCCGAGGCGGAAGCGGCGCTGCGCGCGCTCAAGGCCGAAGTTGCGCGCCGCGAGCTCGAGGCGCTGCTCGCTGGCGAGGCCGATGCCAACGATTGCTATCTCGAAGTGCACGCCGGGGCCGGCGGCACCGAGAGCCAGGACTGGGCCAGCATGCTGATGCGCATGTATGTGCGCTGGGCCGAACAGCATGGCTACAAGGTCAACTATATCGAGGAAACCGAGGGCGAGGAGGCCGGCATCAAGTCGGCGACCATCGAAGTCAAGGGCCATAACGCCTATGGCTGGCTGAAGACTGAAAACGGCGTGCACCGGCTGGTGCGCATCTCGCCGTTCGACGCCAATGCGCGCCGGCACACCTCGTTCGCCAGCGTCACGGTCTATCCGGTGGTCGACGATCGCATCAATGTCGACATCAAGGAAGCGGACGTGCGCGTCGACACGATGCGCGCCGGCGGCGCCGGCGGCCAGCACGTCAACAAGACCGAATCGGCGATTCGTCTGACCCACATTCCGACCAATATCGTCGTGGTCTGCCAGAACGACCGCTCGCAACACCGCAACCGTGCGCAGGCCTGGCAGATGCTGCGCGCGAGACTCTACGAACTCGAACTGAAGAAGCGCGAAGAGAAGGCGGCCGCCGACCGGGCCGCCAAGACCGACATCGGCTGGGGCCACCAAATCCGCTCCTACGTGCTGCAGCCCTATCAGATGGTGAAGGATTTGCGCACCGGCGTTTCCACCTCCAACACCGGCGCCGTGCTCGACGGCGACATCGGCCGCTTCATGGAGGCCGCGTTGGCGCAGAAGGCCTTCGGCGGTCAGGTGAAGGAAGTCGAGGATGTCGAGTAGGGCGGCAGCGTCGACGACCAACAGCAAGTGATCACCCGCCAAGCGGAGCAACAACCGCCGGTAAGAGTGATGATGGAGGCCGTTCGCTATTCGCGGCCGGCGAAACTGTAGGCTCCGCCCTTATCGAGCGCGCGCTTGTAAGCCGGCCGCGCATGGATGCGCGCCAGGAAATCCATGAGTTTCGGTCGTGTTTCATCGAGACCGGCGCGGATGCTCGCGATCTCGATCGGGAAGCTCAGCATGATGTCGGCGGCGGAGAAGCGCTCGCCCAGGAACCACGGTGCCGGCGCCAACGCTGCCTCCAGATAGTCGAGGTGCAGTTTCAGCTGGGAGTTCACGAATTTCCGCGCCGGCAACGCCAGTATTCCAAGCCTGTCGACGACGAGCTTGAGAAGGAGCGGCGGCATCGCCGAGCCTTCGGCGTAATGCAGCCAATATTTGTATCGCCAGTAAAGGTCGGATTCCCGCAGCGGCGCCAGCTCGGCGCCATAGTTTTCGACGAGATATTCCACGATCAATCCGGTCTCCGCGAATGTCTTCCCGCCGTCCTCGATGACCGGCGATTTTCCCAGCGGGTGCACGCGCTTCAATTCTTCGGGCGCCAGCATTGTTGCTTTGTTGCGCTGGTAGCGAACGACCTCGTACGGCGTGCCCAGCTCTTCGAGCAGCCACAAGACGCGCTGACTGCGCGAATTGTTGAGATGATGGACGCGGATCATGCCAGCATGCCGGTCTTGGTCATCGGCGGGAACGCGACGGCGAAACAATCCGGCGGCTTGCGACGAGCCTGGATTGCGACGGCAAGTGTCGCAAAGGCGCCTGATACCGTCAACGACGCCCTATTCGCCAAAAAGCTTGGCGCCGGCGTTGAGGAATTTCTGCGGATCGACCGCTTCGCCGTTGATGCGCGTTTCGTAGTGCAGATGGGGGCCGGTGGAGCGCCCGGTGGAGCCGAGGTGGCCGACGATCTGACCGACGCGGACCGCGTCGCCGACATCGACGTTGATCTGCGACAGATGGCCGTAACGGGTCGCAAACCCATTGCCGTGATCGATCTCGACCAGCTTGCCATAGCCGCCGCTCCAGCCGGCAGCCGTGACTGTTCCGGCCGCCGTCGCACGGATCGGTTCCCCGACCTCGCCGCGGAAATCCAGTCCGGTGTGCATCGCCGGCACGTGCAGAAATGGATCCATGCGCACTCCGAACGGCGAGGTGAGATCGATCTCGGCGGTCACCGGCTTGCGTACCGGCACCAAGACAAGCGTGCGGCTGAGCTGTTCGGCCTGCATACGCGCAATGTTCACCCGCGTGAGCGCGCGCTCGAAGTCGTGGCCCTCGCCCGGTAATTTCACGGGGACGAACGGGCCGCCGCTCGCCGGCGGTGCGGCGAGCTTGACGCCGAGCTCGGCGAGGACACCGCGCATTTGGCGGGCTTTGCCCTGGTAGCGGTCTTCTATCTGACGCAGCGCGGCGGCTTGCCGTCGCTCGACGCGATCGAGCGAAGCCTCGATCCCGCCCAATCGGCCGTCGATGCCGGCCTCCTTGCCGCGCTTGGCCGGCGGCGCTCGGTAGGGCTCAAGGAGCGTGCCCCGCTCGGCACGCTGCGGCGCCGCGGGCGCGTCGTCGATCGGCGATGGCCTCGCTGCCGCCGTCGGCTCCGCGGCGCGCGGTGCAGCGCGGATCGAGCCGGTCGGCGTCGGGTCGGCGACGCCGCTCAACGCCGTGGCGCGCGATTCCAGCGTGACCTGACGGCGGATCAGCTCATCGAGCTTTCGCTCGAACTGCTCCTGATCAAGCAGTTGCCTGCTGGTGGTGCGGTCGATCTGGGCGCGCAATTCGGCGAGCCGGTCTTCGTAGGCGAATTGCTGCTCGGCTTGCCGGGCAATGAGGCCTTTGAGCACATCGTCGCGGAAAGCGAAATAGGTGGCGGTGACCGCCGACCAGCCGGCCATGATTACGATCGAGCCGACCGCGATCCAGAACACCACGGGACCGAACCGGACCTGCCGTCCCGCATGCGTGAGCGTGTAGCCGGTGACGGCGGCCGTCGGCGTGCCGCTTCGCGCACGCGCGCCGGGAGGACGCCCGGCACCAGGCGCGCCCTGCCGCGACTGAGACGCTGTCCACCTCAACATTGACGCTCCCACCGGGCCTGGTCAGGCAATTGCGGCCGCGCTGGATGGGAACTTCAGTCGATTATGGTTAATTTTCGGGAAATTGCGGCTAACATTTTGTGACCTTGGGTAAATGTTTCCGCAACTTGGCGCCTGAGCCCGGAAAACCCTGCCACTTTGGCGACCTCACAGCGCCCGGGCGGCGGCCAGCACCTCCTCGGCGTGTCCGTTCACCGATACTTTTGGCCACACGCGGGCGATGCGCTGGTCGGGACCGATCAGAAAGGTCGTCCGCGCGATGCCCATGAACTTCCGCCCCATACATCGATTTTTCCTGCCACACGCCATAGGCCTCCAGCATGCGATGCTTTTCGTCCGAAGCGAGCGCGATCGCGAGCTTGTGCTTGGCCTTGAACTTGTCCTGTGCCGAAACTGGATCGGCGGATACGCCGACGATCTCCGCGCCGGCCTCGGCGAAGGCGCCTTTGAGCCGCGAGAAGTCAATCGCCTCCTTGGTGCAGCCCGACGTGTCGGCCCGCGGATAAAAATAAAGCACGAGTTTGCGCCCGGCGAAGTCGGCAAGCGAAATGGTTCCACCGCCGTCGCGCGGGAGGGTAAATGCGGGAGCCTTCGTGCCCGGGACGAGCTCGCGGGCCATGTGCCTTCCTTTCGACGCTTTCGCACCGGCATTCTCGCTCGCCAGAATACGCGCGCGAGCGGACAAGGTCGATCATTGTGGGTCGATGCGGACCGCAAGGGGTGTCGATGGTGACGACGTCGTTCTGAAGGCACCGCGGACGAGGGGACGCCCGAGGGGGCCATGACGAACCAGCACCGGCACAGCGCCGCGGCTCCGCCATGGGAGCGGGACATCGACCCGCGCCCGCCGTTGCGCGCTGTCGAGATCGCCGGGGCGGAAACTTCGCGCGGTGGCGCGCTCCTCGCCCTTTATTGGCGCTTCTTCGCGCCGCACCGAATGTTCATCCGCCGCATCGGCATCGCTTTGGCCGGCAGCGCCGCGCTCGTGATGCTCGGCGCTCTCGCGCTTTGGTGGCGGCTCGCCAGCGGACCTATTCAGCTTGATGTGGTGACCCCTTGGCTCGCGGCCGCCATCGAGGAGAATTTCGGCAGTCATCGTCACGTTGAAGTCGGCGGCACCCAGATCGAGCACACCGAGAGCGGCGGCACAGCGGTGCGCATCCGCGACATCGTCGTGCGCGACGCCGACGGCACGGTGGTGGCGAGCGCGCCAAAGGCCGAGGTCCACGTCTCCGGCATGAGCCTGTTGAGCGGCCATATCCGCGCCGAGAGCCTCAACCTGGTCGGCGCGGAAATGGCGGTGCGCATCGAGCAGAACGGCGGCGTGACCGTATTTGCCGGCGCCGACAAGCACCCGATCGCGACCGCTTCGGTGCCGGTGGCCGCGGCGCTGCCCTCCAGCCAGAAGGAGCAGGAAAAAACCGCGCGCCCAGCCGCCACGAATAAACCGCGGGCCGCCGCCCCGGCCGCAGGATCCGCGGAAATCCTCCCGGGCAGTCCGCGGCAGGCCGGCGATATGTTCGCAAGCCTCCTGTCCCGCATCGACGCCATCGGCACGACCGGGCTCGACGGCCATGAGCTGCGCCAGCTCGGGCTGAAGAACGGAAACCTGACCGTCGACGACGAACGCACCGGCAAGCATTGGACGTTCCGCGATATCGACCTCAGCGTCGAACGCGCGCGCGGCGGCGGAGTCGGGATCACCGTGGGCTCGGACAATCCGGAACGTCCCTGGGCGGTCACGGCTGCGATCGGGCCGGCGAGGAACGGCTACCGCAGAATAGATCTCGAAGCCCGGCGCGTGGCGGCGCGCGAGCTTCTCCTCGCCTCGCGCTTTGGCGACGCAGATGTGCAGGCCGATTTGCCGCTTTCGGCAAGCATCAGCGGAGTCGTCGGGCCGGACGGTGTGCCGCAATCCTTGTCGGGCCGCATCGTCGCCGATGCCGGCTCGATCGGCGCCGGCAATGAGGAGGACGGTCGTCTGGCGATCGATCACGCCGAGTTCAGGCTCAATTGGAATGCCGCGAACCGCGTGCTGACGATGCCGTTTCAGATTTTCTCCGGCGGCAACCGGATCACGCTCATCGGCCAGATGGAGGCGCCGGAGGACGTCGGCGGAAAATGGTCGTTCAAGATCGGCGGCGGCACGGTGGTGCTCGCCTCTCCCGGCGGGCAAAGCGAGCCCTTGATTCTCAACCGCATCGCCATGGCCGCCCACTACGATGGGGCAAAACGCCGCTTCGTCGTCGACGAGGGCGACCTCGGCAATACAGATGTCGGCGTCGCCATGTCCGGCAATATGGATTTTGCCAATGATCTGCGCTTGACGCTGGGCCTGGCCGGCACACGCATGCGGGTCGATGCATTGAAGCGGATGTGGCCGGTTTTCGTCGCCCCCAAGGTGCGCGACTGGGTCAACGAGCACCTGGTGGGCGGCACCGTGGAGCGTCTCGTCATTGCGGTGAATGCGCCGCTGGAAACGCTCAGGGCGAGCGGCCCGCCGATCCCCGACGACGGACTGTCGATCGACGCGCTGGCGACCGGCTGCGTGATCCGGCCGGTCAACGGCCTGCCGGCGCTGCGCGATGCCGATCTCAACGTGCACATCGTCGGGCGCAACGCCGTCGTCGCGCTCGGCAAGGCGACCGCCGATCTGTCCCCCGGGCGCAAGCTCGCGGTGTCCTCCGGGGTGTTCGAGGTGCCCGATACGGCGCCGCGCGAGCCGCCGGCGCGCATTCGTTTCAAACTCGAAGGCCCGATTCCGGCCGCCGCGGAACTGCTGCGCATGGACCGCTTGCGCGAGTTTTCCGATCCGGCATTCGAAGCCTCGACTCTTCGCGGCACGATGACCGCGCAGGTGACGCTGGGCATGCCGCTGAAGTCCGATCCGCCTCCGGGCGTGACCAATTATTCGGTCACGGTCGATGCCTCGAACTTTTCCGTCGAACATATGATCATGGGGCAGAAGGTCGAAGCCGCGACGCTGCGGGCCGGCGCCAATCCGCAAGGCTTCCAGCTCAAGGGCGAGGTCAAGATCGGCGGCACGCCGGCGAGCCTCGAATACCGCAAATTGCGCGGCGACGCCGAGGCCGAGGTCCACATTCAGGGCATGTTCGATGAGGCGGCGCGCAACGCGCTCGGCTTCGATACGGGCAACACGATCAGCGGCGGCATTCCGGTCCGCCTCGCCGGACGTGTCGCCACCGCCTCCGACCGCGACGGCCGCTTTGCCGTCGAGGCCGATTTGACGCCGGCCCAGATCAACGGTCTTTTGCCGGGCTGGGCGAAACCGTCCGGCAAGCCGGCGCGCGCGACCTTCACGCTGGCAACCAAGGCGCAATCGACCCGTATCGAGGATCTGCTGATCGAAGGCGCCGGCGGCGGCGTGAAGGGTGCGGTCGAGTTCGACGGCGCGGGCGAGCTGCAGTCGGCCAACTTCCCGGCCTATGGCTTCTCCGACGGCGACCGCGCGAGCCTCAAGGTTGAGCGCGCCAGCGACGGAGCGCTGCGCGTCATCATGCGTGGCGAGGTCTATGACGGACGCGGCTTCATCAAATCCGTAGCCGGGGCCGCATCAGCGAGCCAGGCCGGCAGGCACCAGAGCGCGGATGTCGATCTCGACATGAAGGTCGGCGCCGTGGTCGGCTTCGACGGCGAAGCGCTGCGCAGTCTCGATCTCAAAATGTCGCGCCGTGCCGGCGAAATTCGCAGCTTCGGCCTGACCGCCAAGATCGGGCGCGACGCCACGCTCTCTGGCGATCTGCGCGGACGCCCCGGCGGACGCCAAGTGGTCTATCTCGACACCAACGACGCCGGCGCCTTCTTTCGCTTCACCGATGTTTATGCGCGCATGACCGGCGGGCAGATGTCGATGGCGATGGACCCGCCATCCGGGGAGAATGCCGCGCAGCAGGGTATTCTCAGCGTCCGGGATTTCACTGTCCATGACGAGGCGCAGCTGCAGCGCGCTGTCGCCAACGCGCCGCAGCAGGTCCGCCGCAACAACATCGAGTTTTCTGGCATGCGCGTCGAGTTCACCCGCATGCCCGGCCGCGTCGGGCTGCGTGACGGCGTCGTGCGCGGACCGCTGCTCGGCGGCACCATCGACGGGGTGGTCGACTACACGCGCGACGAAATGCACCTGCGCGGCACGCTGGTTCCGCTTTACGGCCCCAACAATCTGCTCGGCCAGCTGCCCTTGGTCGGCCTGTTCCTCGGCGGCGAGAAGGAGGGGCTCGTCGGCATCACCTATGAAGTGGTCGGCCAGCCCGGCAATCCGGAGCTCCACATCAACCCGATCTCGGCGCTGGCGCCGGGGCTGCTGCGCAAGGTGTTCGAATTCCCGACCAACGGCCAGCGCGGCATCGACGACAGCCGCTGAATTTCGCTCAAACCGGCTTGATGAGCACGTGCCGCTTCTTGCCGAGCGAAAGCTTTATCACGCCTTCGGCGGTGCGATCTTCTGGAGTAAGCAGCCGCCACTCATCGTATATGGTTTCGTCGTTCACCCTGAGGCCGCCGCCCCGGATAACACGCCGCGCTTCGCCGTTCGAAGACGCCAGCCCGGCTCGGACGGCGGCATCAATCAAGCGAAACCCGCGGGTGAGATCGCCGCCAGCGATCTCGAAAGTCGGCAGATTCGCGTCGAGCCCGCCTTCCTCGAAAGTCGTGCGCGCGGTGGCGGCGGCTTCCTCCGCCGCTTTTTTTCCGTGGACAAGGGCGGTCGCGGCGGTCGCCAGCACCTTCTTCGCCTCGTTGATCTCCTCGCCTGCGAGCGCCGCGAGGCGTTCGATCTCGTCGAGCGGCAACACCGTGAACAATTTCAGGAACCGGCCGACATCGGCGTCCTCGGTGTTGCGCCAATATTGCCAATAGTCGTACGGGCTCACCTCCTCGGCGTTGAGCCAGACCGCGCCGGCCGCGGTCTTGCCCATCTTGGCGCCCGAGGAGGTGGTGATCAGCGGCGAGGTGAGGGCGAAAAGCTGCGCGTTGTTGAGGCGGCGGCCGAGATCGATGCCGCTGACGATGTTGCCCCATTGGTCGGAGCCGCCCATCTGCAGCACGCAGCCGTGGCGGCGGTAGAGCTCGACGAAATCATAGGCCTGCAGGATCATGTAGTTGAATTCCAGGAACGACAATTCCTGCTGGCGCTGCAGGCGCAGCTTCACCGAATCGAAGGCGAGCATGCGGTTGACCGAGAAGTGGCGGCCGATATCGCGCAGGAAGTCGATGTAGTTGAGCGCGTTGAGCCAGTCGGCATTGTTGGCCATGATGGCATTTCCGCCATGGCCCTCGAATTTGAGGAACTTGGCGAAGATTGCGCGGATGCCCCTGAGATTCTCCTCGATCGCGCGGTCGGTCAGAAGCTGGCGGCTTTCGTCCTTGCCGGAGGGATCGCCGACCCGCGTGGTGCCGCCGCCCATCAGCGCGATCGGCCGATGGCCGGTCTGCTGCAGCCAGTGGAGCATCATGATCGGCAACAGCGAGCCGACATGCAGCGAGGGCGCGGTGCAGTCGAAACCGATATAGGCGGTGATCATCTTCGTGCGCGCCAGCGCGTCGAGCGCCTCTGGCTCGGACACCTGATGAATGAAGCCTCGGCTGTCGAGGACGTTGAGGAAATCGGACTTGTAGGCGCTCATGACGGCCCGGCTGTGTTTGTGGCGCATGATCCGTCCGGAAAAAGCAGACCGCTTGTCCGGATCATGTTCCAAACCGCTGCTCACCGCGGCGGCGCTGGTGTAACAGGTCCGCTGCGTGATTCAACGGCGGAACGGTGGCGGCGCAAGTCGAAGCCGGAAATCGGGACCTGGCCGCGACATCTCATGTCCTCACCCCCTGCGCCGGGCGAATAAAGCGTTACGGAGAGCTCGACGTCAAAGCGAAAATTTCCTTTTTTTCCCGGACGCCACGCAGATTGTAATGACCTAGCGATCTAAGGTGGGCGCCGGCATCCTCGATGGCAGCAGCAAATTCCGCCGAGACAAGCACCGACTGCCGCAACGGCTCACACAGCGCCTCAATTCGCGCAACTTCGTTGACAGCAGGTCCAATGACGGTGAAGTCAAGTCGGTCAGACGCGCCGACATTGCCATACAATACTTCCCCAATGTGCAGCGCGATATCCACCGTCACAGGGGCGAAACCGGCCGCGGCACGACTCGCATTGAGCGCGGCGAGGTGCTGCACAGATTCAGCCGCCGCATCGAGTGCACGTCGGCAGGTCTCCACGCGTGTCGTGTCCTCGAAGGATAAGGTTGCCAGCATGCCGTCGCCAAGAAACTTCAACACTTCCCCACCCCGTGCCCGTAACGTCGCAGTCAGAGTCTCGAACACGTTGTTGAGGAGATCGATGATCGCCGCACCTGAGGAGGAATCGCTCATCGGCGTGAACCCGCGGATATCGGCGTACCAAAGCACGGCATGTATGCTCTCGACCGTCCCGCGTTCGATCGAGCCGGCGTGGACGCGCCGACCGGTTTCTGCACCCAAATAGGTTTGCAGCAAGGTCGAAGCGATCACGTAGCTGGCATGCGCTTTCATCGCAAGCGACAGCGCCGGAAGGGTTGCCTGCAAAAGCGATGTGTCGTCGTCGCTGAAGCCGCCGCGCCGGTCGACGGTGAACGAATAGACCACGCCTGTTCCCTGCGAAGGGTCGCCGCGATCGCCAAATATGAAGAGCTGCGCGTAATAATCTGTCGCCCCCTCGGCAAAGAACTCCTCAAGCGCCAGGAAGTCGCGCTGCTGCGGACCAAGCTCAAGCCGTCGGCGCATCCAAGGATTGTTCTCCCCGGCGCGCGCTCGACGTATGAGGTCATACATCGGGCTCCTTAGCCACTGCGGCTCTGCGATCTCGCTCCTTGCATACTGCTCCGGCTGGATCGCGTTGAGTTCGCGTCGCCATGTATAGCCGTAGCCGCCCCATTGTGGATGCAAAGTTTCCATCGCGGCATGGGCGCGCCAAAGCGGCAGACCATGAAACACGAGCCGTTGGCAGTAGCCGTCAAACAGATCGTAGGAGGTGGTGCCGCGCAGCCCCTCGCGCACCGCCCAGATATGCGTGTCAATGATGCGGCGGCCGAGCAAGCCGTCGAATGTCTGAACCCCAAGCGGCAATGCTGACGTCGCCAATATATCAGTGTCCACGATGATCTCCGCGGTTTGAGCATCCCGGGGCCGCAATTCAGTATCAACGGCAGGGTTCGTCGAAGCAAGGATTGAGCCTACGCTTTTTCTACCCTATCCTTGTTGGCCTCACCGCTTTGTGACGCAAAGTGCATTAAGGACTTTCAGAGTCCGGCACTTGGCCGCCGATCTCGAATGTCTGCTGAGTGGTCGCTATCGGGTGGTAAAGCGGAAGAAGGCCTAACGCCTCCGAGGTGACGTTGATGCCTCTGTCCAGACATGAGCCCTTGACATTTGCTGCTGTGCAAAATGGCCGTTGACCATGGGTATTCCGTTCTGATTGCAAACGCAGCCGTGGAGCGTAACCTATGCGGTCCCGGGGCAGCTTCTTGGGGGCGCACTTCTCGGTACTGCCTGATGCCTGCAGGGAGGGGACAATGGCCGCGCTGTTCTATGGGGCAATCAGCTACGTGGTGTTCTTGGTAGCGTTCCTTTACGCGATCGGCTTCCTCGGCAACATCGTCGTGCCAAAGTCGATCGATGTCGGAGGCGGTGGAGCATTCACATTTCCGGCGCTGATCATCGATGTCATTCTTCTTGGCTTGTTTGCAATTCAGCACAGCGTCATGGCGCGGCAAGGATTCAAGCGCTGGTGGACGCAGTTTGTGCCGCGTCCGATCGAACGCAGCACCTATGTGCTGATCGCCAGTCTTCTTCTGCTTCTGCTGTACTGGCAATGGCAGCCGATGACAGACGTGATCTGGTCGGTGACCAATCCGGCCGGTGCGACGGTTCTCTGGTCCTTGTTCTGGATTGGCTGGGCAATCGTGCTGATCAGCACATTCCTAATCAACCATTTCCATTTGTTCGGACTGCAGCAAGTGTATGCACACTGGCAAGGACGGACCGCGCAACATCCAACTTTCCAGACGCCGCTATTTTACAAATTTGTGCGTCATCCGATCTACTTCGGCTTCCTGCTCGCGTTCTGGGCAACGCCGATGATGACAGCCGGACACTTGCTGTTTTCGGTCGCGACAACGGGTTACATCTTCATCGGCATGCTTCTGGAAGAACGCGATCTCATCACATTCCACGGTCACGCCTACATCGAATACCGCGAGCACGTGTCGATGATCGTGCCGATGCCGCCGAAAAGAACCTGAACGCGGTTCTTCGGGCGGTTGCCTTTAAAGGCGGGTGACCCGCTCAAAGACTGCGCCGTAGTCATAGCAAGATCGTCGTCTCGTCGCGCGGGCGCGCGTGCCAATTGCGTCGTGGACGAATCGCGCGACGTTTGCGACTTTATTGTGGTAGGCAGCCGAAACTGGGCAGTATATGGAACAGTCGGCGTGTTTGAAGTATTATTGTTCCTGGCGACCCTAATTTTGGATCGGGGCCCTCGGTAAAATGGAAGCGCCAAGTATCGAGCGTCGGCTCGCTGCGGTTCTTGCGGCGGATGTGGTCGGCTACAGCCGTCTCATGGAGGTCGATGAGGCGGGCACCCTAGCGCGGCTCAAGACGGTGCGGCTGGAGGTGATCGACCCGGCGATCAGCAAATGCAGGGGCCGAATCATCAAGACCACCGGCGACGGAATGCTGGTCGAATTCCAAAGCGTGACCGAGGCGCTGCGTTGCGCAGTGGATTTTCAGGAGCGCATGGCGCGGCGCAATCGTGAGATGCCTGCATCCCGTATGCTACTTTACCGCATCGGTATCAATCTGGGTGATGTGATTGTGGAAGAAAACGACATCTTCGGCGACGGCGTCAACGTGGCATCGCGACTGGAGTCAATAGCGGAGCCAGGTGGGATCTGCATCTCGGCGGCGGTGCGCGATCAGGTCGGTGATCGGGTTGAGGTCGGATACGAGGATCTCGGCGAGCAGCATGTCAAGAACATCAGCCGAGCGATACGCGTCTTTAAGGTTCTGCTTTCCGGCACCGCTCCCGGCGCGGGCGCCGCGACCGCCGGCGCGCGGCCAGCGCCGCAGGCGAGCGCGCGCAAGCCGTCGATCGCGGTCCTGCCGTTCGTCAACATGAGCGGCGATTCCGAGCAGGAGTTTTTCGCCGACGGGCTGACCGAGGACATCATCACCGAGCTGTCGCGTTTCCGCGAACTCCTTGTCATCTCCCGCAATGCGGTTTTCGTGCATAAGGGAAAACCGGTGAAGGCTCAGGAAATTGCCCGCGAATTCGGCGTCGACTACGTCGTGGAAGGAAGCGTACGCAAAGCAGCGGACCGCGTCAGAGTCACCGTTCAGCTCATCGACGGCGAAACCGAGACGCATATCTGGGCCGAACGTTACGATCGGAAACTTGAGGAGATATTCGCTATTCAGGATGAGGTGACGTCGGCTGTTGCGGCGACGCTATTTGGCCGCGTCGAAGCTGCTAGGCATGACCAGGTCCAACGGAAGCGCACCGAAAATATGGCGGCATACGAATATGTACTGACGGGCAAGGTGCTGCACCATCGGTCAAAACGGGAAGCCAACGCCGAAGCCCTTCGCCTGCTGGATCGCGCCATTGAGCTCGACCCGAACTATGCGCATGCTCACGCCTGGAAGGCTTGCGTGACCGGCCAAGCGTGGCTGCACGGTTGGTGCGAGGATCCCAACACCAGCTTGCAGTCGATCGCCGGCGAGTTGCAGAGGGCTCTCTCGCTCGACGACAACGATCCCGACGTGCACAGGATACTTGCCGCGGTGAACTTGAACTTCAACGAGTTTGACAAGGCGGTCTATCACCAGGAACGCGCCCTTAGCTTGAATCCAAACAGCGATCTCATCGTCGTGCAGCAAGGCGAACTGCTGACCTGGCTCGGACGTCCCGAGGAGGGGATCGAATGGATTCGCCGGGCGATGCGGCTCAACCCCTATCATCCGGAGCGTTTCTGGAATCATCTCGGTCGCGCGCAGTACACGGCGCGTCTGTATGCCGACGCCATCGGGTCTTTCAGCAAGCTGACAGCGCCCGATCACACCCATCATGCCTTTCTGGCGGCAGCATCGGCGCAGCTCGGAAACCGCGTTGCCGCCGCCGCCCATGCTCAGGAGGTGCTGCAGAGGCAACCGACCTTTACCGTCAAGAGTTACCTAAAAACGCTGCACTACCGGCAGCCATCAGACGCGGAGCATGTGCGCGATGGGCTGTTGAAGGCTGGCCTGCCAAGCTAGACTGATACTATTGGTACCCCCTAAGCCGGAATCTCGATCAACACCACGGTTAAATCGACCGTGTCTGCCGCCGCCATGCCTGACCTTCGTGATGAGCGGGTCAAGCGCTCTTCCGATGTCCGAGTCTGGCACGTTTCGGCCTGAGTCGCCGGCCGCCGGCGATGTCGGCAATCAGGGTATGATCCGACCCGCACCGCGGCGGCGGAATATGTCGTTCGTGACGCGAAGGCGAAATTGGACGAGCGATTGATCAGCCCCGATCGACCGGTCTTTTCCGCTACGCTGCGTGCACACGGGCGACGAATTGCTGCGCTTCTTCTTGGAGCGCGGCAGCTTGACGGTTGAGGTCGGCAACCGCCTGCGTGATGCGTTGCGCATCTTCCCGAGTACGGCTGGCAAAATCGTTCACACTGGCGATGGTGGCGGCAACGTGGCGAGTCCGGTCGGTGGCGGTATCCACAGTCTCGGCGATTCTTCGCGTGGCCTCGCTCTGAAGACGCACCGAGTCGGTGATCGAGCGCGATATCTCCTCGATCTGCATTACCGCGGTCGACATCGATTGGGTTGTGTCGCGCACGCCGGCGATAATGCTCGCAACCGCGCCAGTCTTGTCCCTGATCTCGCCGAGCGCCTTTGTCGTCTGCGCGGCCAACGTTTTGACTTCCTGAGCCACGACGGCAAAGCCGCGACCGGCTTCGCCGGCGCGCGCCGCTTCGATGGCGGCATTGAGTGCGAGCAGATTGGTTTGATTGGCGATGGCGTTGACCATCGTCGCCACCGTGTCGATTTCGCTCATGGTCGAGACGAGGTCATCGGCATTGACGACGGTGATATTGGCGCGGCGGGTCGCTTCGGTGACGACGCCCGAGGCGTTGGCGACTTGCGCGCTGATATCGTTCATCGCCATGGAAAGTTCGTCGATCGCCGCCGCGACCGTGCCGGCGGCCTTGCTGTTTTCGTCGGTGAGCACCGCCGCAGCGCCCGCTGAACGCCGCGATTCACCGGCCGCGCCGCTCATCGAACGCGCGGAGCCGTCGAGTTGTGAGGCCGAAGAGGCAAGCGCCGCCGCGACGCTGAGAATCTTTCTTTCGAAGCTGGCGGCCAGCCGGTCGAGGGCGTCGCGCTTCTCCGCGGCGGCAAGCTCTTGCGCGTGCTGGCGCTGCGCCTGCGCCTCGCGCAAAGCGCTGGCGTTTTCGCGAAACACGCGCACGGCTTGGGCCATAACGCCGATTTCGTCGACTCGGTCGAGGCCGTCGATTGCGCTGTCGAGCTGGCCTTGTGCGATCTGCCGCATGCTTGCAGCCAGCCGGTGCAGCGGGCGCGCGACCACGCGCTGGGCCAGCAGCATTGCCAGCAGCAACGTCATCGCGGTTCCGCCGACAAGGATGTCGGTGAGCAGTTGGTAGGTCCAGGTCTTGCTCTGCGCGGCAGCTTCCAGGGCCTCTTTGTTTTGGCCGCCGAGGATATCGATCAGCCGGTTCATGCTGGTCTGAGCGTCGACCAGCGCCGCGTCGAATTTGAATTCAAGCGTGAACCGCGCCTGCTCGCGATCCCCGGCTTTGTTCATGGCGTAGACGGTCTCGGCGATCGCATTAGCGAGTTCGAGGCGCCGCAGCATGCCCTCAACATCCTCGCGATGGCCGGGAAGATGGTCGGCGACCCCGTTGAGCCAAGTCTTCGCAGCGGCAAATTCGCCGGCGCGTTCGTCGTTTGCCTCGTGCAATGTGTCAGGGTCGCTGCTCGCGGCCATTTTGTAGGTGGCGAGTCCGATCCAGGCAAGGGCGATCTTCGCCTCGGTCAGGGTGAGCCGCAGCGGTTCGATCCGTTGCGTGACAGTGGCGTTGATGCGGTCGAGCTCGTACAGGCTGCGCACGCAAAACCAATTAGCGGCAGCCGACAGTAGGCCAAGAACGCCAATGAGCAGCATGGCCTTGGCCGCTATCGGCATTCGAAACCGAGGAAATCGATGCAAAAGCAATGCCTGCGAGGAGGGGGCTGACGCTTGAACTAGCGTTTAATCGTTTCCTTCACCTTAATCGGGGAGTCACCGTTTTGTAATTTCGGTTGCGACGCTTTCCGCCCCACTCCACGGCGAATGCCCCAGGGAGATAGTTCTTAGGGCCGACAACGAAAGATTGTATATTGTTTCGGTCTTGATTTCTGCGCGGTCACAGAGGAGCGCCCTATGAGCATGTCGCGCGCGCGCGCATTCGTGGCAGCACTTATCATCGTCACAACCGAGAGCTTTGCCGTCAGCGTCGATGCGGCGACGCTGTCGCTGGTCGGATCGAGCACCAAGGTGTGCCAGCTCATCGGCGACGCCGATTGGGCCACGCACCAGCCGACGGCGGCGCAGACGCTGTCGAATTTCGGGCTGGACGCCGTCGATCTCGGCTTCCCGGTCGACGGCGGCGCGGCCGGGCTGTTCTTTCTGTTCGGCGATGCCGTGCCCAACGGCCACCCGCCCAACAGCCCGCCATCGCTGCCGCCGGATGATGCGCTCGGCTTCACCATGCGCACTATGACACCGGACAGCGCAACCTGCCTCGACCTTCAGCTCACGGTTTCCGCGCCGAAGACTTTTGCGCATCCGACGGTGCTGCCGGCGATCCAGCAGGGATCGTTCAACGTGCCGACCGGCGGCCTGTTTCTTAACAACACCCTCTATGCATTCTTCTGGACGGATCATTGCGTGTTTGCGCAGACGTTGACGCCGGACCCGGGCGCGCCTCTCACGTTTCCGCCGCCCAACCTGCTCTGCCCGGAGTCATTGGAGAGCAACAGCGTCGGCCATAGCGTACTGGCCAAGGCGACGCCCGCGGATCCGGTCGGCTTTAGCTGGGCGATCCCGCCGGACCGGGTCCCGCTGCTGCACATGCCGAGCGGCTTCGTCTATGTGAGCGCGGCGAAGCCGCCGCCCGGCCCCAATCCGCCGCCGCTCGGAATTCCGATCTTCGGCGCGGCACGCTATCGCGCCAGCATTCCCTATCTGGCGGTGGCGCCCTCGGCGACGTTCGACGATCCGGACACCTGGTCGTTCTTCGCCGGCAGCCTCGGGGGCAATCCGGTTTGGATCACGCGCCAGCAATGGGAAAGCGGCCATACCGTGTCGGGCGAATGGGCGCCGCCGTCAGGCGCGGAAATCTACGATGCCGTGCCGCCGAGCGAACGCTGCGTCGGCGAGCATTCGGTGACGTGGAATGCGCCGCTCCACGTCTGGCTGCTGCTCTACAATTGCGAGCCGTGGACCGTCGAAGCGCGGTTTGCGCCCGACCCGTGGGGGCCGTGGTCGCCGCCGATCCCTATACTCAGTCTTGTGCAGAACCCTGGGGCCATCTGCACCCTGATTATGAGCGACACCGGTTGTCCGGGGTTGGTGCGGCGCAACTACTGGACGTTGCCCAACGGCAAGCCGTGGCCCGGAATCTTCTACGCGCCGTTTGTGCTCGACCGCTTCACCCAGGACGCTACTCTTCCCGGTCCTGGGCAGCCGAAACGGGCGACGATCTATTGGCTGCTTTCCACCTGGAACCCGTACACCATCGTGGTCATGCAATCGACACTCGCGCTGCAGTAGTTCGCGCCCAGCGCTTCGCGCCGGCGCGGCATCGCCGTTCGCTGCCGCTCATCTCGGCCACGTCATCGAGGAGAGCGACGTGGCGGTATATCTAAATTGAGTCCGCATGTGTGCCGCCGCTCGACCGCTCGCGCTGAACCCACCGCCGGCACTGCCAATGTGCTAGCTTAAAGCGAACGCTGACGCCTCCGGCGACTGCGCGTTTCGGGATGCGGACGGTATTCAGCGATCGGAGAACAGCAGTGAAAGCAATCCGCGTCCATTCTTTTGGTGGCCCAGAAGTGCTCCAACTGGAGACCCTTGATGATCCGGTACCCGGCCCGGGCGAGGTCGTGGTCGCGCTTCGTGCCGCGGGCGTCAACCCCGCCGACACCTACATGCGCAGCGGGACCTACGCCATTTTGCCAAAACTACCCTACATCCCAGGTGGAGACGGAGGCGGTGTGATTTCCGCGATTGGTCCGGGTGTCACCGAGCACAAGCTAGGCGACCGCGTGTTCGTGGGAACCGCACTCAGCTTCGATCTGACCGGCTGCTATGCAGAGAAGGTCAAGCGCAAGGCATCCGAGGTGCTGTCGCTTCCCAAGGGCGTTAGTTTTGCGCAGGCGGCGACCTTCGGCGTGTCCTATCCGACCGCCCACTATGCACTGTTCGAACGCGGCCGCGCGCAACCCGGCGAAACCGTCTTCATCCACGGCGCCAGCGGTTCGGTTGGCTCGTCGGCGATCCAGCTTGCTAAGCGCGCTGGTCTAGCGGTGATCGGCAGCGCGGGCACAGCGAAAGGACTCGAGCTTGTCCGTGCGGAGGGCGCCGATCACGCGGTGAACCACACCGCGGGAGGCTACATGAACGAGGTTCGGCGTTTCACGGCAGGAAAGGGGCCGGACCTCATCCTGGAGATGCTCGCCAACGTCAACCTCGCGGCCGATATGGACGTCGCGGCCAAATACGGCCGGATCGTCGTCATCGGCAATCGCGGAGAGATTACCATAAATCCCCGGGTTGCCATGGCGAAGGAGCTGGACATTCGCGGCATTGTGCTTTGGAACGCGACAGCAGCACAGGTGAAGTCGATGATGCTGGACATCCTGGCTGGGGTGGCAGAGGGCTCGCTGCGTCCGCTAGTCGGCCGTGAGATGCGACTGTCGGAAGCGGCCGAGGCGCATCGTGCCGTCCTGGAGCACGGCGTTGGCGGAAAGATCGTTTTGATACCGCGAGACGATCTGCGGCACGAAGCGTGAGCCGTGGCGGAGGCGGCGAATGCGAACACGGCGGGGCTTGTTGATCGGTGGGGCAGGCGTTGCTGCCGTGGTGGTTACGGGCGTGGGCTATCGCGCCTGGGATCGAGGAGCATGGGCGACTAGCGACGGCAAGGCCTATGCGCCATGGAGCGACTGGGAGGGCCATGCCGTCGATGGCCTCAAGCGGCCGTTGCGCGCCGCGATCCTCGCCGCCAACCCGCACGATACCCAGCCCTGGCTGTTTGCTATTGGCGACAACGCAGTTACGGTGCTTGCCGATCGCGCCCGCAATCTGGGAACATTCGATCCCTTCCGCCGCGAAATGCACCTCGGTTTGGGTGCCGCTATCGAGAACCTCGTGCTGGCGTCGCGCGCGTTCGGGATGGCTGCTGATGTCACGCCGACCGACGGCACGCTGACACTCTCGCCGGACGAACGCCCAGTGCCCGCCGCTCACGTCGCTTTTTCGCCGATGCCAGCCTTACGCGAGGCGTTGTTTGATGTCATTCCGAACCGGCATACCAATCGGGGCCACTATCGTGCTGACAAATCCGTTGGCAAGGAAACCCTAACGCGCCTTACCGACGTCGCGGCAAACGATGCGGTGCGGGTTGTCTTTGTCGAGGATGCCCGCGCCCGCGCCGAACTCGCCGCGCTCATCGTCGAGGCGACCGAACGTATTATCGGCGATCCGCAGATGTCGGCTGACAGCGCCCGCTGGTTCCGGACCGGGCGGCGCGAGATCGAGGCTCGCAGCGATGGGGTTACTGTGGACACGTCGGGCGTTTCGCCGTTCACGGCCGCCGTCTCCAAGCTGTTGCCGGACCTCGACGCCAAATCAGCCGATCAGTATTGGCTCGGCATGACCCGCGACACGCAAGTTTCGACTGCACCGGTCTTCGGCATCGTCCTCGTGCGTGATCGGCTCGACATGCGCGGTGCCATAGCGGCCGGCCGTGCATGGCAAAGGCTGCATCTGGCCGCGACAGCAGCGGGAATCGCCGCACAACCGCTCAACCAGCCCGTCGAGTTCATTGACCGCTGTGCGATGCTTGGTAGGCCCGACAGCTTCGGGCCGGCCATCGTCAAGCTCGTCGCGGCGGAAGATTGGCAACCGACTTTCGTCTTCCGCTTGGGCATCGCCGAACGGGCAGCGGCTCCCAGCCCGCGGCGGGAGCTGCAGGAAGTCTTGAGCAGGTAAAGCGCTTCCCCCGCGCCCGTAATCGAGCTACGGCGGCGGGGCCATGTCGCCCGCCGGTGGTCGCGACCGACATCCATTATCCGCTCGACCCCGGATGTCGGCTTGGCCGGTCGCGATCAGGGGCTTAACTGACCTCGTGCGGGCATGGCAAAGCCGACGCTGCTGACCGATGCTGTCGAAAAAGTGGGCTTGTACGATTCGCCCCCTGTGGTGCCGATCTGGGCTGAGTGAGATCGGCTTTAGCTTCTTCGCTTTGACCTATATGTACGATCTCTAGGCGGAGG
>Ga0187784_10000016_pt1 | contig 114456 bp, 95 predicted proteins | sample 1015_SJ02_MP15_2_FD_132964 | JGI IMG/M metagenome (GOLD analysis project Ga0187784, IMG submission 132964) | Tropical peat soil microbial communities from peatlands in Department of Meta, Colombia - 1015_SJ02_MP15_20_MG | ecosystem: Environmental > Terrestrial > Soil > Wetlands > Peat | place...
GCCTCCGCCTAGAGATCGTACATATAGGTCAAAGCGAAGAAGCTAAAGCCGATCTCACTCAGCCCAGATCGGCACCACAGGGGGCGAATCGTACAAGCCCACTTTTTCGACAGCATCGGTCACTGGCGCCGATTTGGCAGCAGCCGCGGGAAGTCCGCTAAGCGCCTGATACCGGCCGTAAAAGCCGACATGGGGGGCCAGCCATGCTCCGGATGAAAATGGGTGAGCGTCAGCGCCAGGTCGCCGCTGGCGAACTTGTCCTTGAGCACCATGCGGGTCGTCGCGATCAGGCGTTGCGCCGTATGACGGACATGCCGCCATGCCGCTCGAGGATCGCCGGCGCTGATCCATCTCGAGATAGGGCGAAAAAATAAGCCGATGAGAACCAACTCTAATCCGAGCCAGAACGAAGCAGGATAAGAGATCGGCCAGTGCCAGAGTTTTGCTTGCGTGAGAATCCTCTTTACTGGAATGACCTCTACGCACCTTGTCTTGAGCGCTTGCAATTCATCCTTCGAAAAGCCGCCAAGCCCCAGCAGCGAAAGCATGTGTTGCTCCAGATTCTCACTAGCGCCGACTTGCTTGATCCCATTGGCGGAAAGCATGATGAAGTTCTGATTATCAGCCTCGCCGAGAGTCAGTCTTTGGTCAGCAACCTTGATTAGCCGTTGCTGCCATTGCTTGGCCTGGTCCTCGAGCTTGGAAACGATTGCATACCATTCCATATATTTTGCGTGTAACTGCGAATCGTACTCTGCCTCGGCAATGCTGCGATCAAGTTCTGCTTGCTCACGCTTTAAGAGATTTTGGAAATCTACTTCGCTTGAAGGGGCGCGAGGAATCCGAGGGCGCGCCGGACGATCGCGCCATTCGCTAATCTCTTCAGGGGCCGCGTCGTAAAACGCTTTGAGCTCCGCCTTGGCACGCAGGGTTGCCCCGATGAAATAGGGTAGCTGGCAGGTTGCGGACGCCTGCCATACTTCGCCGCTCTCAATGGCGGGATCGCTCGAAGAGTCGGCGCGCACCCATCGGTAATCGTCTTGCGTTTCGTACAATGCGTGCAACGGGTGACTTTTGCGCCAAACATAATACGATGCGTAGAGCACCACCAGACCCAATACGGTGATGAGCAGGCCAGTTCGTGAAACCCGACTTGCAAACATGGCTTCCGAACACGCGCGACGCTTACAGCACGTACGAAGGGGGCGCGTTCATTGGGCCCGACGATCATGTCGGGTTTTGGGCAACGCTGGAAACGCGCCGTCACGGTCTCGGGCGAAATCGACGTCGATTTCGCGTCGCACAGAGGAATTTCGTCTCCGCAGGCTCCCGGAATTGTGCGTGAACCTCTCGATTCACATGGGCGTCCGATTTTCGGCCGCGCCATGACCTGGCTGCCAATGGGCGAAGAGGGTTGGCAGGCGTGAATGTCGTATTGAGACCGGCTCTGTCAGCAAGCCGCCGGCCGTCGGCCGCTCCCGGCGACGTCACTTCTACTCGTCGGCGGTCACCACAACCCGGATCGAATTCGCAGGCACGCCGCTGAGTTCGATGATAAGCGGCTGCGCGGCCAAGTCGAACTTCACGCTCTTACGAATCCCTTCGCAGCCGGTGGCGCCGGTGAAGCCCGACGACCTGACCGCGCGTCCATTCTGGAAGACGTCGATCCATCCTTCGGACGACAAGGTGATCTTGTATGTGCCGGCCTTGGCCGGCGCCGGGATTTGCAAGAAGCCAGCGAAGGATGCCGGCGACTTTGGCGCCCGTTCCGGCGGCAGCGGCAAGTTGGCGTCGGCAAAAGGTATGAGGTCGACGCTTGTCGCAAATGGGATCGGCCAAGTTATTCGCTCGCCGGAACGAACTTTCGGTAAATCCGTACCGTTGAGGGTCGCGCGCTCCTTGTTGATGGGCCACTTGAAGTTGTCGCAGCCGACGGGCTCTTCCGCGAAAGAGGGCAGGGCAGCGAGAAACGCGAGGGAAAGGAGCAGGCGACCGATCATGGCTTTCTTTATAGGTTTGGCCACATGCCAAAGCAATTCAGTGTGACGGGCCGCAGCAATGACAAGCGAAAACAATGACGGCCGCGCTTTGGCTTGCGCAATGCACGAGAGCCGATAAGGCGGTCCCAGTGGGCTTCGTTGCTCTCAGCCTACCCGCCGGCTTACGCAGTGCGCAAGCTCAATGGCGGCGCCGGGGTCCAACCGGGCGCTTCTCCCTTTCAATCGTTTCGGGGGCTGCGCTCAAGCCGCTTCTTTGGCAGGCTCGACACGCTCGACCGGGTGGCCCGCATTCACCCACGCCTCGATGCCGCCGAGCAGCGGTCGGATCTTCTTGAAGCCCGCGTGCTTGAGATGTTTGGCGGCCGTGGCCGCCGATTCCTCGTTCGGGCAGGCACAGTACACGATGATCTCGGTGTCGCGGGAATACTGCTTGATGATCGGGTCGATATCTTCGGGATGTGCGGGAACGGCGCCGGGAATCATGCCGTCCTGCGCGCGAACCTTTTGCGGCCTCACGTCGAGAATGACCAGCTCCCCTCCCCCATCGATCAATTCGCGAAGTTCGGGGACGGTAATACGGTCCATCCGCAGCTGACGAATGAACAGCAGGCGTCGCCACCATTTGAACAGCGAGTACAGCCCAAAGCCGGCCGCAACCGCCACAATGCCGAGCGTGCCGAACTCCGCCAGGGTGGCGAGCACGCTCGTGACCGCGCTTTGAAAGATCACACCGAGCGCGACGAACACGCCGACGAACAACAGCGTGCCCAAGCCGTTGAGCAGGAAGAAGGCGGGCACCGACATATCGACAACGCCGGCCATTGCCACGGAAATGAGCGAAAGCCCAGGCAAGAACTTTGCGAAGATGAGCGACCAGGGGCCGAGTTTGGTGAAAACCGTTTCCGTCTGCCGGACGCAAAAATCCGGCGACAATGACAGTCTGCAGAGCAATCCGAGGAAGCGCTGGCCGTAGCGCAGACCGAGCCAATAAAGGACGAGTTCCGCGGCCTGGCTGGCGCAGACGCTGATCAGGACAATTTCGGCGAGCTGCCCCGCATCTTGCCCGGCAAGCGCTCCGGCCGTCACCAATATCGGAATGACCGGCAAGGGCAATCCGATGCGGGCGACGAAGACGGTCGAGAACAACAGCAAAAAGCCATGTTGCGCGATGGCGTCAATAAGCTGCCGCATTGTTCGTCCTGAACCGCGCTGGTTTACGTCAGAGATATTGTGATTGCCTTGCAGCCCGTCAATCGCGGCGTTGCCGGTCGGCGCATGGTTCCAGATGACCGGAAGGGTGCTGAGGGGCAGCGCAATGTCTGAAACCGAGTCATGCGCCGCGGCAAATGCCGTCAGCCCGCATCACATCGGCCTGATCGCGCCGATCGCTAGCACTTGTGAAAAAACCGGTAAATCTCCGGCGCCTGCAGCCAAAGCAACTGATAGGACAGGCCACCCTTTTTGCTGATCCAGACTTGGATGTCCGTCGGATAGTCCTTCCAAAGGTCCGGGGTAATGAAGGCAGGAAAACCCAAATGGAAGCCGAGCGATCCGCTGGGGGTCACGCAAATTTTCTCGCGGCGAATGTAGCCGGCCAGCACCGTGCAGGCGGAAACGCAGGGGCCTGAGATGCGTACATTGACGTCCTTTTTTTCCGAGAGCGCCTTCCATTTCGCCTGATACGCGACAAGAAGGCCGCCATAGTCGCCCGAAATCTCGATCGTCTCCCCCCTTGCGACGGATGTCGCAAGGGACAGAACGATGACCGACAGGGCTTGCCAGGCTTTCATCGCGCGCGCTCCTCAACGGGCAAGACCGCAAGCGATTGAGGTTCAATCGATTGCGGTCAAGCTTTCCTCAGTGGAGCACGATCTTTTCGGAAAACCGAGTTTCTGGTTTTCCGGATGATGCCCCCAAGTGTCATGATAGCGCCCGGCGCGCCATGTGTCAGCGGCAAACCGGATTGGACGGCAAATTGATCGCGCCGCCCGCGCCTCGCCGGCGTTACGCGACGCGCTGTCGCGAAGCCGGAGCGGCTTCCGGATCGTTCTCGCAGATCACGCGGTTGCGGCCGTGGTGCTTGGCGGCGTAGAGGCAATGGTCGGCGCGCTCGATCAGCGATTGCGGCGTATCGCTCGGTCGCAGCGCCGCCACGCCGATCGAAATCGTCACCCGTCCGAGGCGCTCGCCGCTCGATCGCTTCATCAATTCCTTGGTCATGATGGCGCGGCGGATATGGTCGGCGACCGTGATCGCCGATTGCAGGGCGGTGTTCGGCAACGCGATCGCAAATTCCTCGCCGCCGTAGCGCGCCGCGATATCCTGGCCCTTGACGTTCTGCTTCACCGACACGGCGACCAGACGCAACACCTGGTCGCCGGTCAAATGCCCGTATTTGTCGTTGAAGGATTTGAAGTGGTCCACGTCGGTCATCAACAGCGACAGCGACTCGTTCTTCTGTTTGGCGGCGGCGACGGCCTTGTCGAGCTCGGAATCGAAGAACTTGCGATTTGACAGCAAGGTGAGCGGATCGGTGAGGCTCTCGGTCCGCACCGTTGCGAGATTTTGCTGCAGCTGCTCGATCTCTAGCTTCGACGCCGACAGCCGCGCCTCGAGTTTCTTGTTGTTGACCTCCATCTCCTCGGCGCCCTGGATCAGGCTCTCGATGACCACGCGCAGCGTCTCGTGGTCGCCGGCGCTCGCGAGCTTTTCGCTGGCATTGGCAAGGCTCTCGGAATAGCTGGTCGCCGAGCCGGCGGCGACATCGATCATCGCCAGCACCTGCTTGACCTCGTCGAGCACGCGCGAGCCGACCGTTTCGATCCGCTCGCTGGCGCGGTTGGCCGAGAGGTGGGTGTTGTAGATGGCGTCGATATCGGCGTCGCTGAGCCCGCCTTTTTGCGCCAGTGTCTCGTTGATCGCGTGGTTGAGCTCGGGGTTGTAGCCAGTCGCGTATTGGTACCAGAGCTCGAAGTTTCGCGGCAGGGCGGGCTGGTGCAGGGCGCGGATCTGTTGGAGTGCAATCTCGGCGAATGCGAATGTCCGTTCGTGCTCGTCATGGGGCACGGCCATCACTCGCCTCCAATCGCGATTGACCGTCGGGAAAACCTGCCGCAGGGACGACTGCGAAGATTTTCAGCGGCAAAGTAGGATAGAGCAGTGAAGGACCGGTAAACGCATTGGGCTCAGCCCAAATTTTCCGCCGGGACGCGCAGGCTTTGATCAGTAAAGGCGGGCCGCTAAGCCTTGAGCGTGACCGGGCGCAGCAGGAAGGCGGGCAGATGCGTGGCCTCCTCGCCGTCATCGGCGCGAGCGCGTGCGGCGGGCTGCGGTGGCGCGGCGCGTCGCGACCGCGCCTCCTCGACGCGTCTGACCGAAGCGGCGGCCCGATGCGGCTGGCGGTGGCCGTCAGGCCGTCCGTGACGCGGCTGCCGCGCTGCTTGCTGCCGCGCCGGAAGCGCCGCGGCGGGCGGCTGCTCCATCCACGGAATCGTCCGGCCGATCAGCTTTTCGATCGCGCCGACCGCCTTGGCGTCGGTCGACCCCGCCACGATGGTGACGGCGGTGCCGGCGCGGCCGGCGCGGCCGGTGCGGCCGATCCGGTGCACGTAGTCATCGGGATGATGCGGAACGTCGAAATTGTAGATGTGGCTCACGTCCGGAATGTCGAGCCCGCGCGCGGCAACGTCGGAGGCGACCAGCAGGGTCACCTCGCCCTTGCGGAACTGCTCGAGCGCCGCCATGCGCGCCGGCTGGTCCATGTCGCCGTGCAGCGCCTGCACCGAGAAGCCGTGGCGCACCAGCGAGCGATAAAGCGTTGCGACCTCGCGCTTGCGGTTGCAGAAGATGATGGCGTTCTTCAAGCCCGCGGCAGAGCGGATCAGGCGGCGCAGCGTGTCGCGCTTGTCGTGCGGCTCGCGGCCGGATTTCGCCAGCAGCTGGGTCGTGGTGGCGACGGTGGTCGCCGGCGGGGCGACCTCAACGCGCACCGGATTGTGCAGGAACTGCTCGGTGATGCGCCGGATTTCCGGCGGCATGGTGGCGGTGAAGAACAGCGTCTGGCGGGTGAAGGGAACAAGCTTGCAGATGCGCTCGATATCGGGGATGAAACCCATGTCGAGCATGCGGTCGGCTTCGTCGATGACCAGAAGCTCGACGCCGGTGAGCAACAGCCGCCCGCGCTCGAAATGATCGAGCAGGCGACCGGGCGTCGCGATCAGCACGTCGACGCCGCGGGTAAGCTTGAGATCCTGATCGTCGAATGAGACGCCGCCGATCAACAGCGCGACGTTGAGCTTGTGGTTGACGCCGTATTTGGCAAAACTCTCCTCGACCTGGGCGGCGAGTTCGCGCGTCGGCTCGAGGATCAGCGTGCGCGGCATGCGCGCGCGGGCGCGGCCTTGCTCCAGCATGGTCAGCATCGGCAGCACGAAGGCCGCGGTCTTGCCGGTTCCGGTCTGCGCGATGCCGAGCACGTCACGCCGGGCGAGCACGTGGGGGATGGCCTGATCTTGGATGGGGGGGGGGGTTTGGTAACCGGCCGCGGCGACCGCGGCGAGAACTTTTTCGGACAAGCCGAGATGGGAAAAGGACATAGACCCTCGGTTCAGGACCCGCACCGGGCGCGGGAACCTATGGATTGAACGGGAGAAACACGCAGAAAGAAGCGAATCCGCATTGCTTCGGCTGCGCGGAACATAGGATCGAAAGCGTTAAAGTCAACCTGAAGCAGCCTGCCGCAATGCAGTAAGTTAAACGGATTCCTTCACTTTCCTCGATATCCGTCCCGGAGCACCGATGTCCGAGCCCCAGCCGAGCGTTCTCATTCCCGGTCTCAATTGCTCGGCGCGCCTTTACGCCGAGCAGATTCCAAGCCTTTGGCGCTTCGGCCCCGTCTTCGTCGCCGACCATACCCGCCGACGACGGCCTTGCCGCGATCGCGCGACGCATCCTCGCCGCCGCCCCGCCGCGCTTTGCCCTCGCCGGCCTTTCGATGGGCGGCTACATCGCTTTCGAGATCATGCGCCAGGCGCCGCAGCGCGTGGCGAAGCTCGCGCTCCTTGACACAAGCGCGCGTCCCGAGACACCCGAGCAAACGCAGCAGCGCCGCCCCCGGATCGAGCTGGCGAGAACCGGCCGCTTCGCCGAGGAGACGGACCTCCAGTTTCCCGTGCTCGTGCATCGCGATCGTCATGGCGATAAGGCGCTTAGACATCTCGTGCGCACCATGGCCGAGGAAACCGGCGCGGAGGCCTTTCCGCGCCAGATGCAGGCGATCATCGGCCGGCCGGATTCGCGTCCCGTCCTCGCGGCGATTAAGTGCCCGACCTTGATCCTGGTCGGCGACGGCGACGAGCTGACGCCGCCTGCGCAGGCGCGCGAGATGGCCGACAGCATTGCCGGATCGCGCCTCCTCGTCATTCCCGACTGCGGCCATTTGTCGACGCTCGAACGGCCGCAGGAGGTGACGCAGGCGTTGGCCGAGTGGATGACGGGGTAGGGTTGTTAGTCTTTCCTCCCCGCGCAGCAGGGGAGAAAAAATCACACGTCGAGCGATTCCTCGTCGGCGAATTCGGCGCGCTCCTGGATGAAGGCGAAGCGCGCCTCGGCCTTGCTGCCCATCAGCCGCTCGACGGAGTCCGCCGTATCCTCGCGGTCGTCGGCGAGCAGCACGACGCGAAGGAGCGTGCGCCGGCCAGGGTCCATCGTGGTCTCCTTGAGCTGCGGCGCTTTCATCTCGCCGAGACCCTTGAAGCGGCTCACCTCCACCTTGGCGTTGCCGTGAAACTCCTTTCGCAGCAGCTCATCCCTGTGTGCGTCGTCGCGCGCGTAAAAAACCTTGCCGCCATGGGCGAGCCGGTACAGCGGCGGTACCGCGAGATAGAGGTGGCCGTTGTCGATCAGCCGCGGCATCTGCCGGTAGAAGAAGGTGATGAGCAGCGAAGCGATGTGGGCGCCGTCGACGTCGGCGTCGGTCATGATGACCACGCGGCCATAGCGCAAATCCTCGTCACGATAATGGGCTCCGGTGCCGCAGCCGAGCGCCTGGACGAGGTCGGCGAGCTGCTGGTTCTGAGCGAGCTTTTCCTGGCCGGCGGAAGCGACGTTGAGGATTTTCCCGCGCAGCGGCAGCACCGCCTGCGACGCGCGGTCACGCGCCTGTTTCGCCGAGCCGCCGGCGGAATCGCCCTCGACGACAAACAGCTCCGAGCCTTCCGCGGCGCTGTTGGTGCAGTCGGCGAGCTTGCCGGGCAGGCGCAGTTTCCGCGCCGCGGTCTTGCGTGCGATGTCCTTTTCCTGGCGGCGGCGAACGCGCTCCTCGGCGCGCTCGACCACGAAGTCGAATAGCTTGTTGGCCTGGGCCAGATTCCCGGCGAGCCAATGATCGAACGGGTCCTTAATCGCCTGCTCGACGATCTTTTGCGCCTCGGCGGTGGCGAGGCGGTCCTTGGTCTGGCCCTGGAATTCCGGCTCGCGGATGAACACCGACAGCATGGCGGCGGCGCCGGCCATCACGTCGTCGCTGGTGATCGCGGCCGCACGCTTGCCTTGGCCGACGCGCTCGGCGTGGTCCTTCAGCCCGCGAAGCAACGCGGCGCGCAGGCCGGATTCATGCGTGCCGCCATCGGGCGTCGGGATGGTGTTGCAGTAGGAGTTGAGGAAGCCGTCGGCGTCGGCGGTCCAGGCCACCGCCCATTGCACCGCACCGTGCGCGCCGATCGTTCCCGCGCTGCCGGTGAAAATGTCCGGATGCACCAGCGTGTCGCCGTGGATGGCGGCGGTGAGAAAATCCTTTAGCCCTTCGGCATAGTGGAAAGTGGCGCGCTCCGGCACGTCCTCGATGCCGCGCAGAAGCTCCTTGGCGCAGGACCAGCGGATCTCGACGCCGCCGAACAGGTAGGCCTTGGAACGCGCCATCTTGAACACGCGCTCGGGTCGGAAATGCGCCTTGGCGCCGAAAATCTCGGGGTCCGGCCGGAAGCGAACCTTCGTGCCGCGGCGGTTCGGTGTCTTGCCGGCATCCTGCAGTTTGCCTTTCGGCTTGCCGCGCTCGAACGCCATGCGGTAGAGCCGCTGGCCGCGCGCGACCTCGACCTCCATGCGTTCGGACAGCGCGTTGGCGACCGAGACGCCGACGCCGTGCAGGCCGCCCGAGGTCTCGTAGACCTTGGAGTCGAATTTGCCGCCGGCGTGTAGCATGCACATGATCACTTCCAGCGCGGATTTTTTCGGAAATTTCGGATGCGGGTCGACCGGTATGCCGCGGCCATTGTCGGTGACGGTGACGAAACCGTCCGCCGCCATGTCGACCTCGATCCAGTCGGCATGGCCGGCCAATGCCTCGTCCATGGCATTGTCGATCACCTCGGCGAACAGGTGATGCAGCGCCTTCTCGTCGGTGCCGCCGATATACATTCCCGGCCGGCGGCGCACCGGCTCGAGCCCTTCCAACACCTCGATGTGGCGCGCGGTGTAGCCGGCCTCGGCCGCGGAAGCGCGCGAGGGCGCGCTGGCAACACGGCGCCCGCTGCCGCGACGGGCCTCGGGAGCGTTGGCGAACAAATCGAGCGTACCGGAAGTTTTCGGCGTTCTTGCTGGTTTTCCCACGATTCTTCCCATGTGGAGGTTCGCGCCTGCGCAGGCAACGGCCCGGGCGAATCAGCGCTTCGACTATGCCACCGCGCCGGCAAAGCATGAACGGGCTGCCGATGCGGCTGGCGCGGGCGCAGCGGACCGCCTCGGTCACATATTTACTGTTGCTCTTGCATTCGCTGGATGTTGCGGGTGCATTGACGCCCCGCGGCGCGGCCTTTATATGGCGGCGCATGAAAAGGCCCGTTGCAGCCAAGGCCATTGTCGAGCGCCGCCGTCGCCGCCGTGACACGGCACGAGCGCGCCTGCGCGCGTAAACATTCGTGCCGCCGGTTCCGCGGCACTCTTCCCTGATATCCTTCCCGTGGATTCGGCCCGATCCCGCAAAGGGCAAGGTGGAATCATGCCTGAGAAAGCAAAGAAGATCGGCGTGCTCGGCGCCTCCGGCTATACCGGCGCGGAGCTGGTGCGGCTCCTCATCCACCATCCGCGCGTCGAGATCGCGCTGCTCACTGCCGATCGCCGCGCCGGACAGGCGATGGCCGACGTCTTTCCGCAATTCGCGCCTTATGAGCTGCCGCCGCTCACCGCGCTCGATGCCGCCGACTGGAAAGGTCTCGGCCTCGACCTTGTCTTCTGCGCCCTCCCGCACGGCACGACGCAGAGCGTGATCAAAGATTTGCTTGCGCGCGTATCAGGCATCAAGATCGTCGATCTTTCGGCCGATTTCCGCCTCGCCGATCCCGCCGCCTATGCGCGGTGGTACGGGCAGGCGCACGCGGCGCCCAAGCTGCAGCGGGAGGCGGTCTACGGCCTGACCGAAATCTATCGGTCGCAAATCAAGGCGGCGCGGCTCGTCGCCAATCCCGGCTGCTATACGAGTTGCGCCGAGCTGGCGCTGATCCCGCTGCTCAAGGCCAAGGCGATCGATCCCGACGAGATCGTCATCGACGCCAAATCGGGCGTGACCGGAGCGGGCAGGGGGGCGCGAGAGGACATGATGTTCGCCGAAGTGTCCGAGGGGTTTCACGCCTACGGCGTCGGCCATCACCGTCACATGGCCGAGCTCGACCAGGAATTTTCGCGCGCCGCCGGCCGCGAGGTCATCGTCAGCTTCACGCCGCATCTCGTGCCGATGAACCGCGGCATTCTCTCGACGATCTATGTGCGCGGCCGCAAGGCCTCGCCGCAAGATCTGCATGCGCTGCTGGCGAAGCCTTACGCTGCGGAGCCGTTCGTGCACGTGCTGCCGTTTGGCAAGCTGCCGCAGACGCGGCACGTGCGCGGGTCGAACATGACCTTCATCGGCGTTAACGCCGACCGCATCGCCGGCCGCGCCATCATCGGCGCGGCGCTCGACAATTTGACCAAGGGCGCGTCCGGCCAGGCGGTGCAGAACATGAACCTCATGCTCGGCTTTCCCGAGAGCATGGGTCTTGAACAGGTGGCGCTGTTTCCGTGAGGACTGTCGTCTATGCTTTGACGTTCCGACGGCGGAGGCCGACTGCCACTCCTCTCAGATCAGCTTGAAGATCGCCAGCACCAAAATGGCCTGGCCGACGAAGCCGCCGACAAAGGCCAGCGTGCGCAGTACCGGAATGCCGAGCGTGTAGACGACGTAATGCGCAAGGCGCGACCAGAAATAGAGCGCGCAGGCGAAGACGGTCGCCGCTGTCGAAATTTTCAGCTGCTGCGCCGCCAGAACGAGCGGCGCGAAGATGACCAGATTTTCCACCGCGTTGGTGTGCGCCGCCATCATCCGCTGCGCCCAAGTCGATTGCGGCTTGTCGCTTGGGCTCGGGTTCGCCATCGCTCCCATGAGCCCGCGCACCATAGTGCGGTCGAGGATGTAGGGCACCCAGAACAGGCCCGTCATCGCTACCGTCAGCACTAGCCAAAAGATTTCCCGGGACATGACGCCCTCCCAGTTTGGTTGTCCGCACTGACAATCTTGCAGTTATCGAGCAGGCGGGGAAGTCCGGCAAAGATGCCTGCCGTGAGGCCTGTGCATAAGGCGGCGTGCGGACGATTTGGACCCGGCCTGCCGCCGCGCTCAGTCGCGCACCTTCACGTAGCTTCCCGGCGCGTCCTCGATCGGCTTGAGCTTGCCGTCGCCTGGAACGCGGGCGGGAGCCTGAGCTCGGTCCTGTTTTTTCAGCCAGGCGAGCCAGTCCGGCCACCACGAGCCGGGATGCTCTTTCGCCTTTGCCAGCCAGCCTTCGAGGTTGGCGCTGCGCGGCTTGGCGCCGGTCCAATATTGGTACTTGTTCTTGTCCGGCGGATTGATCACCCCGGCGATATGGCCGGAGCCGGCGAGCACGAACCGCACCGGGCCGCCGAAGAATTTCGAGCCGAACAGCACCGATTTCGCCGGCGCGATATGGTCTTCCCGCGTCGCCAGATTGTAGATTGGCAGTTTGATCGATCTCGGATCGATCACGGTGTTGCCGATCATCATCTTGCCCTTGGCCAGATTGTTTTCGAGGTAGCAGTTGCGCATATAGAACGAATGGTTGGCGGCGGGCATGCGCGTGGAATCGGCATTCCAATAAAGCAGATCGAAGGGGAACGGCGCCTTGCCCTTGAGGTAGTTGTTGATCACATAGGGCCAGACCAGATCGTTCGAGCGCATGAGGTTGAAGACGATCGACATCGTCTTGCCTTCGAGATAGCCGCGCTCGGCCATGCGCTGCTCGATCGCCTTGAGTTGCTCCTCGTCGATGAAAACCTTGAGATCGCCGGCATAGGTGAAATCGACCTGCGCGGCGAACAGCGTCGCCGAGGCGATGCGCTCGTCGTGCCAGGCGGCCATGGCGGCAAGCGTGACCACGAGCATCGTGCCGCCGACGCAATAGCCCACGGCGTCGACCTTGTCCTCGCCGGTCGCCTCTTTGATCGCGTCGAGCGCGGCGAGCGGCCCTTCACGCAGGTAGTCTTCGAAGGTCTTTTGCGCCAAGCGGGCGTCAGGATTGATCCAGGAGATGCAGAAGACCGTGAGGCCCTGCTCGATGCACCATTTAATGAAGGAGCTTTGCGGCGTGAGATCGAGGATGTAGAATTTGTTGATCCAGGGCGGCATGATCAAGAGCGGGCGCTTGCGCACGGTCGCCGTCGCCGGCGCGTATTGAATGAGCTGGATCAGGTCGTTCTGGAATACCACCTTGCCCGGCGTGGTCGCGAGATTGCGGCCGACCTCGAACATCGAGGAATCGGACTGGCGGATCTTGAGGTCGCCGCCGCCCGCCTCGATGTCCTCCGCGAGCATGCGCATGCCGCGAACTAGGTTGTCGGCGTTGGTCGTGAGCGTCTCGCGTAGTAGCTCGGGATTGGTCAACACGAAATTCGACGGCGACAGCGCATTGACGATCTGCCGCACGTAGAACTCGGCTTTCTGCTTGACGTGCGGATCGAGGTCGGCGGCGTCGCTGACCAAGACGTTGGCCCAGCGCGCGCTGAGCAGATACGCCTGCTTGAGAAAATCGAAGAACTGGTTCGAGGTCCACTCGGGATCGACGAAGCGCTTGTCGTTGGCCGCCGGGACGGCAGCGGGCGCCGCTTCTTCGCCGGCAAGGCGCTTGGCCGCCGACGCCCACAGGTCGAGATAGGTCTTGCCCAGCCGGGCCTGCAGTTCGACGACGCGTTGCGGATCGGCGAGCCAATATTCCGCAACCTGGCCGAGGGTCTTGACGATTTCGGTGAGCTCGCTGGCGGCTAAGTCGTTGTTCTTGCGGCCTTCCTCGCGCGGCTTGAGGTACGCGGCAAGCGCGCGGCCGCTTTCCTCGACGAGACGTGCCAGATTGCGTGAAAACTCTTCGACGTCGACGCTACCGACTTTCATCGGTTCTTGCGAAGGAGCTCGCACGAGCGTTTCCTCAATGGCCGCGGGGCTGGCAAACTCGCCCTTTGCGGCAGAAATGGCCCAAATAAACCATGCGCGCAAGCCGCGCCCGTCGTGTTCCGCCTCGGGCGCTCAAAGGGTCGGCGCAGCCCAGCAGGATGCGCCGGCTGCAACGTCCTTGTTTCGACATATTAACGCGTCAGCTTGATGACCTATATGCGCTTTCAGTTGATCTTTATAAACCATTGCGGGATAAGTATTTCTTCTTCAACCGAGGGACATCGAGGCGCCGCCGCCGCCGGGTCGAACGGAAACCCCGGGCCGAAACGAGGAGCCTCGTGAGAGGAAATCAGGGAAAGAACATGCGCGGCCGCCGGAACGCGACGGGGCGCCTGCTCGCAACCTTGCTGCGCACAGGAGCGATCGCGGCCGCCATGGCGCCTTTGGTGGCGGGCTGCTCTCCTGAAATCGGTTATCCGGCGATCCACGACATGCCGGCGCCGCGCGCGGACACGCCGCTCACGCCGGATCAGGTCAAGCAGGCAACGGATGATCTCATTTCCGAGCGCGACCATTTGAGCACGGCGGCGCAGGCCGCGGGCCAGCCCGGCGCGGGAACAAACTCCGCCGCGGACGCACGGAAAAGGCCGCTCCCGCCGCCCCCCGCGCCGCCGGTGCAGCCGGTCGCCCAGGGAGCCGACCCAGGCGCACCGCAGACCCCTGGTGCCGCCACCAAGCCGTGATTAAAGAGTGGAGGCCATCCGAGTCGCCCAATGGAAGATTTCTACCGCATCCGCCGGCTGCCGCCTTACGTGTTCGAGCAAGTCAACCGCGCCAAGGCGGCGGCGCGCAACGGCGGCGCCGATATTATCGACCTCGGCATGGGGAATCCGGATCTGCCGGCGCCCGCGCACGTGGTCGAGAAACTCAAGGAAACCGTCGGCAAGCCACGCACCGACCGCTATTCGGCGTCCAAGGGGATTCCGGGCCTGCGCCGCGCCCAGGCCGCCTACTATGCGCGTCGCTTCGGCGTGAAGCTCAACCCGGAAACCCAGATCGTTACCACGCTCGGCTCAAAGGAAGGCTTCGCCAATGTCGCGCAGGCGATCACCGCGCCGGGCGACATCGTCATCGTTCCCAATCCGACCTATCCCATCCACATTTTCGGTTTCCTGATGGCCGGCGCCGCCATCCGCGCCGTCCAGGTCGAGCCCGACGCCGGCTTTTTCGCCGCGCTGGAACGCGCGATGGCCCACTCCATCCCGAAGCCGGTCGCGGTCGTGGTCTGCTACCCGTCGAACCCGACGGCGTGCGTCGCCGACCTTGATTTCTACCGCGATCTTATCGCCTTCGCGAAGAAGCACGACCTCTTGGTGTTGTCCGATATCGCCTATGCCGAGGTCTATTTCGACGACAATCCGCCGCCGTCGGTTCTCCAGGTTCCGGGCGCCGTCGATATCGCCGTCGAATTCAGCTCGATGTCGAAAACTTATTCGATGCCCGGCTGGCGCATCGGCTTTGCGGTCGGCAACGAGCGCATCATTGCCGCGCTGGCGCGGGTGAAATCCTATCTCGATTACGGCGCATTCACGCCGATCCAGGTGGCGGCGACCGCGGCGCTCAACGGTCCCGACGACTGCATCAACGAGATGCGCGCGACTTACCGACGCCGGCGCGACGCCCTGGTTGATTCGTTCGGCCGGGCCGGCTGGGACGTGCCGCCGCCGCGGGCGTCGATGTTCGCCTGGGCGCCGATCCCGGAGCCGTTCCAGTCGCTGGGCAGCGTCGAATTCTCCACCCTCCTGGTCGAGAAGGCGAGCGTCGCGGTGTCGCCCGGAGCCGGCTTCGGCGAGCACGGCGAGGGACATGTGCGCATCGCCTTGGTGGAGAACGAGCAGCGCATCCGGCAGGCGGCCCGCAACATCCGGCGCTTTCTTGAAACCGGCCCGGAAATGCTGCACAACGTCGTTCCCCTCGCGACCCGACGTTAGCCGGGCGTCGCGCCGGCTCGGATTGGCGACGTTTTATGGCCGAACCGCTGAAAGTCGGTCTTGCCGGACTCGGGACCGTCGGCACGGCCGTGGTTCATCTATTGGAGCGCGGGCGCGACAAGCTCGTGGCGCGTTGCGGCCGCCCGATCGAGGTGGTCGCGGTCAGCGCACGCTCGCGGGCGAAGAAGCGCGACGTCGATCTGCGCAAATTCCGCTGGATCGCCGATCCGGCGACGCTGGCGGGCGATCCGGCAATCGACGTTTTCGTGGAAGTGATCGGCGGCGAAGGCGTGCCGGCGCGGCGCGCGGTGGAGACCGCGCTCGGCCGCGGCAAGCCGGTCGTCACCGCCAACAAGGCGCTGCTCGCCCGCCACGGTCATCAGCTCGCCGTGCTCGCCGAGCGCCATCGGGTCGCACTCAATTTCGAAGCTGCGGTGGCGGGCGGCATCCCGATCGTCAAGATGTTGCGCGAGGGGCTCAACGGCGATTCCTTCACGCGCATCTACGGCATCCTCAACGGCACCTGCAATTACATCCTCTCGCGCATGGAGCAGGACCGGCTCGGCTTCGACGAATGTCTGCGTGAGGCGCAGCGGCTGGGCTACGCCGAGGCCGATCCGTCCTTCGACGTCGAGGGACATGACACCGCGCAGAAGCTGTCCATCCTGGCGAGCCTCGCCTTCGGAACCAAGGTCGATCAGGCTGCGATCTATGTCGAAGGCATCTCCTCGATCACGCTCGCCGATCTCGACGCCGCGGGCGAACTCGGCTACCGCGTCAAGCTTCTCGGCGTGGCGGTGAGAACCGAGGCGGGCATCGAGCAGCGGGTGCATCCGACCATGGTGCCGAAGGATTCGGCCATCGCCCAGGTCATGGGCGTGACCAATGCGGTCACGGTCGATGCCGACGGCCTCGCCCCGATCACCTTGGTCGGCCCCGGCGCCGGCGGCATGGCGACCGCTTCCGCCGTCGTCTCCGATCTGGCCGATATCGCCCGCGGGGTGCGCACGCCGCCGTTCGGCCGTCCGGCCGCGCGCATGAGCACGATCCGCAAGGCACCGATGCAGCGCCACGAGGGCGGCTACTATATCCGGCTCTTGGCGCGCGATCGTCCCGGCAGCGCCGCGACCATTGCGCGGCGCCTGGCGCAGCAGCGAATTTCCATCGAGTCGATCGTGCAACGCCACGGATCGCCGCCGCAGAGCGACCTGCAGCCCGGCCGCTCGGGCCAGCCGGTGCCCGTCATCCTGATCACCTATGCGACCACCGAGGATGCAGTGCGCAAGGCGCTCGCTGCGGTACGCCGCGATCGGGTAATCTCGGGGCGACCGCAGGTGATCCGCATCGAGAAGAATTAGACACATGGTCGCGAAACCCGGCTTTCCGCTCCTCCCTATCATGCTCTAAATCCAGCCCCCGAGACGGCGGGCGATCGGTAAGGAAACGACGATGGCGTCGATAGTTGTTCCGCACGGCCTGATCCTCGAACGCATCCTGTCGATGGAGATCGTGCGCGTCACCGAACGTGCGGCCGTCAACGCGGCGCGGCTGCGCGGGCGCGGTGACGAGAAGGCCGCCGATCAGGCCGCGGTCGACGCAATGCGGCGCGAGCTCAACAATCTGCCGATCGAGGGCACGGTGGTGATCGGAGAGGGCGAGAAGGATGAGGCGCCGATGCTTTTCATCGGCGAGAAGGTCGGCTCCAAGGCCGGCCCCAAGGTCGACATTGCCGTCGATCCGCTCGAGGGAACGACGCTCTGCGCCAAGAATATGCCGGGCGCCATCGCCACGCTGGCCATGGCCGAGGGCGGCACCTTGCTGCACGCGCCGGACATCTACATGGACAAGATCGCGGTCGGTCCCGGCTATCCCAAGGGCGTGGTCGATCTCGACGCCCCGGCGGACGAAAACATCCGCAATCTGGCCAGGGCCAAGGGTGTTCCTGCCGAGGCCATCACCGCCATGATTCTCGACCGCCCGCGCCACGCCGATCTGATCGCTGCGGTGCGCAAGGCTGGCGCCTCGGTGAGCCTGATCACCGACGGCGACGTCGCCGGCGTCATCCACACCGCCGAGCCCGACAAGACCGGCATCGACATCTATATCGGCATCGGCGGAGCGCCCGAGGGCGTGCTGGCGGCGGCGGCGTTGCGCTGCATCGGCGGCCAGATGCAGTGCCGTCTCATGCTCGACACCGAGCAGAAGCGCGAGCGCGGCGCCAAGATGGGCATCAAGGACCCGCGCAAGAAGTACCAGATCGAGGACATGGTGCGCGGCGATTGCCTGTTCGCCGCGACCGGCGTCACCGACGGCCGCATGCTGTCGGGGGTCAAGTTCGGCAAAGAGATCATCGAGACGGAAACCGTGGTCATGCGCTCGGTCACCGGCACCGTGCGCTGGATCAGGGCCGAGCACCGCCAACTCGACAAGTTTTAGCTCACTTGTAAATCGGTTTTCTGAAAAGATCGTGCGCACTTGAGGAAAAGTTAGAGTGCGATCGATTTCAAGCTGAAGCGATTGCTCTCTAGGTGAGACACTCGGCGATCTCTCCGCTCGTTGGAAAGCGGCCGGTCGCCTTCTTTGAGAATGCGAGACGGCCGTCGACCCGAATTTCGAAAACGCCGCCGCCTGACCGCCGCAGGCTTATTTGCGCGGAGGGTCGCAGTCCAAGGATCAGTTCCCGCGCCTCACGGGCGCGCGGTTCATAGCCTCATTGACCGCAGTATTCGATCTCGATTTTCATGAATTTTCCTGACGGCTTGAACCCGCCCGTTTGAACCCACCTGTGCACGCCGCTTCTGCAGCAATATCGCTGACGGCATCGCTGACGGCATCGCTGACGGCGCAATTTTATTCGATAGCAAATATCCGGGACCTGACAAGACGCAATGTCGTGATCCGTCCGGAGCAGTGCTTCGGTTCAGTGCCAAAGCCAGACTTCCTGCTGTGCAGTAAGATCCGTGCTAACATTTTCCACGCTCGAGCAGGAGCCATTGGATTTTTTTGCCGTCACCCTTGCCAAAGCCGGAGCCCTACATGGAGCCGCTGCCATCGGCCGCGCCGCCGAAGGAGGTGGCTGTCTTCGCTTTGCTGACTGGTGTGAACCACCGCGTTGCAGCCTTCGGCTATCGCGGCGGCTCGTTTTTTGACCGGCGCGAGTTTTCTATGGCCGGGACCTTGGTGAGGCACCCCCAGGGCGACCTGCTCATCGATACCGGTTTTGGCCGCCACATCGACGCGCAGTTTGCGACTCTGCCTTTGATATTCCGTGCGATAACATCGTACAGTCTGTGGCAGCCCGCCGCCGACCAATTAAAGGCTGCCGGCTACGATCAAAAATCGCTGCGCTCCGTTCTTCTGACCCATGCGCATTGGGACCACGTCAGCGGCCTGCCCGACTTTCCACACGTGCCCGTATGGGTGACGCAGCCGGAGCGCGAATTCATCAGGAAGGGCGGGCACGGGCAATTCGGCAAGCCATTTACCGGCATACGATATGAAGAGTATGGGTTCGAACGGGGTCCGTACCTGGAATTTCCTGTAAGCCACGACGTGTATGGCGATGGTTCGATCATCGTCGTACCGACGCCGGGTCACACCCCAGGCAGCGTGATCATATTCGTGACGTTGCAAAACGGAACGCGCTATGCATTCGTTGGTGACCTGATATGGCAGCTCGAAGGCATCACCTTGCGCCAGGAGCGCCCCTGGCTCATACGCCAATTTGCCGATTTGGATGCGGCGGGCACGCGCCAAAACCTATTGCGCATGATAGCAATCAAAGAACGGCTGCCTGAGCTGATCATCGTCCCCGCGCACGACATCCGTGCTTTTGCCGAGATGCCGAAGCTCCCTTCGGCAAGCGGCGAAACCCGCCGCTAGAGGTAACAGCGGACGTGGCTGGCAACTGTTGAAATGGCCGTTCGGTGGCAAAAGCGGCAATGGCGATTTGCTGGCGGCCGTGCGTTATCCGCGTGCACATCATCGTGAGAAATGAAATTCGGCCGCGGCAGGCTGGAATGGATTTCGCTACTTCAACGCAATAATTGCGATATTCGTGGCGGACTGTAATGCGATCATCGATCCGGCAATGGACGCCCGCGGTCATTCCAGCCTCTCGATTTTCGAATGACGCAGCACGAGGATATCGGTTCCGCGGGGGGGGGGGCAAGTCGCCGCTGTCATCGAGTGGCGGGAGGCCATATGCGCCGGGAGCGGGACACTCCCGTGTATGGGGCTGAACAGTCGCTTTATTGATCACGCGCTCGGTCGGCCTGCCGGCCAAGCGCCCGCGACGGACCTTATTCGGCTTGACTTATTGCGTTTGATTGCACAATTTGGATACTACAACCCTACGCGGCAGCACCGGGGGAATTCATGAGGAACAAGTCCGAGGCCGACGACGGTGTTTCTCGGTCGCCAATAGAAAATCTGGCGAAGCAGGTCGGCATTCTAAGGACGATTGTTGCCGCACTGGTGGCGATCCTGGCCGTTGCCTTCACCGCGGGTATCTTCTGGGAGAGGTTGATTACCTATGAAAGACTCGTTGACGAACAGCAAAAGCAGATAGAAGGCTTTGAGCATCAGCTTAATTTCCTCAAAAGCAATCTCTCGAATTTATCGGACCCGAGCTATCAAATCGAGATCAGCAATGATCCGGAGGGGTCGCGGTGCGAGCAGGGAAACGTCGTCACCGGCCTGCGTTATGATTCACAAAGAATATGGATGCGCTGTGCGTCCTTGGGTCGCGCCGCCTACAATCCCACACCTGCCACGAAATAGCGACGTCGAATGGCAGATTGCACGTAAACCGCTCGCTCGCCGCCATCGAGCATTCTGCACACGCTTGTGAGTTAGCCCCAGGCGAGCAAGCGAAGCTCGCGTGAATCGGCTAGGCTCGCCTCATGGGTTTCGAATCGCGAAACTTCGCCGCCAATAGCGGCCTTTTCCTCGGCGTCGAAAGCTCGGCGACCGGGCGTTCCTGGCGCGACCGGCTCGACGAGCGCGCGTCCGCGCGGGCGCTCGCGATCGCGCAGCGGCACGACCTTCCCGAGCTGCTCGCCCGCATCCTCGCCGGCCGCAACGTAGAGCTCGATGCGGTCGACGCCTTCCTCGATCCGACGATCAGGCGCTCGATGCCCGACCCCGACGTTCTCACCGCCATGCCGGCGGCGGCCGCGCGCGTTGCCGACGCGGTCATGTGCGGCGAGAAGGTCGCCATTTTCGGCGATTACGATGTCGACGGCGCGACGTCCGCCGCACTGCTCGCTCGCTTTCTCCGGCATTGCGGCATCGAGCCGCTCATCCATATTCCCGACCGCCTGTTCGAAGGCTATGGCCCGAATATCGAGGCGGTGCGCACGCTCGCCGCGCGCGGGGCCACGCTCCTGGTGACGGTCGATTGCGGCACGACCTCGATCGAGCCGCTGGCGGAGGCCCGCGCTCTCGGCGTCGATGTTGTCGTCATCGACCATCATCAGGCCGACGAGGAGCTGCCGCCGGCTTGCGCCATCGTCAATCCGAACCGGCGCGACGATCTGTCCGGGCTCGGCCATCTTGCTGCCGTCGGGCTCACCTTCATGACCGTGGTGGCGGTGAACCGGGTGCTGCGCTCCCGCGGCTTCTGGACCAAGGATCGGCCGGAGCCCGACCTGCTCCTGCTGCTCGACGATGTCGCGCTCGGCACGGTCGCCGACGTGGTGCCGCTCACCGGGCTCAACCGCGCCTTCGTCGCCAAGGGGCTCATCGCGCTGCGCCGGCGCAAGCGGGTCGGACATGTGAGCCTGATGGATGTGGCGCGGCTCTCCGGTCCGCCGGAGGCTTGGCATCTCGGATTTTTGTTGGGGCCGCGCATCAATGCCGGGGGGCGCATTGGCCGCGCCGACCTCGGCGTGCGGCTGCTCATCGAGGACGATCCGGACGAGGCGGCAAAGATCGCCGCCGAACTCGACCGGCTCAACCGCGAGCGCCAGGCGATTGAGCTCGAGACACTGGCGCAGGCGGAGGCCGAGACGATGGCCGCGCTCGGCACCGAGGAGCGAGGAGCGGTGGTGGTGACTGCCGCCGAAGGCTGGCATCCCGGTGTGGTCGGCCTCGTTGCGGCGCGGCTCAAGGAGAGGTTCGGCCGGCCGGCCTTTGCGATTGCGCTCGAGCCCGGCGGCATCGGCACTGGCTCGGGCCGCTCGATCGTCGGCGTCGATCTCGGCCGCGCGGTGCGGCGCGCCGTGGCCGAGGGCTTATTGGTCAAGGGCGGCGGTCATGCCATGGCGGCCGGTGTGACGCTGCGCAAGGACGCGCTGGCGCCGCTGCGCGCTTTCCTCGAAGCAACGCTTGGCCCCGATGTGGAAGCGGCGCGGCGCGCGAACGGTCTGCTGATCGACGGCGCAGTGAGCGCGGCGGCGGCCGATCCAGCTCTCGTGGCGCTGATCGAACGCGCCGGACCGTTCGGATCCGGCAATCCCGAGCCGGTGATTGCGCTGCCGGCGCACACCATCGTCTACACGGAAGAAGTCGGCCAAGCGCACATGCGCGTGCGGCTCAAATCCCCTGACGGCGTCGCGGTCAACGCCATCGCCTTCCGCGCCGCCGGACAGAAGCTCGGCGCCGGGCTCCTGCAAAACCGCGGCCGACAGGTCCATGCCGCCGGCTCCTTTGCGCTCGACCGCTGGCAGGGCGAGGAACGGGTGCAATTCCGGCTCGCGGACATCGCGCCGGCAGAGCCGTTCGCCGGGCGGTGAAGCATTGGATTTCAGCCAATCATGACTCTAATGTCTGCTTGTGATGAAATCCGTTTCGCCATGCAACTGGAGCAGACATGGCTTTTCTCACCAGGGGTTCCGTCAAACTTTATTATGAAGTCCATGGCGAGCGTGGTCCGTTCATTCTCCTGACGCACGGATTTGCCGCGACCAGCCAGATGTGGCGCGGCCAGATCGAAACGCTTAGCCAAGACCATCGTTTGCTCCTATGGGACATGCGCGGGCACGGCCGCTCCGATTATCCCGATGATCCAAGCGAATACAGCCAGGCGGCGACGGTCGAAGACATGGCCGCTCTGTTGGATGCGGTTGGCGCCGAGAAGGCGGTCATCGGTGGATTATCGCTCGGAGGTTATATGTCGCTTGCCTTCTATCGCGCTCATCCGCGAAGGGTCTCGGCGCTGCTCATCATCGATACTGGACCCGGGTTCAAGAACGATCAGGCAAGAGAAGCGTGGAACAAGAACGCGTTGGCAACGGCATCGAAGCTTGAAACGGACGGGCTTTCCTATCTGCAGTCGACCTCGCGGGAAAGAGCGACCAGCGAGCATCGCTCGGCGCGCGGTCTCGTTTATGCGGCCCGGGGCATGCTCACGCAGGTGGATGCGGTTGTCATCAATTGCTTGCCCGAGATCGCGGTGCCGTCGCTGGTGATCGTCGGCGCGAATGACGCGCCGTTCCTCAATGCCGCGGATTACATGGCGAGGCGTATTCCGGTCGCACGAGAATTTGTCGTCCCCGACGCCGGCCACGCGTCCAATATCGATCAGCCCGCGATCTTCAACACGGCGATGCTGGAATTTCTGCGCGCCGATGCCGCAGCCGCGATGCGAAAGCCGTAAGCTTTTTCATCCTCCCCGCGAAGTGGGGGAGGGGCAATAATGATATCAGGGAAAGCGGGCCACCCGCGGCGCCAACACCACCTCGGCTTTCGGAGCACAACGGACGTGATGCCGTCGCGCGCGTGTAGTGATTGACCCCCAACCGACCTCAGTCCCGGAATTTTGCTGTGACGCACAACATAGCTGTCACTCGATGGTGTGGTAGGGTTTAGTCCTCGGCCTTTGCTATTCTTTACAATATCGCCGAGGTGACCATTCGCGTCGTTATGCAAATGACACCGTCTCTCACAGACCAAATCCTTGCGCTCCTGAACGAAAGGCCTGGTTTTTCTGACAGGGAAATTACGGACGCACTGCTGGGCAGAGAAACTCACCCATCCCAAATCAACCAAGCGTGCCGTGCCCTGGAAGCTACTAACCGCCTCAGGCGAGTGGCGAGAGCAGACGGTAAGATCGGGAATTACCCTTTGGGCGTTCCGGCGCCGGAGCACAAATCGGTGACTCCCAAAGCGAGCACTTCCAATCAAATGTCGGAGGACGAGGTAAAGTTACATTTGAAAAATTGGTTGGAGGCTGCCGGATGGACGACGGAGATTGCGTGGGGCAAAGCGCGCGGCGCAGATGTTGTGGCGCGCTGCGGAAATAGCACCTGGATAATTGAGGCCAAGGGCTGTGGTTCGCGTCCTGAGATGCGGGTGAATTACTTCATCGGCATGCTTGGCGAGTTGTTGCAGCGAATGAGCACCGATGATGCCCGTTACTTAATTGCCCTGCCAGACATGCCGCAGTTCCGGCGTCTCTGGGATCGACTTCCGGCGCTTGCTCGTAAGCGGACTGAGATTTCGGCACTGTTCGTTTCGGCAGACGGCCGCGTTGAGCATCTCACGGCCCGCGACTTTAATTAGAGCCCCACTCCACGGCATCACAAAAAAGCTCATTGAGGTCAATCCTGCTGAGGACTTCTCAGTTAGCAGACGACGTAATACCGTGAGTTAGTAGTTTGGACTTCCAATTGGCGCTCAAGGTTTTGCGGAACTGGACACCTTCAATACAACTCTGGACTGGCGAGCGGATCGCTGAGCTTGCGGTGCGTCTCGGCCTGGACGAATGGATTGCTAATCGTCTATAGAACTTCGCGCGTTCCCAACTCATTCTCGCAACATGCAATACACGGCTGCAAGTGGTTCAGAGAAATGAGCAGAGCATCTTCACCTAGAATTTACTTCTACAAGATGGTTGCCGATAACGGCGGTGCGCCGTGCGTCCAAAAAGGCCTATTGTCACTTGCGATCTGTAAACCGATGATCCGCAAGAATGCGAAGGAGGGTGATCTAATCTTAGGGTTTGCGGGCAATTCGCTAAATCGTGATAATCCACTAATCTACGCAGCGCGTGTTACGAAGAAGCTGTGTGACGGCTCTTATTACAGGTCCGGTCATTTCTCTAGGCGTGGGGATTGTGTTTATCGATTTGCAAATGGCCGCTATTCGTGGCGCAAGCACGCAGAGCATCATGGACCAGGCGACTTAGTCCACGATCTCGGAAAGCCTCCTCTTTATTCCCGAGCAAACGTACTCTTGAGCACAGATTTCCGGTATTTCGGAAAAGCCGCCACTGACAAATACAAAGCTAAATTTCGACTGGTCAGGCAGGCCGTTGAACGACTCGGACAGGGACAACGAGTCCACCACGACGACGCACTTCGGGATGAATTGCTTAAGCTGATAACTTGGGTTTGGCGCGGCACATCGAAGAAAAAAATTGGAAGGCCGAGCGGCGCGCCATCAACTCGAATTTGCCATCGCTCGGGGCCTTGTGGGACGGCGTAGTCGAGAGTTCCTTCAATAAAACGCCTTTTTGCTGCGCTGCGGCGCGTCGGTTTACGGCAACATTACGCCAACTGCAATGTGCGCGGACGCAGCGATTGACCATCTCGGACCCGCACGCGAAAGTTTAGTTGAAATCGGCAGCTATATTGGGTTTGATCGTCGTAGACGTCACTATGATTGACTTGCAGCGAGTGCGCGTGATGGGATTGCTCACTGGCCCCGGAACTCATGTCTTTTTTTGTTATGATAATCGTTCATTTTCAATAAGGTGGGTCTCGAAAGACACCTCGTTCTTTGCATTACGTAGACGCGGGAAAATTCTCGAGATGAATTTCGCCCGCTGTGTATGTCTCTTTCCTCCCCTGCGAAGCGGGGGAGGTGGCGAGCGAAGCGAGCCGGAGGGGGCGTGCCGCGCGCACGCCGCCTGCGGCGAATTGGATGTTTGTTTGCTGGGACTGACGCCCCCTCTACGACACTCCGTGTGGTCCCCCCTCCCGGCTGCGCGTCGGCTGCGCGGGGGAGGATAAAGCTACACCTCGATCTGCCCTTCGAGGTAAAGCACGGCGCGTCCGCCGATGCTCACGCGCTCGCCTTGCAGCGCACAGTGGAGGGCGCCGCCGCGCCGCGACAATTGGCGGGCTTCGAACTCAGTCTTGCCGAGGCGCTGCGCCCAGTAAGGCACGAGCGTGCAATGCGCCGAGCCCGTCACCGGATCCTCAGGAATGCCTTGCGCCGGAGCAAAGAAGCGTGAGACAAAATCGATGCCGCCTTCTCCCGGTGCGGTGACGATCGCGGCCCAGCAATCCAGTTTGGCGAGGCCGGCGAGGTCGGGGTTAAGCGCCGCGACTTCGGCCGCACTGCCATAGACGATAAGATGATCGCGGGCGCGCAGGACCTCTCGCGGCTTGCCGCCGAGCGCCGCGACGAGACCGGCCGGCGCTTCGACGGGAGTTGCCGGCCGCACCGGCAAATCCATGACCAGCAGGTCCCCGCGTTTGCTCACGGTCAGCACTCCGGCTTTCGCGGTGTGAAAGCGCACGCCTTCGCGCCCCGGCTCGAGAAAATTGAACACGATATGGCCGGAGGCAAGCGTTGCGTGTCCGCAGAGATCGACCTCGACAGTTGGCGTGAACCAGCGCAGCGCGTAATCGCTTCCTTCGCGCACGAAGAAGGCGGTCTCGGCGAGATTGTTCTCGGTCGCGATCGCCTGCATGGTCTTATCGGGCAGCCACGCTTGCAGCGGGCAAACCGCGGCCGGGTTGCCGCCGAACAGCCTGTCGGTAAAGGCATCGACCTGATAGATCGGCAAACGCATCGCTGTAGTTTCCATCGGCCCGCGCATCCAGGCGGATCACGAGCCCTGCCGCAAGCGGGCGAGCAGTCCGACCCCGGCATAGCCGTCGGCCGGCTCGATGCCGAGCTTGCGCTGAAAGTTACGCACCGCGATCATCGTGTCGTTGCCGATACGGCCGTCTGCGCCGCCGGTATCGAAGCCGAGCGCGGTGAGCCGGCGCTGAATCTCCTGCACTTCGGCGAGCGTCGGCGCCGGCTCGGCGCCGGGAAATTTCTGCACGAACGGCTCGCCGCCGACGCATCTGTCGCCGAGATGCACAAGCGCGAGCGCGTAATTCATCGACGGATTGTAGCTGCGCACGGCGAAGAAATTCGGTCCGAGCAGGAAGGCTGGTCCGTCTGGCACCGGCACCCAGGGCCGCGCTGTCGCGTTCGGCTGCGGAAAAGACTCTTCGTCGGCACGACTGACGCCGAGCGCCTGCCAGGCGGCGTAGCTGCGCGAGATGTCGCGGCCTGCGCCAGCAGGCATGCGGACTTCATAGCCCCAATGCTCGCCGCGCCGGTATTTTCCGCGTTCGACGAAATAGCGCGCGGTCGAGCCGAGCGCGTCTTCAGGCGGGCCAAACGGCGAAATCCTGCCGTCGCCGTCATAGTCGATGCCGATATGAAGCCACACCTCCGGCATCCACTGCGTGTGGCCCATGGCGCCGGCCCAGGAACCGACCATTTCCCCGGGCGTGCTCCAGCCGCGCTGGATGATCGCCAGCGCGTTGATCAGCTCCTGTTCCCAATAGTGGCGTCGTCTCGGCTCGCCCCAGGCCAGCGTCGCCAGGGCGGGGATCACCGGCCGCATATGGTTCTTCTGCACAATCGGATCGCCGAACATCGATTCGATGCCCCACACGCCGAGCATCACCGAGCGCTCGACGCCGAAGTCATTTTCGATGCGGGTGAACAACGCCGCGTATTCCTTCGCCTTTTCGCGGCCGGTAATGAGGCGCCAGTCGGAGACGCGGCGATTGAGATATTGCCAGAGCTGTTCGTTGAATTCGGGCTGGTTGCGGGTCGCCTCAAGCCCGGCCGTGTCGGGCTCGATCGTGCTCATGACGCGCGCGTAGGTCTCCGGCGTTATGCCGCGTGCGATGGCCTTCGAGCGGAACGCGGCGACCCACCGATCGAACGACATGCGGGCGTTTTCCGCGGTCACCGCGCTTGCCGCGCTCGGCAGCAGCGACCCCGCAAGCGCGCCGACGATGGCCTTTAGCGACGCGCGTCTTGCAATGTTCGGTACCGACGATCCTGCCACTGCGGCTCTCGCTCTTTCTGACGAGCTTGCGTTCGGTCTTTTGCTCGGTTTTGGGCGCGCCGTCGAGCATGCCTGATTCCCGGTTGACGTTCGCGCGGATATGCGGCTTCACCACGGCAGCGGGCGCCGGGAATCGGACGCCGCAGCGGCCTTCGGCGACGACATCGCGGAGGAATTGGGCCCGGTCGTGGCGTCGGCGCCGGCCGGCGGCGCCGGAGTTTGCTCCGCGCCCGCCGGCGGCTCTGCGGATTCCGCTCCGCTGGCGAGCCGGTCGAGCAGGCGCTGCAGACTGTCGGCAAAACTCTCGATATTGAAATTCAACGGATCGTCGTGGCCGCTGCGGATGCCGGCATCGATGGCGGCATGGAAGGCCGGCACGAGCCAGTGCTCCGCCCGTACGCTCGCGATCACGTAGAGGAGCGCCAGTCGGTCATATTGCGCGGTCGTGAAGGCCGGGTTGGGGGTCAGCATGTCGTTGCGGCGACCACGCCCGCCGGCGCTGCGTCGCGGCTGGATCATCTCGACGTGAAGGAACAGCCCTTTCAGCGCGCCGGCGAAATTGACCGCGCGCTCGAACTTGGTCTCGCGCCAGGGAATCGCAAAATCGTGACTCAATAACATGGCGCCGGAGCGGTTGACCACGACATGGGCTCTCCCCCAACCGTCAACGCACTTGAAATTATTGAGATTGTTTAGCTTTGCATTGGCATCGAGGTCGGCAGGAAAAGGACGGCGCCCGAAATTCGGCCCGCTGGTATCGTGCACGACGAAATAGCGCGCCGAGGGTGCGTCCGGATCGTTGTCGTTGGCGTGTGACACCGGCCGCCACAGATAGGCGGCAAAGTCCCATTCGAGGTCCTGCTTGGACAGAAAAGCGCTGAGCGCTTCGCGCGCCGGGAGCTCGCCATCGCGTCCGATGCGGGCGGCGAGCGGGGGCGGCAGACCCTGCAGCATCGGAGCGAGATTCCTCGTCGAATCCATGCCGCGCATCAGGCACATCGCCTGTTCGACCGGTTCGCCGCGATAGCTCAGGCTCTGCCGATCGAAGGCGCACGGCCCCATGTCCTTGAGGATGACGGGCGGCTTCGGGCGGCTCGGCTTGCATCCCGCGAACGCGGGGCCGGCGAGGACAGGCAGTAGCGCCGATGCGGCGGCAGCGGCGATGAGACCGTGGCGCGAGCGCCGATCGGCGCAGGCGGCGAACACGGCGGCGGCGCGGACGCGCAATCGCGCAACGCCGCCGGATTTTATCGCGACGCGCACCGCACAAATTCCAAATTCATGAAATCCTACTATCACCGGTAACGCCGGCGCTGCCAAGCTGAAATCAACGGGTTCTCACCCCACAACGCCCTGACCGAGGCGGAATGGCAGGGGCTGCGCTCGGACTACTCCTTCGCCCGCTCGACGTAGCTGCCGTCGGCGGTCATCACCACAATCTTGGTGCCGGCGCTGACGAAGGGCGGCACCATGGTGCGCACCCCGTTCGAAAGCAGCGCCGGCTTATAGGAGGACGCGGCGGTCTGGCCTTTGACCGTGGGCTCGGTATCCACCACTTCGAGGATGGCCCGCGGCGGCAGCTCGATGGCGACGGGGATGCCTTCATGCAAGCTGAGCGTCACCTCCATCTCCGGCTGCAGATAGGCGGCCTGGTCGCCGATGACGTCGGCCGACACTGCGACCTGGTCGTAGGTCTCCATATTCATGAAATGGAAGCCGTCGCCATCCTGGTACATGAATTGGTGCTTGCGGTCTTCGACAAAGGCGCGCTCGACTTGCTCGGTGGTCTTGAAGCGCAGCGACACCTTTACGCCGTCGGCGATGCGCCGCACGTCCATCTGGGTGACGGGGGTACCCTTGCCGGGATGGATGTTCTCGGTCGCCACGATGACCCCGAGCTTTCCGTCGATCTCGACGATATTGCCTTTCCGCAGCGAGCTGGCGATGACTTTCACAGGGTTCCTCGAGGTTCGGTGCGCAGTGGGAGCGCAACATAGCGATCTTGAGCCCGATCGCCACATATTTCATCGGCTTGCAATGCACAAGGACATGCCAAAGACCTCGTCGCCGGCCGCCTCTCCCTTCTGGGCTCCGCATGTGCATGCCGACCGCCGGCCGGTGCTCATGGCGCGCAACCGCATCGTCGCCGCGCTACGCGCCTGGTTTGCCGCGCACGATTTTACCGAAGTCGAGACCGCCGCCTTGCAGCTTTCCCCTGGAAACGAGACCCATCTGCATGCCTTCGCCACGCGGCTCGAGGCCCCGGACGGCACGTCGTCGCCGACGTATCTGCGTACCTCGCCGGAATTTGCCTGCAAGAAGCTCCTCGCGGCCGGCGAGCGCCGCATTGTCGAATTCGCCAGGGTTTTCCGCAACCGCGAGCGGGGCCGGCTGCACCATCCCGAGTTCACGCTGGTCGAATGGTATCGCGCCGGCGAGCCTTACGGCGCGCTGATGGCCGACTGCGCGGCGCTCCTGGGCGCGGCGGCGCAAGCAGCCGGAACCAGGCATCTCAGCTTTCGCGGCTTTGCCGCCGATGCGTTCGCCGAGCCGGAGCGGCTCACGGTGGCCGAAGCCTTTACGCGCTATGCCGGCATCGATCTCCTGGCGACGCTGACCGACGGCGAGCAGGATCGCGGGCGCTTCGCGGCCGCAGCGCGGGCGGCGGACATCCGCGTCGGCGACGACGACAGCTGGGGCGATATTTTCAGCCGCGTGCTGGTCGAAAAGGTCGAGGGCCGGCTCGGCATCGACCGTCCAACCATTCTCGACCAATATCCCGCCGGACTGGCGGCGCTGGCGCGGCCGGCGCGCGATCCGCGTCTTGCCGAGCGCTTCGAGCTTTATGCTTGCGGCGTCGAACTCGCCAACGGCTTTGCCGAACTCACCGACGCCCCCGAGCAGCGGGCCCGGTTCGAACGGGAGATGGCGGAGAAGGCGCGCATCTATGGCGAGCGCTATCCGATCGATGAGGATTTCCTGGCCGCCTTGACGGCGATGCCGCCGGCGAGCGGCATCGCGCTCGGGCTCGACCGGCTGGTCATGCTGGCGACCGGCGCCTCGCGCATCGAGGAGGTGTTATGGAATCCCATGGCATGAAATCTGAAACGAACACGCTGGCCGGTAGCGATGAGCTTTGCGACGACGCTCTCATTTCGCATGATCGGCTCGCCGTGCTGGCCGGGGTCGCCGCGCGCTATGCCGTCGCCATTACGCCGGCGATCGCGGATTTGATCGATAGGGCCAACCCGCATGATCCGCTCGCACGGCAATTCGTGCCCGACGCGCGCGAGCTTGAACGACGGCCGGAGGAACGCGACGATCCGATCGGCGACGATGCCTTTAGTCCGGTCGAGGGAATCGTCCATCGCTATCCCGACCGGGTATTACTCAAGCTCGTCAATGCCTGCGCGGTCTATTGCCGGTTCTGCTTCCGCCGCGAGATGGTCGGGCCGGGGCGGGGGGGGCTGTCGCCGCCGGCGCTCAAGGCGGCGCTCGACTACATCCGCGATTGTCCGCAAATCTGGGAGGTCATCCTCAGCGGCGGCGATCCACTTGTGCTCTCGGCGCGCCGGCTCAAGGACGTCGTGGCGCGGATCGCCACCATCGCGCATGTCAAAGTGATCCGTGTGCACACCCGCGTGCCGGTCGCGGCGCCGGAACGCATTTCCGCCGCGCTGGTGCGCGCGCTGCGCACGCAAGACAAGGCGACGTTCGTCGTCCTGCACGCCAATCATCCGCGCGAACTGAGCGAACAAGCCCGCAAGGCCTGCGCGCGCTTCGTCGATGCCGGCATTCCCATGCTGTCGCAATCCGTGCTGTTGCGCGGCGTGAACGACGATGCCGAGACGCTTGGTGAGCTGATGCGCGCGCTGGTCGAATGCCGGATCAAGCCCTATTACCTGCATCACGCGGATCTGGCGCCGGGTACGGCGCACCTGCGAACCGGGATCGCCGAAGGCCAGGCGCTGATGCGCGCGCTTCGCGGCCGCTATTCGGGCCTGTGCCAGCCGACCTATGTGCTCGATATCCCCGATGGTTACGGCAAATCGCCGATCGGCCCAAGCTATCTGAGCGAGGACGGCGCCACAGTCGAGGACTTCAACGGCCAGCGGCACCGCTATCCGCCGCAGCGCTGAGCGTCCTGTGGGTTCCGCGGCGCACGGGCTTTGACGCTATCTTGTCGCCGATGTTAGGCTTCCCGCGCGCCACGGGCTTCGTACGAACGGCGTTCAGCGGCCACGCCGATTGAGAGCGAAGTGGGGAGCCGGATCGATTGAGGTCAGTAATTTGCCGGCTCGCCGTCATTGTGTCGTTGGCCGCTTCCGCCGGCGGCTGCGGTTACGATCAGGTCATTCGGTCCTGGGTGGACCAATCCGTGGAATCCGGAGCGCCGGCCGACGTGAAATTGCCCGGCCAGGTCTATCTGCTGCGCGGCCTGACCAGCATCTATTCGTTCGGCATAGATCAGCTTGCCGCCAAGATTAGCCATCGCGGGGTGACCGCGGTCGTCTACGGCCTCACCGAGACCGATAAGCTCGCCGACGACATCATCCGCAAGTACCGTTCCGGCGAGGACCGCGGCCCGGTCATGCTGCTCGGGCACTCGAGCGGCGCCGACCGCGCCATCACCGTCGCGCAAAAGCTGAACGAGGCGAACGTCCCGGTCGCGCTGATCGTCGGCCTCGATCCGACCCGCACCGCGGACGCCGTGCCAGCGAGTGTCGAGCTGTTCATCAATCTCTACCAGGGCAGCAATCTGATCGGCGGCGGCGCGGCAAAACCCGCCGCCGATTTCCGCGGGCGATTGATCGATGTCGATCTGCGCCAGCACACCGAGATCTTTCACATTACGCTGGATAAGACGACCGCGGTGCAAGACGCCGTCGTGGAAAAAATCATCGCGGTGGCCGCTTTTGCGGCGCGGCAGGCGAAGCGGCCGCCGCCGAGGCACCCGCAAGCGAGCGCTGGTCCCCGGCCACTGCTGCTTAAATATACGGTGCCGCGCGAGGCCCCGATCATATTGTGGGACGACGCGGTTCGGGTGAAGCTGAAGTCCGGCGACACGTTGGAATCGATCGCTTCGAGCTATGACGTGCCGTCCTGGGCCGTGGCACAGATCAATGGAATCGAACCGGATCATCCTATTGGGCCCGGCGGTACGCTGATTGTTCCACGCATCGTCTACAGCGATACCCGTCCGCCTACGGCGCCACCTTCCGCGGCGCGCGGAACGGCGCAAGCCGTCGCTCGCACCTCAACCAAGCCGCCGCCGTCGCGGGATCAGGCGCCGGCGGCCGTTCCCGAAGCGACGGAAGCTTCGCCGGAACAGGGCGCCGGCTCGTTCGGTGACCGATGGACTCCGGCAGCGGCGCAATAGGGCATGATGCGGAAGAGCGGGAGCCGGTTTTCCGAAAAATTATGCTCGAGCTAGGAAAACGGGAGCGCGATCGACTCAAGCTCGATTGCGCTCTGGGCGACTGCTTCCGCGGGCGTTGCGCCTACTGCCGGGGCGGAAAAAACACCGCCGTCTCGAATTCATAGCCGCAGGCTTCGCACGACCAGGAGTGGCGCACGCAGCGTTCGCTGAAATGCTCGGACCAATCGGGCGCCAGCAGCCAGGCGTTGCATTGCGGGCAATGATTCCTGACTGAGGTGAGGGGTCGCGTCTGCTGCGCAGTCTCAGCGTGCAGTGTCATGAGCTTTATCCTCCCTGCACCCCGCCCTCGGAGGGCGCGCTATAGATCGGCTCTGTGGCGACCGCATGACGCAACTGCGTCGGCAACAGGACGATACATCGCCACGCTGCGGCGCTCTGTCGCCGCGCCGCGGCAATTGGACTCGATTGCTTGGGCTGCGCATAATCTTTGCGCGGCCGGTTCCGGCGACCGGCAGTGGCGCGGAGGAGGAGAATTGCGGGATGAGCAGGACTGCAACGCTGCGGATTGGTATCGACACCGGCGGTACCTTTACCGACATCGTCTGTGTCGATGACAGTTCCGGCGCGATGCGCGTCACCAAGGTGGCGAGCACGCCGTCGAACCCGGCCGTGGCGCTAGTCCGCGGCGTCCACGCCATCCTCGGCCAATGCGGCGCCGGCATCGATGAGCTTGCCGTGCTGGCGCACGGAACGACGGTCGCGACCAACGCGCTGCTGCAGGGCGAGATTGCCGGCCTCGGCCTGATCGTCACGCAAGGTTTCCTCCATATTCTCGAGATCGCCCGGCAATCCGTGCCCGAGGGCTATGGCAATTCGTATTTCTGGGTGAAGCCCGAGCGCATCGTGCCCTTGCGCTATGTGCGCGAGGTCGGCGGGCGGCTCGACTTCCTCGGCAGCGAGCTGCGGCCGCTCGACGAGCCGAGCGTCCGCGCCGCCGGGCGCTTCTTTCGCGAAGCGGGCATCGGCGCGATCGGCATATGCCTCATGCATTCCTACGCCAATGCCACGCACGAACGGCGAGCCGCCGAGATCGTGGCGCAAGAATATCCAGGCTGCACGCTGTCGCTGTCCTGCGACGTGCTTCCCGAATACCGCGAATACGAGCGGGCGGTGACCACGCTCGTCGACGCGTTCATCAAGCCGCATATGAGCCGTTATCTCGACCGCATCCGCGACCAACTCGGCTCCGAACTGAGCCAAAAGCCGTTCCTTGTGATGCAGTCGTCGGGCGGCGTCGCCAGCCCCGATCAGGTGATGCGCAAGCCGATCACGACAGCACTGTCGGGGCCAGCCGCCGGTGCTCTCGGCAGCGCCGTCATCGCCGAAATCGCCGGATTTCCCGATGTCGTCACCCTCGACGCCGGAGGGACCTCGACCGATCTCTGCCTGATCGAGGCCGCCAAACCGAAGATCACCAATGGTGGGCGGGTCGGGCGCTTCCCGGTGCGCATCCCGATGCTCGACGTCAAGACGATCGGCACCGGCGGCGGGTCGATCGCCTGGATCTCGCGCGAAGGAAAACTCCGAGTGGGGCCGCGCAGCGCCGGCGCCGAGCCGGGCCCCATGTGCTATCCGAATGGCGGCAACGAGCCGACCATCACCGACGCCAACCTGGTGCTCGGCCGCATTCCTCCGGCGCTGATCGGCGGCGGCATTCCCCTCAATCTTGCGCGCGCGCGCGAAGGGCTGAAAGTGCTTGCGGCGCGGCTCCCCGGCAGGCTGAGCGTCGAACAGCTCGCCGAGGGCATCATCGAGATCGCCGACTGGGATCAAGCCAACGCCATCCGGCAGATGACCATCCAGCGCGGCATCGATCCGAGTGCGTTCGCGCTGCTTTCGTTCGGCGGCTCCGGCCCGGCGCAATCGCCGGCGGTCATGGAGCTGATGGGCATGAAGACCTGCATCGTACCGCCGAACCCGGGCAATCTCTCCGCCTTCGGCCTTCTCGCCGTGGATTGGCGCTCCGATCACATCGTCACCAAGGTGATGCCCGAGGAGGCGATCGAGCTACCAGCCGTCGCCGCCGTTTACGCCGCTCTCGAAAAAGACGCCGCCGCGACGCTGGAGAAGGACGGCATCGCGCCGTCGAGGATCGCGCTGGTCCGCGAGGCCGATATCCGCTATGCGGGCCAGTCCATGGAGGTTCGCGTCGCCGCCCCGTCCGGCAACGTCGACGGGCGATTCATCACCGCGCTGATCGATGCGTTCCATGCTGCGCATCTGAAGACCTTCGGCTACAACTATGCCGGCCAGCAGAAGGTGGAGCTGGTCAATTTCTGCGTGTCCGGCATCGGAATGATCGACCGGCCGAGCGTTCCCGAACTCGCGCGCAAGACCGACAAGCCGCCGCAATCGCGCAGCCGCCCGGTCTATTTTGACGGCAAATATCGCGACACGGCGGTGTACGAGCGCGAAGCGCTTGCGGCCGGTTTCCAGCTTGACGGGCCGGCCATCGTCGAGGAGTTTGGCTCGACCACCGTGGTCTTTCCGGGCCAGCACCTCGATGTCGACGCGCACGGAATCCTGATCATACGCGCCGCCGGCAAAGCCGCGGAGGCTCGGCAATGATGAACGTGCATGCCAAGGAATGGCCGTGGCCGACCGCGCCGGATTTGCCCAAGCGCGAGGTCGACCCGATCGTCCTGCAGATCGTCGAGGGCACGCTCAATTCCATCGAGGCGGAAATCGAATACGCCATCGAACGCACCGCGCGCTCGCCGATGATCCGCGAGGCACATGACTACCGCGTCGGCCTGTTCGACCGCTATTGCCGCAAGCTGACCGGCCGTTCTTACTCGGCCATGCCCAATGCCGTGGTCCGCGATTTCCCGCCGCACACCATGCAGCCGGGCGACGTGTTCCTGATGAACGACACCTACCTGACCGAGGGCTCGATCGGGCATCTGCCCGATTTGTGCAGCACCGTGCCGGTATTCCATCAGGGCGAGGTCGTCGCCTACATCCAGGCCTTTGGTCATCACGACGACATCGGCGGGCGCGTGCCCGGCTCGATGCCTGGCACCGCGACGACGGTCTTCGAAGAGGGCCTCGCCGTTCCGCCGGTCAAATTCTACAGCGCCGGCGCGCGCAACGAGGCGGTGTTCACCATCGTCAGACGTAACACCCGGGTCCCGGACATGCTGGCCGCCGATCTCGACAGCGAGGTGCAGGCCTGTCTGATGGGCGCCCGCCGCATGGCGGAGCTGTTCGATCGTTTCGGCCGCGAGACGGTGGAAGCCTGCTTCCAGGCCATCCTCGACACCTGCCGCGATATTTTTCGCCGCGAATTGCTGCCGAAGATCGCCGACGGCGAATATCGCTGGGAAGACTATGTTGAGCACGACGGCGTCACCGATCCGAAGCTGCACAAGCTCGCGCTCACGCTGATCAAGAAGGGCGACCGCATCGCGCTGGATTTCACCGGCACCGACCCGCAATCGTCCGGACCGATCAACTGGCCCGCCGACTATGCCGGCGGCGCTTTTCTCATCAAATGGATCGCGCCGATCCTGCGCAACCTCGCCGATACGCCGGAACGCGCCGCGGAGATTCATGTCAACGAAGGCGTCTGCGAGGTGTTCGACGTCGTGTTTCCGCCGAAGGGCACGCTGATCACGCCGGAATGGCCCGCGGCCACCAATGCGCGCTCTTTCGTGCTCCTGCGCTGCCTCGGCCTGCTCGCCGGCGTCGTGGCGCAGGCCGCTTCCGGCCGCATGCCGGCCGATCAGGAGACGATCCGCTACACCGGCTTTTACGGCACCGATCGCAGCGGCAAACCGTTTCTCTCGCGCGAGGTCTTGGGCGGCGGCTCCGGCGGCCGCTATTACGCCGACGGCAATGACGCCATCCACATCGTGCCCGACTCGCGCAACCAGCCCGCCGAGTTTACGGAGACGCGCTTTCCGCTTCTGGTGGAGAAGCTGGCGCTGCGGACGGATTCGGGCGGCGCCGGCAAGCGCCGCGGCGGCTTGGGTTACGAGAAGCATTACCGCGCGCTGGTCGACTGCCGCACCATAGTGACCGCCGACCGCGTGCGGCTGGGCTGTTACGGCGTCAATGGCGGCAAGGCGGGCAAGCCGTTCTGCGTCACCATCGACGTCGAAGGTGAAGGGCGCGACCTCGGCGGCCTGGTCGATGGCGAGCCGGTCAAGGCCGGACAAATCGTCCGCGTCGTCACGACCGGCGGCGGCGGCTGGGGCGATCCGCTCGAGCGCGAGGTCGAGCTGGTCGAGCGCGACGTGATCGAGGGCAAGGTCTCGCTCGCCGCGGCGCGCGAGGATTACGGCGTCGTGCTCACGGCCGAGGCCGGCGGCGATTCATTCTCGCTCGACGCCAAGGCGACGGCAGCGTTGCGCGACAAGCTCAAGGCCGAGGGCGCCCGCGAACACCGCATGATCGATCGCGGCGGCGGCTTTGAGAAAATGATCCGCGGCGAAATCAAGCCGTGGACGCGATCAGCCTGAAAGTTTTTGCAAAAAAGGTGCAAGGCAATGGCCATTGAAGTCGTCAAAGTCGAGCTGAAGAACGTGCAGGATGCGTCCGGGCTCGAGGCCGCGATCGGCAAGGGGCAATTCGGCGCCGACGAGGTCATCGCCGTGATTGGCAAGACCGAAGGCAATGGCGGCGTCAACGACTTTACCCGCATCCTCGCCGACCAGGCGTTTCGCGCCGCGCTGCGCAAGCTGGGAAGCCGCTCCGTCGAGGAGATCGCAAAAATCCCCATGGTCTGGTCGGGCGGCTGCGACGGCATCATCACGCCGCATGCGACGGTTTTCAGCCGCAACGACAAGACCGGGCCGGCGACCAAATCGCGGCTGACCATCGGCACGGCGATGAGTGCGGAGATTTTTCCCGAAGACATCGGCCGGCCGGCTATGGTCGAGAAGGTGGCCGCCGGAGTGCGCGCGGCGATGCGCGACGCCTGCATCGATGATTCCGCCGACGTGCACTATGTGCAGACCAAGACGCCGCTCCTCACCGTCGACTCGGTCGCCGAGGCGCACGGGCGGGGAAAGGAGGTGGCGTGCGAGGTGCACGAGTCGATGGGAGTGTCGAACGGCACGACCGGGCTCGGCATCGCCGTGGGCTTGGGCGAAATCAAGATGCCCAGGGCGGAGGAAATCTGCCGCAACCTCGACCTCTATTCTTCGGTCGCCTCGTGCTCGTCCGGCGTCGAGCTGACGCGGGCGCAGATCGTTCTTCTCGGCAACAAGAACGGCGCCGGCGGCCGCTACCGCATCGGCCATGCGGTGATGAAGGATGCGCTCGACATCGACGGCGTCTTTGAATCGATCCGCAATGCCGGCCTCGAATTGCCGGAGCGGCCCCGCGCCGCGGATCTGAAAGGGCGGGTGGTAAACTGCTTCATGAAATGCGAGGCGGACCGCACCGGCAAGCTGCGCGGCCGGCGCCAAATCATGCTCGATGATTCCGACGTGCCTTGGCATCGTCACGCCAAGGCCGCGGTCGGCGGCGTTGCCGCGGCGGCGATCGGCGACCCCGCGGTGTTTGTCTCGGTCGATGCCATGCATCAGGGGCCGCAGGGCGGCGGACCTTGCATCGCGATCATCGACGCGGGCGAGTAGCGCGCCGTTCGCCATCTTCGCGGCGCGGGGCGAGAAAGAATTTCATGGTCGACCTGACCCTCGTGCGCAAATCGGCGCGTGAACTGGCCCGGCTCATTGCCGCGCGCGCGATCAGTCCGGTCGAGGTGCTCGATGCGCATCTTACCGCGATCGAGACTGTCAATCCCAAGCTCAATGCGATCGTCACGCTTGCCGCCGAGGAAGCGCGCGCCGCCGCGCGGCGTGCCGAGAACGCGGTCATGAAGGGCGAGGTGCTGGGCCCGCTGCACGGCTTACCGATCGCGATCAAGGACAACACGCTGACCGCCGGCATCCGCACGACCTTCGGCTCGCCGCTGCTCAAGGATTTTGTGCCGGCCGAGGACGCCGAAATCGTGAGCCGCCTCAAGGCCGCCGGCGCGATCATAATCGGCAAGACCAACATTCCCGAATTCGCCACCGGAGCAAATACCGTCAACGAACTCTTCGGCCCGACCCGCAACCCGTGGAACCCGGCGCTGAGCGCGGCGGGGTCGTCCGGCGGCGCGGCGGTCGCCGTCGCCTCCGGCATGGTGTCGATCGCCCAGGGCACCGACTTCGGATGCTCAGTGCGCATGCCCGCCGCGTTCTGCGGCATCATCGGCGTCCGGCCGACGCCGGGGCTCACCTCCAATCATCCGAAGCCGCTCGCCTGGGATCCCGGGTCCGTTCACGGCCCGTTGAGCCGCGATGCGGAAGACGCCGCGCTCATGCTTGACGCGATGGTAGGCCTGAGCCGCCTGTCACCGATTTCGGTCGCGCCGCCATGGCCGAGCGCGCTCGCCGCGCTCGAGCGCCGCGAGGAGACGAAAGGTCTGCGCCTCGCCTATGTCTCCGACATTGCCGGCATTGGCGTCGAGACGGAAGTCGATACGATTTGCCGTCAGGCCGCCGCGGCGTTGAACAAGCTCGGTGCGCAGGTTGAAGAGATCGACTTCGACGTCAGCGACGGGCGCGCCGCCTATCAGATCTGGCGCGGGTTCTGGGTGGTCGGCCGGCAATACGAACGCCTCGACAAGCTCAAGCACTTCGGCCGCAACCTGCGGAGCAATATCGAAGCAGGTCTCAAGCTCACGGCGATCGATTTGGCCGCGGCCGAGCAGACGCGGCAGGACGTGTACCATCGTTTCCGCCGGCTGTTCGAGCGCTTCGATGTTCTGCTCACGCCGTCGTCGCCGGTAAAACCGTTTCCGGTCGAGATGAATTTCCCGGACCGGATCAACGGCCGCGCCTTAGGCAATTACACCGACTGGTTCGCCTCCAATTATCTGATCACGCTGGTCAGCCTGCCGGCCGTCAGCGCGCCGGCCGGCTTGACGGCGGACGGACTGCCGGTCGGCATGCAGATCGTCGCCCCGCGGTTCGAAGAGCCTCTGCTTCTCAGCGTCGCGCATCGCATCCAACACGCGAGCGGCGTCGGATGGCCGCCGCTGGCATCATGACATCAGCCGAATCTCCGCGTCGCGGCTATTTCGGCGGCGTAGTATCCTGCGCTGTGCCGTCGCAGCCGGAGTGATCGACCACACAGGCGGCTGCCCGACCGGGCCCGGCGGTTTTTTCGCATTGGGAAAGAGCCTGCTTTTCCGCCGCTCGCCGGTCATCGGCCACCGCCCAGCCGACGCCCGGCGTCCCGGCCAGGGGATCCATCGCCACGGCGACACACTTATCGCTGTAGAGCTGGATCACCTTGCAGAGCGACCGCAACCTTTCGTTTTTCGCCGCGTCCTTTGTCGTGCGACAGGCTTTGAGTGCGCGTTCCGACGCGGCGTCGGACGTATCATTGCCGTTGGAATAGCCGTAGGTGAAACCGCCTTTGGCCACGTCTGCGGGCAGTCCGACCGCGAGTGCTCCGGCGGCTAAGGCGAACTTCGGGCTGATCGCGCCACCGAACAGAACGAACAGGAAAAGAAACGCTTCGGCGCCGCATCGCCGCTGCGATCGATATGCGTGCATTCGCCCCTCCGAAACTTGCTCCGCAACATAGAACAATGCCCTGCGCGGCACCAGCGCCGTGCGCGTTGCCGACCGGTTTTGATCGACGAAGAAGTTTAGGAGTTCACGGCGTTGTCATATTTCCCGACGCTGAGGCGAATGCGGTCGAGAAAATGCGCGAGATCATGCGGTGTCCGACCGAGCAGCCAGGCGAGCGTGTTGGGATTTCCGGCAAGGCCGTGGTGCGCGTAGTAGCCGAACATGGCGGCGAGCGTAACGCGTTCATGCTCGCCCATTCCGGCGGCACGCATACGTGCGTCCCACGCCTCGATTGTTTCCTCTTCGGCGCGGATTTTTCTCTCAAGCGCCGCGCCGATTGCCGCCGCGATTTCGAGCTGGCTCAGCGGCCGCGTGCCGACGAGTTCATAGGTCGCGCCGTCATGGCCGTCCGTCGTGAGCACGAGCGCGGCGGCTTCGGCGACGTCGTTCAAATCCACGAGGCTCAATCGCGTCGCGACCGGATAGGGGATGCGGAATACGCCATCTCCGATGATGCCGCGCCATGCGCCGAGGATGTTTTGCATATAGGCCGTCGGCTGCAGAATGGTCAGTTTGAGATCGGCGGCGAGCAGCATTTCTTCGACCCGCATCTTCTCCCAGTGATGCGGCATGGCCTCGATCTGCGGATGCAGGACCGAGTGATAGACCAAGCGCTCGACGCCGGTTGCGCGCGCGGCGGCAGCGACGGCGCGGGCGAAGGCGAGTTCGTCGCGGCTGACATTGGGGCAGATGTGATAGATCGCCCGCGCGCCGACGGCGGCGAGGGTCAGCGCGCGGTCATCTTCGAAGCTGCCGAGTTTGATTTCGGCGGCGCCCAGTTCCTTGAGCGCGGCCGCTTGCTCCGCGCGGCGCACCAGGGCGCGCACGCTCGCTCCCGTGGCGGACAGCGCCTTGATCACGGCCTTGCCGGTCTTGCCGGCGGCGCCGGTGACCAGAATCATCTCAGCTTGGCCGTCAATTCGAACAGCCGGTTCGGACTGAGCGGAATCTCAAGGAGCTCGATCTTTTTATCCAACAGCCCGAGCGCATCCTCGATGGCCTGGGCAAATAACGGCCCGACCGGAATGGCGCCGGCCTCGCCGGCGCCTTTGATGCCGAGCGGATTGAGCGGCGAGACGGTCTCGGTGTGGGCGATCTGCATGTGCGGCACGTCGAGCGCTGTCGGCAAAAGGTATTCGGCAAGCGACGCGTTGAGCAACTGGCCTTCGTCGTCGAAGACGAGCTGCTCGTAGAAGGCATTGCCGATGCCCTGCGCCACCCCGCCGTGGATCTGACCGGCCAGGATCAAGGGATTGATGACGGTGCCGCAATCGTGCACGACCGCGTATTTGAGCACTTTCAGCGCGAATGTCTGCGGGTCGACCTCGACGATCATGGCATGCGCGCCGCTCGCGGTTGCGCCGCTCGGCGGCCCGAAATATTGCGTGGATTCGAGTCCCGGCTCGGTGCCGGGACGCACCGCGCCGCGCATCGGATTGGCCTTCAGCGCCAACGCGCCGAGTTTGACCGCTTGGCCGGGAATGCCGACCACCGAAACCGCGCCGTTGGCGATTTCCAGGTCTTCCTCAGCGCATTCGAAATGCTCGGCGGCGAGTTTGAGGATTTTCTGCCGCACCGCCTTGGCGGCTTCGTTGACGGCATTGCCGGCCACCACCGCGCCGCGGCTGGCGAAGGTGCCGGCGCCCCAATAGAACTGATCGGTGTCGCCGGTCACCACGTCGATGTCGCGTACCTCGACGCCGAGCTGATCGGCGACGATCTGAGCGAAGACCGTGAAATGCCCTTGGCCCTGGGTGCCGATGCCGGTCGCCACGCTCACCTTGCCGTTCGCCTGCACCTGGACCTTGGCGCCTTCATAGGGGCCGATGCCGGTGCCCTCGACGTAGCAAGTGACGCCAACGCCGACGTGGCGGCCCTGCGCGCGCAATCGCGGCTGTTCTTCGGCGAGGAAGCGATCATAGCCGATCAGGTCCAGCGCCTTGTCGAGAATCGGCGCGTAATTGCCGCTGTCGTACTGCAGCGGTGCGAAGTCCTGATAGATGATCTCGTTGTTGTAGGGGAACGCGTCGGGCGGGATGAAGTTGCGCCGGCGAATTTCGGCGCGATCAAGCTTGAGTTCGTGGGCGGCCAGATCAAGCAGCCGCTCGATGACAAAAACGCCGTGCTGGCGGCCGGCGCCGCGATAGGGCGTGACGATCGGCTTGTTGGTGAAGACCGCGGTAAAGGTGCTCTCGTAATTGGCGATGACGTAGGGTCCGAGCAGCGTGCACTGGCTGTTGATCGGCACGGTAAGGCCGTAAGGGTCATAGGCGCCGGTATCGTGCAGAAAGGTGTCCTTGACGCCGAGAATGCGGCCGTCGCGCGAAAGCGCCATTTCGGCGTCGTGAATCTGGCCGCGCTCCTGGGTGGTGGCGAAAAAATGCTCGAGCCGGTCCTCGATCCATTTGACCGGACGATTGAGTTTTTTCGCTGCCCATGGGATCACGACCTCCTCGGGATAGAACAGCATGATTTTCGGCCCGAAGCCGCCGCCGACAAAGGGCGCGATCACCCGCACCTGGCGCTCGCTGAGACCGAGCATTGCGGCGAGCCCGTTGCGCAGAAAAACCGGCGCCTGCGTCGTATCCCATACCGTGAGCTGATCGGCGCGGGCGTCCCAATTGGCGACGACGCCGCGAGTCTCGATCGGCGAGGAGGCGCCGTGGTCGTAGCGGAAGCGGCGGCCGACAATGTGGTCGGCGCGCGCGCGGGTGGCGGCATAATTGCCGCGGCCTTGGCGGACTCGGGCGGCGACATTGCCGGGCACGTCGTCATGCACACGGGCGGACGTCTCTGCCAGCGCCTTCTCCAGGTCGACGACTGCCGGCAGCGGATCGAGTTCGACGGCGATGTCGGTGAGCGCATCCTCGGCGAGGTAGCGGCTCTGCGCCAAGACCACGGCCAGAGGTTCGCCGACGTGACGCACCTTGTCCTTGGCGAGCGGGACCTGCGTGCGCTGATTGAAGGTTAGCCCGGCGATCGGCGGCGGCGGGACGAGAAGCGGCCCGGGAGCCCAATAATCCCCGAGGTCCGCGGCGGTATAGACGGCGAGGATACCGTCCCGCGCCCGCGCCGCCGAAACATCGATCGAGCGGATCGCGGCGTGAGCGAGGTTGCTGCGCAGGAAGGCCGCGTGCAGCATGCCGGGAAGCTCGACATCGTCGATGAACAACGCCTGGCCACTGAGCAGCCGCGCGTCCTCATTGCGTCTGACCGGGGCGCCGAAATTTCGCGTCGCCAATGCGATCACCTCCGCAGCCGTTCGGCGGCAAGCGCAACGGCCTCCACGATGTGCTGGTAACCGGTGCAGCGACAAAGGTTGCCGGACAGCGCCTCGCGGATCTGCGCCTCGTCCGGCGCCGGCGTTTCCTCCAGGAAGACCTTCATCGTCATCAGGATGCCCGGAGTGCAATAGCCGCATTGCAGCCCGTGGCAATCGCGCATCGATTCCTGCAGCGGATGCAGATGATCGCGGTCGGCTGCGAGACCCTCGACCGTCATGATCGCGTGGCCGTCGGCTTGCGCGGCGAACATCAAGCAGGAGCGGACCGCGGCGCCGTCGAACAGCACCGTGCAGGCGCCGCAGACGCCCTGCTCGCAGCCGACATGCGTGCCGGCGAGCGACAAATCATGGCGCAGGAAATCGCTCAGCAGCGTCCGCGCCTCGACCGCGCGGCGATATTGCGTGCCGTTCACCGTGACGGTGATGTCGTGGGTGTCGGTGGTCATGCCGCGCCGGCCCGCTCGACCGCAGTCGCCAAGGCGCGCCCGGTCAGCACGCCAGCGATGTGGTGCTGAAACTCCTTGCTGGCATGGACATTGCCGCCCGGCTCGATCGAACGCCGGACCAGCTCGGCGGCGCCGTCGATTTCCGCGGCACCGACGCGGCGGCCGACGAGGGAGTCGCTCGCCTGCGCGGCAAGCACCGGCGTATCGCCGGCGTTGCAGAGCGCGATCCGCGCCGCGGCGCAGCGGCCCTGCTCGTCCAGACGCAACGTGCAGGCCACGCCGATGATGGCGAAGTCGCCGCGTCGGCGCGCCAGCTCCAGAAAGCAGGCGCCGGAGCGCGGTTGGGCGACCGGCAGTTCCACCTCGACGAGCATTTCGTCGGGCTCGAGCGCCGTGCTGAGCGCGCCGACGAAAAAATCCGCCGCGGCGATCCGGCGTTCGCCCCGCACCGACTGCGCGCGCAACTTGCCGGCGAGCGCCAGCACGATGGCGGGCATTTCCGAGGCCGGATCGGCATGCGCCAGGTTGCCGCCGATGGTTCCGCGGTTGCGGATTTGCGGGTGGGCAATGTGAGGCAACGCTTCATGGACGAGGGGCAGGTCCCGTGCCGTCGCCGGATCGCGCTCGAGGTTGCGGTAGCGCGTCAGCGCGCCGATGCGCAGGCCCTCGGGCGGACAATTCTTTACGCCGGCGTACTCACTCAACCGATTGATGTCGATCAGCACGGCCGGCTGCGTCAGTCGAAAATTCATTGTTGGAACAAGGCTTTGGCCGCCGGCAAGGAAGTGCGCCTCGTCGCCATATTGGGCCTTCAACTGCAAGGCCTGATCGAGGGTCCAAGCGGCGACGTAGCGAAAGGGCGCAGGCTTCATGTCGTCGGCAGGCTAGCACAAAATTCCGCCCCGGGGGCCGGCGCAAAGTGTGGAAAAGATCGCCGCGCCGAGTCAAAAATTCTCCGCAAGGGGCGCGCCGGAGAAGACCATTGACAAAAGACGTGAATTAGCGTGCCCAATATTCTGTCAGCGTGAATAAAGGTTGGGCGCGAATTCCGAGCGTATGTCTGTCAATATTTTGCGATGGACCAGCGCACGGCAACACCGTCGGGCCCGACGGAGCAAAGCGTGGCATTCGCGTCCTCGCCGAAACTATCGACTGGCCTGGTTGACCGCATGCGGCCGCCTGAACATGCACGGGGTGACGCCGAAACTGCCGCCGGGTCCGCTCAGCGAGCATTGACAGTCGACGCACGCGGCGTGTCGCTGACGTTCCACACCAGAGACGGCGAGGTTCAGGCTCTCTCCAACGTGGATCTGCAGATCGGCGAAGGCGAGTTCGTCTCCTTTATCGGGCCCTCCGGTTGCGGCAAGACGACGCTGTTGCGCGTGATCGCGGATCTCGAGCGGCCAACGGCGGGGACCATTCTGGTCAACGGCATTACGCCGGAAGATGCGCGTCTGCAGCGCCACTACGGCTACATCTTCCAGGCCCCGGCGCTTTATCCCTGGCGGACCGTCGAGCGCAACGTCGCCTTGCCGCTGGAGATCATGGGATTCGGCACCGAGGAGCGGCGCAAGCGCGTCGAGCGCTATCTGAAACTGGTGAATCTTTCTGGCTTCGAACGGAAATTTCCCTGGCAGCTTTCGGGGGGCATGCAGCAGCGCGCCTCGATTGCCCGCGCGCTGTCCTTCGATCCCGAGCTGTTGTTGATGGACGAGCCGTTCGGCGCGCTCGACGAGATCGTGCGCGATCACCTCAACGAGCAGCTGCTGCGGTTGTGGGACCAGACCGGCAAGACGGTCCTCTTCGTCACCCATTCGATTCCCGAAGCGGTGTTTCTGTCGACCAAGATCGTGGTGATGTCGCCGCGGCCGGGACGGATCATCGACATCGTCTCCTGCGATTTCCCGCGCGAGCGCACGCTCGAAATCCGCGAGACAGCGGAGTTCATGAAGGTGGCGCAGCGTGTGCGCTCGGGCCTGCGCTCAGGTCATTCCTATGACGAGTAGCGCCGACGCTCTTGCCCTGCCGCAAGCGGTTGGGTGGCCGACCTGGCTCATCAAACGGGCGCCGGTTCTCGTCGTCGTCTCGATCCTGATCGTGCTCTGGTATCTCGCCGCCATTCTGATGAATGCGCCGATGGTGCGTGACGCATTCGAGCGGGCGGAAACGCAATATGCCGTCTCCGATCTTATCGCCGGAACGCTCGACTCCGAACGCCCGATTGTGCCGGCGCCGCATCAGGTCATGGCGCAATTGATCGATTCGGTATTCAACTATCCGCTCGATTCCCCGCGCAGCCTTGCCTATCACGCCTGGGTGACGCTCTCGGCGACCGTCGCCGGCTTCGCGCTCGGCGCCATATTCGGCATCCTGCTCGCGGTCTTGATCGTGCACGTGCGGACGCTGGAAAAGAGCCTGCTGCCCTGGGTCATCTGCTCGCAGATGGTTCCGATCCTGGCGATCGCGCCGATCGTCATCGTGGTGCTCGGCGCGATCGGTATCCGCGGCCTGCTGCCGAAATCGATCATCTCCGCCTATTTGTGCTTCTTCCCGGTCACCATCGGCATGGTCAAGGGGTTGACCTCTCCGGATCCCATTCAGCTCGATCTGATGCGAACGTGGTCGGCCAATGCGCTGCAAATCTTCTGGAAGCTCCGCTGGCCGTCGTCGGTCCCCTTTCTCTTCGCCAGCCTCAAGGTTGCGGTCACGATTTCGCTCGTCGGCGCCATCGTCGGCGAGTTGCCGACCGGCGCCCAAGCCGGCATCGGCGCGCGGCTGCTGACCGGCTCGTATTACGGACAGACGGTGCAGATCTGGGCGGCGCTCGTCGCCGCTTCGATCATCGCCGCAAGTCTCGTCGCCCTGATCGATGTCGCCGGCAAATGGACCGAGCGACAGATGGGGACGGCGACGTGACCGCGCGCGCGCAAGTGATCGGATTCTGGCTGGCGGCGCTCGGCTTGCTCGCGGCTCTGGCGTTGCCGCTGTCGACCGAAGCCGACGCCGCCCTGACCGCGAACTCACGCCTGCTCGCTGCAGTGTTTGCCGGCGCCTGTATGTTCGCGGCCGCGGCGCCTGCCTCCGTGCTTTCCGCCGCCCTCGGCTTCATCGGCGTGCTGCTCGGTTGCGCGGTAACGCTGATCCTGCTCGACGATGACGCGGTCGCGGGCTCCGCCGGATGGGGCTTCTGGGTGTTGACCCTGGCGACTTGGCTCGGCGCCATCCTCACCCTGGCCCGCCTCGCGGCGCTGCCGACCGCGGACAATGCAACGCGGTGGCTTCGGGATCTGGCGATCCCGATAGCGTTCGGCGCATTCCTTGTTTATCTTTGGGAGGTGGCCGTACGCGGTTTCGGCGTATCGCCGGTGTTGATGCCGGCGCCGAGCGCGACCGCCAAGCGGCTGGTCGAGTCACTGCCGACGCTCGGGGAGGACTTCATTCAGACCTTCGTGCGCAGCGTGCTCTCCGGTTATGTCATCGGCTGCAGCGCCGGCTTGTTCGTGGCCGTCATTGCCCACCGATTTGATTTTCTCAAGCGCGGCCTTCTGCCACTCGGGAATTTCGTGTCGGCGCTGCCGATCGTCGGCATCGCGCCGATCATGGTGATGTGGTTCGGCTTCGACTGGCAGTCGAAGGCGGCCGTCGTCGCCGTCATGTGCTTCTTTCCGATGCTGGTCAATACGCTCGCCGGGCTCGCCGTCGCCGGACCGATCGAGCGCGACCTCATGCGCTCCTACGGCGCTCGCCCCGGGCAGACGCTCTTCAAGCTGCACTTGCCGGCGGCGCTGCCGTTCATCTTCAATGCCTTGAAGATCAACTCGACTTTGGCGCTGATCGGAGCGATCGTGGCGGAATTCTTCGGCACCCCGCTGCAGGGGATCGGCTTTCGCATCTCGATCGAGGTGGCCCGCATGTCGCTCGATATGGTATGGGCGGAAATAGCTCTGGCTGCCGTCGCCGGAATGGCTTTCTATGGGATCGTCGCATTAGCCGAGCGTGCGGCGACGTCCTGGCACCCGTCGTATCGGACCTAACTCGGCAGCTCACAGGTGGAGGGATGAGCAATGATAAAGATGTTTGTTTTTGCTACGGGGCTCGCTTGCGGTGTCTCGCTGGCGGGCGGCGCCTATGCCGCCGACAAGGTCACCATCCAGCTCAAATGGGTGACGCAGGCGCAGTTCGCCGGCTACTACGTTGCCAAGGCGAAGGGCATCTACAAGGACGCCGATCTCGACGTCACCATCAATCCCGGCGGGCCTGATATTGCCCCGCCGCAAGTCATCGCCGGCGGCGGCGCCGACGTCATCATCGACTGGATGCCCTCGGCGCTGGCGTCGCGCGAAAAGGGCGTTCCGCTGGTCAATATCTCGCAGACCTTCAAGCGATCCGGTCTCGAGCTCACCTGCCGCGCCGACACCGGCATCAAGAAGCCGGCGGATTTCAAAGGCAAGACGCTGGGCGTGTGGTTCGCCGGCAACGAGTATCCGTTCCTCGCCTGGATGGCCAAGCTCGGCATCAAGACCGACGGCTCGCCCGGCGGCGTCAAGGTGATCAAGCAGGGCTTTAACGTCGATCCGCTCCTGCAGAAACAGGCCGACTGTATTTCGACCATGACCTACAATGAATACTGGCAGGTCATCGACGCCGGATACAAGCCGAGCCAGCTCGTAGTGTTCAAATACGAAGACGAAGGCGTGGCGACGCTCGAAGACGGCCTCTACGCGCTGGAGTCCAAGCTCAAGGATCCGGCCTATGTCGCCAAGATGGCGAAATTCGTGAAAGCCTCGGAGAAGGGCTGGTCGTGGGCCCGCCAGAACCAGGACGAGGCCGCCAAGATCGTGCTTGCCGCCGACACCACCGGCGCACAGACGCTGCATCACCAGACGCAGATGATGGGCGAAATCGCCAAGCTGCTCGATCCCGGCAATGGCGAGCTCGACCCGAAGGATTACGAGCGCACCGTGTCGGTCCTGCTCTCCGGCGGTTCCGATCCGGTCATCACCAAGAAGCCGACGGGCGCCTGGACGCATGCCATTTACGAGGCAATGAAGTAAGGGCGCCGGCGGGGGTTGGTACGCTCTGCGCGCGATCGACCTGAAACACCCTCGCACGTTTTCTATGAAGCAAAGAGCATGGCCGGCTGATCGCCGGCCATGCTGCGTCATCGAAGGGCGCGTTAGCCGGCGGTCCGGAAATTGGCCGCGCTCGGATCTTTGCTGGTCCCGTCGAGCGATCACCCGTCCTCTTCACGCGCCGCGGAATCGGGCCGTGGGGTCGATGCCGGCGATCCAGGCCAACATTGACCGGCCAGTCGCGATGTATCACTGTGACGCGCCCCCAGCGATACGACAAAGATGCATTCGCGCAGCCCATGCGCGGGACCGTCGATTGACCAGCACTGGAGATCGCCATGACCAAGCTCATCCGCGGCGGCACCGTCGTCAACCACGACCATTCGCGGCGCGCCGACGTTCTCGTCCGCGACGGCGTGATCGCGGCGATCGGCAGCGATCTTGAAATGCCGGCTGGCGCCGAAGAAATCGACGCTGGCGGATGCTATGTCATGCCCGGCGGCATCGATCCGCACACCCATCTTGAGTTCGAGTTCATGGGCACCGTATCGGCCGACGATTTCGAATGGGGGAGCAAGGCCGCGCTCTCGGGCGGCACCACCATGGTGGTCGATTTCTGCATTCCCAATCCGGGGCAGTCGCTGCTCGCGGCCTATCAGGACTGGCGCCGCAAGGCCGAAGGCGCGGCCGGCGATTACGGCTTCCACATGGCGATCACCTGGTGGGACAAGCAGGTGTTCGACGAGATGGAAACCTGCGTCAAGACCTATGGCATCAATACGTTCAAGCATTTCATGGCCTACAAGGGCGCGTTGATGGTCAATGACGACGAACTGTACAACTCGTTCCTGCGCTGCGCCGGGCTCGGCGCCATGCCGCTGGTGCACGCCGAGAATGGCGATGTCGTCTGGCACCTGCAACAGCACTATCTCGGCGCCGGCGTGAGCGGCCCGGAGGGCCATGCCTATTCGCGCCCGCCCGCCGTCGAGGGCGAGGCCACCAACCGCGCGATCATGATCGCCGACATGGCGGGCTGTCCGCTCTACGTCGTTCACACCTCCTGCCGCGACTCCCATGAGGCGATCGCGCGCGCACGCGCCGCCGGCAAGCGCGTTTTCGGCGAACCCTTGATCCAGCACCTCATCCTCGACGAGGACGAATATCGCAACAAGGATTGGGATTACGCGGCAAGGCGGGTGATGTCGCCGCCGTTCCGCCCGGAGGAGCACCAGGCGAGCCTGTGGAGCGGCCTGCAATCGGGTTCGCTGCAGGTCGTGGCGACCGATCATTGCGCCTTCACCACCGAGCAGAAGCGGCTCGGCCGCAACGACTTCACCAAGATACCGAACGGTACCGGCGGTCTTGAAGACCGCATGCCGGTCCTATGGACGGCCGGCGTCAATACCGGGCGGATCACCAAAGAGGAATTCGTCGCCGTCACCTCGGCCAATTCCGCGCGCATCCTCAACATTTTCCCGAAGAAGGGCGCGGTCGCCGTCGGCTCCGATGCCGATCTCGTCGTCTGGGATCCCACGGCGAGCAAGACCATCTCGGCCAAGAAGCAGGTGAGTCGCATCGACTACAATGTGTTCGAAGGTTTTCGCTGCACCGGTCTGCCGCGCGCGACGCTCTCGCGCGGCGCGGCCACTTGGCTCGACGGGGACTTGCGGGCCAAGGCCGGCGCCGGCCAGTACGTGCCGCGCAATCCGTTCCCGGCCGTGCACGTCGCCAATGCCACTTGGCGTGAGCACACGGCGCCGCGGCGCGTAGAGCGCGCGGAGGTCACTCCCTGAGCATGACCCCGGAAAGATTCCGAGAAGGATCATGCGCAATTGAAGACATCGCCGAGCGGAGTTTCCGGACATGCAGAACCTACAAATCAACGCGCGACGGCTGTGGGACACGCTGATGGAGACGGCGCAGATCGGCGGAACCGCGAAGGGCGGCATTTGCCGGCTGACTCTGACCGATCTCGACCGGCAGGTCCGCGACTGGTTCAAGGCGCAATGCGAGGCGCTGGGCTGCACGGTCTCGGTCGACGAGGTCGGCAACATGTTCGCGCTGCGCGCCGGGAAGAACAAAGACCTCGCGCCGATCGCGATGGGCTCGCATCTCGACACGCAGCCGACCGGCGGCAAGTTCGACGGGGCGCTGGGCGTGCTCGGTGCACTCGAAGCCATGCGCACGCTGCATGAAACCGGCTACGAGACTAATGCGCCGGTCGAGATCGTCAATTGGACCAATGAGGAGGGGTCGCGCTTTGCGCCGGCGATGCTCGCCTCCGGCGTCTTTGCCGGCGTGTTCACATCCGAATTCGCCTATTCGCGCACCGACCGCGAGGGCAAGCCGTTCGGCGAGGAACTGCAGCGCATCGGCTACAAGGGCAAGGAGAAGGCCGGCGCGCGCAAGCTCGGCGCCATGTTCGAGCTGCACATCGAGCAAGGTCCGATCCTCGAAGATGAAGGCCGCATGATCGGCGTCGTGCAGGGGGTCCAGGGCATGCGCTGGTACGAAGTGACCGTCACCGGCCAGGAGGCGCATACCGGCGCGACGCCGATGCGGCTGCGCAAGAATGCGCTGCTCGGCGCCGCGCGCATGATCGAGCGCATCGACGCCATCGCGCACGAGCACGCGCCGGACGCGGTCGGCGCCGTCGGCCTGATCGAGAACAGGCCGAACAGCCGCAACGTCGTTCCCGGCGAGGTCTTCTTCACCGTCGATTTCCGCCATCCGGACGACAAGGTTCTCGATGTCATGGAGGCGAAATTCCGCGCCGCGCTCGCCGCGATCCTGCAGCCCTTGAAGCTCACCTACAAAGAGGCGCGCATCTGGGACTCGCCGGCGGTCAAATTCGCGCCCGAATTGATCGACTGCGTGCGCGTCGGCGTGCAAAAAGCCGGCTTCAAGTCGCACGACATGATCTCCGGAGCCGGCCACGACGCCGCCTATGTGGCGCGCGTCGCCCCCACGACCATGATTTTCGTCCCCTGCGCCGGCGGCATTTCGCACAACGAGGCGGAATCGACGAGCTTCGAGGAATGCGCCGCTGGCGCGCAGGTTCTGCTCAACGCGGTTCTGGAATACGACCGGCGCCTGGGGTGACGGCGCGTGCGAGCGGCATCAGCTTCTCGAGCCCGAGCGCGTCGGCCATGGCCGGCGGCTTGTCCGCGGGCAGAAGCTCGGCCGCGGTCATGATGTCCCACCGCTTGGCCGTGGCCTTGCGGGTCCCGAGCAGGGTGGGGTAGCGGCAGGCATCCCGGGCAAGCTTGCTCACCCTTGGCGTCACAGATTCGCTGGCTGAATTCCAAGATATCCGTGCGAGCGCTTCGCCGGCCGAGGCGCCGAGGAGAATGAGATCGGGCTGTTCGCGCGCGGCCACGCCGGCGAGAAGCCTTGAAGTCTCCTGCGCCGAGGGCCCATCTTCGCTGTGCACCAGAACCGCGCGATCGGCTCCCATTCCCAGCGCCAGCCGCAGCAATATCCGCGCCTTGAGGCCGCCCACGGACACGACCACCACCTCGTCGGCCTCGCCGTTTTCGCGCAGCCTGAGCGCCTCTTCGACCGGCGCCCGATCGATATCGATGAACCAACGCGGCGAGCAAGCGTCCGCGACCTGCTGCAAGTCGCCCACCTCGCTGGCAACCACGAGGACCTTCATCATACTCCCTTTCGCGCCCGCGGCATTGTCAGCCGCATCTCAAAGGTTGCGCCGGTATTGGCCGCCGACCTCGAACAGGGCGTTGGTGATCTGGCCGACCGAACAGCATCTGACCGCGTCCATGAGGGCGCTGAACATGTTTTCGTTGTTGATCGCCGCCTGCTTGAGGCCGGCGAGCGCAACTGCCGCCTCCGCCGCATGGCGGGCCTGGAATTGGCGCAAGCGGGCGACCTGAGACTGCTTCTCGGCCTCGGTCGAGCGCACCAGCCCGCACTGGGCCGCGGCTTCCGTCGGCTTGCCGCGGAAGGTGTTGACGCCGATAATCGGCAGGCTTCCGTCGTGCTTCTTGTGCTCGTAGTAAAGCGATTCATCCTGGATCTTGTTGCGCTGATAGCCGGTCTCCATGGCGCCGAGCACGCCGCCGCGCGTGGCGATGGCGTCGAACTGGCGCAGCACCGCCTCCTCGACCAGCTCGGTGAGCTCGTCGATGATGAAGGCGCCCTGGTTCGGGTTTTCGTTTTTCGCCATCCCCCATTCGCGGTTGAGGATCAACTGTATGGCGACCGCGCGCCGCACGCTCTCCTCGGTCGGCGTCGTGACCGCTTCGTCGTAGGCATTGGTGTGCAGTGAATTGCAATTGTCGTAGATGGCGAGCAGCGCCTGCAGGGTCGTGCGGATGTCGTTGAACGACATTTCCTGCGCGTGCAGCGACCGCCCGGAAGTCTGGCAGTGGTATTTGAGCTTCTGCGAACGCTCGTTTGCGCCGTAGCGGTGCCGCATGGCGATCGCCCAGATGCGGCGGGCGACGCGGCCGATCACCGAATATTCCGGATCCATGCCGGTGGAAAAGAAGAACGATAGGTTCGGCGCGAAATCGTCGATGCGCATGCCGCGCGCCAAATAGGCCTCGACATAGGTGAAGCCGTTGGCAAGCGTGAAGGCGAGCTGCGAGATCGGATTGGCCCCGGCCTCGGCAATGTGGTAGCCGGAGATCGATACCGAGTAGAAATTGCGGACATTGTTGCGCACGAAATATTCCTGCACGTCGCCCATCAGCTTGAGCGCGAAGTCGGTGGAGAAGATGCAGGTGTTCTGGCCCTGATCCTCCTTCAATATGTCGGCCTGGACCGTGCCGCGGACGTTGGCCAGTACCTGCACGCGCAAGGCCCGCACTTCCTCATCGTCCGGCTCGCGGCTCTTGTCCTGCCGGAAGCGATCGAGCTCTTGATCGATGGCGGCGTTGAAGAACATCGCCAGCATCGTCGGCGCTGGGCCATTGATGGTCATGGAGACCGAGGTCAACGGGTCGCAGAGGTCGAAGCCGGCAAAGAGCGCCTTCATGTCGTCGAGGGTGGCAATCGACACTCCCGAATTTCCGACCTTGCCGTAAATGTCCGGCCGCTCGTCGGGGTCTGCGCCGTACAGCGTGACCGAGTCGAAGGCGGTGGACAGGCGCTTCGCAGGCATCCCCTGCGACAGGTGATGGAACCGACGATTGGTTCGGAACGGGTCGCCCTCGCCGGCGAACATCCGCGTCGGTTCCTCGTTCTCGCGCTTGAAGGGGAAAACGCCGGCCGTGTAGGGGAAGGCGCCGGGAACATTCTCGCGCAGCAGCCAGTGCAGGATCTCGCCTTCGTCGTGCCAACGCGGCAGGGCGACCTTGTGCACCTTGGTGCCGGAAAGCGTGGTGTAGCTAAGATCGGTCCGCTGCTCCCGGCCGCGGACCGTGGTGACGAATTGCTCCGCCTCATAGCTATTTACCGTGGCCGGCCAGCACGCCAGAAGCTTCTTGCTCTCCGCGGTCAGCAACGCATCCTTTGCCGAAATCAGGTCGTCGAGATCGGCGACATCACGGCCGCGTTCGGCACAGAGTGCGGACGCCCGGCGCAGCGCTTGACGGTCGCGCGCCACGGCGCTCTGTTCCGCCGCGCGACGATGATACGAGCGCACGCACTCGGCGATCTCGGCGAGATAGCGCGCGCGCTCGAGCGGCACGATCGCGCGGGCCGCCGAGGCCTGTTTCACCGCGACCCGCGGCAGGAACCGTCCGGGGCGGAATCCGAACCCGGCGAGCCGCGCGGCGATCGCCTGGTAGAGGGCGGTGACGCCATCGTCGTTGAAGCGTGCCGCGATCGTGCCGTAGACCGGCATCTCGTCGGCCTCGCGGTCGAACAGACGATGATTGCGCTGATATTGCTTGCGTACGTCGTGCAAGGCGTCTTCGGCGCCGCGGCGCTCGAACTTGTTGATGGCGACGAAGTCGGCGAAGTCGAGCATGTTGATCTTTTCCAGTTGGCTCGCAGCGCCGAATTCGGGCGTCATCACGTAAACTGAAACGTCGGCGAGCGCGGCGATTGCCGCGTCGCCTTGGCCGATGCCCGAGGTCTCAATGATAATGAGGTCGAAGCCGGCCGCCTTGCAGGCCGCAACCGCATCGGGCAGCGCGTCGGAGAGTTCCGTGCTGGTGCCGCGCGTCGCCAAGGAACGCATATAAATGTTTGGGTGGTTGATCGCGTTCATGCGGATGCGGTCGCCCAACAAGGCGCCGCCGGAGCGGCGGCGCGACGGGTCGACCGCGAGCACCGCGATTTGCAACTCGTCCTCGTAGTCGAGGCGGAAGCGCCGGATCAGTTCGTCGGCAAGGCTCGATTTCCCCGAGCCGCCGGTGCCGGTGATCCCGAGAATCGGCACCGCCTTCCGTGCCGCGGCGGAAACCGCGGCGCCGACCTCGGGCGGGCACACCTTGTTCTCCAAGGCGGTGATGACGCGGGCGAGGACGCGCCGGTCGCCGGCGGTGAGCGCCATCGGATGGTCGGGTAGGGCGTGCGCGACATCAAAATCGGCGCGGGCGACGACGTCGTTGATCATTCCCTGCAGGCCCATGGCCTGGCCGTCTTCCGGCGAATAGAGACGGGCGACGCCGTACGCGTGCAGCTCGGCCATCTCCTGCGCCACGATGACCCCGCCGCCGCCGCCGAACACCTTGATCTCGCCGGCGCCGGCTGCGCGCAACTGATCGATCATGTATTTGAAGAACTCGATGTGCCCGCCCTGATAGGACGTCACGGCGATGCCGTTCACGTCCTCCTGGATGGCCGCGGTGACGATCTCATCGACCGACCGGTTATGACCGAGATGGATCACCTCGACGCCGGTCGCCTGCAGCAGGCGGCGCATCAGATTGATTGCCGCATCGTGGCCGTCGAAATTGCTCGTCGCCGTGATAAAGCGGACCTTGTGCCGCGGGCGATAGAGCGGCGTCTCCTCTTCGGCGGCAACCAATGGTGTCGTAACGTTCACGCCACCTCCCCAGCAGGAACCGATTCTTTAAAGAATCCGCATCCGCTAACGCCGGTCACGTTGCAGCGGCGGCGAATGCAGTGCGTTGATTTGGATCAAACGGCGGCCGCGCGCGGGCAGCTAAGGGCTTGTGCTTGCTGGGAGTCTGCGATTCTACCTGACGATTGCGCTAGGCGCTGCCCGGCGGCATTGATCTGCTCGGCGGCTCCTGCATTCCCGCCAGTTTCCGTGCCCGCGCCTTCTTGTCCTCGATACGCATCGCCCGCGCAATCTGTATACGTTGCGCTTGCGGCGAGCCGGCGCCATGCAGGCTCTCGGTGAGATAACCGACGGCGTTGCGGCCGATGGTCATGTTCTCGATCAGCCGAAGCACGCGCATGCGGTCGACGGTCTTTACGCCGTCGCGGCCCTGCAGGAATTTTCGAATGAGCGGACCGATCTCGTTGTTCTGCAGATCCTTCTCCGATGGCATGGTGACCACCAGACCGCCGGCGATGTCCTGCGCCAGCCGCGCGATCTCGTAGGGGAACCGGGTCACATTGTGCTTGGCGACGTTCGACAGCATCTCGTCGTTGAGGTATGCGCCCGAGGCCATCGGCTTGGCGCGATAGGCTGCCGCCACGCAGCTCGAATAGATAGTCTCGTTCAGATGCGCCATCTCCACAAGCTTGTCCTTGATGTGCGAGGCGCCCTCGACGCCGTTATGCGAGGCCGCTTCCGCCGCCGCCCCGATGAGCACGTCGCCGAGACCGGTTTTGCAGACATAGGAGGAGCGATGGTAGGTGGTGAAGCGCTCGACCAGGCTGGCGGCGTAAGCCCATTCGCCGTCCATGAACACGTGCTCGTTGGGAACGAACACATCCTCGAACACGATCAGCGATTCCTGGCCGGCGAAGCGCGCGTTACCGGCGTCGAGCTCGCCGCCGTCGACGCCGCGCGTGTCGTTGGTCTGTCGTCCGACCACATAGGTGAGACCGGGCGCATCGACGCGCACTGCGCCGACCACCGCCCAATCCTTGTCGGCCTCGGTCATGCGCATGGTCGGCATGAAGATCAGCCAATGCGAATTGACCGCACCGGTCTGGTGCATTTTCGCGCCCGACACATAGATGCCGCGCTGGTCGCGGCGCACCACGCGCAGGAACAGGTCGAGATCGGACTGCTGATGCGGCGGCTTGGAACGGTCGCCCTTGGGGTCGGTCATCGCGCCGCCGATCACCACGTTGGCCCGCTGCGCGCGCTTGAGGAAGGCGAGGAAGCGCCGGTGATAGTCGGTGCCGCGCTCGGCATCGATGTCGAAGGTCACCGAATGACAGGCGCCGATGGCGTCGAGGCCGACGCAGCGCTGGAAGCAGGTCCCGGTGCGCCGGCCCAGTTCGCGCTGCATCTCGTGCTTGGCGACCAGATCCTCGGGCCGTGTCGGCACGTGCAGGAAGCGGTTGGTCTGGCAGGCGCCGATCTCGGTGCGCACGCCGCCGAGTTCCGGCTGCTCGCTCGCCAGCCGATAGGTCTCGGCCATGGCATTGATCGAGGGCCGGATGACCGGATGATCGAGCGGCTCGGGCACGCGCGCGCCCATGAAATAGATCGCCATGTTCCGGCTGCGCAGCGACGCGATGTAATCATCAGCGGTGACGATCGGCCGGCTGAAGTCGGCCCACAGCGCTTCGATGTCTTGCATGGCCAATCCCCTCGTCCAGAGCGCGGGCCCGATGCGGCGCGCGCGGAGCGCCCGATGCGAATATGCCCGTGACTTGCGGCCTGCGCATTGCTCGGCTGCCGCCAGACCATGATAGCACGCGTTGATCGCGGCACCGAGCGCGGCGATCCGCGAGGCCTATGCGCCCGGCCGCCGCGCATCGAGGATTTTTCCCCGCTGCGAACCCTCGACCGCGGCGACATAAGCCTTGGCGACCTCGGCGGCCGCAAGGCCGGGGGTGGGGTCCATGCCGAATTTCACCATCGTCTCCTTCACCCAGGGCGGACTGACGGCGTTGATGCGTAGCCTTCGCGGCATCTCCAGCGCCGCGGCGCGCACGAATCCTTCGAGGCCGGCATTGACCATCGAGATCGACGCGCTTCCCGGCATCGGCTGCATCGCCAGTACGCCGGTCGTCAGCGTGATCGAGCCGCCGTCGCGCAGGCGATCCTTGGCGGTGCGAGCAAGCGAGACTTGTCCCATCAGCTTGCTGCGCAGGCCCAGCTCGTAATCGGCGTCGGTCAGATCGGCGAACGGCTTGAATGCGGCGTTGCCGGCGCATGAGACCACCGCGTCGACGCCGGCGACCTTCTCGAACAAGGCGCGGATCGAGGCCGGGTCGTCGAGATCGACGCGGATGTCGCCCTTGCGCGAAGCGCCGACGACCTCGTGCTTTCTCTGTGAGAGTGCTTCGGCGACTTCGCCGCCGATGGTGCCAGTCGCGCCGATGACGATAATTTTCATGTCACGCTCCCATGTCGTTTGAAAAGTTGCTCATCCCAACCGAAATTCGCCGGCGGGTCCCGATTTGTGGCACCGTCGCCCGGCGCCTCTTTCGATATGTATATCGTCGCTGGTGCAGCGCAGCGGTAAAATCTTCCTCGCCGGGAAGGGAGTCGCGCTGGGGATGAGAGGCGCGGTCATGTTGAAGCGCGCGGTAGATTACGCTTAATATCGCCTTGGGGAACCGGTGCCGACGGTCGGGGAAAAATGCGAACCTCTCAGCTCGCCTTCGTTGTCGTTGCCCTTGCGCTTGTCGTCGTCGTGGCGATCACCGCGGTCTATCAGATCGCCTGCGAAAGGACGCCGAGCGCCGTCCCGCCGGATGCCGGGACCGAGACGCAAGGCGACGCGCAGCTCTCCGGCGCCGCCGAGCCGCCCGCCATGCCTGATGCGCTTTCTCAGCGTGGACTCATGTCTGATCTGCCTGCTCAGCGGGAAGCATTGCCTCCACGCGAAGGAAACGCCGCCATCGATTCTGCGGAAGAGGAAAAAGCGAGCTTGGAGGAGGATCATGTCCCGGTTCGTGACTATTCCCGCGATCCAATGCCGGCAAAACAGGATCTCTCCTATCTCGTCTATTATGTCTACGCTGAGCTTCCGCCGGACAGAAAGCCGGCGAATATCGTGCTCGATTCGCTGAAGAGCGTCCCGATCGGACGTCCCGTCGAGGAGATCAGACGCGCCTCCGATGCCTTTGGTCTGGATTTCAGCTTCATGAAGGCGGTTGCGAAAATCGAATCTGATTTTGACGCCAAGCAACGCACCGGATCGTATATCGGCCTGTTCCAGCTCAGTCATTATGAGTTCGGACTGTACGGATCCGGAGAAATCACCAGTCCCCGCGACAATGCGATCGCTGCCGCCTACAAGTTTCTCACCGAGGCCACGTTGTTCCAATGGGATACGCACAGAAAGCCGACGCGCAGCGATCTCTACCTGATTCATCAGCAAGGATGGCAGGGCGCCGCCGAGCACGTCAGCCATCCGGAGCGGATTGCCTGGAAATCGATGTGCGCCACCGATGAGGGCAAGGAAAAAGGCGAGAAATGGTGTAAGAGAGCCATTTGGGGCAATACGCTCCCGGCCATCAAGCATATTTGGAAATCGGTCGAGAATCTGACCTCGGGTGCGTTCATAAGCATGTGGCGACAGCGCGTCGAAGTGCTGCACGCACGCTACGCCGAGACCACTGTCGGCGAAAACAAGCATTGAGACCGCAGGCCGGTTGTTGGAAATCCGCGCTGTCAGCCGGCGGCGGTCATTGACCACTCATGCTGTGCGCGCCTCCCCCTCAACCGGCAGAGTACGGCAAACTGCCACGCCTCGGCCTATTTTATACTATCCCGCAAAAAATACTTGACTTCGCATAATTTGTGCAAGAAGGTACAAAATTGAAAGGAGAGCTGCCGTGGCGGTGCAGTTTTCTTCCCTGCCTTATTGGCTGGCGAGCCGGCTCAATGCGCGTTTGCCTGTTGCGGGGCCGCCGGCAGGCGACGAGCGAAGCGCGCCCGGATTGCCCGCGCCTGCCATCCTACGCAGGGCACGGGCCTGGATCGAAAATAGTCAGACGCGGCGCCGCATGCTGAACTGCCAGATGCTCGACCCGCGCTTCGCCGGCGATATCGGCCTGACCTCGGCGGAGATCGTGGTCGAATGCCGGAAACCGTTCTGGGCCGGGTTCGGATTATCAAGGGAAGAAAATCCCGTCGGACCTCCGGCGATGAAGATGCACGGCAGGGACGACGTCGTTCGATCGCAGCATTCACGGGCCGCATAGTCGGCGGCCGGGCACAGAGGTCAGCGAGATTTGATCAGGGGAGGACACTACCCGCGCGCAAGCGCTCTTCCGGCGCTTTTGCCCGATTGGGAATCTGCTTGTTGGCGGACCAAGGGTCCGCAAATCATGTCGATCGCGGCGGCCGCGATCGACATCAGTTGCTTTCTCGGCACGCCGACGCGAGAGCGCACCGCAATCGTGTGCAAGGTGGCGGTGGCCAGTTGCGCAAGCGCCTCGGCATCGGCATTGGCTGCGACTTCGCCCTGCTCCTGTGCCCTGGTGATTTGCTTGCGCAGAAACGCGTCTGTGCCGCCGATGCTCGCGGCGAGAAAGTCGCGGACGGCCGAATCGGTGATGGCCTGCGCCGGCGCGGTCGAAATTGAATAGCAGCCGCGCGCGTCGCTGCCGCCGGTTCGGTAGATATCCAGCGCGGCCTGATAGAAGCGTTTGAGAAACACCCGCAAGCTCGGATGGTCGGCCAGAAGCTCGAGCGACATCGCCCGCGACCGCTGCTGATAGCGCTCCAGCGTCTTGAGATAGAGCTGCTGCTTGTCGCCAAAAGCGGCATAGAGACTCGGCCGCTGCATGCCGGTCGCGGCGACTAGATCGTCGAGCGAGGTGGCGGCGTAGCCTTTCTTCCAAAAGGTTTCCGCAGCCTTGGCCAGGGCCTGATCGGGATCGTATTGGCGCGGCCGGCCGGGCGCGCGGCGCCCCTCGGCGGACTTCGATTTTTTTTGTACCATTTCGCAAGAATCCTTGACAGCAATCTAATTTATGCCAGACAGTATAAAAAGAAAAGGGAGGATATCATGGACCTCTATTTCTCACCGCTGGCCTGCTCGCTGGCGAGCCGTATCAGCCTTTACGAGGCCGCCGCCGAGGCCCGCTTCATCGAGGTCGACCCGCAGACTAAGCGCACGCCGGACGGCGCCGACTATCGGGCCGTCTATTCGCTCGGCCTTGTGCCGCTGCTTCGCCTCGATGACGGTTCGCTGCTCAGCGAGAACGCCGCGATCCTGCAATACATCGCCAATCGGTATCCGCAGGCGAAGCTCGCGCCGACCGACGAAAGCGGACGGGCGCGGCTGCAGCAATGGCTGTCCTTCGTCGGCACCGAATTGCACCAGGGCCTGTTCCACCCGCTGTTCGATCAGAAGGTGCCGGAGGGAACACGGGCGCATACGCTCGAGAATGCGCAATCCCGCCTGGCCTATCTCGACGATCATCTGCAAGGCCGCGAATATTTGCTTGACCGTTTCAGCGTCGCCGATGCGTATCTCTACGCCGTATTGAACTGGACGTCGGCGACGCGCGTCGACCTCGCGCCTTGGCCGGCGATCAAAGGCTTCCATCAACGCCTGCAAGCGCGGCCGAGCATCGCCAAGGCGTTCCGCGAGGAACTTGCGCTCTACAAGGCGGAACTCGCGCGCCATCGGGCGGCATGAATGAGTTTCATGCTCCACTAAGGAAAAATAGAGCGCGATCGATTCAACCTGAAGCGATTGCGCTCTAATCCAAGATCGGGGCCGACTCGCGATTCCATCACTGGGCGTCGGTTGGCGCGATGAATGCCGGCTATTTCGCCGGCGCCCCAACTGGCGTCGCATCGCTCTGAATTTTCAGCGCATTGACGGCCGTGTCTTTCGTCCGCAGGATTGTCAAAGCGAGAGCGGCAGTTCGAGGAATTTCGCGTACATCATGTCCCGGTGCGCGAACAGGATCGGATCGAGCGCCGCGTCAATACGGGCATCGCGTGAACTGAAGGCCGCCCTTGTGCTGCCGTCCATCTTGCATTGCTCGGGCGGCAGCGGGTCAAACATGGCCGCGAAGGTCGCGCTGTAGACATCCGCTGCGGTCAACGCATCAGCCACGTAGAAGCGACTCCCGGCCTGCTGCTGTGCCTTTAGCCGCGCGACCAGCATGCCCAGCAGTTCCGCGACCCGCGCGCCGGCGGCCGCGCCCGCCTCGGGGCTGTAGCCGTACTTCTTGCCCAGATATTTGCAGACGGGTTCGGGAAAGCCGCCGGCGTGCTGCAGACCAGCGTGTATCAACTGCAGGCGGCGCGACCAGCCCAGCCCCCCTTCGCCGCAGATTTCGTGGGCAAGACCGAGGAGGAGGGCGCGCGCCGCCGGGTCCGCGGGAAGGAGCGCCGGCGCCGGCGCCAAGCGTTCGGCGAAGAGGAGAATCTCGGCCCAGCCGGACCGCGGCCGTTCATTGTCGTAGACGAGCACCGGCCCGCTGCGCTGGCCCGCCCACTCCTTGAGGAGCTCGCTGTCGTAGGCGAGCCGGACCGCGACCCATTCGATGCGCTTTATGTGCAGGATGCCCTTGGCGGCTTCGCCCCACGGGCTCGGTACATCGCCGACCACCACCATGCGCACGCCGCGGCGCTTGATCGCCTCTTCCACGCCCACATAGGCGAAGGTCATGGTCGTCTCTCTTGCCGGCCGGACGAATTCGGGCGCGCGCGCGGGACATTTCCTCACCTCGCCGCGGCTGGCCGCATCCGGGCGACCGATCTATTCGGCTCCTTGGGGCATCCCCTCGACCGCGAAGGCGCGAACCCGCGCAGACCTGTGAGGATCGTACGAACTCCTGAAAGCGGCCGACTCATGCCATGCCAGCAGCTTTTCCATGCTGTCGAACTCGACGACCACAATTCGCGTCGGCGGCTGCCCATCGAAGGGGATCGTCCTTGCGGACTGGATCGCGTAGCGGCCGCCGAATGGTTGAAATGTCGCCGGAGCGAGCGAGGGATAATCGGTGTTCAGCACCTCCTGCTCTGATTCGGCGTCGAATACCGTGACAAAGAAAGCGTGCCGGCGAGCCTGGGCGTCGAGGGTTTGGCTTGCCAGGACAAGAAGCCCGAAACCGGCGATCAATGCCAGCGTCACTGGGTAACGAGTTTTCATGGTATTGTTCCTCTCCGGTCACGGAGCGAAGCGCATGACAACCACAATTGCGAAAAGGGCTGCGGCCACGACCGGTCCGCATGAACCGCGCAGGAATTGCGGTTGAACGACTAAAGCGCACCGCGATCGATGGTTCAAGGAGAATAAGGTCGCGCATTGATTGCCGAGTTGAGCGGGCCGGCTTTGATCTTTTGCAGCCAGCAACGAGTCCTACGCCTTGACCGCTGGTCGATCGTGTGGCGGCGTTCAAAACACGCGCCGGGCGTAAGGCAGGCGCAGGATCACCCAGTTGGTGAAGGCAAACGAGCTGAGGATCGCGACGACGACCGTGGCACCGAGACGCACCCATTTTGGCACCGGAGCCTCGATCAAGGCCCATTGTAACAACAGCACGATGGGAAAATGAAAGACATAGACCGCGTACACGTTCGCGGCGAGCATTCGCCACAGCCGGCCTGTTCCGAGCGCCAGTTCCCGGCATAGCACCGGAAGACCAACGCACAGCCCGACGCACAGGAAGGCTTCATAGGTGCATACGCGCCAGTTGCGCGAGTCGAAGCCGCCCGTCGCGCCGGCGCTGCCGGTTGCGCCGGTGCCGGCGGCGAGATAGGCGACGAGCGCAAGCCCGGCGCCGATCGCAAGCCACACGAGCCCGCGCCGCCGCGGTATGGTGTCGAGCCAGCGGCGCGGACCGGCGAAGATTCCGATCGCGAACAGGCTCGCATATTGCGCGATATGCGCCGGCTCCATCTGGATGAAGCCGAGAAACCCGATCCAGCGATTCTGCGGATACCAGATGCGGATAACGAAAGTCGTCGCAGCAAGCAGCACGGCATAGCCGGCGATTGCAGCATGTGAAGGGGGGCTCTTGGCCGCTAATCCGCGATCCCGGGGAAGGAGAGCACGCAACGCAGCGTAGAGCAGGGCGTAGATCAGAAGATGCTCGAGAAACCAGAGATGGCCGAACTGGAAACCGGGCCAGCGCGCGCCCTCGGGCCAGAATTCCGGTCTCGGTCCGCGCCCGAAGAAGTCCTGCGTGAGGTAGGTCCAGTAGCCGACCGGCGGCATCGCCGGGTCAAGCGCGATGTGAGCCCAGCCCGCCAGCGGCGCGATCAAAACCGTGCCGAGCGCGAGCGGTAATCCCAAACGAAGGCCGCGGTCGGCGAGGAAGGCGAGCGCGCCCTTGCGGTCGAATGCCCCGGACGTGAAGTAGCCGGCAAGGAAAAAGAAGAGGCCCATGAAGAAGGCCGCATTCACCCACAAGAAGACCACGCCCCGCGCGAGCGGCGGGTCGGGCAGCGGGATCTCCGGCGGATGAGCGGTGACATAGGACTCGACCGAATGATGGGCGACGACGAGCATGATCAGGATGACCCGCACCGCGTCGACGTAGCCGATCCGGCTCGGGTCAGTCCTTGCCCGCGGAACGGACGCGGCAGCCTCACGCCGCAACGGCTCGCTCGTTCGCGTACGTTCTTCTTGCGAGATGACCTGCATCCGTTTGCGTCTCCGCTGCGGTAAAGCGCCGACCCAAATTAATCTTCACGATGCGGCGCCCAGCATCACATTGGCGCGCCCTACGGGAATCGAACCCGTGTTTCCGCCGTGAAAGGGCGATGTCCTGGACCGCTAGACGAAGGGCGCGGAGCGCGCGCAATTGCGGCGCGATGCCTGAAGGAGCGCGCGACATATAGAGAGGTTTGCCGCCAGCGGCAAGCAACAGTGAGGCCATCCGCCGCAATCTCTCACCAGTGCCCGGCATTGGGCATCGACACCCATGGCTCCTTCGGCGGCAGCGGCGAGCCTTTCTGCAACAGCTCGATCGAATGCCGATCGGGCGAGCGCACGAACGCCATCATGCCATCGCGCGGCGGCCGGTTGATGATGACGCCGGCGCGCATCAGCCTCTCGCAGAGCGCGTAGATGTCGTCGACCTCGTAGGCGAGGTGGCCGAAATAGCGCGCCTCGCCGTAATCCTCGGTGTTCCAATTGTAGGTAAGCTCGACCAGCGGCGCCTGGCGGATGCCCGATTGCGCGGCGACGAGCGCGGCGTCGTCGGGCGCCGCCAGGAACACCAGCGTGTACTTGTTCTTCTCGTCGACCCGGCGCCGCACCTCGGTCAGGCCGAGCTTGTTGCAATAGAAGTCGAGTGCCGCATCGAGATCGCGCACCCGCAGCATTGTGTGCAGATACCGCATGGTAAAGCCTCCGCTGGTATGGGTCTGCCCTTCTTTAAAGGAGCGTCATGGCGCGGCGGGCGGACCCGCGCCAATCTTTTTCCCAACTCGTCCCGCGACCCGCGCGCTGGGCAGGGTAGGGTGGGGGACTGCCTTTGACCCTTCCTCAGTTCCAGGCCCGCCATGACGGCGGTATGATAATGCGAGACGAGGTGCAAGGATGATGACCCCGGACGCCGAGACCGCCGTGGCGAGGCTTCAGGAGATGGTCGAGGCCGCGAGCATCGTCGTGCCGTTCACCGGCGCCGGCATCTCGACCGAATGCGGCATTCCCGATTTCCGCTCGCCGGGCGGGATTTGGAGCAAGTACCAGCCGATCCCCTTCGATGAATTCCTGGCGAGCCAGGAAGCGCGCAACGAATCCTGGCGCCGCCGATTCGCCATGGGCGAACAGTTGGCCACCGCCCGGCCCGGGCGCGGACATCGCGCACTCGCCAGCCTCTACCGCGCCGGCAAGGTCCCGGCGGTGGTGACGCAGAACATCGACAATCTGCATCAAGCCTCGGGCATCGCTCCCGAAAATGTCGTCGAGCTGCACGGTAATACAACTTACAGTCTATGTCTCGATTGCGCCAAGCGCTACGAACTTTCCTGGGTGCGCCAGCGCATGGAAGCCGGCAATGGCTGCGCGCCCGACTGCCCCGACTGCGGCGGCCACATTAAGACCGCGACCATATCGTTCGGACAGGCGATGCCCGATTCGGCCATGCGCCGCGCCGAGGAGCTCGCGCTCTGTTGCGATCTCTTCATGGCGATCGGCTCTTCGCTCGTGGTCTGGCCGGCGGCCGGATTTCCCCTGCTGGCCAAGCGCAACGGCGCGCGGCTGATCATCATCAATCGCGAACCGACCGAATTCGATGACATTGCCGACCTCGTTGTGCGTCAAGACATTGGGACGGTGCTCGCCCCCTTCGATTGCGAGTCATCCACCGATTTTCACAGGCGATGACGCTTTTGGCCCACTGTTGCATTTTTGTACTATTCCCCTGAACGGCGAGTGTTATCTTTGATTCTGAGATTCGTGGAAGCGCCCGCGGGGCGCCAGCAGCGGCGGCGGCCACGGCGTCATGGCGTCGGACGGGATCGAAACAAAATCAACCAGCACCGGGCTCGGACCCGACGTCGATCTCACCGGCGAGACGGCAGCGCGCGTCCTCGAGGTGTCCGGCGTCATCAAGTGGTTCGACGTCGCCAAGGGCTATGGCTTCATCGTTCCCGATAACGGCATGGCCGACGTGCTGCTGCACGTGACCGTTCTGCGGCGCGACGGTTATCAGACCGCCTATGAGGGAGCGCGCGTGGTCTGCGAGGCGCTGGCGCGGCCGAAAGGCCTGCAGGCCTTCCGCGTCATCTCCATGGACGAGTCGACGGCGATTCATCCGGCGCAGATGCCGCCGCCGCGAACCCATGTTACTGTGACACCGACGAGTGGTCTCGAACGGGCACAGGTCAAATGGTTCAATCGGCTTCGCGGTTTCGGCTTCCTCACCCGCGGGGAGGGAACGCCGGACATCTTCGTGCACATGGAGACGCTGCGCCGCTTCGGCATGACCGAGCTGCGGCCGGGCCAGTTCGTGCTGGTCCGTTACGGGCCCGGGCCGAAGGGCCTGATGGCGGCCGAAGTGCACCCCGAGAGCGGCCCGCTCGGCCTCGCCTCCCACTAGCGCCGCCGCGCTTGGCAACCGCAACGCTGGCGGTGCTCGCCGCGCGCCTTGCCTGGCATTGGAAGCCCGCGACCCGCTTTGCCGCCGGATTGCTCGTCGCCGCCGGTACCTCCTTCGCCGTTTTCGCCGGCTCGCCCCCGGCGCGGGCGGCGGGTGAGCCGACCATCGAGATCATCAGCAAGACCGGCGTCCACGCCTTCGCCGTCGAGCTTGCCACCAACGAGGCCGAGCGCGCCCGCGGCCTGATGTTCCGCAAGGAGTTGCCGGAGGGTCGCGGCATGTTGTTCGATTTCGAGAATGACCAGCCGGTCAGTTTCTGGATGCGCAACACTTACCTGTCGCTCGACATGATCTTCATTCGCGGCGACGGCCGTATTCTGAGCATTGCCGAAAATACCGAGCCGCTGTCCGACCGCCTCATTCCCTCCGGCGGTCCAGTGCGCGCCGTGCTCGAAGTCATCGCCGGCACCGCGCGAAAATTGGGCATCGTGCCGGGCGATCGCGTGGTCGGCTCGGTATTCGGCCGCAGGCACTGACCGGCGGCCGGTCCTTGCCGGCCTTGATGGCTTCGGCGCTGCGCGCTCGGCGCCATCGACCGCCTTGCTGGCTGAGAGCGAAACCTGTATCGAATGCGGGAATCCCGGCGGGGTATAGCGCAGCCTGGTAGCGCGGGAGTTTTGGGTACTCCAGGTCGCCGGTTCAAATCCGGCTGCCCCGACCAGCCGCTCTTCGTCGGCGCTTCGGCGCGACTTGGTCTTGCGGTGGTCGGGGCAAAGGCGAACGCCCGAGCCAAGGCCAAGGCGGTTGTGTTTTGTGCTATAGCGGAACCGATGAACTCAGCCGAAGAGTAGACCGATGACAGCCCGTATCTACAAGCCGGCCCGCTCCGCGATGCAGTCCGGCACCGCCAACAGCAAGGAATGGGTGCTCGATTACGAGCCGGAGATGCCGCGTACCATCGATCCGCTCATGGGCTGGACGAGTTCCGCCGACATGAAGCAGCAAGTGCGGCTCCACTTCGACAGCAAGGACGAAGCGGTCGCCTATTGCCAGCGCCACGGTATTCCCTATCAGGTGTTCGAAACGAAACCGCGGCAGCGCCAGCGCCAGGCCTACTCCGACAATTTCGCCTTTCCGCGCCGCGAGGCCTGGACGCATTAGAGAGCATGATCCGGAAAAGTGGAATGCTCCACTAAAGAAGACTGCAGCGCAATCAATTCAACCTGAAGCGATGGCCTTCCAGCGGCCGCGCCGCTTGGGGAGACGCCGTCAAGCGTGTTGTTTGTCCGTGACGCGGGCGTTCGCGCCGCGCGCGGAAAGCTGGCGGCCCTGCGCGGCGGCGCGCTGGCGCAACAGCGAGATGAAACGCTCCTCGGGCATCGGCTGGCCGAGCAGAAAACCCTGTCCGTAGTCGCAGCCCATGCTCACCAGGGCCATCGCGTCGGACGCCTTCTCGATGCCGATCGCCACGGCGATGCTGCCGAAATTGTGCGCAAGGTTGATGACCGTCTTGCACAGCGGCGCATTGACCTTGTCGGTGCCGCAATCGGCGACGAAGGCGCGGTCGAGCTTGAGTTCGGCGAACGGCAATTCCTTGAGCCGCACCAGCGAGGAATAGCCGCGGCCGAAATCGTCGATCGCCAGCTTGACGTCGAGGTCCTGCAGATTCTTGGCGATCTCGTTGGCGAGCGGAAGATCGGTGACGATCTGCTCCTCGGTCACATCGATGATCAGGCCCGGCCATCTTTCGAATTGCGGGCGATAGGTCTGCACGATGTCGGCGACCGCCATCTTGACTAGTGCGTTGACCGGGACGTTGACCGCGGGCCGCAGGTTGACGCCGAGCTTGGCGAAGTTGAGGCTCGCCTTCAGCGTATGCACCAGGGCGCGCTCGGAAAGCGCGATCAGGTTTGCCTCGGTGGCACCGGGCAGGAAGGCGTTCGGCATCAGCACGCCGCTGTGCGGATGGCGTGCGCGCGCGAACGCTTCGACCCCGACCAGTTGTTTCTTGCGCAGATCGATCTTCGGCTGGTACCAGAACTCGATCCAGTTCTTGGTCAAGGCCTCGTCGAGATTGATGTGGGCGGAGCCTCCCGGCGGGTTTCCGAGCTTGAGTTCGCGCAAGATCCGCAGCACGGTATCGGTCTCGAACGGCTTTTTCAGAACCGGCAGCATGTGCAGCCCCTGCTGTTCGCCGATGCTCTTGACATGCTCGAGCACGGCCGTGCCGCGGCTGCTCATCAGCTGCACGAAGCCGAAATATCCCTGCTTGCCGAGCGCGACGACGCACTCGATGGCGTCCGCGGATTCGAGCGCGATGTTGAGGAACACGAGGTCGGGGACGTGCCGGGCCAGGGCGGCGCGAAACTCCTGGCTGTCGGCCAATTCCTCCGTGTCGACCCCGGCACCGTGCATGACGAGCGAGAGGAAATGCCGAATGCTGTCTTCATTGTCGACGACGAAGCAGAGCGGGGCGCGCGCGTCGCTCTGCCGCTCCGCGGCGTCGCGAAGCGTTCCGGTGGCGGCTATCGGCTGCGCCGGTGTTACGCTCATTGCCAGGCCTGTGCCCGCAAGACGGGAAGCCGATGATTGGTTGAAATTCGTTAACCGTCGGTTTCGGGCTCGCGGGGCGGCGCGTCGCTGGCGGGGGCGGATCAAGCCGAACCGTCGTCGGCAGCGCCTCAGGCAGCACACGAAGTCGTGACCGCGGCAGGCGTTATCGCCGCGCCAATTGTGATTGGCGGCCCGTCGTCCTCGTGCCGTAAGGATTCAGCCGCGTCGAACGGGGCGGAAGACGTTCGGAGGAAACCCATGGCCATCATCAGTCGCAGCTTTTCGCTTCGGAAATTCGTGCGCACGCTCGTGCTCGTGCCATTTCTCGGTCTGGCGGCGACCATGACGCGAGCGGCCGAGCCCGCCGTCGTTATCCCTGCGCCGACGATTGATGCCGCGGCGCCGGCCGGCGCCGGCTTGCAGACGATCGTTTTGGCCGGCGGCTGTTTTTGGGGCGTGCAGGCTGTCTTTCAGCACACCAAGGGCGTGACCGCGGCGCTCTCCGGCTATGCGGGCGGCGACAAATCGACGGCGGAATACGAGCTGGTCGGCACCGGCCGCACCGGTCACGCCGAGTCGGTGGCGGTGACCTTCGATCCGCGCCAGATCTCTTACGGCAAGATCCTGCAGATCTACTTCTCGGTGGCGCACAATCCGACCGAGCTCAATCGGCAGGGCCCCGACGTCGGCACGCAATATCGTTCGGCGATATTTTATGCCGACGACGAACAGAAGCGGATCGCCAAGGACTACATCGCCGAGCTCGACAAGGCGCACGTCTTTCCCGGGCCCATCGTGACGCAGCTCGAGCCGCTGTCGGGCTTCTATCGAGCCGAAGAGTATCATCAGGACTTCGCCGTGCTGCACCCGACCTACCCCTACATCGTCTTCAACGACCGGCCGAAGGTGGAGAATCTGAAGCGGCTGTTCGCCGCTCTCTATCGCGCAATGCCGGTGACCGTGCTGGCGTCGAGCCGGCCGACCGAATAATCACCCGCGATTCCCGGCCGGTCCGCGACGCGCGGGCCGGTACGGAACCCATGGCGGCGGACGCCGGCGATCGATCGCGGCTGGCGCCGCCGACGCCGCGCGGCGGGGCCGCGGGCCTCGACTCTATGGCCTTCGAGTGCACCCTGAAGTATCGTCATTGACGCCGGGCCATGGGGCAATCGGACCGGCCTGTCGGCGAATACGGGGAGCAAACGCTATGAGTACGGCAACATCGACATATGGGGCGCTACCACAGGCTGAACACAGCGCGCAGCTGCGCAAGGCGGTGATCGCCTCGACGATCGGCACGGCGATCGAATGGTACGACTTCTTCCTCTACGGCACCGCGGCCGGTCTCGTCTTCGGCAAGCTTTACTTCCCCAAGGAAGACCCCCTCTCGGCAACGCTGCTCGCCTTCGGCACCTATTTCATCGGCTTCGCCGCCCGCCCGGTCGGCGCGGCGATCTTCGGCCACTATGGCGACCGCATCGGCCGCAAGGCGACATTGATCGCCACGCTTCTTTGCATGGGCATTGCAACCTTCCTCGTCGCCTTTGTTCCAACCTATGCTTCGATCGGCATCTGGGGCGCCATCCTGCTGACCGTCTTGCGCGCGGTGCAAGGCATCGGCGTCGGCGGCGAATGGGGCGGTTCCGTGCTGCTGGCGATGGAGTGGTCGCGCACCCAAGGCCAGCGCGGCCTGGTCGCGTCCTGGCCGCAATTCGGCGTCCCCTGCGGGTTGTTTCTTTCCAACCTGGCCGTTTTTGCCTTCAGCTATTGGCTGTCGGGCGACGAATTCAACGCCTGGGGCTGGCGCATTCCCTTCGCGCTTTCAATCATCCTCGTCGGTGTCGGCCTGTGGATACGGCTCGGCATCCTCGAGACCCCGGTATTCCAGCAGCTCCTGGACAAGAACAAGATCGAAAAGGCGCCGATTTCCGAAGTCTTCCGCAAGCAGCCGCGGGAGATTCTGCTCTCGGCATTGTTGCGCATCTCCGAACAGACGCCGTTCTACATCTTTACCGCCTTCATCTTCGCCTATGCGGTCGGCACGCTGCACATGTCGCGGAACCTCATTCTCACCGCGGTGATGGTGGCGGCGGCGGTGTCGTTCATCAGCATCCCGCTCTCCGGCCACATCTCCGACCGCATCGGACGCAAGAAGATGTACATGATCGGCGTCGTTGTGGTCGGCCTGTTCGGGTTCCTGTATTTCGGCATGGTGGATACGGCGGTTCCCTCGGCGGTGTTCATCGCCATCGTGCTCTCGCTCATTCCCCACGACATCCAGTACGGGCCGCAAGCGGCGCTGATCGCGGAATCCTTCACGCCGCGTTTGCGCTACAGCGGCTCATCGCTCGGCTATCAATTGGCCTCGGTCATCGCCGGCGGTCCGGCGCCGATCATCGCCACCGCCTTGTTCGCGACGTACAAATCCGGCTACGCGATCGCCGTCTACATCTTGGCCTGCGCCGTCGTCAGCCTGGTGGCGGCGGCTCTGATGCCCGATTACACCGGCAAGGATATTTCCTACGAGTATGACGAGGAATAATTTGGGCTGCGGGATTCCCTGAGGCGGCTCGTCGCGAAGCGACGAGCCGCGAAGGCCGACGGCCCCTAAAGCGCAATCGCTTCCGGTGAAACGATTGCGCTCGAGTTTTTTTGTGTAAGCGGCGCGGACTTTGTCGTGCTCGCGGCTGCACACTCGGCGGTCGGTGCCGACCCAGTCGAGAGCGTCGCGTTCATTCTCGGCGTCGACCACCTGATGTCGCAGGCGCTCACCCCGACCAACCTCATCGGCAATGGCGTCGCCACCCTCGTCATCGCCAGATGGGAACGGCCGCTCGACAAGCGGCGGTTGCAGCAGACGCTCGCGGGCGCGAGGGCCATCCGATTGCCTGATTGATTGGCCCTTGGGGAACCTCGCCGATCGACTATGTCTGCGACGCCCGGCTCCGGATCTTTCGAGCTTACTTCACTCCGCTGATGCAACATTGACCGGCGCCGGGGGTTTTGGCACTTCCACTCGCATCAGCGCGACCGCCTGTTGTGCGGTAGCGGAGGGCTGCAATGTTATCGCTCGCGAACGGTGAAGCGATGTCCGAACCAGCAACGATAGAAATCTCAGATGGGTTAGATACGCTGCGCGCCGTCATCGGTTTGCACGAGATAGCATCTTTGATTGAGCGGACCGCTCGATGGGTTTCACCAGACACATTCAAACTTTTGCCGCTCTGGTTTCCTGAGCACGCACGCAGGGCATTTTTTTACAAGAACAATTGGTCAGAGCCGCAGATGAACAAGAGCCGGACTAGCGGCAACTCCGTGCATAAGTTCGAAGGTAACGTGCATGCCAACGACGCTCTGACGCTCGCTTTGGGGCTTCGCAAAAAATTGCGTCCCAATTGGTCTTGTTGCCATATTTGGGGCGTTGATGATGCGAGTTTTCAGCTCTCGAATCTTGTGGTCATGGACCGGCGGTTTTTCTCCTGCGTCGCCAATATGGTTTTGTTGCCGACACCATTGAAGGCATTCTCCGATACAATGCCTGAGATCAAGGCGATGCTACGCATCTGCGCGCGCAATCTTTATAACTGGCAATGCGATCATGAAAGCATGAATACGATCAACAGTGCGCTCGACAAATGGTCGGATTGGGACTCCTATCCGAAAAGCTGGCCGCAGCAGCCGGGAGAGAGACTTCCTTTGGGTGTTGCGCCGCTGACGCCTGCCATTCGAGCATCCGCTGAACGACGGAAGGCAGCCATCCGTCGTGATCTTGAATACGCCGGAAAATACTATCCGCGCGACGAAGTGAGGGCGGCACTCGACTATTGGAAGATCAGGGTCTGAGGGCGTGAGCCATGGCTGGCGAGATTGATCACGAAGAGCGGACAAACGCTCTCGGACTATTTAATACTGCTCGATCCTATTGGCATTCCGCAGAGCATTTGAATGTTACGCGTTTAAAGTTGACTCACCCTCAGGCGCCCGTGAGGTTTCTTTTTTGCCATGCAATCGAACTCTATCTTAAGGCTTATTTGCGGGCTGGTGTGTGCTCCTTGGCCGAGTTAAAGAAAATTGGTCATCGCGTTGACGAGCTGGCCAACGTTGCCGCTCAATCAGGGTTGGTAATCGAGCCGGCGGATGTCGAAATTCTAAGTCACATTCATGATGCCGATGTGGCAATCGAAGCCCGGTACATCAGGACGGGATTCAAAGAACTGCCCACAGATGCGGCGCTTTCCAGCGTTAGCGCTCACTTAGACCAATTGGTCTGCACAGCGTTGGCGGACAAGGGAATCCCTGTCCGGAAGGAGAAGTTCAATCCTCCGCCCGCCTCGCAATCACCCGATGAACTGGGAAGCGACACGCATCGCGTACTGGTATACTTATTTCAAACAGACGAAATGGAAGATCGCGACGTGAGAGTCGCGGCGCGCTCACTGGGAATAACCAAACCAATGCTACAATATCATCTCGATCTTTTAGATGAAGCAAAATTGGCGGAGTGTACAGGGTACAATACTCTTTCGGGAGCTGTTTTTTGGGCGACAACTCCAAAGGGGCGGCGATATGTAGTTGAACGGCATCTTCACGAACCGAATGCATAAACTTGAAATTCGCTTCCGGTCGGCAGCGTGGTGAACGGGTTCGTTGGCGACCCCCAGAGGACTTGAACCTCTAACCTGCGGATTAGAAATCCGCTGCTCTATCCCGTTGAGCTAGGGGGCCGTTTGCAACCCTATATAATCCATCATAGATTTTGCACAAAACGGCACGGCACGGTACGAAAGGATACTTCAGCTTAGAAGGCTGTTGCTCTATCCCCTGAGCTACGGGGCCGCGCGGCGACAAGCATATATAGAATCGGAGGCCGAAACGCGCGGTAAATCGCGTAAGCGCGGCGGCCGCGCTGGCGGCCTTAACCGGCGGCCGCAGGATTGCGGAATATTAGGCCCGGAGAGGGCTTTTCCGTCACGACCTCGACACGATCATTGTTTCAATTCGGCCCTAACGGGGTGAAATTGCGCACCCTCCGGAGGGATTTAAACCCATGCTTTCGCTCGTTCGCGCCGGCCTTGCCGCCGGGCTGTTGGCCTTTGCCTCTCTTGCCGCCAATGCCGCGGAAAAAGCCTTCCAGAACGCCGATCTCGCCGACAGCGCCGTCACGCTCGAGGCGAAGATCAAGGCCGATGCCGGGGCGCCGGCAAAGCCGCTGCCGCAAATCCGGCGCGATGCCGACGCCGCCTTCACGCGCAACGATTTCCGCGGCGGCATGGCGCTCCTCGGCCAGATCGTCGCCGCGGCGCCGACCGACAGCGCGACCTGGCTGCGGCTGGCACGGACCATCATGCAAATCCGCCCGGCCAGCGATGAGGAGCGCAACCTCCTGCTCGAGCGCGCCTCGACCGCCGCCTACATCGCCTATGAGCGCACCACCAGCCGCACCGAGGAGGCGGACAGCCTGGCGCTGCTCGGCAATATTCTGAGCCAGCGCGCGCTGTGGCGGCCGGCGCTCGACGCCATGCGGCTCTCGCTCGAGCTGCGCGAGGTCGCCGAGCTGCGCGGCCAATACGAGCGGCTGCGCGAGCAGCACGGCTTCCGCGTGCTCGACTACAGCGTCGATGCCGACACCGCCTCGCCGCGCGCCTGCTTCCAGTTCTCCGAAGCATTGCCGCTGCGCACCGACTTTTCGCCCTTCGTGGTGCTCGCCGGCGCCGACAGGCCGGCGCTGTCGGTCGCCGAGAAGCAGCTCTGCGTCGAGGGCCTGAAGCACGGCGAAGGCTACACCGTCACTTTGCGCACCGGCCTGCCCTCGGTGGTGCACGAGACATTGTCGAAGTCTCAGGATTTCGCCATCTATGTCCGCGACCGCAAGCCGTTCGTGCGCTTCTCCACCAACGCCTATGTGCTGCCGCGCGTCGGCCAGCGCGGGATTGCGCTGATCAGCGTCAATACGCGCGCACTCGGCATCGAGATCTTCCGCATCGACGACCGCAACCTCGTCGGCGTGATCGGCGGCACCGACTACGAGCGCGGCGATTTCAAGCACAGCCTCAACCGCTACGAGATCGAAGAGCTGCGCCAGTCGCGCGGGGTTTCCATCTGGAAGGGCGAGCTCGCGGTCGAGTCGCCGCCGCTCAACACCGATGTCGTTACCGCCTTCCCGGTCGATCAGGCAGTCGGTGCGCTCAAGCCCGGCGTCTACGTCATGGTGGCGCAGCCGCAGGAGCTGAAGAATGCCGATACCGACTATGGTGCGCCGGCGACGCAATGGTTCATCGTTTCCGACCTCGGCCTTGCGGCGTTCAGCGGCAATGACGGCATTCATGCCTTCGTCCACTCGCTGGCCACGACCGAGGCCAAGAGCGGGATCGAGCTGCGGCTCATTTCGCGCAGCAACGAGGTCTTGGCCACGCGCCGCACCGACGCGAGCGGGCACACGCAATTCGAGGCGGCGCTGGCGAGCGGGGAGGGCGGTTCCGCCCCGGCGGTGCTCGCCGCCGCCGACGCGCAGGGCGATTACGCCTTCCTCAGCCTCGCCGCACCCGCGTTCGATCTCAGCGACCGCGGCGTCGCCGGCCGGCCCGCAGCCGCCGGCCTCGATGCCTTCGTCTATGCCGAGCGCGGCGTCTATCGCTCGGGCGAGACCGCCTATCTGACTGCGCTGTTGCGCGACGCACAGGGCGCCGCGGCGCTTGCCGTTCCATTGACGCTCGTCGTCGAGCGGCCCGACGGCGTCGAATACCGGCGCGCGGTCGTGCCCGACCAGGGAATGGGCGGCCATGGCCTCACTCTGCCGATCGTCAATTCCGCTCCGACCGGAACATGGCACGTGCGCGCCTTCACCGACCCGAAACGGCCGGCGGTCGGCGAGACGAGTTTTTTGGTCGAGGACTACATACCCGACCGGATCGAGTTCGATCTCACCTCGCCGAGCGGCCGCATCTCGGCGAAGGCGACGGCCGCGGTCGAGGTCGCCGGCCGGTTTCTCTACGGCGCGCCGGCCGCAGGCCTCGATCTCGAAGGCGAGGTGACCGTCGCCGCGGCGAAGGAGCGCCCGGGCTTTGCCGGCTACCAATTCGGGCTCGCCGACGAAGAGATCGAAGCCACCAAACAGACGCTCGACGATCTGCCGGTGACCGACGAAGCCGGCAAGGCGCAGTTCAAGGTCAGCCTCGACAAGCCGCCGGCAAGCACGCGTCCGCTCGAAGCGCGCATCGCCGTGCGCATGGCCGAGCCCGGCGGCCGTGCCGTCGAGCGCACCGTCACGCTGCCGGTGACCGCGAACGGCGCCATGATCGGGGTCAAGCCGCTGTTTTCCGGCCGTTCGCTCGCCGACGGCGCTGCCGCCACCTTCGATGTCGTCCTCGCCGCGCCCGACGGAACGACGATCGGCCGGCGCGGCCTGCGCTACGAGCTCTTGCGCATCGAAACTCATTATCAGTTCTACAAGCGCGACGGCCGCTGGAACTACGAGCCGGTGAAGACGACGACGCGCGTCGCCGACGGGACGTTCGACACCACGCTCGACAAGGCGGCGCGCATTTCGCTGCCGGTGAACTTCGGCCGCTATCGGCTCGAAGTCTCGACCGGCGATCCCGACGGCCCGGTGACCTCGGTCGCCTTCGACGCCGGTTTCTATGTCGAGGCGAACGCCGATACGCCCGACATGCTGGAGATCGCGCTCGACAAGGGCGAGTACCGCTCGGGCGAAGCCATGACCATTGCGGTCACTGCCCGCAGCGCCGGCCGCCTCACGCTCAACGTGATCGGCGATCGGCTGCTGGCCAGCCAGACCACAGAGGTGAAGCCCGGCGTCACGCAGGTGAAAATGCCAATCGGCCGCGGCTGGGGCGCCGGCGCCTATATCGTTGCGATGCTGCGCCGGCCGCTCGACGCGCCGGCGCAACGCATGCCCGGCCGCGCCATCGGCGTGCAATGGTTCGCCGTCGATCGCCCCGCCAAGACGCTCAGCATCGAGCTGAAGGCGCCGCCGCTGATGCGGCCGAACACGACATTGCGGCTGCCCGTCAAGATCGGCGGCCTGGGGCCGGGCGAGGAGGCGCGGATCACGGTCGCGGCGGTCGATGTCGGCATCCTCAACCTCACCAATTACAAGCCGCCATCGCCGGACGATTACTATCTCGGTCAGCGCGCGCTCTCCGCGGAAATCCGCGACCTCTACGGCGATTTGATCGACGGCATGCAGGGCGTGCGCGGGCAGATTCGCAGCGGCGGCGACCGGGGCGTGGAACTCAACGGCAGTCCGCCGGCCGGACCGCCGGTCGCGCTCTATTCCGGTCTCGTCAAGGTCGGTGCCGACGGCAACGCGGAGGTGGCCTTCGACGTGCCCGCCTTCGCCGGAACGCTGCGCGTCATGGCGGTAGCGTGGAGCAAGGACCGCATCGGGCATGCCGCCACCGATATTGTCGTCCGCGATCCGGTCGTCGTGATCGCGACTCTGCCGCGTTTCCTTCTTCCCGGCGACCGCTCCAGCCTTCATCTCGATCTCGACAATGTCGAAGGTGAGCCCGGCGATTACACGATCGCGGTCACCAGCGCCGACGCCGTCGCCGGCACGGCGACGCCGAAGCTCGGTTTGCGCGCCAAGGAGCGTGGCGCGGTCGACGTGCCGATCGCCGCCAGCGCCGCCGGCAGCGGTACCGTTCGGGTGAGCGTGAGCGGGCCGTCAGGCTTTGCGTTGGAGCGGAATTTTACGCTGGCGGTGCGCTCGCCGGCGCAAATCCTGGCGCGGCGCACGGTGAAGCCGCTCGCCAAGGGCGAGAGCCTGACGCTGTCGAGCGATCTTTTCGCCGACCTCGTTCCCGGCACCGGCCAAGTCTCGATCTCGGTCGGCGCCTCGACCGCCTTGGATGCGGCAAGCCTCCTGGCGGCGCTTGATCGCTATCCTTACCGCTGCTCGGAGCAGATCACGAGCCGGGCGCTGCCGCTTCTGTACGTCAGCGACCTCGCCGCGGAGGCGCATCTGGCGCTCGACGTCACGACCGATCAGCGCATACGCGACACCATCGAAACGCTGCTGGCGCGGCAGGATGCGAACGGCTCGTTCGGCCTTTGGGGCGTCGGCGGCGACGATATCTGGCTCGACGCCTATGTGACCGACTTTCTGACGCGCGCGCGAGAGCGCAAATTCGCGGTCCCAGAGCCGGCCTTCAAGCTCGCGCTCGATCGGCTGCGCAATGCCGTCGGCGGCATGACCGATGTGGGCAAGAACGGCGGCGCCGATCTCGCCTACGCCCTCTATGTGCTGGCGCGCAACGGCGCGGCGCCGCTCGGCGACCTGCGCTATCTCGCCGACGCCAAACTCGACGCGCTCTCGACCCCGATTGCGAAGGCGCAGCTTGCCGCCGCGCTCGCCATGGTCGGCGATCGCGCACGTGCCGAACGCGTCTATGGGTCCGCCCTTGCCGCGATTGCGCCGCAGCCGCAGCCGGATCTCGCGAGCCGCGAGGATTACGGATCGACGCTGCGCGATGCCGCCGCCCTGGTCGTACTCGCCGCCGAAGGTGGCGCGCCGCGCGCCACGGTGCAGTCGGCCGCGCAGCGGGTCGAAGCGGCGTGGGCTTCTTCGCGAGCCACCTCCACGCAGGAGGACGCCTGGCTGCTCATGGCGGCGCGCGCCCTGGCCAAGGATGCTGGCAATGTTTCGCTCGAAGTCAATGGCGAGGCGATGCAACAGCCGCTCTACCGTACGCTGCGCGCCGGCGATCTATCCAGCCTGCTGCGCATCGCCAATACCGGCGCGGATGAAGTCAAGGCCGTGGTGACGGTGACCGGCGCACCGCTGACGCCGGAGCCCGCGGCGGAGAAGGGCTTCAAGATTGAGCGCCTAACTTATACGCTCGCCGGCGATCCGGTCGACCCGAAGTCGGTCAAGCAGAACACACGCCTCGCTGTGGTGCTGAAAATCACCGAGGCGGAGCCGCAATTCGGCCGCGTGATCGTCGCCGATTATCTGCCGGCGGGGTTCGAGATCGACAATCCGCACATCGTCTCCTCCGGCGATACCGAAACTCTGTCGTGGATCACCGATGCAGCGGAGCCGGTCTATGCCGAGTTCCGCGACGATCGTTTCACCGCCGCGTTCGAACGCAAGAAGGGCGACGCTGCGGTGTTCACCGTCGCCTATGTGGTGCGCGCGGTCGCACCGGGCAAATATGTGCGCCCGCAGGCGGGCGTCGAGGACATGTACCGTCCGGATCGCTTCGGCCGCACCGCAACCGAGAGCGTCGAAGTCACGGCGGGAAAATGACCGAGCCTGCAGACGGTTCTTGCATCTCCCGCGACATGCGCGGAGAGGGCGGGTCGCGAAGCGACCCGCGTAAGCGGCGCGGGTTGCGTCTTGCCGCGATCGCTGCAGTGCTTTTCATTGTTTCGATGCCTGCCGGGGCGGCATGGTGGATCGCCGCGCTCGGTCCCGCGCCGGCGGGCGATGGCCTGGCATTTTCGACGCGTGTGGTCGATCGCGACGGTCGGCTCTTGCGCGCCTACGCCACCGGCGAAGGCCGCTGGCGGTTGCCGGCGCGGATTGCCGAGGTCGATCCGCGCTTTTTCGCTATGCTGCTCGCCTATGAGGACAAGCGCTTCCGCGCGCACCATGGCGTCGATTTGCTGGCGCTCACGCGCGCGGCGCTGCAGCTCGTAACCAACGGCCGCGTTCTCTCCGGCGGCTCGACGCTGACCATGCAGGTGGCGCGACTTTTGGAGCCGCGCAGCGGGCGCAATTTCTTTGCAAAACTGCGGCAGATAGTGCGCGCCATCGAGATCGAGCGCGTGCTGGGAAAGGACGAGGTGCTCGCGCTCTATCTCGATCTCGCGCCCTATGGCGGCAACATCGAGGGCATCCGCGGCGCCTCGCTCGCCTATTTCGGCAAGGAGCCGCGGCGGCTCTCGCTCGGCGAGGCGGCGCTGCTTGTCGCTCTGCCGCAATCGCCGGAGTCGAGACGGCCGGACCGTTGGGCCGAAGCCGCACGCCACGCCAGAAACCGCGTGCTCGATCGCTTCGCCGCGTTGCGCACCGTGCCGGCCGACGAGATCGCGCTCGCCAAGGCGGAGCCGGTGCCGAGCGGCCGCCGCCCGATGCCGATGTTTGCCCCACACGCCGCCGATCGGGCCGTCGCGCAATCGGTACCCGGAAGCGAGGTCCGTCTCACCATCGCGGCCGGCCTGCAGAAAAATCTCGAAGAGCTTGCGCGCGAGCGCGTGCGCGCGTTGGCGCTCACGCTTGGATCGGCGGTCTCGCTCGCCGTGCTCGTCGTCGATAACGCCACCGGAGAGGTCGTGGCGCGCCTCGGCTCGCCCGACTATTTCGACCAGCGCCGCGCCGGTCAGGTTGACATGACGGACGCGCTTCGCTCGCCCGGCTCCACGCTCAAGCCGTTCATCTATGGTCTCGGCTTCGAGGACGGTTTCATCCACCCCGAAACCTTGATCGACGATCGGCCGGTACGCTACGGCGCCTATGCGCCGCAGAACTTCGATTTCACGTTCCAGGGCACGGTCACGGTCCGCCAGGCGCTGCAGCTCTCGCTCAACGTGCCGGCGCTCGCCGTGCTCGACCGCGTGGGGGCAAGCCGGCTTGCCGCGCGCATCGCCCAGGGCGGCGCGCCGCTCGTCTTGCCGGAGGGAGAAGCGCCCGGTCTCGCCATCGGACTTGGGGGCGTCGGCATCAAGCTTTCCGACTTGGTGATGCTTTACACGGGAATAGCCCGCCTCGGTACGGCGCTGCCGCTCAGCGAGCATTCGTCGATGCCGGTCAAGGAGAGCAGGCGCTTGTTGGAGCCGGTTGCCGCCTGGTATGTGGCAAGCGCGCTTCTCGGCACGCCGCCGCCGGAAAATGGCGCGCCCGGCCGCATCGCCTTCAAAACCGGGACCAGCTATGGCTACCGCGACGCCTGGTCGATCGGCTTCGACGGCAAGCACACGGTCGGCGTGTGGGTCGGGCGGCCCGACGGCGCGCCGGTGCCCGGCCTAGTCGGGCGTATGGCGGCGGCGCCGATCCTCTTCGACGTGTTTGCGCGCCTCGGCACGCCGCCGGTTGCGCTGCCTCGCCCGCCGCAAGGCGTCCTCATAAGCGCAAACGCCAAGTTGCCGCCGCCGCTCAAGCGCTTTCAGCTCGGAGGCCTCGCCAACGCCGAGACGAAGGCGAGCCTGCGCATCCTGTTTCCGCCCGATGGCGCCCGGCTCGAGCTGCCGGCAATCGACGGCAGGCCCGATCCCGTTCCGCTGAAAATCACCGGCGCGGTCGCGCCGATCACCGTGCTCGTCAACGGCAATCCGGTTTCGCCGCAACCGCCGGGCGCTCCGTTCTTTCAGCTTGAAAGCGCTGGGTTCGCGCGCGTCACGGTGATCGATGCCTCCGGATCCAGCGACAGCGTCGTCGTGCGGGTCGAGGAGGACGCTGCAGCGATGCCATCGCAATCGGCGGCGCCCAGTTGCACGATTGGGCCTTGTGGCCGCCTGTGAGCCGTGCTTCCACAGCGGCAGCGATTTCACTATGGTCGGTGCGAATTTTTGCCACCGGGAGGGGCATGGGCACGAAGAGCAGCACCGCGCCGTGGACTCTTTGGCCGGCGAACCGCCTTGCCGCGCTTTTTGATTTTGCGGCGAGCTCGAACCGGCGCGCGGTTTTGCTGCTCGCCTTGGTTTCCCTGATCGCTTTCCTTCCCGGGATCTTCCAGATTCCGCCCGTCGATCGCGACGAGGCGCGTTTCGCGCAAGCCACCAAACAAATGATCGAAACCGGCGACTATGTCGACATCCGGTTCCAGGACGAAGCACGCTACAAGAAGCCGGTCGGCATTTATTGGCTGCAGGCCGCGGTGGTGAAGACCGGCGAAGCGCTGGGAATTTCTGATGCCCGCACGAGCATATCGCTCTATCGGATGCCGTCGCTCGTCGGCGCCGTGGGCGCGGTATTGGCGACCTATTGGTGCGCGCTCGCGTTCGTCAGCCGGCGCGGCGCGGCGCTTGCCGCTCTGATGATGGCGGGCTCGACCTTGCTCGGCGTCGAAGCGCGATTGGCCAAGACGGACGCCATGCTGCTCTTCACCGTGGTCGCCGCCATGGGAGCGCTGGCGCGCGCCTATCTCGCGCAGCATGACGGCAAGGTCACGCGGCTGAGATGGATTGAACCGGCGGTCTTTTGGACCGCGCTCGCAGGCGGAATTCTGCTCAAGGGGCCGCTGATCGTGATGATCGTCGCAACTGCCGCGGCGACACTCGCGATCCTCGATCGCTCCGCGCGCTGGCTCAAGGCGCTTCGCCCGCTTCCCGGTTTGGCCTGGCTCGTTCTGCTCGTTCTGCCCTGGTTCCTGGCGATCTATGCACGCGCCGGCAGCTCTTTCTTCGCCGGTTCCATCGGCCACGACCTTTTGGGCAAGGTTGCCAGCGGGCAGGAGGCCCATGGCGCGCCGCCCGGCCTCTACTTCATCTTGTTCTTCGCGACCTTCTTTCCCGCCTCGATGCTGGCGGGATTGGCGGCGCCCGCGGTGTGGGCCGTGCGCCGCGAGCCGGCAGCGCGTTTCCTGCTCGCCTGGCTGGTGCCGTCCTGGATCGTGTTCGAGTTGATCGTGACCAAATTGCCGCACTACGTGCTGCCGCTCTATCCGGCCATCGCCATTCTCATCGCCGCCGCGGTCGAAACCAGGGTGCTGTCGCAACGGCGCTGGCTGGTGCGCGGGGTGATGTGGTGGTTTCTCGTTCCGATCATTGTCATCGTCGTCATGATCATTGCCGCGATCATGCTCGCGCGCGACCCTGTCGTTCTTGCTTGGCCGTTCCTGGCTGCGGCGATCGTCTGCGGCCTGCTCGCTTGGCAATTGTACGAAGAGGACGGCGCCGAGCGCGCACTCACGCGCGCCATCGCAAGCTCCGTTCTGATGGGCATCGCAATTTATGCGTTGATCGTGCCAGCGCTCGGCCCGCTATTCCCGAGCGTGACGCTTGCCGGCGTGCTCCGGCAATCGACTTGCGCGCATCCTCTTGCCGCCAGCGCGGGCTTTGGCGAGCCGAGCCTCGTTTTCCTTGCCGGCACCGCTACCCGCCTGACTGATGCAAACGGCGCGGCCGATTTCCTGCATGAAGGCGGCTGCCGCTTCGCCTTCATCGAATCGCGTCAGGAGCACGCCTTCGCGCTGCGCGCGGAAGCGATCGGGCTCCACTATGAGCGCGGACCACGCATCGAGGCGTTCAACCTCAGCATCGGCCAGCCGATCACCATCGCAGTCTTTCAATCGGCGGAAGGAGCGCCGTGACGGTGACGGTTGCTCAGCCGGCTCGCGTCACGCCCGCAGCGCTCGCGCAGCGCGTGCTAGGCAATCTCGGGCGCTGGAGCCGTGCCCTGGCGCGCGCGCCGCAGGCGCAGCCGCCGCGACCGGGCGCAAGCGCCATCGCCGCCACTGCGTTGACGGTCGCGGCCATCGTCGCTTCGATGTTTTTTCTTGACGTGTCGGCGAGCAATTGGGCGCGACATCTGCCGCCTCCGGTCACCGCCGCTTTCGAGCAAATTACCGATTTCGGCCTGTCCGGCTGGTTTCTCTATCCGCTCGGGTTCATTCTCTTGGTTCTTGCCGCGCTGGCGACGCCGGAACTGCCGCGCCGCGCCAAGGCGTGCTTGCGGCGCTCGCCGCCCAGTACGGATTCCTGTTCGTGGCGATTGCCGCGCCGGGCCTGTTCGTCACCATCAGCAAGCGCCTGATCGGCCGCGCGCGACCGTTTGTCGGCGGCCACGACGATCCGTTCGCCTATATGCCGTTCATCTGGCAACCCGCCTACGCCAGCATGCCGTCCGGCCACGCTACGACGGCTGCGGCAGCCGCGGTCGCGATCGGCTCCGTCTGGCCGCGTCTGCGCGGAGTCATGTGGCTCTATGCGCTGATCATCATGTGCAGCCGGGTCGTCGTCCTCGCCCATCATCCGAGCGATGTTCTGGCGGGCGCGCTGGTCGGCGTCGTCGGCGCGCTCTTGGTGCGACGCTGGTTCGCCGCGCGCGGGCTCGGCTTTGCGATCGGCGGGGACGGACGGATGCGGGCACTGCCCGGGCCCTCGCCGCGTCGGATCAAGAAGGTTGCGCGGCGCATCATCGCGGGTGCATAAGGGCCGCGCGCCGCCTGCCATGATCTGGAGAAATCGCGGCGGCGCGTTCCCGCGCGACGGCAGGCGTGCATGAACGACCGACGTGACATGACGGCGAATCCGATCGCCTCGCCGGTTTCGATTGTAATCCCGGCCAAGAATGAAGCCGCAAATCTGGTGCCTCTGATCGATGAGATCGCGAGCGCGCTGTCGGCACAACTCGCGTTTGAAGTGGTAGTCGTGGACGATGGGTCCGCGGACGACACCGCCGCGCGGATGGTCGGATTGATGCCGGCGCGGCCATGGCTTCGCTGTGTGCGTCACCAAATGTCTGCCGGGAAGTCGGCGGCGCTGCGCACGGGGGTGATGGCGGCGCGGCACCCGGTCATTGTCACCGTCGATGGCGATGGACAGAACGACCCGTCCTACATCGTGCCGCTGGTTACCGCGCTCGAGGCCGGCGGCGCCCGGGTCGGGTTGATCGCCGGCCAGCGCGCCCGCCGCGAGGACGGGGCGTGGAAGAAGCTGCAGTCGCGCGTCGCCAACGCGATCCGCGGCAAGATCCTCAAGGACAATACGCGGGACTCGGTCTGCGGCCTCAAGGCCATTCACCGCTCGGTGTTTCTCTTGCTTCCGTATTTTGACACGATGCACCGGTTCCTGCCGGCGTTGGTGCAACGTGAAGGTTACGACGTTGGCCACGTCGACGTCGTCGATCGGCCGCGAAGGCACGGCAGTTCGCATTACGGAATGTGGGACCGGTTGCTGGTCGGCGTGCCTGATCTGTTCGGTGTGTGGTGGCTGATCCGGCGCCGCAAGCGCATTCCGCAGTATGAGGAGGTCACTCTTGCTCGTTGATCTGTCGCGCGCGGTCGGCGCCTATTTGACGGACGTGTTCGTCACCCGGCTCGATTGGTGGGTGCTTCTGGGCTTCGTCGCCCAGATCATGTTCACGATGCGGTTTCTGGTGCAATGGATCGCCTCCGAACGCGCCGGGCACAGCATCATTCCGCTGTCGTTCTGGATTTTCTCCATCGCCGGCGGCCTGCTTCTGCTCGCCTATGCGCTTTACCGCAAGGACGCCGTCTTCATCGCCGGTCAGGTCTTCGGCGTGTTCGTTTATCTGCGAAATATTTATTTCGTCATCCGCGACCGCAAGGTGGCGGCTCCGGCGACGTAATTTCATGCCCGCACCGCGGCGGCGAGCGCGGCAAAGCCGCGCTCGAGATCGGCGATCAGGTCGTCGACGGCTTCGAGTCCGACATGGAAGCGCACCGTCGGGCCACCTGGCTGCCAGCGCGTCGCCGTGCGCATGCCGGTGCAGTCGAAGGGAATGGCGAGGCTCTCATAGCCGCCCCATGAGGCGCCGATGCCGAACAGTTCAAGCGCATCGAGAAATGCATAGACCGCCTGTTGCGGCACCGGCTTGAGCACGACGCTGAACAATCCGCACGCGCCGGCGAAATCGCGCTTCCAGATGGCATGGCCGGGGTGGCTCGCCATGGCCGGATGCAGCAGACGCAAGACTTCCGGCCGCTGCTCCAACCAGCGCGCGACCACAAGCCCCGATCGGTAGTGACGGTCGAGCCGCACCGCGAGCGTCCGCAAGCCCCGCATCCCGAGATAAATATCGTCGGGGCCGACGCACCAGCCGTTCAGGTACACGGTATTCTTGAGGCTCGCTGCGGTCTTGCCGTTGGCGGCGACCGTGCCCAGCATCAGGTCGGAGTGCCCGCCGATATATTTGGTCCCGGCCTGGATCGCGAGGTCGACGCCGTGGTCGAGCGGGCGGAAATAAAGCGGACTTGCCCAGGTATTGTCCATGAGCACGGTCGCGCCCTTGGCGTGGGCCGCCTCGGCGATGGCGGCAACGTCCTGCATCTCGAAGCTCAGCGAGCCCGGCGATTCGAGAAAAACAGCGCGCGTGTTCTCGCGCATGAGCGGGGCGATGGCGGCGCCGGCGAGCGGATCGTAATAGGTGGTGCTGACGCCGAGCCGGTTGAGCATCTGGTTGCAGAAATTGCGCGTCGGCGCGTAGGCGCTGTCGGTGACGAGCACATGGTCGCCGGCGCGCACGACCGACAACAAAGCCGCCGAGATCGCCGCGAGCCCCGACGGCAACAGCGCCACGCCGGCGCATTGCGGCCCTTCGAGGTCCTGCAGCGCCAGCTCGAGCGCCTCCGTGGTCGGCGTGCCGCGTCGCCCGTACTGATAGCGCGCGCGGTGCGCGACAAAATCCTCGGCGCTGCGGTAGAGCACGGTTGAGGCATGGTAGACTGGCGGATTGACAAAGCCGTGATAGGCGGCGGGGTCGCGCCCGGCCGTGACCACGCGCGTGTCCGGGCGCCGCGGCGGCGGGCCGTCGTCGTTCTTGCCGTCGTTCATACCCCTTGTCTCACGTGCTTTGTGACCGGCCTGTGCCGTCACCAATATGTCATTACTTCGGCATCGCGGCTCTGCGTCAACCCCTTGACCTTGCAGCACGATCGTTCTCAGATGGCAACGGGCAGGGGAGACAGCCGCCAGCACCGGCAAACCGCGTCTGGCGCGCGACCACGCATGCGAAAGGCCTGATCATGAGACGCCTGGCTACGGCATTGGCTTTGGCAATTGTGCTTGCGTTCGGACTGCAGGCGGCTTGCGCGCAGACACTCGGCGCGGTCAAGGGTCGCGGTCAACTCGTTTGCGGGGCGAACGGTACGCTCGCCGGCTTCGGCCTGCCCGATCCGCAGGGCAAATGGACCGGTTTCGACGTCGATTTTTGCCGCGCCATCGCCGCGGCAATTTTTGACGATCCGACCAAGGTCAAGTTCGTGCCGCTCACTGCGAAGGATCGCTTCACCGCGCTACAGTCGGGTGAAGTCGACGTTTTGTCACGCAACACGACCTGGACGTTGTCGCGCGACACCTCGCTCGGGCTCGATTTCGTGGCCGTCACCTATTACGACGGCCAGGGCTTCATGGTGCGCAAATCGCTGAAGGTGAGCTCGGCGCTCGAGCTCAACGACGCCGCCGTATGCGTGCAACAGGGCACCACCTCCGAGCTCAACCTCGCCGATTATTTCCGCACCAATCACATGGCGCTCAAGACGGTGACATTCGCGACCGGCGACGATGCGCTCAAGGCCTATGAATCGAGCCGCTGTGACGCCTACACCACCGATTCCTCGGCCCTCTTCGGCGAACGGCTGAGGCTTGTCAATCCGGCCGACCACATCGTGCTGCCGGAAATCATTTCCAAGGAGCCGCTCAGTCCGGCGGTTCGCCACGGCGACAATCAATGGATCGACATCGTGCGCTGGACGCACTTCGCCATGATCGACGCCGAGGAGCTCGGCGTGACTAGGGCCAATGTGAGCGATAAATTGAAATCCGACGATCCGGAGACCCGGCGGATGCTCGGCGTCGAGGGTCAATACGGCGAAGGGCTCGGCCTCACCAACGACTGGGTCGTTCGCATCATCAAACACGTCGGCAATTACGGCGAAGTTTTCGAGCGCAATATCGGCCAAGGCTCGCCGCTGAAGATCGTGCGCGGCCTCAACGCGCTGTGGACCAAGGGCGGCCTGCAATACGGGCCGCCCTTCCGCTGAGCCGCTTGTCGCGCCTGTGCCGCCGGGGGTCGGCCCATGGCAAATGAAGCCCAAGGGGCGCAGCGTCACCCGCGACACGTGGCAAGCGTCGCCATCCAGGTCATCCTCATCGTTCTGATCGGCGGCCTCGCCTATGGCGCGGTTTTCAATGCGGTGCGGAACCTTGCCCGCGCCCATATCGCCTCCGGCTTCGGCTTCTGGAACAATACCGCCGGCTTCGAAATCAGCCAGACGTTGATCAGTTATTCGGCAAGCACGGCGACGTTCGGGCGCGCGTTTTGGGTCGGCCTGCTCAACACGCTGCTCGTCGCGAGCATCGCCATCGTGCTTGCGACCGCGCTTGGCTTCGTCATCGGCATTGCACGGCTGTCGCGCAATTGGCTCCTCGCACGGCTGGCGGGCGGCTATGTGGAACTCGTCCGCAACGTGCCGCTCCTTCTGCAACTCCTGTTCTGGTACAATGCGGTATTGAAATCGCTGCCGGAACTGCGCGACAGCGTCGCGCTTCCCGGAGGTGGTTTCCTCAACAATCGCGGCCTGTTTCTGCCGCGGCCGGAATTCGCACCCGGCTTTGCTGCCGTATTTGCCGCCTTGTTGGTGGGCATCATCGCCGCGATCGCCCTGCGCCTGTGGGCGCGCCGGCGCCAGGAGCGGACCGGGGCGAGGATCCACTTTCTCTGGCCGGCATTGGCGCTTGTCTTCGGCCTGCCGCTCGTTGCCTTCGTGCTGGTGGGATTCCCGCTCGGCTTCAGTCTGCCGGAAATGGGTCGCTTCAATGTGCGCGGCGGCCTGGAAGTCCTGCCGGAATTCGCCGCGCTCCTGCTTGCTCTCGTGGTCTATACAGCGGCCTTCATTGCCGAGGTGGTGCGCGCCGGCGTGCTGTCGGTATCCCACGGCCAGACCGAGGCCGCGCAGGCGCTGGGCCTGCGCTCCGGTACGACGCTGCGTCTCGTCGTCGTCCCGCAGGCGATGCGCGTCATCGTGCCGCCGCTGACCAGCCAATACCTCAATCTGATCAAAAACTCCTCGCTTGCCGTCGCCGTCGGTTATCCCGATCTGGTCCAGGTTTTCGCCGGCACGGTGCTGAACATTACCGGTCAGGCAGTCGAGGTGATCGCCATCACCATGGCGGTCTATCTCGCCATCAGCCTGTTCGCGTCGCTGGTGATGAACCTTTACGCACGCGCGACTGCGGTGGTGGAGCGCTGACGGCGATGGCTGCGATCAGCGAGCGGGCGTTCTTCTATCTGCGCCGGGCGCCGGCGGAAAGACTGCCGCCGCCGGCGGCACGAGCCGGCGCGCTCGGCTGGCTGCGCGTCAATCTTTTCTCGAGCCCGGCGAACATTGCGCTCACGCTCCTCTGCGGGGTGGGCATCGTCTGGGCCGTGCCGCCGCTGTTGCGCTTTTTCCTTACCGACGCGGTGTGGTCGGGAAGCGATCGCGCGGCCTGCCTTGCGGCGCCTGAACACCCCATGCCGGGCGCCTGCTGGCCATTCGTGCGGGTATGGTTTTCCTATTTCGTCTACGGCTTCTATCCGACCGGCGAGCGCTGGCGGGTCGATCTGTTTTTCGTCGCCTTGGCATTCGGCGTCGCTTGGCTGCTATGGCTGTCGGCGCCGCGGCGCGACATCGGCGCTCTTTATTTCTTTGTCGTGCTGCCGATCCTCTCCTTCGTTTTGCTGCACGGCGCCCCGCTGATCGGATTGTCCGTCGTGCCGACGGCGTTGTGGGGCGGCGTGCTGGTGACCGTGATCGTGGCCACGGTCGGCATCGTATTTTCTCTGCCGCTCGGCATATTGCTCGCCCTGGCGCGCCGCTCCGACCTGCCCGTGGTCAGGCTGGCGGCGGTGATGTTCATCGAATTTGTCCGCGGCGTGCCGCTGATCACCGTCTTGTTCATGGCGAGCGTGATGCTGCCGCTGTTCGTGCCCGAAGCGCTGGCGCCGGACAAGCTGGTCCGCGCGCTCGTCGGTGTGGCGCTGTTCGCCTCGGCCTACATGGCGGAGGTGGTGCGCGGCGGGCTCGCCGCGGTGCCGCGCGGGCAATACGAGGCGGCGCAGGCGCTCGGGCTTACTTATTGGCGCACGGTCGGGCTCGTCATCCTGCCGCAGGCGCTGCGCGTGACGCTGCCGAACATCGTCAATACTTTCATCGGGCTGTTCAAGGACACGACGCTGGTCTTTATTGTCGGCATTTTTGATTTCCTGCGCACGATCGAGGCGGCGCGCGCTGATCCGCATTGGGCCGCTCCGACAACGAGCGTCACGGGTTACGCCGTCGCCGCGCTCTTCTATTTCGTGTGCTGCTATGGCATGTCGCGCTACGCGCGCGGCGTGGAGGCGCGGCTGGCGCGCGCCGGTCGGCGGTGAGGGAATTCGCCATGGCAGAGCGTCCGAATGATGCGCGCGCCGCCGCCCCGCCGGCAGAGGTCGCGGTCGAGGTCGCCGGACTGCACAAATGGTACGGTGATTTTCACGTACTGCGCGACATCAACCTGAAAGTCGCGCGCGGGGAGCGCATCGTCATCTGCGGCCCTTCGGGCGGCGGCAAGTCGACGCTGCTACGCTGCATCAACCGGCTCGAGGACTGGCAGCGCGGCCGCATCGTCGTCGACGGCGTCGAATTGACCGACGACCCCAAGCGCATCCTCGCCGTGCGTCGCGACGTCGGCATGGTATTCCAGCAGTTCAATCTGTTTCCGCATCTTACCGTCCTGGAGAATTGCACCCTGGCGCCGATTTGGGTGCGGCACATGCCCAAGCGCGCGGCCGAGGCGCTGGCCATGGACTATCTCGCCCGCGTCAAGATACCGGACCAGGCGAACAAATATCCGGCGCGGCTGTCCGGCGGCCAACAGCAGCGCGTGGCGATCGCCCGCGCGCTGTGCATGAACCCCAACATCATGCTGTTCGACGAGCCGACCTCGGCGCTCGATCCGGAGATGGTGAAGGAGGTGCTCGACACCATGGTCGAGCTCGCCGCCGACGGCATCACCATGCTCGTGGTCTCCCACGAGATGCGCTTTGCGCGGCAGGTCGCCGACCGCGTGATCTTCATGGATGAAGGCCAGATCGTCGAAATCGGCGAGCCAGAGAGCTTTTTCGATCATCCGCAACACGAGCGGGCGCGGCTGTTTCTGCAGCAAATACTGCACTGAGCAGGGCGAAGCTTTCGATCGGGAACCGAAGATGACAAAGCTGTAACCGGTGAAATCGCCAACCTGACCAAAGTTTAACTTGTCTGCCGGCTGCGGCCGTCCTTTACTTCCGGCAGATTGGACATCTCCGCGGAGAGAAGGACATGCTTAAGCCCGTGGTCGCCATGGCAGCAGTGCTTGCCATCGCCGGCTCTTCCTTTGTCTATGCGCAGCAGCGTTCGGGTGAGCCGGGAGCCGACGGCGGCCCGCGTTTCGCGCAGCATCGCCGCCTGACCGTCGACGACATGAAGGCGTTCGCGGACGCGCGCATCGCCGCGCTCAAGGCCGGCCTGCAGCTCACGCCGGACCAGGAAAAGAACTGGCCGTCGTTCGAGCAGGCCCTGCGCGACCTGGTGAAGCTGCGCATTGAGCGTTTGCAGGCGCGCATCCGCGAGCACGAGGCCGCAGGCGAAGAGCAGCCGCCCATCAATCCCTTCGAACGGCTGCAGCAACGCGCAGACGTCATGTCGCAATTCGGCGCCGCGCTCAAACATGTCGCTGACGCGGGCGGCCCGCTTTATCAGAGCCTCAACGACGCGCAGAAGAACCGGTTCAGGATCCTCGCCCACATTCTGCGGCCGCACCGGATGGCCGGCGGTTTTTGGCATCGCGGCGAGTTTGGACACGGCGATCATGGCGGGCAGGGCGGCTTCGAGCGCCGCGACGGCGGACCGCACGGCATGATGGGGCGTGACGACGAAGGCTCCAATCTTTAGCACACGATCGCCTCAGCTAGCCGGCGCTGACTACCGCGCCAGCGGTCCTTTGGCCTTCCTCCAGGCGTCGATGCCGCCCTCGATGTGACAGGCGGTCTTGAGGCCCGCATCCTGCGCAGCCTGCACCGCCATCGCCGAGCGTTCGCCGAAGGCGCAGTAGAAGGCCATGCGCTTGCCGGTCGCGGCCGCCAGTTCGTGCAACATGCCGCCGGCGCCGATATTGTCCGACAAATCCGGATAGGGCGCATGCAGCGAGCCGGGAATGGTTCCGTGCTTCTCGCGCTCGCCTTTCTCGCGCAGATCGATCATTTCCACGTCAGGCCGGCCGAGCAGCGAGATGGCCTCGGCCGCCGACAGCGCCCAGCCCTTGCGCGCGATCTCCTCCTGGCGCAGGCCGACGCGCATATTGGCCGGCACCGCAACGTCCATCATTTTCGGGTTGGGCAGTTTCAAATTGTTCATCAGCTCGACATATTCGTCGACTGATCTGACTTTGAGCCGCGGGTTAAAACACTTTTCCTCGCCGATGGTGGAGACCGTCTCGCCCTTGTAGTCGTGCGCGGGATAGACGAGCGTCTCCTCGGGCAGCTTCATCAGCTTGTTGAAAATCGAATGGTATTGCGCCCGCGGATCGCCGTTCTGGAAGTCGGTTCGGCCGGTGCCGCGGATAAGCAGCGTGTCACCGGTGAACACCCGGTCGGCCAACAGAAACGAATAGGAGTCGTCGGTGTGGCCGGGTGTGTACAGCACGTCGAGACGCAGTCCCTCGATCTCGAGGCGGTCGCCTTCGCTCACGCGCATGGAGACGACGTCGGCGCGGGTGTGCTCACCCATCACCGTGATGCAATGGGTGCGGTCGCGTAGCGCGCCGAGTCCGGTGACGTGATCGGCGTGCAGGTGCGTGTCCACGGCCTTGACCAGTCTGAGGTCGAGTTCGCGAACGAGCTGGAGGTAGCGCTCGACCCGCTCCAGAACCGGATCGATGATCAGCGCCTCGCCGCCATGCCGGCTGGCGAGGAGATAGGTGTAGGTGCCGGATGTGCTGTCGAAGAGCTGGCGGAAGATCATGCGAGTCTCCTCGCCGGCATGCTAACGCGGAAAGAACGCTGGCGAAATCCGGATCGGCGGCGGTGCCGGCCGATCGCTGCGCGCGATGCGGACTTAGTCACGCTCGACCGGAAGGTCGGGACGCGAGCCCCACTCCGCCCATGATCCGTCGTAGAGGCCCTTGGCCTCCTTGCCGATCGCTTCGAGTGCGAAGGTGAGAATCGCGGCGCTGAGGCCCGAGCCGCAGGTGGTGATGATCGGCTTCTCGAGATCGACGCCGGCGCTGGTGAAGGCCGCGTCGATGCGCTGGCGCGGCGCGAGGCGGCCGTTCTCAACCATAAGGCCGTAGGGCACGTTGAACGAGCGCGGCATGTGCCCCGAGCGCAGTCCCGGCCGCGGCTCCGGCGCCTTGCCGCTGAACCGTTCGGGCGAGCGGGCGTCGATGATCTGCACGCTGTCGTCAACCAGCGCCAGGCGCACGTCGTCGAGCAGCGCCACGGCGCCGACATTCATCTCCGCGTTGAACTCTTTCGGCGCCGGCGCGACATCGCCTTTTTCCAGCGGACGCCCTTCCGTCTTCCATTTCGGCAAGCCGCCATCGAGGATGAAGACGTTCTTCGCGCCGAATATGCGCAGCGTCCACCACACCCGCGCCGCCGAATAGAGGCCGGCGCTGTCGTAAACGACGACGGTGTCGGTTTCGCTGATGCCCAGCGCGCCGGCGGCCGCGGCGAACTGCGCTGGGCCGGGCAGCATGTGCGGCAGCTCGGTCGAGTGATCGCTGATCGCTTCGACGTCGAAGAAGACGGCGCCGGGAATATGGCCGCTGCGATACTCGGCGCGTGTGTCGCGCTGCTGCGTCGGAAAACAAGAGCCGTCGACGGTGACGACGTTGCGGTCGCGCAAGTGCTCGGCGAGCCAATCGGTCGACACCAGCCAGCGGCTCGTCGGCGACGGGGCAGGGGTCTTCTCGGTTCTCAGCATCTTGCGTCTCTATTCGTTGAAAACAACGCCGGCGCGGTCACCAAGTTCACTCGTACGGAACTTTGATGTCCGAGCGTCGCTCCAGCCAAGCCGGCACCGGAAGTTGCTTTTCGCGGAGAAACTGCGCATTGAACAGCTTCGATTGGTAGCGCGTGCCGTAATCGGCGAGGATGGTGACGATGATATGTCCGGGGCCGAGCTCTCTCGCCAGACGCACGGCGCCGGCGACATTGATGCCGGAGGAGCCGCCGAGGCAGAAGCCTTCATGTTCCAGGAGGTCGAAGATGATCGGCACCGCCTCGGAATCGGGAATCTGGTAGGCGACATCGATCGGTGCGCCTTCGAGGTTCTTGGTAATGCGCCCTTGGCCAATGCCCTCGGTGATCGAAGAACCCTCGGATTTCAGTTTGCCGGTGGTGTAGTAGCTGTAGAGCGCGGCGCCCATCGGATCGGCAAGCGCGATGCGCACGCCGGCATTGCGCTCCTTGAGCGCCATGGCGACTCCGGCGAGCGTGCCGCCGGTGCCGACGGCGCAGGTAAAGCCGTCGATCTTGCCGTCGGTCTGTTGCCAGATCTCCGGCCCGGTCGTCTGGAAATGGCCTTGCCGGTTGGCGACGTTGTCGAACTGGTTCGCCCAGATCGCGCCGTTCTTTTCCGTCCTCGCCAGTTGCTCGGCCAGCCTGCCGGAGACCTTCACGTAATTGTTGGGGTTAGAATAAGGAACGGCCGGCACCTCGACCAATTCGGCGCCGCACAGCCGCAGCGTGTCCTTCTTCTCCTGGCTCTGGGTTTCGGGGATGACGATGACGCTGCGAAATCCCATGGCATTGCCGACCAGAGCAAGCCCGATGCCGGTGTTGCCGGCAGTGCCCTCGACGATGATTCCGCCGGGCTTGAGCTCGCCGTTTTTCACCGCGTCCTCGATGATGAACAAGGCGGCGCGATCCTTGACCGACTGGCCCGGATTCATGAATTCGGCCTTGCCGAGGATGGTGCAGCCCGTCGCCGCCGACACGCGCTCGAGCTTGATCAACGGCGTGTTGCCGATCGCCTCGATGATTCCGTTGCAGAACTGCATCGTCACAATATCCCAAGCGTTGCCGACACTAGATGACCAACCCTTTGGAAACAAGGTTGGATCAAATGCCGGCAAAACTCGAAAGATTGTCGAAACCATAACGCTGCATGAGGGAGGCCTCTATACAGCCATTCATGGATTGTTTGCAGCGACGGCGGTATGCGGATCAAAACGGGGTTCCAGCCGTCGCTTGCCCGTGTCCGGTCAATTTGGTTGAGCACGATGAATCTCGACGTCAATACCCTGTTTCTTGTCACCGTTTACGTCGAGGCGATCCTCGGACTGTTGCTGCTGTTCGCCTGGGTCCAGAACACCGCGATCAGGGCCGTGGCGTGGTGGGGCTTCGCCCACCTGTTGCGCGCCGCCTCGGTGATGCTGTTCGGCCTTTTCGGCTCCGCGCCCGACTTTGTCTCGATCGATCTCGCCAATACTCTGCTGTTCACCGCCTTCGCTCTGACCTGGACCGGCGCGCGCGTGTTCGATCACCGTAAGCCGCAGCCGATCCTCATGTTCGCCGGCGCCGCGCTTTGGCTGGTCGCCTGCCGCATGCCGGCCATTGCTGCGTCCTGGGATGTGCGCGTGCTGTTGAGCTCCGGCATCATCACCGCCTACACCTGGGCCACGGCCTACGAGTTCTGGCGCGGCCGCAGCGAGCCGCTGGTGTCGCGCTGGCCGGCGATCTTCATGCTGTTCGCGCATGGCTCGCTCTATCTGCTGCGCACGCCGTTCGGCGCCATGCTGCCGTGGCTGCCGACCTCGAATCAGGTCTTCGAGAGCGTCTGGATGACGGTGCTCAGCTTCGAAGCGCTGCTGTTCACGATCGCGATCGCCTTTATCCTGCTGGCGATGGCGAAAGAGCGCACCGAGCACCGGCACAAGACCGCAGCCCTGATCGATCCGCTGACCGGCGTCGCCAATCGTCGGGCGTTCCTGCAGGACGGCGAAGCCCAGCTCAAGCGGCAGGCGAGCGATCCCCGTCCGACTGCGGTCATGCTGCTCGACCTCGACAACTTCAAATCGATCAACGACCGCTTCGGTCACGCGGTCGGCGATCGCGTGCTGGAGATTTTCGCCGAGGTGGCGAGCGGTTGTTTGCGCCGCATCGACCTGTTCGGCCGTCTCGGCGGCGAGGAATTCGCCGCGCTGTTGCTCGACACCACGCGCGAGCGGGCGCTGGCGGTGGGCGACGACATCCGGGCGCGCTTTGCTGCTGCCACGCGCGACGTCGAGGGCCGGCCGATCGTTGCCACGGTCAGCGTCGGCATCGTGATCAGCAACGACGCCGTGCTCGATCTCTCGGCGCTGCTGGCGCAGGCCGACCACGCGCTCTATCGCGCCAAGGATAACGGCCGCAACCGGGTCGAGATCGCCTCGATCGAGCTTATTCTCGATCGCGCCAAGCGCGGCGCCGCGGATCTCATCGCCGCCGGCGGCGGCGTGGAACCACGCACAGCCAAATCGGCGGCGAAGTCCGCGGCCTAAACCGCGGCGTCCGGTTCAGTTCGCCGTCGCCGGCGGCGGAACGCTCCCTGGAAAATTGCAAATGCAAGAGCGGCGGGCGCTGAGCTCGCGCATCCGGTCGCGCTGGCCTTTGGCCGCGCGCGGCGAATGGGTTCCTCGGCGTTTTCCGTTTTGATAGGCTGGCGTGCGAAGGGGCGAGGGCTCGGCCATAGGAGATCGATCATGCTCGATATCGGCGACCGGGCGCGAAAGGCCGCTTTCGATACCACGCGGCTCGACCGGCTCATGGATGATGCCGGAATCGACGTGCTGCTGGCGACGTCGAAGCACAACGTTCAATACCTGCTTGGCGGGCACCGGTCTTTCTTCTTCGACACTATGGATGCGATCGGAATCGGCCGCTATCTGCCGGTTTTCGTCTACCCGAAAGGCGCGCCGGACAAGGCTGGCTATTTCGGCCACCGCATGGAGACGTCGCAGAGCCAGGTCAGGCCGTTCTGGGTCTCTAAGGTCGACACGAAAAGCTCGGGCTCGGTCGACGTCGTGCAAAAGGCGGCGCAATATGTGCGCGCGCTCATCACGAGACCGCTCCGCATCGGCGTCGAGATGGCGTTTCTACCCGCCGATTCCGCGGCGGCGCTGCACCAGGCGCTGCCCAACGACGAGTTCACCGACGCGCTCTTCGTGCTGGAGCGCCTGCGCGCGCTGAAAACGCTCGACGAGCTCGAGAAGCTTCGGCTCGCCTCCGATCTCGTCATCGACTCGATGCTCGCCGTCATCCGCGGCCACGGCGCCGGCGCGACCAAAGCGCAAATGGCTGAGGCGCTGCGCCGCGAGGAAACGGCACGCGGACTGACCTTCGACTACTGCCTGATCGCCGCGGGATCGAGCCTCAACCGCGCGCCTTCGGACCAGCGTTGGGAGAAGGGCGACGTGCTCTCACTCGATTCCGGCGGCAATTACCACGGCTATATCGGCGATCTCGCGCGCATGGGCATCCTCGGCGAGCCAGATTCCGAGCTGGAGGACCTGCTGGCCGACGTGGAATCGATCCAGCAGGCGGCGAGGACGCCGATCCGCGCCGGCGTCAACGGCGGCGAAATCTATGCGGCGGCCGACGCGGTGCTGCACCAGTCGAGGCAGCGCAATCACATCGCCTTTCTCGCCCACGGCATGGGGCTCGTCAGCCACGAGGCGCCACGGCTCACCGCTTCGGGGCCGGTTCCCTACGATGCCTATGATGCGCAAAGGCCGCTTGAGGCCGGCATGGTGATTTCGATCGAGACGACGCTGCAGCATCCGCGTCGCGGCTTCATCAAGCTCGAAGATACGGTGGCGGTCACGCCGAGCGGTTTCGAGGCGTATGGCGATCACGGCCGTGGCTGGAATCGCGCCGGCGGCTGATCTTGGCGGCCCGAGCGTTTCAGATCGGGTTGATCGCCGCGATCTTTTCGCGCGCGCTACTTCGGATCAGGCGTGTCCGAATTTGGCGGCAGAAGGAGCGATGACGGATCAGGTCGCGCGATGGTCGAGGTAGCGCCGGTTACGCTCGAGGTGGTCGATGTCGCGCCGCAGCTTGCGCAGATAGGCGAAATACGCGATTCCGGCGAATGCCCAAGATGCACCCGCAACGTAGAAGATCGACAGATCGGCGTCGGCCCACAGATGCTTAATGAGCCCGCAAGTCAAAGCCCAGGCGATCAGCACGATGACGACTCGGGGCAGCAGATAGGCCATGATTCGCGCCTCAATTATGCCGGCGCGAAGGTGCTTGAGCGTGGTTAACGATCGGTAAAATCCGTGCTAACGGCCAGGGCGGATCTGGGTCGCAGCGCTCGTCGCGCGATGTCGTCACCGAAGGTTGCGGGCTCGCTGGCTGTCTATGACGCCGCCGAAACATCGCGCGGCCGGTCGTGCCGCTCTTCGCGCAACAGCGCCTCGGCCATCTCGCGCAGGCGCACCCTCTGCACCTTGGGACCGTTCGGGCCGTCGACGATCGGAAACGCGTCTACCGCCACGAACCGCTCGGGCACCTTGAACCGCGCCAATTGTTCGCGGCAACGCGCCCGCAAGGCCGTCTCGTCCAGCACCGTCCCGTCGGCCGGCCGAACGAAGGCCACCGGCACCGGATCGGCGTCTGTCCGCGATGCCGCGACGACCTGCACGCCGGCGACGCCGGGCTGCGCCTGGATGACAGCCTCGATCTCCTCGGGGCTGACCAGAAATCCGCCGAGCCGCATGGCATCGCCAATCCGCGCTTCAAAGATGAAGCTAGTACCTGTCAGCCGGGCAAGATCGCCGCTGCGGAACATACCGTCGGCGCCGATCGCCCGCTCGGTCGCTGCCGGGTTTTCCAGATAGGCGATGAAACGGGATGGCGCGTCGATGCATAATTCGCCGGACGCGCCGGACGCCAGTGCCTTGCCGGTCCCCGGGTCGCGCACCACAAGCCGCGCCTGACGATTGACAGGCACGCCGCCGCCGAGCAGACGGTTCTCGCCCTCGGAGACCGAGAACAGCGCCTGCACCTCCGAACTGCCGTAGAGGCCGTGCGGATGCATGCCCGCGGCCTCCGCGGCGGCAATCGAGGCAGCCGCAGTAGAGTGAAACGCGGCAAAGCCCGAGAAGTGAACCGACTCGAACCGCCGGCCGCCGGCCGCGGCGGCGATGCGGCCGAACATGTCGTCGCCGCCAATGACGTGGGTGACGCGATGCCGACGGATCAGCCCGGCCGCCGCCTCGCCGTCGAACTGGGCGAGACACACCACATGCGCGCCGCCGGCGATCGCCGCCATCGCTGCGGCATTGCCGAACGTACCGCAGAACGGCACCGCGCCGAGCAGCGCCGCATCGGCCGTGTCCAGTCCGATGTGGCGGGCAATGTCCACCGCGTGACCGGCAATGGTTTGCTGATCGTGCAGCACCAGTTTCGGCCCGCTGGTGGTACCCGAGGTCGTAAATGTCAGGCAGGGCGTTTCGCCGGCCGCCTCGTTTGGGCCGGCATCGGCCGCTGCGCCATCTAGTGGCAACACCGGCAGGCGGGCGAGCTGCGTCACGCCGGCAGGAAGCCGCAGTCCCAGCACGCAACGTAGCGCAGCGCGATCCTCCGCGGGCAGAGCAGCGAAAATCACCGGGAAGTCTACCGACGGAAATCCCCATTCCGTCACCAGCGCGACCGCGCGGGACCGGCTCAAAAGGCTACCGACCTCCGCCAGGCGAAAGCGCGTGTTGATATGGATGGCGAGCGCACCGAGACGAGCGCAGGCAAAGATCGCGGCAAGATATCCGGTCCCGTTCGGCAGCCACAGCGCCACACGCGCGCCCGCGCCCACGCCGGCTGTCCGCAGCCCAGCGGTCACGCGCAGCACGTATTCTTGGAAGGCGCGCCGGTCGAGCGTGCCGGCCGCGTCGGTCACCGCCGGCGCCGCGGGATCGACCGTAGACCGCGTTAGCAGCGCGCCCAGCGTGCGCGGATAGTCGGGTCCGTAGGTCTGCCGCATCAGAACACCTCCGTCGTCCGGCGGCGATTGGCGATTTCCTCTGCCACATTATAATTCTCTTTGCGGGAAAAGGCGTGAAAGGGTGCGCGATTGCGATCTCGGCTCCATCGACTTCGTGCGTCGGCCGCAGTGCAAGACGCAGCGATACTCTGCCGCGCGGCAAATCAAGATCGCCGAGTTCTCCGGGCAAATGGGCGTGATCCGAGGGCCTATCACCCAACGGTCTCGCCGACTTCGGCACTACCGACCGCGGGCGCTTCATCGCGCTCCGCCGGCGTCAACATCGGATAGTCCGTATATCCGGCGGTGTCGCCGCCGAAGAACGTCTTGCGATCGGGAACGTTCAGCCGCGCGCCGATCCGCAAGCGCTCCACGAGATCCGGGTTGGCGATGTAGAGCCGGCCGAAGGCGATAAGATCTGCAAGATTCGCGCGGCGTGCCGCCAACGCGAGGTCGAGATCGTAGCCATTGTTTGCGATATAGCGACCCTTAAACAGCTGCCGCAGAATCTGCAGGTCGAACCCGCCTGGGACTTCACGCGGTCCCTGCGTTGCCCCCTCGATGATATGGATATAGGCGAGACCGAATGCGTTCAGTTGCTCGACGACATAGGTGTAAGTGCCGGCGGGATCGCTGTCGAGCGCCGCATTGTTGACCGGGCTGACCGGCGATAGGCGGATGCCGACGCGCTCACCGCCGCAGATCCCCGCCACGGCCTCCGTGACTTCGAGCAGGAAACGCGTGCGGTTTTCGCGCGATCCGCCATACGCGTCGGTTCGCTTGTTCGTGCTGTCGCGCAGGAATTGCTCGATGAGGTAACCGTTGGCGGCATGAATCTCGACGCCGTCGAAGCCGGCCGTAAGCGCGTTTCGCGCCGCGCGACGATACTGCTCGACGATTTCCGGGATTTCGCTCGTTGCCAGCGCCCGCGGCGTCACGCAGGGCAGGAAACCGGCCGTGGTGTATGAGGTCGCCTCCAGGCGAATCGCTGAAGGCGCCACCGGCAGGGCACCGCCAGGCTGCAGCGAGGGGTGCGAAATGCGCCCGACATGCCAAAGTTGCGAGAAAATCCGGCCGCGGCAGGCATGCACGGCCTTGGTCACCTGCCGCCATCCCTCGACCTGAGCGTCATCATAGATGCCCGGCGTGAAGGCATAGCCTCTCGCCTGCGGCGATATGTTGGTCCCTTCGGCGATGATCAGGCCGGCCGAGGCGCGCTGCCGGTAGTATTCCGCCATCAGGGGTCGCGGGACTCCGTCCTCGCCGGCGCGACTGCGGGTCAGCGGCGCCATGACGATGCGGTTGGCGAGCTGGTACGGCCCAAGCCGCACCGGTTTAAAGAGATCGCGGTGCGCGTTGGTCTTCTCTGTTCTGTTCCCCATGTCGCTCTCCTGGGCTCCGATCCCGACGGCAAAACCAACGCGGCGGCTACCGGCAAACCTGATAGCCGCAACGGCAAAGGAGTAGACCGTCGAAGCAAGGCAAGCCGCCTTGATCTCGGTCAATGACCGGATTGATACCGGCGCCTTTAGCATCTCGATGTGCGGCAATATTCCCGGCGGCCGCTGACGAAATTCAGATCGATAGCCTCGATCCGCATTGCGGATTCCGCAGCGGACCAGCAGCGCCTAGATACTTGACACCTAAACTATTTAGCGGAATGTAATGCCCGATCCCGAACGCGAGGGCTTGGTCGCATGCGAATTACCTGCATTGGAGGCGGTCCCGCCGGCCTGTATTTCGCCTTGCTGATGAAGAAGCGAAATCCGGCTTACGACATCAGCGTGCTGGAGCGGAACCGACCCTACGACACCTTCGGCTGGGGCGTCGTGTTTTCCGATCAGACGCTGGGCAATTTACGCGCGGCCGACGCTGAAACCTACGATCAGATAACCAGTTCGTTCAATCGGTGGGACGACATCGACATTCATTTCAAGGGTCGCACGATCACGTCGGGCGGACATGGCTTTTCCGGCATCGGTCGCAAGCGGCTGCTGAACATCCTGCAGGCCCGCTGCGAAGAGCTCGGCGTCACGCTCGGATTCGAAACCGAGGTGAAGAACGACGAAGACTTCGACAGCGATCTGATCGTCGCGTCCGATGGCATCAACAGCTTCATTCGCAGCAAATATTCGGCCGTGTACCAGCCCGACATCGATGTCGGCAAGTGTCGTTTCGTCTGGCTCGGGACGCACAAATTGTTCGAGGCGTTCACCTTCGCCTTTGAGGAGACGAATCACGGCTGGTTCCAGGCTCACGCCTACAAATTCGACCGCGACACCTCGACCTTCATCGTCGAGACTCCCGAGGACGTGTGGCTGAAGACCGGCTTGGAGGCGATGAGCAGCGAGGAATCGATCGCCTTCTGCGAAAAGCTTTTCGCCAAACACCTCGACGGCCACCGGCTGATGTCGAATGCCGGTCATCTGCGCGGCTCAGCGCAATGGATCAAATTTTCGCGCGTAGTGTGCAAGACCTGGGTTCATCACAACGGCCGCGCGCCGGTGGTGTTGATGGGCGATGCCGCGCACACCGCGCACTTTTCGATCGGCTCCGGCACCAAGCTCGCCATGGAGGACGCCATCGCGCTCGCTGATTCGCTGCAGTCGAGCGGCGGCAAGAGTAATGGCGGCATGCTGGATGCGCTCAACAAGTACGAGGAGGTCCGTGCGGTCGAAGTCCTCAAGATCCAGAACGCAGCGCGCAATTCGACGCAATGGTTCGAGAACGTCAGGCGCTACACCGGTTTCGAGGCCGAGCAATTCGCCTATAGCCTGCTCACCCGCTCGCAACGCATCTCGCATGAGAACCTGCGTCTGCGCGACAAGAAGTACGTCCAAGGCGTGGAGCTGTGGATGGCGCAAAAGAGCGGCATCGGCGCCAAGGCGATCGCGCCGATGTTCACCCCCTTCGCCGCGCGCGGCATCACCCTTTCCAACCGCGTGGTCGTGTCCCCGATGGCGCAATATTCCTGCGTCGACGGCACGCCCGACGACTACTACCTGGTGCATCTGGGCAGCCGCGCGCATGGCGGCGCTGGACTGGTCTTCACCGAGATGACGTGCGTTTCAGCGGACGCGCGCATCTCGCCGGGCTGCGCCGGCATATACAAGGAGGAGCACAAGCCGGCGTGGAAGCGCATTGTCGACTACGTGCACACGCGCACCGAGGCCGCGATCGGCATTCAGCTTGGTCACGCCGGGCCCAAGGGATCGACGCAGTTCGGCTGGCAGGAGGCGGAGGAGCCTTTGCCGGAAGGCAACTGGCCGTTGATCGCTCCCTCAAGCGTAGCCTACGGCCCGCGCAATCAGCTGCCGCGGGCGATGACGCGCGCCGACATGGAGCGGGTCAAGGACGACTTCGCGCGTGCGGCGCTGTGGGCGAACGAATGCGGCTTCGACTGGCTGGAGCTGCACTGCGCGCATGGTTATTTGCTGTCGGCCTTCATCTCGCCGCTGACCAATCGGCGCGATGACGAATATGGTGGTTCATTGCAAAATCGCTGCCGCTATCCGTTGCAGGTGTTCAGCGCGGTGCGCGCGGTGTGGCCGGCCGACAAGCCGATCTCGGTGCGCATTTCCGCGCACGACTGGGCGCCCGGCGGCAACACGCCTGATGACGCTGTTGCCATCGCACAACTGTTCAAGGATGCCGGTGCCGACATGATCGACGTTTCGTCGGGCCAGACCACGCGCCAGGCCAAGCCGGTCTATGGCCGCATGTACCAAACGCCCTTTGCCGATCGCATCCGCAACGAGGTGGGGATCGCGACCATCGCCGTCGGCGCGATCTTCGAGCCGGACCATGTCAACAGCATCATCGCCGCCGGCCGCGCTGACCTTGCCGCCCTGGCGCGGCCGCATCTTGCGGATCCCTACTGGACGCTGCACGCGGCGGCGCAACTCGGCTATCGCGACATTCATTGGCCCGATCAGTATCTTTCCGGACGCGACCAGCTCTACCGCAATCTCGAGCGCGCTGCGTTGATGGCGCAGGAAAGGCCCGAGGCCAACGGCTAGATTGGGGCGTGGATCCGGAAGAGTGGAGACCGGATTTTCGACACGACCATGCTCCATTAAGGAAACCCGAGCACGGTCGATTCAACCGGGGGCGATCGCGCCTTAGCAAGCTGTCGCCGCCCGGCGGCAAGAAGCAGCGACGAGATGGATTTCGAGCTCAGTGAGGAACAGCGCCAAGTCCGGGAGACTTTTGCGCGCTTTTGCGACGACAAAATCATCCCGCAGGCGGCGGCGGTCGACGAGGCGCACGCCTATCCGCACGCCCTGTTTGCCGAGTTGGGCAAGCTCGGCTTCTTCGCCATGCGCTATCCGGCGGCGGTCGGCGGGCTCGACGTCGATCTCGTGACGCTCTGCCTAGCGCTCGAGGAGATCGCGCGCGGCTCGATGTCGCTCGCTGGCTGCGTCACCATGCAGTCGCTGATGGGAACCAAGTTCCTGGAAATGCTCGGCGGTTCCGATATTCGCAAGCGGCTGCTGATCCCGGCGCTGCGCGGCGAGAAGATCGGCGCGATCTGCATGACCGAGCCGAACGCCGGCAGCGACCTCGGTGGCATCGCCACATCGGCGCGCAAGGTTGACGGCGGCTACGCGCTCAAGGGCCAGAAGACCTGGGTCACTTCGGCACCGGTGGCGGATTTCTTCACCGTGTTCGCCCGCGCCGGCGAAGCCCGCAAGCTGACGATCTTCTTGGTCGAGCGGGATTTCCCCGGCCTGCACATCGGCAAGTCAATCCCGAAGATGGGGGTGTGGGCGCTGCCGACCTCCGAGCTTGCATTGGATGACTGCTTTGTGCCGGACAGCCATCGCCTGAGCCGGGAGGAAGGCGACGGCGAGGCGCATCTGCGCAAGCTCCTGGCGGAAATCCGCATCGTTACCGGCGCGCTGGCGCTCGGCGGCGCGCGCGGGGCGCTGGAGGAGGCGATCCGGTACGCCGGCGAGCGTCAGCAATTCGGCAAGCCGATCAATCGCAATCAAGCGATCCAGTTCAAGCTCGCCGAGATGGCGACCGATCTCGAAGCCGCCCGGCGCCTGGTGCATTACGCCGCTTGGCTCAAGGACCACGACCGGCCGCATCACAAGGAGGCGGCGATGGCCAAGCTGTTCGCGTCGGAGGCGGCAGCGCAGATTTGCGACAAGGCCGCCCGCGTCATGGCGTCGTATGGTTACAGCATGGAATTTCCGGTGCAGCGCCACCTGCGCGACATCCGCTTCACGCTGATCGGCGGCGGCACCAGCGAGATTCTCAAGCTGATCATCGCTAAGGAGCTGGCCGAGTGAGCGAACGCAAGATCAAGGTGCTCCTGGCCAAACCCGGCCTCGACGGCCACGATGTTGGCGCTAAGGTCGTGGTGCAGGCGTTGCTGCAAGCGGGCTTCGACGTCACCTATACCGGACTGCGGCAGACGCCGGAGGCGATCGTGCAGGCGGCGCGCGAGGCCGATGTCGACGTCATCGGCCTGTCGATCCTTTCCGGTTCGCACATACCGCTGTGCCGGCGCCTGCGCGACCTGATGTTTGACCACGCGCTGCACGACAAGCTATGGATCGTGGGCGGCAACATTCCGGAAGCCGACCGCATGGTGCTCAAGCAGCTCGGCTATCGTGGTGTTTTTCCGACCGGCAGCCGCACCGACGACATCGTTTCCTTCATCCGGGAGAACGTGCGATGAGCGCCGCTGCAAGCAAAGAAGCGTCAGCCAAATGGCGCGCCGCTGGTGACGGCACGCGCCGTCTCTTCAACGAGAGCGGCATCGAAGTCAAGCCGCTGTACACCGCCGAGGATGTCGCGGCGAGCGGGCCCGCCGACGCCAGCCGTCCCGGCGAACCGCCGTTCACGCGCGGCATCCATCCGCTGATGTATCGGCATCGGCCGTGGACGATGCGGCAATACACCGGCTTCGCCAATGCCGTCGAGACCAATCAGCGCTTCAAATATCTCATCGCCAACGGTCAGACCGGCCTCAACGTCGCGCTCGATCTGGCAACGCAGTGCGGCTACGATTCCGACGCGCCGGAGGCGATGGGCGAGGTCGGCCGCGTCGGCATGGCCGTCGATACGCTGCGCGATTTCGAGATCGCCTTCGACGGCATCGATCTCGACGCCATTACCGTATCGCTGACCATCAACGGCGCCGCCGCCATTCTCATCGCCATGTATCTCGCCATGGCCGAGAGGCGCGGCTACGACATCGCCAAGCTGCGCGGCACCGCGCAGAACGACATCCTGAAGGAGTTCATCGGCCGCGGCACCTGGATCTTCCCGGTCGATCCGTCCGTCAAGCTGGTCGCCGACACCATCGAATACTGCGCCAAGGTGGCGCCGAAATACGGCCCGGTCAGCGTCTGCGGCTATCACATCCGCGAGTCCGGGGCGACGCCGGCCGAGGAGATGGGCTACGCCTTCTGCATCGCCAAGGCCTACACCGACGCGGCGCTGGCGCGCGGCCTCGACATCGACGAGTTCGCCGGCCGGCTGTCGTTCAACTTCAACATCTTCGGCAATCTGTTCGAGCAGGTGGCGAAATTCCGCGCCGGCCGTCGCTGCTGGGCGAAGATCATTCTCGACGAGTACGGCGCGAAGAACCCGTCGTCCGGCTGGCTGCGCATGATCGCCGGCGGCGGCGGCTTCGGGCTGACCATCGAGCAGCCGGAGAACAACATCATGCGCGGGGCCTATTACGCGCTGATCGCCGCGCTCGGCGGGGCGCAGACCATGGCGCTGTGCTGCTACGACGAGGCCTACACGATCCCGACGCCGAAGGCGCAGCGTCTGTCGCTGCGCACGATGCAGCTTTTGATCGAGGAGATCGGCCTGACCGACACCGTCGATCCGCTCGGCGGCTCCTATTACGTCGAGACCCTGACCAATCAGTTGGAGGAGAAGATCGTCGAGGCGATGAAATGGGTCGACGATCACGGCGGCATCGTCAATGCGGTGGCCGAAGGCGTGATCCAGGCGCGGGTGTCGGAATATGCCTATCAACGCCAACGCGCCTTGGAGACCGGCGCGCTGCGCAAGGTCGGCGTCAACTGCTATGTCGAGAGCGAGGAGGAAAATCCGAACGTCGCGCTGCACCCCTATGACGAAATGGGGGCAATCGCGCAGATCGAGACTCTGCGCCGCGTCAAGGCGGAGCGCGACAACCGCGCAGTCGAGCGGGCGCTCGGCACGCTGCGCGCCGACGCTAAGGCCGGCCGCAACGTCATGCCGGCGGTGATGGAGGCGGTCAAAGCCTATGCGACGGTCGGCGAAATGACCCGCGCGCTGGTCGACATTTATGGGCGGTTCCGCGAACCGACCCGGCTCTGGCGCAAGGTCGCCTGATTGCCGCGCGCCGGGCGCGGGCACCGGCGCGCGGCCGCGTCAGCCGACGAAGCGCGTGCGCAGCATGGCGAAATGCGTGTTGCGGCCGGTGAAGCGCGGCAAAGTGTGGTAGTGGGTGCGCAACTCGTGTCGCACCGGTGACGCCATTGCGGCGTTGAAGGCGTCGGCGTCGGCGAACACCACCTCGTTGCCGAGCATATAATTCGCGGCCGGCGGTCCGTCGGCGCGATGCCAGGACAGCGGAATGTAGTTGATCACGTTGCGGATGCCCGGCAGCCGGCCGAGCAGCGGCGGATGGCCGCTGAGATAGTGCTTGACGAACGCCGCCTCGTCGTCAGCCGGGCGGTGATAGCGCACGACATAGGAAAACCGCGCCAAAAGCGGCGCCGGGCTGCTTTCGCCGGCAAGCCGAGAGGGCAGGCAGCGCATTGCCGTGCAGCTTGCGGCGTCAATATCCGACAAGCCGGCAGCAAAGGCTGGCGCGCGCGCGGCCTGCGCCAGCGTCTCGGGCGAGGCGAAGCCGAGCATCGCCAGATGAGCCGGCGCCGGTCCGTCCTGCACATAGGGGTCGTGACTCGCGGCGGCAGCCGGCGCGTAGAGGTCGAGCCAGACGAGGCCCGGCAGGCTCGCGAAGCTTTGCCATACCTGGGCGCCGGAGGCGGCGGTTCCGGCCCGGGCGGCAAAGGCGACTTCGCAGACAACGGTCATGGAAAGGGACTTTTCGGCCGCTTGGGCATTGACTGCAGTAGCGTTTGTATACAGGATACAAACCCCGGATGTCTTGGGCAAACCACCGAGACCGACATGGCCTCCCTGAAGGCGCTCGATCGACCGGATTCGCTGACCGAGCGCACCTATCTGGCGCTGCGCGACCATCTGCTCTCCGGCGGCTTCGTCGGCGGCGAGCCGATGCAGGAGGAGGCGCTCGCGGCGCGATTCGGCGTGTCGCGCACGCCGGTGCGCGAAGCGCTTGCCCGCCTCGCTAGCGAGGGTCTGCTCGAATCCTCCGGCCGCAGCTATCTCTTGCCAGCCCTGTCGCGCGAAGACATCGACGACATCTATGAACTGCGCCTGCTGCTCGAGCCGGAGGCGATTCGCCAGGTCGCGCAGCGGCTCAACGGCCGCAAGCAGCTGCAGCCGATCCGCGACCAGCTCGCCGCCATGGTCGCGGCCCACGCGGACGGCGATGTCGAAGCGTTCAGCAATGCTAATTACCGCTACCGCGCCGCTTGGCTCGAACTGATTCCGAACCGGCGGCTGTTGCGCGCAATCGAGCTTTATGCCGATCACGTCCGCTATCTGCGGGTGCTGACGCTCGGCAAAGCCGGCACGCGGCTGGTGGTTCTCAAAGGCCTGAAGCGACTTGCCGCGGCGTTCGCCGCGGGCAAGCCGGCGGACGCCGCCGCGGCCATGCGCGATCATTTGCACGAGGCCAAACGCATCCTGCAGCAGGCACTCGACCGGCAAAAGACAAAGGGCAACGGACATGGACTACGCGGCTGAGATTCCTTATGGCGGCTATTGGAGCACGCCCTTCACCCGCTGGCAGGGCGCTTTTGCCAACCTCAACTCGCTGCAGTTCGCCGCACAAATGGTGCGCCAGGAACTCGCCAACCGCAAGATTCCCGCCGATGCGATCGATTACGGCGTGCTCGGCTTCACCGTGCCGCAGAAGCATTCGTTCTTCGGACTGCCTTGGGTGACCGGCATGGCCGGCCTTGGCCATGTCGGCGGGCCGACGGTGATGCAGGCTTGCGCGACCGGCGTGCGCGCCTTGTTCGCCGCCGCGCAGGAGGTCGAGGTCGGCAAGTCGCGCGCGGCGGTGGCGATTACTTGCGATCGCACCTCCAACGGTCCGCACGTCTACTACCCCAATCCGCGAGGCCCCGGAGGCACCGGCGCGGCGGAGGACTGGGTGATGGACAATTTCGGCAACGACCCGCTCGGCAAGCATTCGATGATCAAGACCGCCGAGAACGTCGCGAGCAAGCATCAGATCACCACCGCCGAGCAGCATGACGTGGTGCTGCGGCGCGAGGCGCAATATCGCGACGCGCTTGCCGACGACTGCAGTTTCCAGAAGCGCTATATGAGCTTGCCGTTCGCGGTGCCGGATCCATTCTTCCGCAAGACGGTGGCGACGCTGGCGACCGACGAGGGCATCAATTTCTCGACCGCCGAGGGCCTGGCCAAGCTCAAGCCGGTGATGGAGGGCGGCAGCGTCACCTTTGGCGGGCAGACGCACCCCGCCGACGGCAATGCCGCCATCATCGTCGCCGCGCCGGAGAACGTCGGGCAAATGAGCCGCGATCCGAGGATCCGTATCCGCTTGCTCGGCTTCGGTATGGCGCGCGCCGAACTCGCCTACATGCCGGAGGCGCCGATCCCGGCAGCGCGCGGCGCGCTGGCGCAGGCCGACCTGCCGGTCGAGCGCATGGACGCGATCAAGACGCACAATCCGTTTGCCGTTAACGACGTGCTGTTCTCGCGCCAGACCGGCGTTCCGCTCGAACGCATGAACAATTACGGCTGTTCGCTGGTCTGGGGGCATCCGCAGGCGCCGATGGGCACACGGGCGATCATCGAACTGATTGAGGAACTGGTGCTGCGCGGCGGCGGCTACGGCCTGTTCACCGGCTGCGCCGCCGGCGACACTGCCATGGCGGTGGTGTTGCAGGTCACCGACCGCGGATAGGCCGATGGACCTCGCTTTGCCGATCGAACGGCATGCGGCCTTCACGCCGCACAAGGCGGCGATCCGCTTCGCCGACGAGAATCTTGACTACGCCGCGCTCGCCGAACGCATCCGTAACGCCTACGCGAAGCTCTCAGCGCTCGATGTCGGCGAGGGCGACGTGGTCGGCTTTCTCGGCTTCAATCATCCCGAGCTGCTGGTGCTGTTGTTTGCCTGCGCGCGGCTCCGCGCGATTCTGCTGCCGCTCAACTGGCGGCTGACGGTGGCCGAACATGCGCGGCTTCTCGCCGACGCCAAACCGCGACTGGTGCTGGCAGCGGCCGAATTCATCGAGCACGCGCAGGCGCTGCGCGCCGGCGCGCCGACGACGCAGTGGCTGGCGCTCGATGTCGCGCCGCACGGGTGGCGCGATTGGACGGCGATTGCGCCGGCGTCGGCTGCGGAGCGGTTGCTCGCTGCGGCAACCGCGTACGAGGCGCCGGTGCTGCTCTGCTATACGTCCGGATCGACCGGCGTGCCGAAGGGAGTCTTGCTTACCCAGGGCGCACTGTTCTTCAACGCGATCAACAGCGTGCACATGCACGACCTCAGCAGCGCCGACCGTGTGCTGACCACGTTGCCCATGTTCCATGTCGGCGGGCTCAACATCCAGACCGTGCCGGCGCTGCATGCCGGGGCAACCGTCATCCTGCATGGCAAGTTCGATCCCGAGGCGGCCGTCAACGCGATCGAGTCGGAGCGCGTCAGCCTTGCGGTGCTGGTACCGGCGCAGCTCACCGCGATGATGAAGTTACCGCGCTGGAGGACAGCCGATCTGTCGAGTCTGCGCGTGCTGACCACCGGCTCGACCATCGTGTCGGAGGCTTTCGTGCAGCGGGTGCACGAGCGCGGCGTGCCGCTCATCCAGGTCTATGGTACGACGGAAACCTGCCCGATCGCCGCTTATCTGCGCCGCGAGGACGCGCGGCGCAAGGCCGGCGCCGCCGGCTTGCCGGCGCTCTACTGCGCCTTGCGCATCGTCGACAACAATGACCGCGACGTTCCTGCCGGCGCCGACGGTGAGATCCTGGTGCGCGGCCCGAACGTGATGCAGGGCTACTGGAATTTGCCGGAGATGACCGCCGCGGCCTTGCGCGATGGCTGGTATCATTCCGGCGACATCGGCCATCTCGACGCCGAAGGCTATTTGCATGTGGTCGCGCGCAAGCACGATCTGATCATTTCCGGCGGCGAGAACATCTATCCGGCGGAGATCGAGGATGTTCTGCTCGAGCATCCGGCAATCGTCGAGGCCTGCGTGGTCGGCTGTCCCGACGAGCGCTGGGGCGAGGCCGTGGTGGCGGCGGTGGTGTTGAAAGCGGGCGCGCAACTGAGCGCGGCGGATGTGATCGCGATCCTTGACGGCCGCATCGCCCGCTACAAGCAGCCGCGCGTGGTGCGCTTCATGGAGAGCCTGCCGCGCACCACGCTCGGCAAGGTGCGGCGCGAGGAATTGCGGGCGGCGGTGGCCGCGTGATCCGGCGGCGGTAGAGAACGAGTAAAACGTTCATGAACCTCAAGATCGGCGTCGACGTCGGCGGAACTTTTACGGACTTCATCGTCGCCGGGCACGGTCCCGACGCCTTGATCCATAAGGTGTTGTCGACGCCCAAGGATCCCTCGATCGCCGTGCTGGCCGGCTTGCAGGAGATCGCGCAGCGCCTGCAGCCGCGGACCGATTTCAGCGAATTCATCGGCGCGGTCGACACCATCGTGCACGGCACGACGGTAACGACCAACGCCACGCTCACCCATACCGGCGCCCGCTCGGCGCTGATCACCACCAAGGGCGTGCGCGACGCGCTGGAGATGCGGCGCGGCATCCGCGAGCGCCAATATGACAATCACTACACCAACGTCGCGCCGCTGGTGGCGCGCTATCTGCGCCATGGCGTCGGCGGCCGGCTCGACCGCAACGGTATCGAGGTCGAGCCGCTTGCCCTCGACGACATCCGCCAGGCGATCGCGCTCTACAAGCAGGAGAAGGTGGAGGCGGTGTCGATCTGCTTCATGAACGCCTTCGCCAATCCCGCGCACGAGCAGGCCGCGGCCGAGCTGGTGCGGACGGAATTGCCCGACGCCTATCTGACGGTGTCGACCGACCTCTTGCCGTCGATCCGCTTCTACGAGCGGGTGAGCACGACGGCGCTCAATTCCTATGTCGGACCGACGCTCAACCGCTATCTCGACCAGCTGGTCAATCGGCTGCGTGCGGCCGGCTTCCGCGGCGTGCTGTTGATCATGCAGTCGAACGGCGGCGTGATCTCGCCGCAGCTCGCCCGCGAGAAGGCGGCACTGACGCTGCTGTCCGGTCCGGCCGGCGGACCGGCGGCGGGGCTCTATTTTGCGCGCGCTCTCAATGCCGACCGCTGCATCACCACCGATATGGGTGGCACCAGCTTCGAAGCGTCGGTTGCGATCGGCATGCCGGTCACGGTCAACGAGGGCGAAATCGCCCGCCACAAGATCGCGCTGCCGATGCTCGACATCCACACCATCGGCGCCGGCGGCGGCTCGATTGGCTGGCTCGACGAAGGCGGCTTGCTGCGCGTTGGTCCGCAGAGTGCCGGCGCCGATCCGGGCCCGGCCTGCTACGACAAGGGCGGCACGCTGCCGACCACCACCGACGCCAATCTGGTACTCGGCTATCTCGATCCGGAATATTTCGCCGGCGGCAAGATGCGGCTCGATCCGGACGCGGCGCGTGGCGCGATCAGGCGTCACATCGCCGAGCCGATGGGCCTGACGGTCGAGGAGGCGGCCGCCGGCATGTATCGCATCGCCTGCAACAACATGGCCCACGGCGTGCGCGAGGTGACCATCAAGCGCGGGTTGGATCCGCGCGAATTCGTCTTCGTCGCCGGCGGCGGTGCCGGCCCGATGCATTCTTGCCTGATATGCAACGAGCTGGAAATCCCGCTGCAGGTCGTACCGCCGTCGGCCTCGGTGCTATGCGCCTTCGGCATGCTGCTGTCGGAACTGCAGCACGATTTCGTGCGCACCTTTGTCGCCCGCCTGGACGCGCTGGACTGGACGCGCCTTGCCGACATCCTTGGCGAAATGCGGCGCGAGGGCGAGCGCCTGCTGGAAGAGGAGCGCGTCGAGCCCGCGCGGCGACGCTTCCGCGTGCGCTTCGATTGCCGCTACATCAAGCAGTACCACGAGGTCTCGTTCGAGGTTCCCGCCGCGGTGATCGACACCCGCGATCATGCCGCCATCGCCGGCGCCTTTCACGCCGAGCACAACCGGCTCTATGGTTATGCCCTGGAGGCGGAAAAGACGCCGATCGAGATCATCAATGTGCGACTGCAGGCGATTGGCGCCACCGAGCGGCCGAATTACGCGCTCGAGCGTTATAGTGGCGAAGACGCGCCGCAGGCGCTGAAGGGTCGGCGCACCGTCTACGTACCGGAAAGCGGGTCGTTCAAGAATGCCAATATTTACGACGGCCACCGGCTACGCTGCGGCAACCTGATCGAGGGACCGGCCGTGATCGAGACGGTGACCGCAGCGGTGTTTGTTTCCGACAGCTTCGACTGCCTGATGGACCGCCATCGGTCGCTCGTTCTTTATCGCAAGGGCCGCGAGGATCTGGTGCGGGGCTGCGTCGAACGTGAGCGGGTGCCGGCATGAAAATCGATCCCATCCTGTTGTCGGTCTACGCGCGCACGTTCCGCTCGATCACCGATGAAATGTCGATCTCGATGCAGCAGACGACGCGCTCGCCGATCCTGTGCGAAGCCAAGGACTACGTCACCGGCCTGTACGACGCCGAAGGCCGCATGCTCGAGCAGACCGAGAA
>Ga0187784_10000017_pt1 | contig 110825 bp, 97 predicted proteins | sample 1015_SJ02_MP15_2_FD_132964 | JGI IMG/M metagenome (GOLD analysis project Ga0187784, IMG submission 132964) | Tropical peat soil microbial communities from peatlands in Department of Meta, Colombia - 1015_SJ02_MP15_20_MG | ecosystem: Environmental > Terrestrial > Soil > Wetlands > Peat | place...
CGGATTGTGCTTCTGCAACACCTTGGTAATCGCCGCCGTCAACGTCGTCTTGCCGTGATCGATGTGCCCGATCGTCCCCACGTTCACGTGCGGCTTCGAGCGATCAAATTTCTCCTTCGCCATTGTCTTCCATTCCTCCGTCGAACTTACTTGCCGCTAGCTTCTAGCTGCTAGCTCCTAGCTTCTAGCTCCAACCGGCTCAGCTAGATTCCGCCAAGCGCTCTCAGCCCTGCCAAGGATGCCCTCATACCGCACGGCAATGCTTGGGAATTCAGCCTTGGCGACCTCGATCTCTTTCAGGAGCCTCAATGCTGCCTCACGGTTCCGCTTCTCCTTTTGCCGGGCCTCTACGATTGCCAGGTTCTCGGACGGACCACAGGCAGCTCCAAAGCCTTTAGGTGTTTCGCCGATGTTGTAAGGACTTAAGTCATACTCTTTTTCGAGCAGCTTATCGCAAAAGTCTCGAAACTCCTGTGCCGTCTTAAACCGTCTCGACCCTTCCATTGAAGTTACCTCGCAGCAACAACCCCAGCTAGAAGCTAGGGGCTAGAAGCTAGCAGCTTATTTCCCCTGCGCCCGCCCAATGATCTCATCGGCGATGATGCGCGGCGCCTCTTCGTAGCGCGCAAACTGCATGGAATACGACGCCCGACCCTGCGTGGACGAGCGAATGTCGTTCACATAGCCGAACATTTCTTTAAGCGGCACCATCGCCTTGATCACCTGCGATCCGCCGGCATGCTCCATACCCTCAATGCGCCCGCGCCGCGAGTTGATATCGCCGATAATCACGCCCATGAACTCCTCGGGCACGGTAACTTCCACCGCCATCACCGGCTCCAGCAACACCGGCGAAGCCTTCCTGGCCGCCTCCTTGAACGCGATCGACCCGGCGAACTTGAACGCGATTTCGTTCGAGTCCACTTCGTGGTAGCTGCCGTCGAACAACGTCACCTTCACATCGACGATGGGATAGCCGGCCAGAATGCCCAGCTCCATCGCACCCTGCACGCCCTGGTCGATGGGCTTGATGTACTCCTTGGGCACCGCTCCGCCCTTGATCTCGCTGAGGAACTCGTAACCCTTGCCTGCCTGGTTCGGCTCAATGCGCAGCCAGCAATGCCCGTAGTTGCCCGATCCGCCGGTCTGCCGGATGTACTTGCCCTCGGCCTCGGCAATCTTGCGAATCGTCTCGCGAAAGGCCACCTTGGGCTCGCCCACGTTGGCTTCCACCTTGTGCTCGCGCTTCATGCGGTCGACGATGATTTCCAAATGCAGCTCGCCCATGCCGCTGATGATGGTCTGCCCCGAGTCTTCGTCGGTGCGCACCTTGAAGGTCGGATCTTCTTCGGCCAGCTTGGATAGCGCGATGCCCATCTTCTCCTGGTCGGCCTTGGTCTTGGGTTCGATGGCAACCGAAATCACCGGATCGGGAAAGGTGATCGCGCCCAGCGCAATGGGATGATGGGGCGCGCAAAGCGTGTCGCCCGTCTTAATGTCTTTGAGGCCCACGCCCGCGCAGATGTCTCCGGCCAGAATCTCCGTCACGTCCTCGCGCTTGTTGGCGTGCATCTTCACCAGTCGCCCCACGCGCTCCGTTCTGCCTGTGCGCGGATTCAGCACTGTGTCGCCGGTCTTTACCGAGCCCGAATACACGCGAATGAACGAGAGCTTGCCGAAGGGATCGTTGATCAGCTTGAAGGCGAGCGCGGAGAACGGCTCGTTGTCGTCGGGCTTGCGCTTTTCGATTTTGGAAGGATGCCCGGGGTCGATGCCCTCAACGGGAGGCTTGTCGATCGGGCTGGGCAGGTAATCGACGACGGCATCGAGCAGCGTCTGCACACCCTTGTTCTTGAATGCCGACCCGCAAATCACGGGGAAAATCTTCAGGTCGATAGTGGCCTGGCGAATGCCGGCCTTCAATTCTTCCACCGTCGGCGTCTCGCCCTCGAGGAACTTCTCGAGAAGCACATCGTCGGTCTCGGCGATGGTTTCGATCAGTTGCGCCCGGAACGCATTCGCCTTCTTCACCAGCCCGGCGGGAATCTCTTCGACGGAAAACTCCGCACCCAGCGTCTCGTCGTGCCACACAATTGCTTTCATTTCGATCAGGTCGACGACGCCCTTGAAGTTCGATTCGGCGCCTACAGGAATCTGCAGCGCCACGGGCCGCGCGCCCAACCGTTTGCGAATGGTCTCCAGAACGTGCTCGAAGTCGGCGCCGTTCTTGTCCATCTTATTCACAAAACAGATGCGGGGAACCTTGTACTTGTCGCCCTGCCGCCAGACGGTCTCAGTCTGCGGCTGCACGCCGGCGACGGAGTCGAACAGCGCCACCGCGCCGTCGAGCACGCGCAGCGATCGCTCGACTTCGGCGGTAAAGTCTACGTGCCCGGGCGTATCGATAATATTGATGCGCACGTCGCGCCAGTTGCAGGTGGTCGCAGCCGAGGTGATCGTGATGCCGCGCTCCTGCTCCTGCTCCATGTAGTCCATGGTCGCCGTGCCTTCATGCACCTCTCCCAGCCGGTGCGTGATGCCGGTGTAAAACAGGATGCGCTCCGTCGCTGTCGTCTTTCCGGCGTCGATGTGCGCCATGATGCCGATGTTGCGGCAGCGATTGAGAGGTACGGTGCGAGCCACGATTCCAGTTCCTTGCGGGAGTTCCCGCGATTAAATCCAGTTGCTAGCTCCTAGCTTCTAGCCCCTAGCTCGTTCCTGCGAAACCGCACCATGCGGTTCCCGAGTTCGTCATTCCTGTGGCAGCCAAAAGCTAGTAGCTAGAAGCTAGTAGCTAAAGGCTGTTTTTCACCACCTGTAGTGCGCGAACGCCTTATTGGCCTCCGCCATGCGGTGCACGTCTTCCTTCTTCTTCATGGCCGCGCCGCGTCCGTTGGCCGCATCCAGCAGCTCATTGGTCAGCTTGTCGGTCATGCCCTTCTCGCCGCGGCCGCGGCCGTAGGTGATCAGCCAGCGAATCGCCAGCGACGTTCGCCGGTCGGCATTCACCTCGATCGGCACCTGGTAGTTGGCGCCGCCCACGCGCCGCGTCTTCACTTCGAGCAGCGGCTTGCAGTTCTCGACCGCCTTCTTGAAGAGCTTGATCGCTTCCTCGCCGCCGCCCTTCTCCTCCAGGTTTTTCATCGCCTGGTAGAAGATGGCTTGGGCCGTCGAGCGCTTTCCCGCCCACATCATCGAGTTCACAAACTTGGTCACCAGAGTCGATCCGTACACCGGATCCGGCGCCACTTCCCGCTTTGCAATGTGCCCTTTTCTTGGCATAAAACCTCAAATGCAGCTTCTAGCTTCTAGCCGCTAGCTTCTAGCTCGGTCCCGCTCGTCTTCAACCGCGGTGGCAGGTTCCACCACCGAAAAAGCTAGGAGCTAGCAGCTAGAAGCTGGTCTTTCACTTCTTTGCCGGCCCGCCCTTGGCGCGCTTGGCTCCATATTTCGACCGGCTCTGGTGGCGCTCGTTCACGCCCACCGAGTCCAGCGTTCCCCGAATCACGTGATAGCGCACTCCCGGCAGGTCCTTCACGCGGCCTCCGCGGATGAGCACGATCGAGTGCTCCTGCAAGTTATGCCCGATGCCGGGGATGTAGGTGGTTACTTCGATCCCGTTGGTCAGCCGCACGCGAGCCACTTTGCGCAGCGCCGAGTTCGGCTTCTTCGGCGTCTGCGTATACACGCGCGTGCAAACGCCGCGCCGTTGCGGCGAAGCCTGCAACGCCGGCGACGCCGTCTTGTACCTGGGGGCCTTTCGGCCCTTACGAACCAGTTGATTAAAAGTCGGCAATCCGCAACTCCTTAGCCTTCTCAAATCCCTCAAAAGCCCGAAATCATGCGCCCTTCGACCGCACACACGGCTTGGCGGGCTGTCCGGCTTCTGCGCGGCCAATCATCCGCGCAAACACACAGAAAGCCCTCAATAGCTGCTTCGTGTCTGCCTACTTCCTCTACCAGACAAGAACCGCGACGGTTCGCCGGTCGCTCTCCGCAACCCTCACGGAAAAGCCAGCGCCGTATCGCCGGTTCCGGCCCGCATAGCCCCTCCAAGGTGGGGGAACGCGCGGGCGCCGATGCGATTGCTCCCTGCCCTCCGCAAGATGAGAGCTATTCCTGGAACTTGTCTGGCCGGCTGACTTCGCCTGACCCGGGAACTACCCCAATCGCTGCTCAACTCTGGGCGTTCCCCACCCCGCCTGCGCATTGACACACGCCAGCCGGCGTTCTTGCGAACCTTCCTAAGATAACAAGAAAAGGCCAGTGAGTCAATTTTCGATGGTCGATGCATGGCCGGCGTCAATTTGCGTCAATATGAGACTCGCATTTTGGGAACAGCAAACCGGCTAAACAATACGGCAGCGACCGACGGAATCGCTCCGGCCAAAGTGCAAAAAACGATAATCAGCGGCGCCCACATCTCATAGTCGCCTATGGCCACTGGGTTGCGGGCCTTGGCCTCGAAGGCCTCACGCCAATAAAGGCCGTTTACCAACGCGAAAGGCACCACGAACGCCGTGATCAAGTGCCAGAGCTTCTCCACCGGCCGCTTAAAGCAGCCAAGTATCGAAACAATGACGGTCGAAACGATCGCAATGAGAATGGCCGTCGATTGCATAAACGCTCACCCGATAGAGACTGTTCGCCCCTCTTAGACTCGGCTAATTCTCCCCACTGCCCCCGCCTCTTCCTTCACGATCTGCCCGTCGCGCATGTGCAGGATGCGGCCGGCAGTCGCCGCTGCATCGGGATTGTGCGTGATCATCAGGGTCGTCTGGCCCAGCTCGCGGTTCGAGCGCAGAAGCATTTGCAACACGGCCTCGGAATTCTTCGTATCCAGGTTCCCGGTCGGCTCGTCAGCCAGCACAATCGCTGGCCGCGTAATCAGCGCCCGCGCAATGGCCACGCGCTGCTGTTCGCCGCCGCTCAACTCGCTCGGCCGGTGCTCAAGCCGGCCCTTGATTGCCAGCAGATCGCTCAAATGATCTAGATACCCGCGGTCCATCGGCTCCTTGCGCCCGCTGATGGAGTAGGCGATCTCGATATTGCCCATCGCCGATAGCGTGGGCAGCAAATTGAACTTCTGGAAGACAAAGCCGATGCGATGCTTGCGCAGCTTGGTCCTCTCCGCGTCGTTCAGCGAGCCGAAATCAATGCCATCGATCGCGACCTTGCCGGAAGTGGCTCGCGTGAGCCCGCCGAGGAGATAAAACAGCGTTGACTTCCCCGAGCCCGACGGCCCCACAATGGCCACAAACTCGCCCGGCTCGACGGCCAGCGACACGCCGCGCACCGCGGCCACCTGCAGCTTGCCGGCCGCGTAGACCTTGGTCAGATTCTCGGCCAGAATAATATGCCTGGATGTTTCGGAGGACACTTTGCCATTGTAAATGCGCACCTGGACTAGCCGCTGGCGCGTCTTCGCGTGGCCGAATCTTCGCACCGGCTACTTGAGCGGATGTTGAAGCGCGGCTTCAAGGGCCGGGTCGCGTCCAGCGAGCGCGTTCACAAGCGACGGCTCTGGCGCAAGAATCTCCGGCATCAGCGTAGGCCCATCATTCTTCTTACCAAGCTTGATGAACCTTTTCGAGTAATACACTATGACACGCGAATTCGGCAGCGTAAGGGGTCTTATATCGCCGTAGGAGTTCAGCTTTTCAGCCAGCGGTTCGCCGATAAAAATGGCGTGGAGATCTTGAAGATCCCTGGCCGCCATCAGGGCGGAGGAAAAGGTTCCGGGGCCGATGAGTGTATAGAGACGGCCCCGACGGGAAAGCGCCTCGCGATGGTGCAGCCCACCTATAAGGTGTCTGTTTAACAGCGAATTCCCGCCGCTATTGAACCGCAGGTCCACAATGACGCGCTGAACCGGTTGCGCGTCGACGTAACTGAACATCGCCTTGGTGAAGTCCGCGAATCGAAGTTTGGGGTCATTTACGCAGGCATTGTATTGGATGTAGAGCGTCTGAGAATCGGAAAGATACTCATACCAGTAATACTTCCCCGGTTGCTTGCGGCTGAGCGGCACGGGAAGATGCAAAGCCTGATACATGCCGATCTGCCGCGCGGCATGACCGGCCGCTGGGGGAGAAATCTTCTTTGTGGATTCAGTTCCGTCTGGCCCGGACAGGCGAAATTCAACGCTCCCGTCTGTTTCTGTCAGACCCAGATGTTGCAGCAACTCTATCATCGTCATGAACCACGGGCTTCGCACGTGAAGCGATGCGTCCATCTCAAAGGAGATGTAAGGCGCCACGGCCATTTCCAGTTGCTGCGGAGTCATCGTACCGATGCGCACAACGCGCGTTCCCAGTGTGTCTTTATATGCATCATCGGCGGCGGTAATTGCCAGTCCGTCAGAGTACCAGTGCATTGAGAGCGGCAGGAAGTGAATGATATGGCCATAAGGAGGCTCAACTCTCGTGTGCGCGACGTGTGCGCTGGCCACGAGCCGCATCAGATCGAGGACGATTTCGGCGTCGCTGGCCTTTGGCACCGATTGGCGAATTGTAGCTAGCTGGCTCTGGAACTCCTGCTTTGGATAGAGCTTCGGAAAGTCCTTCTCATCTTGGGGAAATCGATTCGCGAAATAGTCCAGGTCTTGCTGCCAGCGCGGTTCCCGCGTGTCCGCTGGCGAGACTTGGCTTGCCGTTTGTCCGGAAACGTTCATCCCGAATAACAGAGCAACAACCAGTCCGACAAAGACACGTCTGCTTGCGGGTGGATGAGAAACTTGCACGGGCCCAATCCTCCTTGGATCCGGTTTGATTCAACTGGGATGTTGTCGATGAGATTAACCCGAAGAGTGCTGGAAGGTCTCGTCTAAGGGCAAAAAAAATTTCAGGATCGACTACAATTGTTTTGCGCCGATCTTCCCCACAGGATTTCCCGCATGGCCTCCGATCTGAGAACTTCTCTTGTCGCCGCGCTTGAGTCGGCCGCGGAAAAGGCCGGCCTGGTTCTCGTCTCCGTCAGCCAGGGCGCTGACTCGAACCGCCGCCCCACCGCCCTTTTCCAGCTCGGCCTGCCCGGCGGCGACGCCATGGGCCGCTGGCTCCGCCTCGAATTCAGCGAGACCTTCGACTTCGACAAGCCCAACCTGCTCCCCGAAATGGCGGCCCATCTCGCCGCCGAGGCCAAGCGCCTGCGCAACCCGCGCCCCGAGTGCACCGTCACCCTCGGCGGCCTGCCGCTCGCCTTCGGCAAATTCCAGTGGCCCTTTCACCGCTCGACGTCCGGCGCCGACACCTACATCGTCCATGGCGAAATCCACCTGGCCGACGGCGGCGCGCACGACTTGCACGCCAACGTCGCGGCCAGCGTCACCCTCACCTTTGCCGAGATCGTCCCCGCCATGGAGCAGCCCTACGCCGAAACCTTCGTCTACAACGCCGTCCGCAAGACCATCGACATGGGCCAGCTCGAATTCCTAAAGTCCGGCAACCGCCAGCCCGTTCCGGTCACCACGCGCTTCTATAGCCGCTGGCAAAAGAAGTTCCTCTTCACCGAGACCGACGACAACGAGCGCTTGCGCTACCTCCTGAGCAAGGTCTACTGGCTCTCCGGCGTTCTCGGCGGCTCCAAGCCCGTCTGGATCGCCGACCCGCGCGATGCGCAGTACCTGAACACGACCGAGGCCGATTTGCTGCGCATGGCCAACGACGCGGCTGGCGAAGGGCTGATGAATCTCGATGGCGAGTTTGCCGCGGCCACGCCCGCGCTCATGGCTCGCGCCGCCGATTACCGCGAGGCCCTCGAAGCCGCGCTCGATTTCACCAAGCCCAAGTTCAACGAAGCGATGCGCTCCGGGCATGCGAATATGTGAGGGTGCAGGAAATGCCACCCACACGGGGCTTTTCGCTGACTCGCTAACACGCTGCATTACGCCAATGGCTGTCCGCACCCCGTGCAGAACCGCGCGCCCGGCGCATTCGTCTTCTGGCATTTCGGGCAAGGGGCTTGCGCAGCGGTCGGAACGAAGCCCGCACCTGGAACAAAGCCCGCCGCCGGAGTCGTGCCACCGAATTGGGCCGGTGGAACTCCCGGCAGACTCACCGGCTGCACCCCTGCAGGAACCGCAATCCCCAACGACGCCGCGATCGCCGCTGCCTGAATGGCGTTGAACTCCCGCACTCGCGCCGCCATGAAGAAGCACTCGATGAAGCCGAGAATGGTGGGAATCCCGCTCCAGAAGAACAAGCAATAGAGAATGCCCAGGCCGGTGCGGCGCAGATAGAAGTGGTGCGCGCCGAACGTGCCCAGGAAAAGCGCCAAGAGAACGCCCACTACCTCGTCGCGGCGCACCGCCTCGTACTGCTGGTAGAAGATTGCTTGGGGGTTGGGGTAGGTGTAGGTGCTCATCGCGGTGATTCTCCTCTTGCTGTGACATCAGAATACGCAACTCGGCAAGTCGCGGTTCCCGGTTTTCGCCCCGCGTGGCAGAGCCAGTGCCGTGACTTCATGATTTCGGAATCATCTTATGCCCGGTGCGGGCGGGGACGCCCGCACGACAGCCGGCCAGGAGGCCGGCGCTGCAGCCGGCGGTTCCAAAATCATGCGGTCGCTGTACTAGCTCTGCCGGCCACAAACGTTGCTCGGCCGGTTCGGCACTCCCGTTGCCCCGCGCCTGCGCCCAACGATAGCATCAATACCGTGATGAGCGTGCAGACACGTTCCGCTGCGGCCAGCGGCGCCTTCCTCATCGGCGGTGACCTTTCCGTGCATCGCCTCGGCTTTGGAACGATGCGGCTCGTCGGCGAGGGCGCCTGGGGCGAGCCGGCCGACGCGGCCGAGTGCCGCCGCGTTTTGCGCCGCGCCGTCGAGCTTGGCGTCACCCTGATCGACACGGCCGACGCCTACGGCCCCGAAATCGCCGAGCGCCTCATCGGCGAGACCCTCGCGCCCTACCCGCCCGGCGTGGTCATCGCCACCAAGGGCGGGATCACGCGCCAGGGCCCGGCAAAAACCGAATACGTAGGCCGCGCCGGCTATTTGATTCAGTGTGTCGAGATGAGCCTGCGCCGCCTCAAACTGGAGCGCATCGATCTCTACCAGTTGCACCGAATCGATCCGCGCACGCCGCTCGAAGAATCTTTGGGCGCGCTCCGCCGCATGCAGGAGGCAGGAAAGATCCGCCACATCGGCCTGAGCGAGGTCACGCCCGCAGAGATCGAAGAGGCGGAAAAGATCGTCCCCATCGTCACGATTCAGAATCGCTATTCGCTTGCCGACCGGCGCCACGAGGAGACTCTCAACTACTGCGAGCGGCGCGGCATCGGCTTCCTGCCGTGGTATCCATACGCGGGCGGGAAGCTGCTCAAGCCCGGCCACCGCGGGGCCCCCACGGACAGGTCTTCGTCCGCGGGGTCGCAGCCCGGCGCGCAGGAGCTGATCCGCGTCGCAGGCCTGCATGGCGTGAGCGTCCCGCAACTCGCCTTGGCGTGGCTGCTCGAGCGCTCGCCAGTGATGCTGCCCATCCCCGGCACATCCAAAGTCGCCCATCTCGAAGAGAATGTCGCCGCCGCGCGGCTCAAGTTGGCTCCCGAAGAATGGCGCGAGGTGGAAGCTGCGGCGAGCAGGGCCATCTGAGGTCGGACTGCGAAATCTGCCCATCCCTCTTGAGCAAGTGCGGGCCGCCAGGCCCGCGCGACAGCCGGCCAGCAGACCGGCGGTGCGCGTTTTTCGCGCCGTGTATCAAATGCAGGCTATTTACCGATGCTCGGGGATGTCTGCGCCTCTGCGGAGGACGGCAGCGTGGCGGAGGGCGGCGTCATTTTGTTGACGAGGGCCGTATCGGCGGCCTCCGTGATGCTCTTTGCCTTATCGAACTCCGCTTTCGCTTGCTGCGGATTTCCCGTTGCTTTGTAGAGCCGCCCCAGGCGCCAGTGGACATCGACGTCGTTGGGGGCGATCTTGGCCGCGGTTTCCAATTCGCGCAAGGCGTCTTCGCGGCGGCCGGCATCGGCCTCGATCTGACCGAGGTCGAGATGCGCCAGCTCGATCGCCGGATCGATCCGGATGGCGCTTTTGAGCAACGGAAGAGCCTCTTCGGGGTGGCCCAGATGCAGATCGGCATCCGCGAGATACGTCGCCGCCTGGGCATGTTGGGGATTGTTGTCCAATTCGGCCTGGAACTCCGGGACGGCTTCTGCGAACTGCCGCTTGCTCCATAGAAGATAGCCGAGGCCGAAATGAACGTCGGGCATCTTGGGATCCGCCTTGACCGCGGCACGGAACTGCTCGATCGCGCCGGTGGTGTCCTTCAGCCCGTCTAGAGCTTCTCCGGCCAGCATATCCGCCTCGGCGGAATCGGCATCGAGCGAGAGGATTTCCTTGTAGGTGTCGAGGACGCACTCGTACTGCTTGGACCATAGACAACTGTGCGCCAGCGCCAGCCGCAGCGGGAGATTCCGCGGGTCGGCAGAGGCCGCCTCACGCAAGTAGGGGACCGCCTTGGCGTAATCTCTCAGCCCGTAGTGACACATGCCGGCAAGGATGGTCAGCCGTTGATGCTCGGGCGAGGATTTCGGCGCAGCTTTCAGCAGCGGAGTGAATTCCTGAAGGGCCGCTTGCATGTCGCCGTCCTTGAACAAGGCAAGCGCGAGATTCAGCCGCAATCCGGGAATGGCCGAGTGCAGCGCCAGCGCCTTTCGATAGAGGGGGACGGCCTCTTTGTAGTGCTGTTGGCGCGCCTCCAGGAGGCCGAGGTGTGCGTAGGCCTCGGAGCTTGCCGGATGCGATTCGAGGTAGGAGCGCCATGCAGCCTCCGAGTCGGCGTCCCGTCCTTGTTGTTCCAGAACGAGCGCTGTCTGCCGCGTGTCTTCCGGCAGAGCTCCGTTTTGCGCTCCGCACATCGCTGCGCATAGCAGGGGCGACGAGACGGCGAGCAGGACCGAATGCAAACCAACGATTCGCCGGGGCAGGATGGTTCTCTCTCCATGGCAGGGCGCGCTCTCGATCGGCCGGAGCATCTGATCGCAACAACCTCTTCCGATTCTCTCTTGGGATCGGCGGCCCAATCAACCGGCGCATCGGTGGTGCGGGAGAGCACAAAAAAGCGGGCGCGGCGGCATGCGAGCACCGCGCCCGTTACAAGAGGGGGAGATTAAAAGCTAATCTTGCCGCCGAGTTCGAACTGCCTCGGAGCCAGATCGCTGTTCACGATGCCGAAGTTGCCGCTTGTCGGATTGTTGCTCAACAGTCCGTTGAACTGAGGATGGTTGAAGGTGTTGAAGGCGTCGGCGCGGAACTCGAAGTGAGCCCGCTCGCCGAAGGCGAACGACTTGTAGATGGAAGTGTTGAAGTTGGTGTTGCCGGGGCCGACCACGGCGTCCTTGCCGGAGTTCCCGAAGCCTAGATTCGGGCCACCGTCCCAAGCCGGGGTGGGCTCCGAGAACTCGCCGGGGGCGTTGCTGATGTACTGATAGCCCGACGCCGTGTTGGCCTTGACGTAGTCCACCTTGCCGGTCAGTTCGGGACGAATGGAATAGCCGCCGCCGAGGCCGACGGTATCACCGTAGGGGCTCTTGGGAGCGACGTTGCCGAACCATGGCAGACCGGATTGGGAGATGATGTTACCGGCGATCTCCCAGCCGCCCGCGATGTCGTGCATCAGGCCGCTGGAATGCGCGAAGAACGGAAGCTTGTACTCGTAATTGATGTTGAGGATCTGGCGGCGGTCGAGTGAGCCGGACCCTTTGTCGTACTTCAGGTTCCAGGGATTGAAGGCCGGGTTGTTGTTGTCGACGTCGACGCTGGTCTGCGTCGAGTCGATCTCGTGGGACCAGGTGTAGTAAGCCCCGTAGCTGAGGCCCCACTTATTCTCCTGGCGCAAGCCGACCTGCAGGCTATTGTAGGTCCCGGTGGTGGCATTGGATTGAAGGTTGATGGAGCCGATCCCAGGATAGGTCACGTCGCTATTCACCTGGGCGGATGTGAGGTTCCCTTTTGCATACGCTTCCCGAGTCGCTAGCGGCGTGCTGAGCGGGAAGGTATTGGTGGGAATCCAGGTGTTCTGGTCCCAGGCGGCGTTGCCCACATACTGCGTCGTCAGCACAAGAGCAGGCAGGATTTCATGCTGCACGCCCAGGCTGTACTCGGCCACGCCGGGGTCTGGGTAGTGGACGTTCAAAGAGTTGTACCCCTGAGGGAACGACGGCGCAGACGCGGTTCCGCCCGTCGACCAGTTCGTGGTCGGACTGGTGAATTCCACGTTGTTCGCGCCGGGCGTACTGATGAACGGAGGCGCGCCGGCGGCGTCGTAAATGTCGTTGCCCTGGACGCGCTCGAAGAAGGTGCCGAATCCGGCGCGAAGCACGGTTTTGCCGTTTCCGAACAGGTCATAGGAGAAACCCAGCCGCGGCATGATGGTGTTGTAGTCGTTCTTCACCAGCGCGCGCGGAGTGCCGGCTTGTCCGGCGATGGCGACGCCGTTCATGTAGAACAGGGTCGGGACGCCGCTCAGAGTGAACGTCTGCAAACCGGGGCTGTTGACGCCGGTGCAGCCGTTGCTGCTATCGCTCGCGGTGCAGAAAGCGCCGGTGCTCGAATCGAAGGCCGGCTCCAACGCCGTTTGATACAGCGATGGCTCGAAGTTCGAGACCTGGTTGTTGCGTTCCCACACGTGCGGCATGGCGTCGTATCGAATACCAAATTGCACGCTGAGGCGCTGCGTCAGGTGCCAGTTATCCATGCCAAACACGGAGATGGTGTTGTTGACGTAATGATTGATGGGGTTGGCGTTCGACTGGGAGAAGGCGACGTCGCCCTGACTCTCTAAGTTCGCTCCGTTGGCCAGACCCAGCAGGAAGTCGGCCCAAGAGTCGCCGGTGAGGCTGCCAATCGGCGCGCCGGAAACATAGCCGTCGTCGAAGTAATAGTCGCCTTCGGAATCCTTGCCGATGACCTGGTTCTTGGTATAGCGGTTGTAGCCGCCGCCGAACTTCAGGTTATGTTTTCCTTTCGTCACCGACAAGGCAAGGTTCTCGTTGTAATCCTCGGCGCCATTGGTCCAGGGGTCGTTGCCGGGTCCCCAAGTGCCGCCAACGGTCGCCAGGTGGATATTGGGCAAGCGGTTGCCCACATCGTTTGCCGCCGGGAAGTACGTGCCCGTGCTCCAGGCAGAAGGCTTCACAAACGTGCCTCCGGCTTCGGCCACGGGAATAATCGCAATCTTGTTGCCGTCGTAGCCGAACCCGGCTTCCAGCAGCACATCGGGGGTCAACGAGCCGGTTAACTTGATCACCGAGCTATACGACGGGTTGCTGAAGTTGGAGCCCACCGTGGGGAAAGTGTCCGACTGCCACTCCGGAGTGGCCTGCTGCGAGACGTTCGAGTCGTGGACGAAGTGGCCGAAGATCGACCATTTGTCGTTGATGTTGTGGTCGATACGGAACAGTTCCTCGCTGATGTTGATCGGCAGGTGGCCGCCCGTCGGCGTATACGTGTCGTTCGCCGTATTCGTCGCCGCAGGGATGTCCTTGAGCGTGTTGAAGAGCAGGGCGTTCGTGTCCAGCGCGCAGCTCGGGATCTCGTTGACTACGCCGTCGGTGCCCACCCACTTCTTGCCGGATGTGAGCCCGACGCCTTTGAGACACGAGTAGAGCGCGGTGCCGCTCGCGACGTTCGGAACGGTGAGGTACGGCGCGGCGTCGTAGGTCGGTATCTGGTAGGTGAAGGTGCTCGGGGACGTGACTTCGTCGGCTGCAGGCAAGGTGTTGAGAGGCGTGGTGGCCACGCCATTCACCATCTTGCGCCACTCTTGGTTGTAGAAGAAAAAGGTCTTGTTCTTCTGCGCGGAGTTGTAATGGCCGGGGATATAAAACGGGCCGCCGACGTTGAATCCGAAGATGTTGTAGCGCAGTTCGGTGACCGGTTGCGGCGAGGTGTTGAAGTAATCGCGGGCGTCCAGGTCATCGTTGCGGTCGAACTCCCAGGCCGTGCCATGGAACTTCGATGTGCCGCTTTTGATCGCCGCGGTGATGGCGGCGCCGGAGCCGTAGCCATAATCCGGCGCGAAGTTGCTCGAAAGCACCTGAAATTCGCTGAGCGCGTCTTGCGAAGGCATGATCGACATTTTGCCGCCGGCGCCGCGGTCGTAGTCTTCCGCGCCGTCGACGATCCAGACGTTGTGCGCCTGGCTCAGGCCGTTGAAGCTGATTTGGAAATTGGAATTCACCGAGAACGGATTTTCCATGGCCGGCAAGTTGCCGCTGACGCCCATTCCCAGGGTCGCCAGGCTGATGATGTTGCGGCCGTTGGTCGGCAGCTCAGTGATCTGCTCTTCGCTGATCAGATTGCTGACCACGTTGGAATCGGCCTGCACGGCCAGAGCTTCGGCCGCGACGGTAATCGTGGTGGCAGCCGACCCGACGGTCAGCGTGACGTCTACCCGGAATGTCATCGAGATGTCCACCACGATTCCTCTCTTGGTGTATGCCTCGAAGCCGTTGGCGGCAACGTGCATCTCGTACGTTCCCGCATTCAGGCCGGCGATCTCATACAGACCGCTGCTATCGCTGGCCGTCGTTCTGGTGATACCGGTGGCCGTATCGGTCAGTGCGATTCTGGCTCCCGATACCACGGCTCCAGTTTGATCGGAAACCAGGCCGGTGATCGCGGAATTGGCCTGCGCATATGCGTGGGGAGCAAAGAACAGAGCCAGCGCGCAGGCTGCAAACAGCCATCGCCAGGCGCGTCTCCCGGCGCCTCCTCCTGAGCGCTGATTGAGTGAATGCCATTGCGTCATAAATCTCCTCCTTAGGTTCAATTCGGGTTGCCGAGCAACAAACCGGACGCGCACCGCTCTGTCTTCAGCAGAATCCGGCACGCAGGATTCATGGCTCACGCCCCGATGGGTTGCAGTCATTGGCGGCCAACCGGCTGGATTCCAACTCCAAACCGATTGCCCCGTAACTGCCCTTGCCGGATTCGTCCGGCACACGATCGTCTGCGAATTTCACTCGCGCCAACCGTTTGCAAACAGGCAAAGGCTTGACGGTTCTCTGACTCAAACGTTTTAGTTGCCCAAGGCAATGAAGTCTTCCTGCATCTTCGGGACGAGGTACACATCCCTCGTTCGTATGAGTGTTGGATCCCCTTTTTCGGGACGGGAGCCATTAGAGACCGAAAATGGGACAGTTGTCAAGAAAAATAATCTACTTAAACGTTTTAGGATAATCCAACACGCTCGCGCAACAGACGCGCACCTGCCGGTCCGAAGGCAGGATCGGGAACCGGAACGCTTGACGCGGCGATGCGCCGGCTGGGCGCCCGATTCTTTAGGGGTGGCGCCCCGCCCTTCTTCACTGAAGAGAATAACCTTTTGCGAAAGCAAGACTTAAGCGCTCGCGGAACCGGAAGGGAATGAATAATTGTTGCGCCAGCGGAACCATGCGGATGCTGCGGGGATCCGACGTCAACCGTTTGCTTGTCCGTTCCCCCGATAACTGGTCTTGTTTCATTGGATAAATCGTTTTATTCAGCACCGTTCGAACAGCCGAATAAATCGTTTTAGTTTATGGAACCTCTGAACAAGGTCTGTTTTGAAAGGGCACGACTTTAGTCGTGCCGAAAGAGGCAGTAAAAGTGATAGGGCTTTAGCCCCTGAGGGATGGGTTTCTCCTCTGCGGCTACTTGTTCAGAGCTTCCTTAGGGTCCGTTCCGTCACAGTGCAGCGAAGGGTTCTACCCTAAAATGCCGCGAATCGCAACTTCCTTGCGCCCGTCTTGAGGAGGCGGCACCAGATTGCCTTCAATCGGCATGCCATCCACGATGAGTGCGATTTGGTTTCCCGCGCCCTGCCGCTCGATTGCGATCGTGTAAGTCACTCCGCGAAAGATTCGCGTGGCGGTGAACCCAGGCCAGTAGGCGGGGATCACAGGAGCAATCTCCAGGCCATCGAACGTGGTGCGGACGCCCAGGATCCATTGCACGATGGCGTAATAATTCCACGCCGCCGTGCCGGTGAGCCAGGAATTCTTGGCCTCGCCGAAGGTGGGCGCGTCTTTGCCGGCGATCATCTGCGCGTAGACGTAGGGCTCGCAGCGGTGCACCTCGCCGATTTCTTCGCGCGCCGAAGGGTTGATGCGCGTGTAGTAGTCGTGGGCCTGGCCGCCATGTCCCAGGCGCGTCTCCGCAATCATGATCCAGGGATTGACGTGGCAGAAGATGCCCGCATTCTCCTTGTATCCCGGCGGATAGGAAGAAATCTCGCCCAGGTTCAGGTAGTAGCGGGAGTAGGGCGGCTGTTGCACGACGATGCCGTGGCGGGTGGCCAGATGCTTGTGCACGGCGGCCATGGCCGTCGTGGCTTTGCAGTCATCGAGACCGATGCCGGCAAGCACGCAAAAGCCGTTCGACTCAATAAAGATCTTGCCCTCTTCGCATTCCTTCGATCCGATCTTGGCCCCTGCGTCGTCGTAAGCGCGCAGGAACCACTCGCCATCCCAGCCATGCCGGCGGATAACCCGATCCATCTTTTCGACCTCGGCGAGACAAAACTCGGCGTCTTTGGCCAGCCCGCGGCGGCGGGCGATCGCGGCCAGTTCGCGGCCAGCGTAGACGAACAATCCGGCGATGAAGACCGATTCGGCCACCTTGCCGTCTTTGTTGGTCGTGGTCTGGAAGGACTGGCCGGGAGTGGCGGAGAAACAGTTCAGGTTGAGGCAATCGTTCCAGTCGGCGCGGCCAATTAGCGGCAGGCCGTGCGGCCCGAGGCGTTCCAGGGCGTAGCGAAAACTGCGCTCGAGATGCTCGTAGAGCGGGGTCTCGGAGCCGGGCTCATTGTCGTAACAAACCGGCTCGTCGAGGATGCTCCAGTCGCCGGTTTCCTTCAGATAGGTCGAGACGCCAACGATGAGCCAGTGCGGATCGTCGTTAAAGCCGCCGCCAATGTCGTCGTTGCCGCGCTTGGTGAGCGGTTGGTACTGGTGATAGGCTCCGCCGCTCGGCAATTGCGTGGCTCCGAGGTCGAGAATCCGCTGGCGGGCGCGGGCGGGCGCCATGTGCACAAAGCCGAGCAGGTCCTGGTTGGAGTCGCGAAAACCTAGGCCGCGGCCGATGCCCGATTCGTAGAACGAGGCCGAGCGCGACAGATTGAATGTCGCCATGCACTGATAGGCATTCCAGATATTCACCATGCGATTGGTGTGGACGTCGGGCGTCTCGACCCGGCAGATCGCCAGCAGTTCGTCCCAGTGCCGGCGCAGACGCTCGAATGCCGCATCGGCCGCCTTGGCGTCGAGAGCCCTGGCAATGACCGGTTTCACGAGTTTCTTGTCGATGGTCTGCGAATCGGGAGGGTCGAACTTCTTGTCGGTGGGATTCTCATGGTACCCGAGGACGAAGACGATTTCCCGCATCGCGCCTGGGGACAACTCCAAGTCGACTTGATGGGCGCCGATCGGGGACCATCCATACGCGATCGAGTTAGTGAGCCGGCCCGCCTCGACCGCAGCCGGGCTGTCCCAGCCGCGGTAGGGGCCCAGGAATGCATCGCGGCTGGTGTCGAAGCTGGAGGTTGGCTCGGAGCAGGCGAAATAGGCGAAATGATTGCGGCGCTCGCGATACTCGGTCTTGTGATAGATGACGCCGTCCTCGACCTCCACCTGGCCGGTCGAGAAGTTGCGCTGAAAGTTGGTGGCGTCGTCCTGAGCGTCCCACAGGCAAAACTCGATGCTGCCGAAGATGGAGATGCGCGCCGGCTGCGGGCGGCGATTGGTCACCGTAAGCTGCCAGATTTCCAGACTCTCGTCGAGCGGCACAAAATAGCGCGTTTGCGCCTCGATGCCGTCGTAAGCCGCTCCGATCGTGGTGTAGCCCAGGCCATGGCGGCAGAAATAGCCGCCAAGATCGCGGCGGACCGGCTGCCAGGACGGCGACCAGAAGCTGCCGGATTCGTTGTCCCGGAGGTAGATGTACCGCCCGCCGCAATCCATGGGCGCGTTGTTGTACCGGTAGCGGGTGAGCCGGCGCAGGCGGGCGTCGCGATAAAACGAATATCCGCCCGCGGTGTTGGAGATGATCCCAAAATACTCCTGGCAACCGAGATAGTTTATCCAGGGCAATGGCGTATCGGGCCGCGTAATCACATACTCGCGGTTTGGATCGTCGAAATACCCGAACTTATGACGATTTTCCTTTTTGTGCGCCACCCTGGGGCCGGATGCGCGAGGCGAAATATTACTCAAACGTTTTTGTAGAACACTTTGGCGCTTTGAAAAACGAGGCCGGAACAGTATACTCGATGCGGCATCAAGCGGAAGGAAAATCTCGAATCTAGCGGCGGGACGGTCCGGAGCGCGGTCCGGAGTTGCCGCGAGGGGAGAGGATTCTTGGTTTTTCCGCCAAGTGCTGGACCTTCGCGCGAGGCGAAAAGGCAGACATGGCAAACTCCCGGTTCATCAACGCGCTAAGCCTTCTGACCGGCTGCGCGATATTTTACCAGGAGCCCTGCCGGCCTGTCGTTATGCCGCTTCGGGTTGCGTCGCGGACGCAACGGCCGATTCCGCAAATGAGCAATCGGGTTTTGCCGCGCAGGGATAAGGATCGGAATCGCGCAGGGGTTGGGTGAGATATGCAACTTCACGTCATAGACATTGCCATCATTGTGGCCTACCTGTTCAGCACCGTGCTGATCGGTTACTGGGTCTCGCACTACGCCTCCCGCGACATGGCGGCCTATTTTCTGGGCGGCAATAAAATGCCATGGTACGTGCTGGGCGTGTCGAACGCCTCGGGCATGTTCGACATCAGCGGCACCATGCTGCTGGTGTACTGGATGTTTGTTTACGGCCTCAAGAGCGTGTGGATTCCCTGGCTCTGGCCGACCTTCAACCAGATCTTCCTGATGGTTTATCTCTCGGCCTGGCTGCGGCGGTCGCGGGTCATGACCGGCGCGGAATGGATCAAAACCCGCTTCGGCACAGGGCGCGGAGCGCAGTTGTCGCATCTGATCGTGGTGATCTATGCGTTTGTGAGCATCATCGGGTTCTTCAGCTACGGCTTCAAGGGCATCGGCAAATTCGCCGCGACATTTCTTCCCTGGCATTTGACGCCGAATGAATACGCGCTGATTTTGATCGGCATCACGGCAATCTATGTGATCAAGGGCGGCATGATCAGCGTGGTCATCACCGAGGTGGTGCAATTCTGCGTTCTATCGGTTGCGTCGCTGGCCGTGGGCGCGATCGCCATCTTCAAAGTAGCTCCGGGAATGCTCGAAAAAGTGACGCCTACAGGCTGGGACAACGTGTTCTTTGGCTGGCATCTGAACCTCGACTGGTCGGCGCTGATTCCGGCGGCCAACGCGAAGATCGCCCAGGACGGGTACGGTCTGTTCGGGTTCCTCATCGTAATGCTGTTCTTCAAGGGCGTACTGATCTCGGCGGCGGGACCGGCGCCGAATTACGACATGCAGCGGGTGCTCTCCGCCCGCAGTCCGCGCGAAGCCTCGCTGATGAGCGCGTGGGTGAACATCGTGCTCACCGTGCCGCGCTATTTTCTTACGGCAGGGCTGACCGTGCTGGCGGCCGTGTTTTTCAGCGAGAATATCCGCGCCATGGGCACCGGGATGGACTTCGAACTGGTGCTGCCCTACGCGCTGGGGCGCTTCGTGCCAGTGGGCCTGCTGGGATTCCTGATCTCCGGCTTACTGGCCGCGTTCATGGCCAACTTCGCGGCCACCGTCAACGCCGCCCCGCCCTACTTTGTCAACGATATTTACAAACGCTACATCCGTCCCGACGCAGCGCCCAAGACTTATGTTCGCCTCAGCTATCTCAGCTCATTCGCCGTGGTGGTCGTCGGCGTCCTGATCGGCTGGAACGTCACCTCGGTGAACGCGGTGGTGGTATGGATCGTTTCCGGGCTGTGGGTGGGCTATACGGCTTCCAATGTATTGAAGTGGTACTGGTGGCGCTTCAACGGGTACGGTTATTTCTGGGGTATGGTGGCCGGCATCGCATCCGCACTCACTCTGCCGCTGGCCGTCGAGAAGGTTCCGTTCTTCGAGAAGCTGCTGGAGTGGTATTCCATCAATCCCGACGTCGCCATCGTTTTTCCGCTAGTGCTGGTTTTTTCGCTGGCCGCCTGCTTTGCCGGCACGCTGCTGACCAAGCCGGAAGACGACGAAGTGCTCAAGACCTTTTACCGGCGCGTGCGTCCCTGGGGCTTCTGGGGGCCGGTGCTGAAAAAAGTTATGGCCGAAGAGCCCGGCTTCCAGCGCAACCGGGACTTTCCGCGCGACGCGCTCAACATTGCCGTGGGCATTGTTTGGCAGGTTGCCCTGGTGGTTCTGCCTTTATATGTTGTGATCCGGGAGTTTCAGCGCGCCGCCATCACCCTGGCGGTAATCCTGGTAACTTCGGCGATCTTGAAATTTACCTGGTACGACCATTTAAATGAACGCGAGGTGGAAACCGGGACACCCACGAAGCAGGAAATATCGATCGTCCATTCCGCAGACGCCTGAAGCGTGTTACAACCGGAGAGAATGAGAAAGCAGAAAGGATCGAGGCGCGAACCGCCGCCGGGGCAGCCCGTGAATCTGCGGATTCTGGGTGAGTATCTGGACCTGTCGCCGGCCACCATTTCCCTGGTTCTCAATGACGCTCCGGGCGTGCGCGCCATTCCCCAGGCCACGCGCGACCGGGTAAAGGCGGCCGCCGCCAAATTCGACTACCGGCCGAGTTTCTACGCGCGGTCGCTGCGCAAGCGCCAAACCTACTCCATCGGCGTGCTGGTGCCCGAGCTGAGCGATAGTTATGCAACCCAGGTCCTGGCGGGCGTCGAAGATATTCTCCTCGAGGAAGGCTACTTCTATCTGACGGCCAGCCACCGCCGCAAACCGGACCTCATCGAGGAATATCCCCGGATGCTCCGGGAGCGGTCCGTTGAAGGCTTCGTCTTGATCGACACTGTGCTCCAACACAGCTTGAAACTGCCGGCTGTGGCCGTGGCGGGCCATCGCGAGATCGAGGGCGTGACCAATGTTGTGCTCGACCAGCGGCGCGCCGCGGAGCTGATGTTGCGCCACCTGCATCAGCTCGGCCACCGCAAGATCGCTTTCATGCGCGGGGGCAGTCATAGCTCCGACGCCGACGACCGCTGGAAGTGCATGCAGGCGGTGGCCGCGGAGCTGCACATTGCGGTGCGTCCCGAATTGGTTGTTCAGATCAGTTCGCGGGTTTCGACGCCGGAGCTGGGATTGGAGCCGGCTTGCGAGCTGCTCAACCGCAAGGCGGCCTTCACCGCCATGGTGTGCTACGACGATATCGCCGCCATCGGGGCCATCCGGGCCATGCGGGAATATGGGCTGCGCGTCCCCGAAGACGTTTCGGTAATGGGCTTCGACGACATTCAGAGCGCGGCCTTCCACAATCCCAGCATCACCACCATCCGCCAGCCGCTGCATCGCATGGGCACGATTGCGGCGCGCACGCTGCTACAGCGAGTTCGCGGGGAACTTGCAGTCCCGCATGAAATTCTTGTGCTGCCGGAACTGGTGATTCGCGAGTCCACCTGCCCGCCCAGCGAAAAGCAGGATCGAGCGAAACGGAGCTAGGTCGCTGACCGCTTGATTTTGTGCCAATGTGTGCGCCCTGGGTCTCGCATTTGGGACCCGGGAAGATACGCGCTAGGTCCCTGACCGTTTGATTTTGCACCTTCCCGGGGTGCCCCAGGTTCGGCGCGTCTTTGTTTTTGCGCCTAACCTGGGATACCACAGACCTGAACAGGTTCGAATTCATCCGGTCAGAGACCTCGTTGGAACGAACTTATGCGGTCATCGACGCGGCGGCTATCGATTCGCCCGGCTCGCGAACCGCGGCACGCGTTGCCGAACGGCCATTCGCCAAAGCCCACACGCCCCCCCGACGAAGCGGGATTGACCGGGCCGCAGGATGCTTCCTATAATGGATGTAATGCATTTATCGCGCAAATGTTGTTGCTGTTGTTGCTCCTCGCGGGCTTGTCCTGGTGAGTTGAGCTGTGGGGCGCGAATGCAGATTGGCTTCTAATTCCCCGATCATCTCGAACAGATTCTTGATAAGCTCGCAGGCCTGCCGCGACGGAGTCTTGCCCGCACTGGCTCGCTTGGTTTTTCCGGCAAGACATTACGGTTTTTGGCTCGTCGGGAGGAATACAAAATGCCGGTGCTGCGCAATGCAAACTGAATGCAACGAAATCGAGCTAGGCTCCTCGCTGGAGAGCCGGATCGGCAATACGCCGCTGATTCGCCTCGACCGCGCCGCAGGCTCGCTTCCGGGAATCACGCTCGTGGCCAAGGCCGAGTGGCACAACCCCGGCGGAAGCGTGAAGGACCGCGCCGTGGCAGCGATGGTCCGCGAGGCCATTGCCGAAGGCAGGCTCAGGCCCGGCAAGACGCTGCTCGACGCGACCAGCGGAAACACGGGAATCGCGCTGGCGATGCTGGGCGCGGCGCAGGGGTTTCCCGTATTGCTGGCCATGCCGGCGAATGTTTCGCCGGAACGGAAACGGATCTTGAAGGCGTATGGAGCGCAGGTGGAGTGGACCTCGCCGGACGAAGGCTCGGACGGCGCCATCCGGCGCGCGCGCCAGCTCGCCCGTGAGGATCCGGACCGGTTCTGCTACCTGGATCAATACTCGAACCCAGCCAACTGGCGCGCGCATTACGAAACCACGGGACCGGAGATCTGGCGGCAGACCGAAGGGCGCGTGACCCATTTTGTGGCCGGCCTGGGAACCAGCGGCACCTTCATGGGCACCACGCGCAGGCTCAAGGAGCTGAACCCCGATGTGGTCGCCGTCAGCGTGCAGCCGGATTCTCCGTTTCACGGTCTGGAAGGCCTGAAACATATAGCCACGTCGATGACGCCCGCGATCTACGATCCCAACCTCGCCGACCGCGCCCTCGAAGTGGGAACTGAAACCTCGTACCGCATGGTGAAGCAGCTTGCTCGCGAAGAAGGAGTGCTGGTTGGGATCTCCGCGGGGGCAGCTGTAGCCGCCAGCGTGCGGATCGCCCGCGAGGAAGCCGCGGCAGGGCGCAGCGCAGTGATCGTCACGGTACTGCCGGACTCCGCGGACAAGTATTTGAGCGAGCGGTTCTGGGAGGAGGCGTGAGTGTGCTGCAGTTGACGAAAGCGGTTTACGCGGCGATTCGGGCGCATGGGGAAGAAACTTACCCCCACGAGTGCTGCGGCGCGCTGCTCGGCCGCCCGGCGCCCGGCGGCTGGAGCATCGAGGCGTCGGTGAAAGCAGGCAACACGCGAACCGATTCGGCGCACAACCGCTACCAAATTGCCCCGGCGGCGCTGGTGAAGATCGAGCGCGAGGCGCGAGGCAGGGGATTGAGCATCGGCGGCTTTTATCATTCGCATCCCGACCATCCGGCGCAGTGGTCGCCCACGGATTTCGCCGAAGCGCATTGGTTGGGTTGCTCTTACATCATCACCGCCGTAGCGCAGGGCAAAGCCACGGTCACCAACTCCTTTCTGCTTGCCGGCGCAACGGAAGAAGACAAGCATTTCGAGCCGGAAACGATCGAGGTCGTGGAATCTGCCGAATCGTTGCTGGCTGAATCTGTATCAAAGAATGCGTGAGAGAAAGCGAGACGAATGACGATCTACATCCCAACGCCGCTGCGACCCTATGCTGCGGGCAAAGACAGCCTGGAAGTGAGCGCAGGCACCGTGCACGCCGCGCTTGACGAGCTAACGAAGGTCTTCCCCGATCTGCGCAAGCACTTGTTCACCGAAGAGGGCAAGCTGCGCGCCTTCGTGAATGTCTACCTGAACGATGAAGATGTGCGTTACCTACCGGCAAAGGAAGCGACGACGGTGTCTGCGGCCGACACATTATCGATCGTCCCTTCGATCGCAGGGGGACGCCGGTGAGGCATGAACCGCGAGATCGGCGATCGAAACTCGATTCTGAATTGGAGTGAAACGATGGCAACTGCAACTTTGGAACTGCCCGAGCTGACGAAGGACGATCTTGCGCGCTACTCGCGGCACCTGATCTTGCCGGAAGTGGGCGAAGAGGGCCAGCGTAAACTGAAAGCCGCGCGCGTGCTCTGCGTAGGAGCCGGCGGGCTGGGCTCGCCGCTGGCGCTCTATCTCGGCGCGGCCGGCGTGGGCACGCTGGGCCTCGTCGACTTCGACCTCGTGGATGCCAGCAACCTGCAGCGCCAGATCATTCACTCGACCGCCGACATCGGGCGCAAGAAACTGGACTCGGCCGCCGAAAAGCTCCAGGCGCTCAATCCCGATCTCAACATCGTGAAGCACGACACGCTGCTCTCCAGCGCCAACGCGCTCGACATCCTGAAAGACTACGACGTCATCGCCGACGGCACCGACAACTTCCCCACGCGCTATCTGGTCAACGACGCCTGCGTGCTCCTCGGCAAGCCCAACGCATACGGATCGATCTTCCGCTTCGAAGGCCAGGCCAGCGTCTTCGCCGCGGAGGACGGGCCATGCTATCGCTGCCTTTATCCCGAGCCGCCTCCGCCCGGCCTGGTGCCCAGTTGCGCCGAAGGCGGAGTGCTGGGCATCCTGCCTGGACTCATCGGCGTCATCCAGGCCACAGAGACTATCAAATTGATTCTCGGCAAAGGCTCGCCGCTCATCGGGCGCCTTTTGCTCGTCGATGCGCTCAACATGCGCTTCCGCGAATTGAAGCTGCGCAAGAACCCCGAGTGCCCCGTATGCGGCGCTCATCCTACTGTGACGCAATTGATCGATTACCAACAATTCTGCGGCATCGCGCCAGCAAGGAACGAGGACAACACCGTGAAGAATGGAATTCCGCAAATCACCGTGAGCGAACTGAAGCGGCGCATCGATGCAGGCGAAGACCTGTTCATCCTGGATGTGCGCGAACCCTTCGAATATCAGATCGCCAATATTGGCGGCAAACTGATTCCGCAGGGCGAAGTTCCGCAACGGCTTGCAGAGATCGACCGCAATCGCCAGATCGTCGTTCACTGCAAAGCCGGCGGCCGGAGCCAGCGCGTCGCCGAGTTCCTCAAGCAGTCGGGATATCCCGATGTGGTGAACGTGGCCGGCGGCATTCTTGCCTGGTCCGATCAGATCGATCCCTCGGTGAAGAAGTATTAGCAACGGATCAAAATCGGCGCAGATAAGCCGAAATGGAGGACAGGACGGGAATTGAACCCGTGAATACTGGTTTTGCAGACCAGCGCGTTAGCCACTTCGCCACCTGTCCCCGTTCCACCGCGGCCCAATGCGATTGCCGGCGCGGCGGAAAACAAACAAATCGGCACAAAATGCGTTTAATGCGGCTGCGCGGTTGTGCGCAGATAGGGCTTCACCGTTTTGTAGCCGGGGAAGCTTTTTTCCGCCTGCTCGTTCGATACCGAGCCTGCAATGATTACGTCCTCGCCCTGCTTCCAGTTCGCGGGCGTCGACACGGGATGCTTCGCCGTCAACTGGATCGAATCGAGGACGCGGATGATCTCGTCGAAGTTGCGGCCGGTGGTCATGGGGTAGGCCAGCGTCAGCTTGATGCGCTTGTCGGGCCCGATCACGAAGACCGTGCGCGCAGTCGCATTCTGCGCGGGCGTGCGGCCCTCTGAGCTTTCGCCGGCGTCGGCCGGCAGCATATCGTAGAGCTTGGCTACTTTCAGCTCCGGATCGCCGATCAGCGGGTAATTCACGGCATGCCCACCCACGTCCTGAATGTCTTTGGTCCATTTGCTGTGGCTCGCAACGGGATCGACGCTGAGCCCGATCACTTTGGCGCCGCGCCGGGCAAACTCCTTCTCCAGCGCAGCCACTGCGCCCAGTTCCGTTGTGCAGACGGGCGTAAAGTCCTTGGGATGGCTGAAGAGCACGGCCCATCCATTGCCGATCCACTCGTGAAAACGGATCGGGCCCTGCGTGGTTTCGGCCGTGAAGTCCGGCGCGATGTCGTTAATGCGAAGTGACATTTGACATTTCCTCCTGGGGAATTCCCCTTTGTGAGCTTGAGATTCAGCCGAAAAGAAGAACCCACTCGGCCGAATCGGCAGCGAGTGGGTTCTTGAGGATTCTCGAATTTCGGTTCGATTCTCTAGATACGCACCCGCGCAACGCCGCAGCAACAGCAGCAGAGACACGCACGGGCTGAAGAGAATCCTGACATTGGCAATCGGATGCGGACGCGCATCGCTCGATACAAGATCAGCTTAGAACCGGACTCATCGGTATGTCAAACTGAGGAGCTACGAGAAAAGGGACCGCGGCGCGCTTCGAGGTAGGCAGCGGCCATGGCTTGGCCAATGCCGTGAATATCGCCTTGGGCAACGATGAATGGTCGGGGAGAGAGGATTTGAACCTCCGACCCCCTGGTCCCGAACCAGGTGCTCTACCAGGCTGAGCCACTCCCCGATCGGCCAGGCAGCAGCATGAGTCTCGCCATCTCGGGATCGCAGGCGAACTGCTGCATGGAGTGCGAGACCGGAGCTAGCGTTCGATCCGGATTTGGATTGCGATCCGCGTTGCCGGCGCCCGGCGGCGATTCACAAATCCTCTCGGCACTTCTTCGATTCTACCTTATTTTCGGGGCATTTCGCCGCAGGCAGGTTAGGCCGGCTCCGTTTTGCGGCTCAACCGGTACCCTTCGACACGCTCTCTCAAAAATCCAGAAGCGGCAAGGACAACCGCAGTCAGACACGGCTTTCGCGGCAACCGAAGAACATGAAAATGGCCCGCGAGTTGACTCTGATGCACATATGTGCGGGCGAGGACCCTTCGACTCCGCTCAGGGCAGGCTCCCGCACTACAGCCGGCCGGGAGGCCGGCGGTACAACCCACGCGGCTATTTTCAGGGCAGATCCTTCGACTCGCCTCGATGGTTCCCGGACTTTTATACTGACTACGGAATCTGCTCGGTTGCGTAGCTTACAGGAGTCATTATGGCGATCGAATCGAAGTGCCCGTATTCGGGAATGCTGCAACACACAACGGCGGGGGCGAAAGGCAACCGCGACTGGTGGCCCAACCAACTGAACTTGGGCATCCTGCACCAGCACTCTTCGCTGTCGAATCCCATGGGCGAGGGGTTCGACTACGCCAAGGAGTTCAAGAGCCTCGACCTGAATGCCGTGATTCAGGATCTTCATGCCCTGATGACGGACTCTCAGGAGTGGTGGCCGGCGGACTTCGGCCACTACGGTCCGCTGTTTATTCGCATGGCGTGGCACTCGGCGGGGACGTACCGCATCCACGATGGGCGCGGCGGCGCCAGCCGAGGCGCGCAGCGGTTCGCGCCGCTGAACAGTTGGCCGGACAACGTGAGCCTGGACAAGGCGCGGCGGCTGCTGTGGCCGATCAAGCAAAAGTACGGGCGCAAGATTTCATGGGCCGACCTGATGATCCTGGCCGGCAACGTGGCGCTGGAGTCGATGGGCTTGAAGACCTTCGGGTTCGGCGGCGGCCGCGAGGACATCTGGGAGCCGGAGGAAGATACGGATTGGGGTCCGGAGGCGGTGTGGCTGGGAGACGAGCGCTACAGCGGCGACCGCGAGTTGGCCAAGCCATTCGGCGCCGTGCAGATGGGCTTGATCTACGTGAATCCCGAAGGCCCCAACGGCAAACCCGACCCGGTGGCTGCGGGGCGCGATATCCGCGAGACCTTCGCCCGCATGGCGATGAACGACGAAGAGACCGTGGCGCTGATTGTCGGCGGCCATACCTTTGGCAAGACCCACGGTGCCGCGCCTGCCAGCCACGTGGGTCCGGAGCCCGAAGCCGCCCCAGTCGAGGAGATGGGACTGGGCTGGAAGAGCAGCTTCCGCACCGGTGCCGGCGGCGACGCCATCACCAGCGGCCTCGAAGTGATCTGGTCGCAAACCCCCACCAAGTGGAGCAATAACTTCCTGGCAAACCTATTCGGCTATGAGTGGGAGCTGACCAAGAGCCCCGCCGGATGCCACCAGTGGAAGCCGAAGGGCAAAGCCGGCTCCGGCACGGTTCCCGACGCCCACAACCCGAAGAAGCATCACGCGCCGTCCATGCTCACGACGGATCTGGCTCTGCGCTTCGACCCGGCCTACGAAAAGATCGCGCGCCGCTTCCTCGACCACCCACGCGAGCTGGCCGATGCCTTTGCGCGCGCCTGGTTCAAGCTGACGCACCGCGACATGGGTCCGCGCTCCCGCTACTTGGGGCCGCTGGTGCCGAAGGAAGAGCTGATCTGGCAGGATCCGGTTCCTGCAGTCGACCATCCGCTGATCGACGACCAGGACATCGAATCGCTAAAAGCCAAGGTCCTGGCGTCGGGACTGTCCATTTCCCAGCTCGTGGCGACGGCATGGGCTGCGGCGTCGAGCTTCCGCGGCAGCGACCGGCGCGGAGGAGCCAATGGCGCGCGCATCCGGCTCAAGCCGCAGAAAGACTGGGAGGCGAACCAGCCGGCCGAGCTGGCGAAGGTTCTGGCGAAACTGGAAGCCATCCGGAAGGAGTTCAATGGCTCGCAGACGGCCGGCAAGAAGGTGCCGCTGGCCGACCTGATCGTGTTGGCGGGCTCGGCGGCCGTCGAGGCTGCCGCAAAGCAAGCGGGTCATGACGTGAAGGTTCCCTTTGCGCCGGGCCGTACGGATGCCTTGCAGGAGCAAACCGACGTAGAATCGTTTGCCGTGCTGGAGCCGAAGGCGGACGGGTTCCGCAACTACGTGCGCAAGGGGCTGGAAACCTGCGCCGCCGAGTTCCTGCTGGATAAGGCGCAGCTTTTGACGCTGACCGCTCCGGAGATGACGGTGCTGATCGGCGGGCTGCGCGTGCTGGGCGCGAACTTCGGCAAATCCCCGCACGGCGTTTTCACCGAGCGGCCGGAGACCCTGACCAACGACTTCTTCGTGAACCTGCTGGACATGGGCACGAAGTGGCAGAAGTCGGAGAAGGCGGAGGGCGTGCTGGAGGGGCGCGACCGGAGGACCGGCGAAATCAAGTGGACTGCCACGCCAGTCGATCTCGTCTTTGGTTCGAACTCGCAGCTTCGCGCCATCGCGGAGGTGTATGCGAGCCGCGACGCCGAGCGAACCTTTGCCGGCGACTTCGCGGCTGCATGGGCCAAGGTGATGAACCTGGATCGCTTCGAACTTGCGTAGTGCCCGGCAAGCGGCGCAAAGAAGGCCGGAAGGGACGACCGCGCCGGCGGCTCAGCCGAGCCGGATCGGAAAAACGGAAAGCCTCCCGACATCGGGAGGCTTCCGGGTATCGCGCAATGTTGGGCGCGGTGAGTTACTTGCCGAGGGTGAAAGCTACAACGATCGTCGTTTCCACTTCGGTGGGTTCGTCGTTGAGCAAGTACGGCTTGTAGCGCCAATTGCGCACAGCATCGACGGCGGCCTGCCGAAGCATGGCCGGTCCATTCACAACGTGCAAATCCTGAACCCTTCCGTCTTTCGAAATGGTGGCGCGCAGCTCCACGGTCCCAGACACTAGGGCTGCTTTGGCCATTGGCGGATAGGCGGGCGCCGTCTTTTGGACCAGCATTGAGTTCGCGACGGCCGATGAAATCAGGAGCGGTTTGGAAAGCGACGCTTTGACAGTGGGCTGTCCGTGTCCATTGAAGACGTTGGCCATGGCGCCGCCGCCCAGACCCTCGGCGCCAAGGCTCGCGGGGGGAGGAGCATTTTCGGCCGTTTGCTTTCTCATCTCCGGCGTAATCGTTCTTGGCGCGGAGAGTTGGTCGTTCATCATTCTCGTCTGTGTATCGGTCAGCGCCTGCGCCTGGTTTGTTGCATTCTGTTCTTGGGCCGACTGGTCATCCGTTTTCTCTTGCCTGTTATTCGACGGCGATGGCTTGCCCTGAGTTACTTGACCGTTAGCCGGCGGTTTCGAGCCATTCGTCTGCAGCTCGGTATCCGTGGCGCCCTGGACCGATTGACTGGGTTGCTTAGCCACGGTCTTCACTCCATGATGGCCCATCGAGACCACGACGGCGACGGGAATCAGAATCGCACAGGCGCCGGCAGCAACAAAGATCATCCACTTCTTTTTCGCCGGCTTTTGCTCTCCCGTAACTTCGGTATTCTTCGACGAGAAAAACTGATAGAGGGCCTCGTCGGCTTTGCGCATCTCACTGGTGCTCAGTTCGTGCGAGCCGCGTGCCGCATCCGCCTTGGCGGCGCCTGGCCGGCTGGGCGCGACGGGAGCCTCACTGGGAGTGAGACCCGCTTCAGGCTTGGGTGAAGCTTGCTTCGTCGATCCATCGGCCGGCTCGCCCGTGAGCTTCTGCGGTTTGGCAAAAACAGGTGAGGACAAGGCAGGCCACGTCTCGCGCGGCTTTTCCACCACGGGCGACGAGGCCGATGCGCGCTCAGGGGACTTCGCAAGCGGCTTGGGGATCTCTCTGCGGAGTTTAGAGGTGTCCCATTCGCTGGATTTAGCGGGCGCAGGAGCAGAGGTAGCCTCCTTTTCCCAACTTGTGAAGTCGTTCGGCTGCTTCACAAAGGCTGAGCCCGGACGTGAAACGCGCGGCCTTTCCATCAAGGACGCCAGAATGGCATCGCGGTCATCGGCGCGCGCGCCCGGCTTTGCAGCGTTGCTGCGGGCACTCGCTGCTTCCGCCTCCCTGGGGTTCGTTGGCGCTGGGTTAGCAAAATCTTCGCTGTCCCAATCGCCGAAATCCTCAGGAAGTGTTTCGGGTACTAGGGGAGTTACTTCTTCTGGAGATGCCATTGACCGTCTTCTCCTCTCTCGTAGATAGCGCCTTTGTAAATGCGCGTTTCGCGCGGTTTGGTCTTACTCGCAGTGCGTTCGCCTCTTACTGCCGCCGATGGCGAATCTGCTGGGGCAGAGTTAGTCGCGGTGAAGGTCCACTTGTACGGCGTCGCGGCAGCATCGGACGGCGTTTCGGTGGCCTTGTAAGGTGTTTCGGAAGCTTTGAACGGTGTTTCTTGCACTTTGTACGGTGTTTCGGTTGCTTGGAGCGGTGTATCGATCGCTGCGGACGGCAACGAAGCCATGTCAGACGGCCCTTCGACCTCGAGCACGACCGCGGCTTGCGCAGTGGCGTATCTTTCGGGGTCCGACGGGGTGAAAGAGACGGAAAGGGTGTACCTGCCCGGCGCGAGCACGTGACCCGCGGAGGGAGTGTAGACAAAGGTTCCCGGAACCGATGCCGTAGCGTTCAACTGCGTAGCGCTCAAGGGGGTGCCGTAGGAAATGGAAGAGGGGACCGGCCAGGTGATCTGGGCCGGAATCTTCTCGGCAACCGTAAGGGTCACGACGGCACGCTCCGATGCGTAATTGAGGGTATCGGCCGGAGTGAAGGTGACCGAGAGCTTATGCACTCCCGGAGCCAGGATGGCGCCCAAGGCCGGCGAGTAAGCTAACGATCCCGGCACGTTTACCGTGGCATTGAGCTGAACAGCGCTGAGCGCGACGCCGTGGGTAATTGGCTCCGGCGCAGGCCAGGTAATGGAAGGGGTTGCCTTGGCCACGGTCAGCGATACGGTGGTTTGCGATGCGGAGTAACCCATCGTATCCGACGGCGTGAAAACCGCCGATAGCTTGTGCTCTCCGGCGGCAAGCACGGCTCCTAGGCCGGGGTTGTATTCGAATGTCCCCGGAACCGACGCTGTAGCGCAGAGTTGCGTGGCGCTGAGCTGTGTGCCGTAGGTAATCGGAGCCGATGCGGGCCATTGAACGGCAGGCATGATCCTGACGACTTTGATCGACGCAGTGGCCTGGGCAGTGGCGTAGTTCGCGCTGTCGGCGGGGGTGAAGGTGACCGAAAGGGAATGCGTCCCCATCGGGAGCACCTTGCCGTGTGCGGGAGAGTAGTCGAATGTTCCCGGTACCGACGCCGTGGCATTGAGTTGATCGTCGCCCAGCGGCGTGCCGTGGATGAGCTCGGCAGGAGCCTGCCACGTCAGGCTGGGCGAGGCCTTGGACACGACAATCGAAGTTGCGGCCTGCACCGGAGCCTGGCCGCCGGAGTCTTGGGCAGTGAATGTGACCCACAGGGTGTGCGTTCCCACCGGCAGCTGATAGCCTGGGCCGGGTGTGTAAACGAATGCTCCCGCGACCGATGCCGTGGCATTTAGCTGGGTGGCGGTGAGCTTTTCCCCGTAGGTGATGGGATCGGGCGCCGCCCACGTGATGGTTGGAGCCGGACGCGTATCGACCACTTCCGGACTCGGGGCGCTCGGCGGTTGCTCTTTGGCGGGTTCGACCCGGGCGACGCCTTTCGCGGGAGCCCTGAGGTCGAATTCCTTCTTCTTTTCTCTTACAATGGGGCGTCCGGTGATCGAGCTGGCCATCTCCAAACTGATATGTGAGATGCTTGCTTCCGCCAGCGTGGCGTCGCCGTGCTGCAGCGCGCGCGCAGCGTCTTGATCGTCGGGGATCTTCCAGCGCACCGGCCTGCCAAGAGCCTTGGCGATGACGTCTTCGTTCACCGTTTCCGGGAAACCGGATTCGAAGCGGTTGATCACGATTTCCAGGTTGGGACTTCCATCGGCGAAGAACTGGGAGATCAAGCGGTTGGAATTGCGCAGTTCAGAGATGCCGGTCTGGGTGACCAGGTAAATGGTTGAGGCATCCTGGAAGAGAGCCTTCGCGGCGACATCGATTCTCGAACCCACATCCACGATCACATGATCGAAGTCATGCCGCGCAATGGCGATCAGCTTGTCGATGGCGGCTTTGGAGACCTGAACCTCGGGAACCTTTGTAGGAGCCGCCAGCACGAACACTCCCGACCGATGCTGGACCAGGAGGCTTTGCAGATAGCCGGCATCCATCTGGTCGATATTCCGGAGTGCGTCCTCGGTCGAGTAATCGGCAGCAATTCCCAGGCACAACGCCGCGTCGCCAATGGGTAGAGCGAGATCGATGAGGAGGATTCTCTGCTCCGGTTTCTGGGCCAGAGCGATGGCGATATTGCAAGCGACGGTGGTGACGCCGCATCCTCCCTTGGAGCCGACAAACACCAGCAGCTTTCCCCGGGGCCTCTCGGCGGAGAAGGATTTTTCGCGGGTGCCGGTTGCAGTCCGATTCAGAGCCTCGGTGACCGCGCCGGGCTCAAGGGGCAGCATTAGGTATTCGCGCGCCCCGGCACGCATGGTGCGGACTGCAAGCTTGGGGTCGGACTGCTCCGAATAGACGATGATCTTCCCCGCGTCGCCGGCACTGGCCTTCTCTACCAGTTCCAGAGCGAAATCCTGGTCGCTGTCCAAGTCGAGCATGATGACGTCGAACGATGCCAGCAGCCTTCTCAAGTGGTCGAATCCCGGCGGGTAGGAATTGAACTGACGGACATTGGCCCGGCGAGTTTCACCGAGAGCCCTGGCCACGGCCGCGCGGGTCTCCTGGTTCGGGCCAATCAGGGCCACCGAAAGAAGTTCGGCCCCAACGGAATCGGCGTGCTTGGATGATGCGTTTGCTGAACTCACGGTATTCACTTTAGTTGCAGTGCTCCTTGAGGCGCCAGCCGCCTTTGGGTTCAGTCTCAAGTTGACAAGTTGTCTAGGAGCCGAAATCGCGGGATTCGTCCGACCTCAACGAAAAAAGTGGGGGCGATTTTTCGAATACCCGCGGACAACTTCCAACGCGAGCGTCAACTTGCGACTGCCTTCTCAACAAGTTACTGTTGGAAGATGCTAACCGCTATAGGCTCAAAGTGGAGCCAACACAACCAATAAGTGGAATTACTAAAGTTTCTTCCTGACGTTTCTTCCGGAACAGTAACCAAACGAACTGTCCGCCTGCCGACCGTACAAGTCTGACTGCACAGGATTTTACCGCAGACGAGTATAGCGGGGCATTGGCGCCAGGGCTTCAACCCCGTATGAAGATCGGCCGGACTTTGCGAGACTTGAATCGGCTCTGGCCCCTTTTTGGTGCAGCTCGCCTCCAATGCATTTCCCCAGGGATTGGGCGCCGGTTCTGCATCAAAGATCCTATGGGGAGACAATGCGAGAAGGCGGATGCGCCGGCGCCTCGATCGGAGGGGGCAGTTGCGAGCTCTAGAACGCGAAAGCGTTAGCCATCTCCGTGCCGTTGGCCGTGTTTTCCGGACTCGCAAGACACAAGCGAACGCCAAAGGGAGAGGGCGCGAATTCGATGCCGGACAATTCGCTCAGAACGAGCCTTACGATGAACAGAAACGCACCGCGGCTCAGCGGGAAGAACGCGACGAGCCGGAGAAGACACAGGCCAAGAAGAATCGAGACCTGCGCGGCGGGCCTGTTGTTTTTGTCGGCGGCGATCGCTGCAGGAGGGCAATCGGTGGCCGCGAAAACGAATGTTGGCGCGACGAAGCAGGCAGGAGTGGGCGAACTGAACTGGTGGAAGAACGCGGTGATCTACGAGATTTACCCGCGCAGTTTTCAGGACACGAACGGCGACGGGATCGGCGACCTGAACGGGATCACCGAACGGCTCGATTACTTGAAGGATCTGGGCGTGGACGCGATCTGGCTGACGCCGGTGTACCCCTCGCCGCATGTCGATTTCGGCTACGACATCTCGGACTACAAGAACATCGATCCGCAGTATGGCACGCTGGCCGACTTCGACCGTCTGGTGGCGGAGGCGGAAAAGCGCCGAATCCGCGTGATCATGGACATGGTAATGAACCACACTTCGGACCAGCACCCTTGGTTCCTTGAGTCGCGTTCGTCGCGCGACAATCCCTACCGCGACTGGTATGTGTGGCGCGATGGCAAGGGCGAGACGGCGGCGAGCAAGGGCCAGCCCCCGAACAATTGGCAATCGCTCTTTGGTCATTCGGCCTGGCAGTGGGACGAAAAGACGCGGCAGTATTACTACCACAAGTTCTATATTCAGCAGCCCGACCTGAACTGGTTCAACCCCAAGGTCCATGAGGCGTTCAAGGAGATCGTGCGTTTCTGGCTGAAGCGCGGCGTAGGAGGATTCCGCTTCGACGCGATCACCACGCTCTACGAGGATCCCAGCCTCGCCGACGAGGGTGTGGTTCTCGACAAAGACGGCAAGCCGGTGATCAACGCCTACGGCGACCCGCAGCTCGACGGTTCGAAGACCGACAACCAGCCGGGCCTGCACCGAGTGGTTGCGGAGATGCGTGCGACGGCCGATCGATTCCACTCGACCGCATTCCCCGGCACGCGGGTGCTCATCGGCGAAACCTATCTGCCCAACATCGGCGAGCTTAAAAAAATGTATGGAACGCCGGAGAAGCCGGAGTTTCATTTGCCGATGGACACCCAGGTGGGGATGATCAACCAGTTGGACGTGACCAAGGTCCGGTCAAAGCTCAACGACGCGGAAGCGCATCTCGGCGCCAACATTCCGCTGCTGCTGTTTGACAACCACGACAACCCGCGGATCGACCTGCGTTACGGCGACGGCGTGCACGACAAGGAGATCGAGCGCGCCATAGCGGCAGTCCTTTTCGCCAGCCGCGGCGCGGCGCTGTTCTACTACGGCGACGAGATCGGGATGAAGACCACGCCGCCCCAGCGCAAAGAGGACGTGAAGGACCCGATCGGAATCATCGGCTGGCCCAAGGAAAAGGGGCGCGACGGCGAGCGCACGCCGATGCAATGGGATGCGAGCGCAAACGCGGGCTTTACCACCGGCACACCGTGGCTGCTGGTTCCGCCCAGTGCGGCCAAGGTCAATGTGGAGGCCGAGGAGCGCGATTCCGGCTCCATCCTGGCCTGGTACAAGGCGCTGATCCGGCTCAAAAAGACGGAGCCGGCTCTCGAGAAAGGCGACAACATCATGCTGGACACGGAGAATACCAAGGTCCTGAGCTGGTTGCGCCAGGCCCCGGGAGCACGCCAGGTGGTGGTGAGCGTGAATTTCACCGCCGATCCCCAGACGGTGAACCTGGCGGCCGGCGGGGCGGGGCTGCGGCGGAAGCAGGTAAGGGCGTTGTTGATATCGCCGGGCGGGCCGGAACCGAAGACACTGGACCGAATCCGGCTGCAGCCGTTCGGAGTGTACATCGGCGAAGTTCAGTAGGCTTGGCGGCGAACGATGGTCCCGGCCGGGCGTCCCGCGGGCCCGGAGAAGCACGCAGGCATTGCAGAGATTCGCCGATGCGGCGCGCTGGACGGTCCTGGAAGGCGGTTCCGGTCGAAGTTGGCAATCGAACCGCATGACGTACCCGCCGCCTGCAAGTTCGCCGTTTTGAGGCGCGGCTGCAAGGGGCGGTATAGGCCGCCGGTGTGCCAAAGCGGCACGAAGGTTACCAGCCCGCAAAATCCCCCCGGTTGAAACGTGTTTGAAAGCTGGTACAATGCACTAAAGTCGTATACTGTCAAGTGCGTAGAAAGATACCTGCCATTCAGGCATCGAGGACTGCACCCTAAGCTGACGCACGGCTCAGCACGAAGATTCGTCACGAGGTTTTCAAGCGGAGTAGTGAGCGGGCTGGGATGGCCCATCGGCCGCGGTTAGGCCTAAATCTGGATCCTGTTGAAAGTGAGGTGTACAGCCGTGAACACGACAGAGGGGAAGGGGCGGCAAGCCGCAGCCGCCGATACGAAAACCACGGTGAAGAAGCCGTACGTGAAGCCTGAGGTGCGTCACGAACGCGTCTTCGAAACCATGGCGCTGTCGTGCGGCAAGGTGCATACCACCCAGCACTCCTGCCATTTCAATCGCAAGACTTCCTAGCATCGCCGGCCTTCGGCGCGGCGCCGCGGTCGGGCAATGGGCGTTCGCTGAATACGAGGCTGAACCGTCTTGGTCCTGGCGCAGCAGTGGCTTCACATTTGCTGTGACCGGGGCTTCCCGATTGCCAGGCGGCGTTTTCCTGAACATCGATTCCGTAAACTTCGCATACAGGCAGCGTCTCTCTGCGGCGCGGAGAGAGTCCTCGCTTGACCCGATGGATGCAGCCAGACGCTAGCGGGTGGCTGTCACGGCCGCGTCCACCGCGGCTTTCATCACGCCGCAGTTCTCCAAGAAATGCACAAGGCCGGCGGTGAGGGGGACTGAACTTTGACCGGTAGCTCGATCCACGGAATCCGTTTTGGCCATGCGGATGACGCCGGAGCCTTGCGCATCCATGATGAGCGCGGCGAGCTTCCGGGCCAACGGCAAGGGGAAGCTCTCGGCGACGAAGACCATCTTGCCGCGCGTCGTGATCACCACCGGGCCCTCGTTGGTGGAGAAGACCTGCTCGTCGGATCCGTCGGCGGCCGAGGGGCCTGCTCCGTCGTCGGGGACCGGCTTGAGATTCGAATACTTGCGGCCCAAACTGTTGGCGTAGAGCTTGGCAAAGACGTCCGCTGAATCTGCGTTTTTCCAAATAGAGAGATAGAACAGGGCGAGCGATTTGGTGCTGGCCTGCTCTTCGGGCGTTTTTGCGCTGTGCAGTTGTCCGGCCCAATAGAGCCCGCCGTCCCAGGCAGGAGTCAGGTCGCGCGCCGCGTTGTCGCCGCCGAACAGCTCCGACACAATATGCACATCGAGCTGGCCCATCTGGCCGATGTCGTAAGGCTCGTAGAGGGGATCGGTGAGGGGATGAATGTCGGGCAGCAGGGGAACGGCGGGAATGTGTTTGCGCTCGTACTCGCGAGGATTGATGATTTCCCAGCTTGAGGTGGGCGGGCGGTCGAGCGTGCCGGCAAAGGCTGCGGTCCGGCCCTCGTCCATCCACACGTCCTGCTCGAAGCTCAAGCCCTCGCGGTAGGGGAAGAGCATGGCCTCGGAAAGCAGCAGCGGCGCGCGGGCCATCACCGGCGAGTCTTCATTCGCTGTCATCTGGCCCTTCATCATGTCGAGCACTTCGGGATCCTTGACGAGGCTTTTGCCCAGCGGCTTGAGCACATAGTCCATCATCACGGCGGTCGCTTGGCCCTCCACCACGGCGTCGCGCGCGGTATCCATTTCGTCTTTGGCTAAATGATCCTGATCGCCGGCCGCATCGTGGGAGACATCGTCGGGCGTCTGGTTGTCCCACTTTTGCAAATCGGAGTGCTGGTCCTGGAGCGCGTGCGTCAGCTCGTGGGCCAGCACCGGCTTCTGCTCTTCGGCATCGATCCAATCGAGCAGATTCACGGTCTTGGTTTTAGAGTCGTAGAAGGCCTCGATCTGCTCTTTCAGCAGCGCCAAGAGAAACGGCTTGAGGGCGAAATCGCGGTCCAGCAGGCCGAATTTTTTCAGCACGATCTCGTCGCGCTGCATGCGCTTGGCGCCCTCGTCGTCGTTGAATTTCTGCTCGAGATAGGATTCCACTGCGGCGCGTGTGATGAGCTGGCGTTTGACGGTGCTTTGGATCGGCAGGCCGCTTTCGTCGGAGGAAAACTTGATCAGCACGTCGACCATTGCGAAGAGCTGCTTGGCCCGCTCGGGCGTGATGTGACGATCGGGCTTGGCGCTCGCATCGCGATGGGACGGGTTGGCCGGCGCGCCCGAGGGCGGCGCCGGCGGAGCTTGCTGGGCTGCGGCAATCGCGCCGGCCGCGAGGCAAATCAACAGGAGACAAACACTTGCGCGTCCAGCGAACCGCCCGTTTGCGTGCTTGAGTTTCATCCCATCTCCACGCGGAGCTCTCGATCCGGATCGCGTGCGCCGGCTCCGGCTTCGCGACTCTCTTCAAGGCTATAATCAGGATGCGGCTTGGCGCCAATATCGTAAAGAATCCTCAGCCGAACCGTAGAAAAGCTCCCATGCCCGAGTCCGACCTCGTCACCAACGTGCAGGCCACCGCGCTGGCCGTCATGCTCGAATCTGCCCATGCACCGCAGAAAGTTGCTCCTTACCGGGGAGTTCTAACCCCCCTTGAGTTGGACGCGCCCGAGACGGAAATAGAGGCTCTGGCCAGGGGTGCCGCGCTCCACGACCTGGGGTGGATGCGCCGCGTGCAGGTCCGCGGAGCTGACCGGTTTCGCTGGTTGAGCGGAATGGTCACCAACACCGTGAACGATCTTTTTCCCAATTCCGGGGCGTGGAACCTGGTATTGAACGCGCAAGGACACATCCAAGGCGATTTGACGGTTTGGCGCGAGGGCGAGGAACTCTCGCCGCAGCGGCGCAACCCCACAGGCGCAGGGCCGAAGGCGAAGGATGACCACCCGAACCGCCTCTTGGGAACCCCCTTTGCCGGGGAATCGGGGCTGGAGTTGGAGATCGCCGCCGACCAGATGGACAAGCTGCTGGCGCACCTTAACAAGTTCATCGTCATGGACGATGTGGAGCTGGTGCCGCTGGGCGAGGAGATGGTCGGCGAAGCCGGCTCGGAGACGGCGATCGGATTGTCCGGGCCGCTGGCCGACGAAGTGCTGGAGCGGGTGGGGCTGCCGGCCATCGCCAGCGCGATGGCGGGAACCAGCGTGGAGTGGAACGGGTGGGACGTGAGAATTCGGCGTGTTTACGGCTCGCTCGGCAAGCACTATGAGTTTTGGCTGCCAACGGCGGGGCTGACCAAGCTGTGGTCTTGCCTGCGCACGGGAGGCGCCGTGCCGGCGGGATGCGCGGCGCTCGAAAAGTTCCGCATTGCCGAGGGCGTTCCCGTTTACGGTGTGGATATAGTGGAGCGCGATCTGCCGCAGGAGACCGCGCAGATGCGCGCCCTCCACTTCAGCAAGGGCTGCTACCTGGGACAGGAGATTGTGGAGCGCATCCGGTCGCGCGGCAACGTGCACCGGCACTTGCGGCCGCTGGAGCTGGACGGACCGGCGCCGGCTTCTGGGACAGAATTGGCTTTGCAAGACGGGACGGCTGCGGGGCAGATCACCAGCGCAGCCGCGTTGCCGCTCGCCGGCGGCCAGCGTGTATTTGCCCTGGGCATGATCCGGACCGAAGCGGAGACGCGGGGCGAGGTCTTTCATTACGCGGCCGGAGCGGCAAAGGGGGCGGCGCGAATTCTGGATGCGCCGCCGAACCTGGGAGCGAGACGCGTTTAGCTCCTTAAAACTCCGGATCATCAAGCGAACTTAGTGACGATGCGGGGGATGGAGCTATAGCCCCCACGAATGAGAAACTTGAAGGTATGAGTGAAACGCCGAAATTCGAAGTGATCGACCGCCGCAAGATGAAGGCGGAGGAGGAGAAAGCCAGCCAGCGGCAATCCGCGCCGGCGGCGCCCGCCGCGCCGGCCGAACCGGCGCCGGGACCGCGGCTGGTGGTCAACGAACCACGCAGCGGAGAAAAGGAACCCCCGCGCCCCGCCCAGGAGGCTGACGTCGAAGAGCCAAGTCTCGGAGCGGAATTGCCCCCTCCGCCGACGGCCAAAGAGAGCAGCGAGCAGAAAGCCGCTTACGACGCTTCGGCGCAAAGGCTCGAGGACCTCATCCGGGCGCAGAATCCCGCGGCAGGCCCGCAGCCGCCGGTGGGATTCGAGCATCTGGCGCAGCAGCTCTATCTGACGGCGATGTTGCAGTTGGGCGCCGGCACGCAGGAGGGCCAGCGCCCGCGCGTCGACATTGTGGGCGCGCGTACCACCATCGACCTGCTCGGCGTCCTGGCCGAAAAAACGCGGGGCAACCTGACCGCGGCCGAAGACCGCATGCTCCAGTCCGTGCTCTTCGAGGCGCGCATGGCATTTCTCGAACTGACCAGCATGATGACCGTGCCGCCGGTTCCGCCGCCCCCGCCGCCAGCGAAAAAGTGAGGAAAGCTTCCAGCTACTAGCCCCTAGCTTTTGGCCCCTGGGTTTGGGAGCTTGGGCTGTCTGTTGCAGGGCCATTCTCTTGCGTCCGACCGGCATTGGCGACTGTACGATTTTCATCTGTTGGTGACCACAGCCTCTTGGCTTCCATTTCGCAGCCGAGAGCTAGAAGCTAGGAGCTAGCGGCTTGCAAGGCACGCTCACATTTCTGGGGACAGGGACGTCGATGGGGGTTCCGACGTTGGGATGCCGGTGCGCCGTCTGCAATTCGACGGACCCGCATGACCGGCGCCTGCGGCCGTCGGTGCTGTTGCGATGGACAGAACAAGCGGCCGCCGCCGAAGGCGATGCCGAACGCATGGTTGTGATCGATACCGGGCCCGATTTTCGCGAGCAGGCTTTGCGCGAGCGCCTCACGCACGTCGACGCCGTGTTCTATACGCACGCGCACGCCGATCATATTCTGGGGATGGACGATCTGCGCCCGCTGAGTTTTGTCGCCGAGCGGCGCGGCGGCCCGATTCCGCTTTACGCCGATGCGGAGGCGACGAAAGTTCTCGAGCACACATTTGCGTACACGTTTTCGCGCGACGCGACTTATCCCACGCGTGCGCGCGTCCATTTGTTGCCGCTGCCGGACCGCCAGCCCGTGCACGGCGTAGAGTTTGTGCGCATTCCACTCCTCCACGGCGCGCAGCCCATTGCCGGTTTTCGATTCGGCAAGGCGGCGTACATGACCGATGTCAGCGTCATTCCCGAAGCGAGCTTTGCCTTGCTGGAAGACGTCGAGGTCCTGGTGCTCTCGGCGCTGCGGCGCACTCCGCACCCCAGCCACTCCACACTGGAGCAATCGGTGGGCTGGGCGCGGCGCATTGGCGCGCGCCAAACCTGGTTCACTCACATCGCGCACGATCTGGGCCACGAAGAGACGAACCGCACATTGCCCGCAAACATGCAGCTTGCGTACGACGGGTTGAGCGTGCCCGTAACGTTATGAGCGGCCAGTTCGAGGTGGCCGGCGCGGCGGCGGTCTTTCGTTCGCTGGCCGAGATTCCCTCGGGTTTTGGACCCACGGTTGCCGCGATCGGCAACTTCGACGGCGTGCATCTGGGCCACCAGCAGATTCTTTCCGGCGTCGTGGCTGAAGCGCGTACGATAGGCGCGCGCGCCCTGGCCATCACCTTCGACCCGCATCCCGAGCACTTCTTGCGTCCTGCGCAGGCGCCTAAGCTGCTCACGCCGCTCGGCGAGCGATTGCGCCTGCTCTCGCAAACCGCCGTCGACGCAATTCTCGTGCTGCCCTTCGATGCCAAGCTTGCGGGCCTCACGCCCGGGGAATTTGTCCAGCATATCCTGGTCGAAAAACTCGCGGTGCGCGGCGTGCACGAGGGGCAGAACTTCCGCTTTGGCCATGGCGCCGCCGCCGGAGTGAACGAACTGACCGCGATGGGGGCGGCGTCTGGCTTCAATGTGCGAGTCCACGCCCCGGTGCGTGTGCGCGGAATGGAGGTTTCCAGCTCCGCCATTCGGACGCTCGTGGCGGCGGGCGACGTGCGCCGCGCGCGCTGGATGCTGGGCCGGCCATTCGCGGTGCTCTCGACTCAGACACGGGGCCGGGGCGTCGGAAGGCGTTTGCTCGTCCCCACCGTGAATCTTGCCGCTTACCACGGCCTGCTTCCGGCATTTGGGGTCTATGTCACGCGGCTCAAGGTTCCGGGCCGCACATTTCAGTCGGTCACCAACGTGGGCGACCGGCCGACGTTCGAGGGAGTTGGTTTTGGCGTGGAGACGCACATTCTGGACCTCGCGCCGATTGAGATGAACGAAGAATCGCCGATCGAGCTGGAGTTTCTGCTGCGGCTGCGCGCAGAGAGGAAATTCGATTCGCCGGAGGCGCTGAAAGCGCAAATCGTCAAAGATGTCGCGCGGGCGAAGCGTTACTTTCGCCGGACAGAGAGCGCGTCCGGCAGGGACGAACCCGAAAAATGAACGCGCCTTTCCAGGTCTCGGAATCGGGACCCGGGGCGCCCACTGCAGTGGTGAGTGTGGATTTCAATGGCCCGAGCCGCCGGCCAAAGAACCCGAAGAGCCAAATCCGGCAGAAGAGTGGGAGGAGACGTCAAGGCCCTAGCCAAAGACGGCAAGTCGTCAATCCGTGGCTCGATCTTGCCGGCGTCGCGCGCCGCCCTATATACTCTGTCTATTCTTCTCACCTCGTTCCCCGGAGAGAAACCCGTGCACAGGCTCATACAGCGTTTCCCGTTGTTGGTGGTTTTCGCGTTGTTTTACAGTTGCAGTCATGTCCCGGCAGTAGAGGCGGGTTCCGACACGTCCAGTTCTGGCGCCCCCTCGTTGAAGACAATTCAAAATCCCGGCGGTGGGACCATCGTTTTCGGCCCGATTCCCGGCCAGCAAACCTACCAGACCCTGTTGAGCGTGATGCTGAAGCGCGTGGAAGCCGATTACGGCGACCGTCCCCAGCTGGGCAACATGCTGCAAAGCCGCAACGGGAGCTTTTGGGAAGGCTTCTTCACGTTCGCGGACAAAAAGCAGAGCGGCGATACGCCGATGACGGGCATGGTGATCGTCTACGCACCGCAATCCGGCACGGCGGGCGGCGCCACGCTGATCGACGCCACGGCCAACTTCATGAAATCCGCAGATTCGATGCTGCAGAACCTGGTGCAGACGATCCAAAAGGGCGCCCAAACCGCGCAGAACGCGCCGCCGGGTGCTTCCGCAACCAGCGCAAGCAACTCGCCGGTTGCTCCGGCGCAGGCGCTCACGCCGTTCAGTTTCCCCGATAACTCCGGCAGAATCGGCTTGCCGCAGGGATGGACCGTGCAGCGCGCCCAACAAGGCGATGTCAGCGCCCAAGGCCCCAACGGCGAGTTGCTCCGCTTCGGCCTGCGCATCCCGGCCGTCAACGCGGCGCCTGGCCGCGGCGTGGCTGGAATGTATGCGGCTATCCCCTACAGCGCAGATTCCGCCACACTGTTCACGCAATTATTGACGCAAATCGCTCAAAAGCAGGGGGCGCCGGCGCCGAAAATCGACATCGCCAACACGCAAAACCGCGGGCCGCAGGACTTTTTCATCTACGCCGACGTGGACAGCGGCCAGGGCGGCCGGTCGTTGGTCGCACACGTGGTCAAATCGCCCTTGCTTGCCAACCAGTTCCAGATCACGATCTCCGACATCGTCGGCCCGCCGCAGGTGATGCAGCAGGAAGCGGCCACCGTCGCCGCGATCTTCTCCAGCTACGGCCTAAACACACAACAGATGCTGGCGATCAACGGCGCGCAAATCCAACAAGGCCTGGCCGCCGAACAAACAACCGTCGGTGCGGTCCAGCGCTCCATGCAAACCTCGGACCAGTTGACGCAGGGCATGTCCGACATGCTGCGCGGCCAAAGCGTCTTCGTGGACAACGAGACCGGCCAGCATTATCGCGGCCCGGACGATCTGGCTTCGGCGCTCTCCAACGCGAATCCGAACCGATTCCAGACACTTTCGCTCGGCCAATACATCCAAGGCGTCGACTACTAGGTCTCCGACCGCTTGATTTTGCACCATCCTGGGGTGCCCCAGCTCCCGATTCTGGGACCTGGGAAACTGAGAAGCAAAGGTTTGAATTCATGCGGTCAGAGACCGAGTGCAGGGACCGCGCGCTTTTGTAATGCACTGAGGATGTCCCACCGCCGCCGCGCCTTGGTTTTTGCGGGCACGTGCCTCGGTTCCTGAGAAGCAAATTCACCACCACACAGGGCGCCGCAGGTCTCGAGTTTGAGACCAGCGAGTTCGTGGTCGGTTTGCATGGCCGAGACCTGCGTCAGCGCCAACCCTCGAACCGGGATAAAAGCTGAAGCTACTTCTTTAGTTGGGCGCCGGTGCGCGTCGGCCGGTTGAACATGACAATGCACGGGGCATCGGAGCGGGCTACCACGACGTCGGGCCAGCCGTCGCCGTCCATATCCGCAATCGCCACGGATGCGGCGCTGCTGTGGTCGGCCGCCAGCGGCGTGCACCGGAAGTGCAGATGGCCGTCGTTGAGGCAGACTTGGCTCGGCATCATGCGATTGGCCACGACGATATCGGGATAGCCGTCGCCCTTGAGATCGCCGAATGCAGCATTGCGCGTCGACCATTTGGGATCTCCATAGGTGGCCGCAACACGAAAGTTGCCGTGTCCATCGTTGACCAGAACGAGCTTCGGCTCGGGCTCGTCATTGCTGAGAACGATGTCGAGATGGCCGCTCCTGGTCATGTCGGCGAGCGAAGCGGAGTAGGTTTTGGTGGCCTCGCTGGGCAGGTCCGGGCCGGGACGGAAGTGGCCGTGGCAGTCCCCGAGATAGACACGGCTTGGAACCGGCCAGTGACGGCCCTTGGCCAGCACGATGTCCGGGCAGCCATCGCCGTTGACGTCGCCAATGGCGGCGTTGGCGGAGGTCTCGGAGACAGTTTCCAGTGGAACGATTTCGAAGGATCGCGGTCCCGCCGCAGATGCGGCAGGCGCCTGCGCGGAGCCATTTTGGCGCGGCGAGGCCGCCCCGCATAGAGCCATAGCGACGGCCGCGGCTGCGACCGCCCCAATCGCAATGCCGATCGCGTTTTCCTGGCGGATGACGGTCATGCGGCCTCCTGAGAAGGGCTCCGCTTTTAGCGTAATGGATGCGGCGGCGGGGTGTAAGGGAGCCGAATCTCAGAGAGGAGTTAGACCATATTCACCTCACGCGAGCATGTCCTTAACCGCTCGGTCGACGCAAACGCAACAAGGTGCGCGGCATGAAGACTTCGGTATTCAGTGCAGGAGCGTCAGTACATGCCGGTTATCCGTCATTCCGGCACGACCCGTGGCAGGCGCAGAATCTCAGGCATGTGGCGCGGGCGAGGCATTACTTCCGTTTACGCAGACGGGGAATTGACGGTGCATTTCAGGACACCTAAACTGGTGTTACGTATCCCCGGGGCCGATTTATTATCGCGGTTGGGTTACATGGATAATTCATATCCTGAAAGACGAGCAGTCGATGGTTTGACTGCTCGTCGTGCGATGGGTGCGCACGTTCGCTGTTCCGCAAAGGCGAGCTCGACAGCCATCGGCGAAACCGCGAAGGCGAAAGGCCCGAAGAAAGGTTGTGCTCTTGATTTCTTTAGACTTGAATTCCCCGGATCGGAATGACTCCGGCCCCAACAACGGCAACGGCTCTTACGGAGCGAACAACGGCAATCGCGGTCTGTATCTCGAACGCGGACGAACGATGTCGGTCGCGGTCGTCGATCCGGACTTGAAGCGCCGCAACGCTGTGGCGACCATGGTTTGCGCATTTCGAACCGATGGAGCGGCGCCCAGGGTAACCGAACTCCCCGACGCCGGCGATGCTCAGTTTCTGATGAACCAGGGCTTCGACGTGGTCCTGATCGCGGTCGACAAAGAGCCTGAGACCGCCCTCAAGACCATCGAACTCTTGTCCCATGCGGGCGCCGCGACGCCCATGGCCTACTCCGAAAGCACCGAGGGCGATCTGCTGATCCAGTGCATGCGCGTGGGCGTGCGCGAATTTCTGATGTATCCCTTTGCCAGCCGCGTCATCGAGGAAGCGTTCAGCCGCACCGCCAGCCGCGAGCGGCTGACGCCGGATAAGAGAACGGCGGCAGGCAAATCGTTCGTTTTTCTTGGCGCCAAGGGCGGCTCCGGAGTGACGACGGCGGCATGCAATTTCGCTCTTTCACTGGCGCAGGATGCGAAGCGCAGCACGCTGTTGATCGACCTGGATCTGCCTCTGGGCGATGCGGCGCTTTGCCTGGGGGTTTCGCACGAGTATTCCACGCTGGAGGCGCTGCACGAGGCTGAGCGGCTGGATTCGACTTTCCTGGCCCAGCTGCTGTCGCAGCACAAATCGGGCTTGCAGGTGCTGGCGGCACCGGGACGGTATCTCCGCATGGAGTCTCCTGGCGAGGCGGTGGATCAGTTGCTCACGGTAGCCTGCCAATCGTTCGACTATGTAGTGATCGACGCGGGCTCCCAATGGCAGCTCACCGATACGCGCCTCTTCGATATGGTTTCCACGGTTTTCCTGGTGACGCAGGTCGGCGTGGCCGAGCTGCGCAACGCCAACCGGTTGATTACCGGCTGCCTGCAGCCCTATGCGTCCAAGCTCGAGATCGTGCTGAACCGCTACACGGCAGAGATGTTCGGCATCGACGACGACGCCATCGAAGGCGCTCTGACGCGGCCCGCGCAATGGCGCATTCCCAACGATTACGCCGCCGTGCGCAGGATGCAGACCACCGCCGAGCCGCTGAAAGAGTCGAACATTCAGCGCGCGATCCAGCAAATGGCCGCGACCGCTTCCGGGGCGTTCGAAGAGAAGCCGGAAAAGAAAAAGCGCTTCAGTCTTTTTGGCCTGGCGTCAGGGACCTGAGTCCGGCTCTCGATTGACGGCGCGCCTTCCCGCGCGCGGCTGCCTTGTCGGCGCGCCGGCCGGATTTGCAGGCGTGCCGTGGGCGAAACGGTCTGCCGTAGAAATGGCCGATTATCGTGTCTTTCTCATTGCGTAATTGAGGCAGCTCGCTTGGGTACACCAAGTCCCGATTTTGGGACCTGGGATAGCAAAATCCTCGCGGACACTAGAGCGAATTAGCAAATGGTGTAAGGACGCGTGAAAGGGCACGACTTTAGAGCCTGCCCTGAGCAACGCCGAATGGTGCCGCAAGATGCACCAATTGAACGTGGGCTTTAGTGTCCGCGTGAGAACTCGTTTGGGCCACATGGCCCCGGGCAAATCGGAGGGAGCAGCAGCCTTTAGGCTGCTGAATTCTGCGCAAATCATCGCGCCGGCTTCAGCCGCGGGCCCTTTGGCGATCGGCCCTTCGAAACAACCCGAGTTCTCACGCACACACTTTAGCCCCTGAGGGGCGCCTTTCGATACCTGCGCCTTCCCTACACTTTTTTCTAATCCGCCCTACGCGGTCCAGGTTCCGGCGTTGAGCAGGCCATTGTGCCCTCCGGCAGAGTCGGGCACGGAGTCGCTGGAAAGCTCGAAGGCGGCGACTAGTCCGGCCTTCGGAATGACGTGCGTATAGAGCCCTTGCACCTCGTCCGCAGTTAAGGCCCGATTCCAAAACCGCACCCCGCGGATGGCTCCCAGGAAGAAGCTGTTGAGATCGCGCGTGGCGATCCGCACAGGCGCAGTGCCGTGCACAGGAACGATGTTTTCCTTAGACCACGGCTGCTGATTCCGCGGCGCGCCGTTTTTGTAAATCAGGGTAGCCTTCTGGCCGCCATCGGCCACGCCAACGACGTGAATCCATTCACCCACCGTCACCGGGTCCTGGAAATAGGCTCCGACTCCCAGGTTGCTTGTTGTTCCCGAGGGAGGGCCGGGATTGAAGACATAGAAACTGATCCGGCTGGGCCGCGCGTGGGAGGGATCGTCGTTGTACATGCGAAAGGTCCACTCCTGCTGGTCGTCCTCTCCTTTGCCCAGCCAGTGAATATAGGCGTTGTCTCCCGATCCGTCGCTTTGCGCGACGGGAAAAGAGAGTGTGCCGGGCCGCATCCAGGCCGAGACGGTCAAACTGCTTGTAGTGGCGGCGCTGAATGCCGCGTTGTCGGGAATCTCAATGTAGTTGGTCTTCGTGCCGTCGAACTGAAGGACGCTCATCGGTTCATCCTCATCGCTTGTTCCTGTATCCGACGCGGTCGATTCCGTTGGGATACGCCGGATAGTGCAATAGTGCGATTGGCTTGCCCCGGCGTTTCAATTGAGATTCTCATTTCGAACGAAGGCTCGTCAGAACTTGTGTGGGTAACGACTCCGACCAAACGAGCGTGAGGCGCGAGTTGACCGGGATCCGCTGTTCAACGGCTGATTCGCATCGTCGGCGGCGGGGAACTGCTCGCCGTCGTGGCCGGCGATGGCGGCGCGCATGAAGTCAATCCAGGTGGGCTGGGCGGTCATTTGCCCCTTTTCTCGATCCTCAAGACCAGTGTAACGGTTTTGGCAGAAAACGATCTGCAAAGTTCGCGCGGGAAATATTTGATTTGGAATTAGGGAGATGGCACGCGTTGGCAGGATGCGGGGTATTGACAGGTGCGATAACGCCTGTGAGCGAGGTTTTTCGGAAAAAACGAAGCCAACTAACGGGTAGCCGAAGCCCTTCCATTCTTGGTCGGCCTAATTCCTCGAAGAGCGCCAGCCACCCTCCTTACAGCAGTGTCTACCTCCATCTTGCTCACTTTTCCGAAGCTTTCGCGATGCGATTGGATATAGAGGCGCGCGATTTTTTCCGCCTGTTCCTTGCCCATGGTTCCCTCCTGCGAAATTGGATTAGTCAACATTGAGAGTTGGTTGGTAGACCTTGTGCAAAACGAGGTCTGTGAAATCGCTTGGCCAATATCTTTGTGTTAATCTCGGATGGTTTTCCATGAACTTCCTATATAGGGCGTGCAACTCGATCAGCGGTTGCAGGATGTCTTTGATGTCGTCCACCGTCGGCTGTTTATTGGCGATCTCAGGTTGGATTACCGCACGAGCGCTGTTGCACAATTCAGTCCACGCCTCTGCATTCTGTTCGTAGAGCTTGTCGAACCCTTTGCTCTCAAGACGCAGCCGCACTTTCTCTCTCAGCCCCATCGCTCACAGAATCCAGAATACCCAGGCAGCATACAGGAGAAACCCAAGCAACGCGATGGGGAAACCGTACTTCCAGAGCGCTAGCAATGTGCAAGACGAGGGACGAAATAGCCACCAGTAGGCTGCAAACACCGTCAATACTTGAGCCAAGAGGGGAACGAATCCAGCCTTGGCAATCCTGGTGTATTTCTTGATTACCTTGTCGGGAGTCGTGTCGGGCAGAGAATCGGCACGGCCAACCACAAACGCAACGAAGACCAGCAGGATCGCAGCTATCCCAGCTGCTCCGCCGATGACTGCAATCGCGATATCCTTCACTGGAACTTCCATTTCCGAATCCTGGCATCCGGGTTTGCGTAAAGCATCTCCCGGCGACCGTGGCTCTTATTCTCTCCGATCAAAGACCAGTGTAGAGAATTCGCGCGAAATAACCTGCAAGGTCTGGAAGAAAAATAACCGGTGTGGAATGAGGAAGATTATTGGTGTCAGTGAGATGCGCAGGATTGACATCGGTTCCAGGTGGCATGACGCGGATGCCGCCCGATGGCGTTATCCGGCGGTGCCCTTGCCCTCGTCAAGCATCTTCGGTTTGGAGGCCGTGTCAGTGCGGAAGCCGATCTGCCGGCGGGGCTTGTCCGGCAGTGTCATGAGCGCGCGGATCGCCCTGACGATCTCTTCGATCGCCGTATCATGTGTCTCCAACCGTTGCTCCAACTCGGCAAGTTTGGCGGCCAGCGCCTTGTGCGCAGCGAGCGTCTCACGCAGGCGGATGAAGGCGCGAACGACGAAGATGCTCATCTGGACGGCACGCGGCGAGTTCAGAACGCCGGCAGCCATGATGGCCCCGTGCTCGGTGAAGGCATAGGGCAGGTAGCGACGCCCGCCGCGGCCGCTCTTTGAGATCACAATCTGTGATTTCAAAACGTCGTTCTCTTCCGCTGTGAGCCGAAAGACAAAGTCCGTGGGGAAGCGGTCCTCGTTTCGCTTAACCGCCTGATTGAGCGCCCCGACATCTACGCCATAGAGGGCCGCCAGGTCGGAGTCGAGCAAAACCTTCTGTCGACGAATCAGAACGATCTGATTCTCAATCGGTCTTGGTACGACCGCCATCTTCCTCGGCATTTCGCCCCCTGGTTTGAGATCACAAATTGTGATCTCAAACCGATCGTGACAAGCCGAACACTACGACCGGCTGCCAACACAATGAGCCTGAGTAGTCTTTGTGACTATCACTTTCGCGCAATTCAATACGGTTGGCAAGGACGAAGCTAGCGATTCACTAACGCGGCAGGACGGAGGTTGAGCCGGCGCGGCCTGGCCGACGATTCCGCGGCGGCGCGGTTGCGTGTCGCATCGTCATCGCCGGGGAACTGCTCGCCGTCCTTGCCGGCGATGGCGGCGCGCATGAAGTCGATCCAGATGGGCAGGGCGGTGACCGCGCCGGTTTCCTTTTCGCCCAGCGGTTCGCGGGTGTCGTAGCCCACCCACACCCCGCAGGTGATGGAAGGCGAGAAGCCGAGAAACCAGGCGTCGGTGAACTCCGAGGTGGTTCCGGTTTTGCCGCCCAGCGGGTGGTTCAACTGGCGCGCCGCCGCGCCAGTGCCGTGGTCGGTTACGCCGCGCAAGAGCGTCATCATGGTGCGCGCGGTCTTTCGATCCAGGACCTCGTTCACCGCGGAGTTGTCCTGCCAGAGCGCGATGCCGTCGGCATTCGAAACTTTGCGGATGAAACGCGGGGCAACACGAATGCCGTCGTTGGGGAAGACCGCGTAGGAGGCCACCTGCTGCTCGAGGGTGACTTCGACCGCGCCCAGCGCCACCGGCAGATAGGTGGGAATGGTGGATGTGATGCCGAAGCTGTGCGCCACATCGATCACCCTGCGAATGCCTACGCGGGCGGCGAGCTTGATGGCCGGAACGTTGCGCGATTCGGCAAAGGCCTCGGCCACGGTCATCGCGCCTTTGTAGTTGCCCTCGTAGTTGTGGGGCCTGTAGCCGCCAAAGCTGGTTGGGGCATCGACGATGATGTCGCTGGGTTGGACGCCATCTTCGACGGCTGCCGTATAGACGTAGGGTTTGAAGCTGGAGCCGACTTGACGCTCGGCCTGCGTGGCGCGATTGTAGACCGAGAGAGCGTAGTCGCGCCCGCCCACCATGGCCAGCACGTCGCCGCTGGTGTTCTCGACGGCCAGCAGCGCGCCCTGCGCGCCGGAATCCTGCTCGAGCGAAGCGCGGCGTGCGCTGCTTGAGACCGCCGAGCCGGCTTTTGAGCTGGGCTTCGAGGCGGGATTCGCGGCGGGGTCGATGCCGAAGTTGGCTCCGAGCTTGACGTAGACGATGTCGCCGGACTTGACGAGAGCATCGGCGCGGCGCAGGCCGGTCCATTGCCAATCCTGCGGAAGGAGGACAATCGCGGAGCCATCCTCTTCGGGCGGCCCGATGCGGGCGCGGATTTCGAGCGGCAGCACGCGCACGACGAGCGCGTGGATGTAGCTGCCGGGAGCCGGCGGCATGGCCCAGTCGGGATGACGGTACGTGTCGAGAGCCGCGCCGGAGGCGAGAACGTTTTCCAGCTTGCCGCGCCAGCCGTGGCGGCGCTCGTAGGCGGCAACGCCGTCGAGGACGGCCTGATTCGCCGTCTGCTGCAGGTCGAGGTCGAGGGTGGTATCGACCCGCAGACCCTCCTCATGCAGTTCGTCGCCGAAGTGCTTCTCCAGCTCGCGGCGCACCTCTTCCTGGAACCACGGCGCCACCGAGTTTTCCGGCTGCGCCAGATGCAGGCCCAGCGGCGCGTTGCGCGCCTCCTCGGCTTGAGCGTGGGTGATCTTGCCGTCGGATTCCATCTCGCTGATGACGAGGTTGCGGCGGTGCAGCGCGCGCTCGGGGTTGAGGATGGGCGAAAAAGCCACCGGCCCTTTAGGCAGCCCGGCGAGCAGAGCCGCTTCCGTCAGGTTGAGCTGGTTGGCGTGCTTGGAGAAGTAAAACTCCGATGCCGCCTCGAATCCGTATTGGCCGCTGCCCAGGTAGATCTGGTTTCCGTAAAGCGTGAAGATTTGCTCTTTGGTGAAAGCGCGCTCGATTTGGATGGCGAGGTACGCCTCCTGAACTTTGCGCATCACGGTGCGGTCGCTGGAGAGGAAGAGATTGCGCGCCAGTTGCATAGTGAGCGTGGAAGCGCCCTGGGCGCGGCCGTGGCTGCGGATGTCGTGCCAGGCGGCGCCGGCCACGCGAAAAACGTTGATGCCCCAGTGCGACTCGAAGCTTTTGTCCTCGATGGAGATGACGGCCTGGCGGAGCACCGGCGCGAACCCGTCGAAACCGACCGCGATGCGGCTCTGAAGCGCAAACGATCCGATCACGCGGCCCTTGCGGTCGAAGAGGTTGGTGATGGTCGAGGGCCGGTAATTCTCCAGTTCGCCGATCTGCGGCAAGTCGACGGAGTAGACCAGCGTGAGCCCGGCCAGCGACCCCGCAACTGCGGAAAGAAGAATCAGGATCACCAGCGCCGAGCGGCCGGCGAACTTGCGGCGTCGGTGCTCGGGGAGCGGCGGCTCTGCGGCGCGGGGCGCACGCGGCGGATTGCGCCTGGCGATGCGCAGAATAACGCGCCGTTTCGGCGGCGAATGGGCAGTAACAGCCACGGCGGTGGGCCTCAAAAGCGGTCCTGGCGATTCTCGATCGCTCGAATCGAAGTAATCTAGTCGGGACGAAGGACGCCCTCTCTTTTAAGGCTAGCACTGAATCGTCGATGGGAAACTCGGAGCGCAAACGGCGCGCACCAAGCCGCGCAATCGACGGAATCGATCTTCCATGTAGATTCTAAAGACTGCGCGCGGCCTAGATGCCTTGAAAGAGCGGGGCCTCGCAGCTTGCGGCAGATCTTCGAGAGACGAGCTCGCTAACAGAGCACGACTTTCGTCGGGCCGCAAACAGCCGCTATCCGGCCCGTTAGCTGTTCTTCGCCTTCAGCAGCTCCAGCGCGCGATTCAACTGCTCGTCGCCGTTGTTAGGGGAGACCGGCTCGTCGTCGTCCTGCGGCGAGGCGACGACTTGCGTCGGCGTAACGGCTTCGTCCTCGATCTTTTTGCCTGCCGGATCCTCGTATTTGGCCACCGTCAGCATTAGAGCGGCGCCGTCGGGCAGGTCGATGGTTTTTTGCACGGCCGCCTCGCCGAAAGTGCGCTCGCCGACGACCTCGCCGCGCTTGAGGCCTTCGATGGCGCCGGCCGTCAGCTCCGGCGCGCCGTAAGTGCCGCGATTGACCAGCACCGAAACAGGCGCATCGGTGAGGCACTGAGCAGGATCGGCGTTGAAGGATTGCAGAGGAAACTTCTGGCCCTCCAGCGACGCCAGCGTTCCCTGCTTGAGGAAGAAGTTGGCCAGGCGCAGTCCCTGCTTGGGGTCGTCGCCGGTGGTGTCGCGAAGGTCGAGGAGAATCTTTCTGGTCTTGCCCGCCGCTTTGATTTTGGCGGCAAGGTCGTCGACTCGGGCCGCGGTCAACACCCATGGCTTGAGGTAAAGGATGGTCGCATCCTCATAAAACTGCTCGCCGAGAGGCGGTGTGGCCAGGACGGCGCGCGGGAGCACGAGCTTATCGGGATCGGGCTTAAAGGGGCGCACCACGGAAAGCGAAACTGTGGTGCCCGGCTTGCCTTCGAGCATGAAGCGGATGAGGGCCAGAGGCAGATCGTGCGTGGATTGATCGCCGATCAGATCGATCACGTCGCCGTCGTGCAGATGTTCCTGGTCGGCGGGCGAGCCCGGCAGCACATTGACGATGGTGGCGTAGCCGAAACGCTTGGAAACGGTGATACCCACCTGTCCGGTGTCGCTCGCCGGGCGTTCCTTATATAGCTTATATTCGGCCGGCGTCAGGTAGCTCGAGTCGGGATCGAGCGAGTCGAGCAGGCCGTGCAGCGCGCCGCTGGTTACCTCGGGTATGTTGGGCTCGGTGACGTAGTAATTCTGAATTTTGCGCAGAACCTCGGCGTAGACGCGCATCTGCTTGTAGGCGGCGTCCTGTTCGTCGCCGGCGTGGACGCCGAACCAACCGAATTGGCCCAGCACATAACCAAGGCCGAGTGCAGCAAAAATCACAATCGCAACCGCGAAGACAACCCGTTGAAAGACTCGAGACACAAACACCACCCTAGCGGCCCCGGGGAAGACCGGCCGCTTTTACTATGATAGACGCAAATGTGTGGGAAGAGGCGTTAGCGACGTTGACCCAGCGGTACGTCGCTGAAGGCTAACGATTTCGCCGGGTGGGCGCGAACGGTCAGGCCGCGGTTTCCCCTTGCTCAAGGCGTTCGATCCGCTTCTCGTGAATTTCAGCTACATGCAGAAGCCGCGCAATTCCCTGCGCCATATCGTCCACGATCCCGCGCGTTCTCTGCACATCCGTTGTCAATTGATCTACGATCCCGCGCGTCGTCTGCAGGTGTGCCGTCAGCAGTTCAACGTGGCCCGTTAGCGCTTCATGCCGTTCGGTTAGCCGTTCAAGCCGTTCGTCAATCGTCATCCTACCCTCCAACTGGGCCTTGTCGCGCTTCTTGGGCTGGCTGAGATCCTTCCGTACTCAAGTCTATCAAAAACTTGGGAAAACGAATCAATTGGCTGGTCCGCTCAGGGTACCATCGGAAACCGTAATGTCAGGCGGTTGCCGTTGACAAGGCGCGTGTAGCCTAGGCTGCCTGCGAACTTGCGCATCAGGCGGATTCCCTGGCCGCCGAGGGGAATCGAATCGCCGGCCGGGGGAACGGGATCTTGGTCGCGGCCCGAATATGCCAGCGGGTCGAAGGCCGGAGCCTCGTCCTCGACGGTGAAGACCAGCTCGCCGGGCGCAGAGGAGAATTCGACGTCGATGGGCCGGCCCGGCTGCCCGCCGTACCCGTGGCGGACGATGTTGGAGAGCGCTTCTTCGAGACAGAGATGAATCGCGAACCGCGTTTGGGCGGGCGCCGCATGTTCTTCGGCGATCGACTCAACCCAGGACCAAAGCAGTGCCAGATCTTCGAGCCGGCTTTGGATGGTCAGGCGCGGCTCGGATTTGGCTGCGGCTTCTCCAGACATGAATGAGGGCATCGTTGAGCCATCCATTTCGCCGGGCTTATTGCAAAGCAGCGATGGCGGCGGCCAGATCGTGGTGAATGGGCAGCATGGCATCGATGCCGCTGGTTTTGAGCACCGATTCCACCATCTCGCCGGGGGCGAAGAGCACCACTTTGCCGCCGCGGCTGTGCACCGCGCGCGCGGGCAGAACGATGGAGCGCAGACCCATGGAGCCAAGGAACGTCACATTTTGCAGGTCGATCAAGAGCTTCTGGGCGCTGCCCGCCACCACATTCATCTTCAAATCCACGGCCGCGGCTCCGGCGATGTCCAACCGCCCGTCTAGTGCGACCTTGGTAATGCCATCGGTCAGTTCTTCTGTGGAGATTTGCATTTCCGTCTTCCTATTTCTGCTCGGCTGATGCCGTGCCCTGTCACAAGATCCTTCGCTCTGGAATTCGTCAGACACTGCCTAGAGGCTATTAGGAGTTTGAAACCCGGGCAAACCCCCATCCAGCGGCAAAGATGCCACCAACGAACCAGGCTGGGGCAGCTCCGACTACTGGAAGGATAAAATCGAAACCAATCAAGAGCAAAACCAAGACAAGAATCGGGTACAGGAAGTCTTTCCACGACCAGAAATACAGGCCGAGCCCGAGTCCTCCGAAGAGGAAACCGATAATGGCAGCGATCCATCGATTTCTGCCGTCAACACGAGGCAAATCCTTCCAAAGGAGGGCGATTGCCTTCGGGACACCGTGAACGCGCATGTCTCACTCCAGGGGTGAAATCACCCGGCAATTGTGCTTACGCTGAGGGGCCAGAAAGCCAGTCCCGCTTGAAACGGGGAAGCGAGCGGGACCGGTGAACGTCCGGCCTGAACAGAATACGCCGATCCTACGCAACCATCGTGACATTTCTGTTACAGGCGCTCTACAGCTTGTGATTGACATTGTGGAAAATTCCGTCAAATCAATGATTTACAGCGATTTATCGTTTCTGCATTTCGCGTATAAGCGTTTTTGAATCAGTGATTTGCAGAACCGTCAAAAACAGGCTCTGGCCCGCCACGGTTTTGAGCCGTTTGCGTCCCGAGTAAACTCGTGCCCTTTTTATAAGGCTCGCTACGCTGTTGCCTAATTCTGTCCCGGCCTGCGCCCGCTTTCTATTCCCTACTCCGTGCTCCCAATTCCCTGCTTTTGCGATGCTTCTTGACGACGTAATGGCCGATGAGCCAGCCGACCGAGCTTCCGGCCAAGACGTCCGAGGGGAAGTGCTCGCGGCCGAGGACGCGGGTGAAGCTGACGCTGGTGGCGGCCGAGTAAAGGCCGATCTGCGTCCATGGCGAGCGATACTCGGCGGCCAGGGCCGCGGCGGCGCTCCACGCCACGACGGCGTGCGACGACGGAAAGGACGAATCGAAGCCGACATTGGATTGAAAGAAGCGGCCGCGCGCATCGTCGACGCTGGGCCGTTCGCGCCGGAAGACCTGCTTGAGAGCCAATTCGACCACGACTCCATCGAGCATGGACTCGCCGCCGAGGAGGCCGGCTTCGCGGGCATGGTCATCCTGCTGGAAATGGCCGTAGCCGTAGAGCGCGACGGGCGCGGCGATCCAGACGCCAATGAGGACGTTGGAGGCCGTGACATTGGCGTTGTTGAAACCCGGATCCTGCGAGACCACTTGCGTCATCGCGCGGTGATCGGTCGCGATGGCGGCGCTAGAGGCGAGAGCGAGGGGAGCGAGCCACCCGATGTCGCGCGGGCGCAGGCGCGCAGGACTGGTCCAAATGGCGGCCTGATCGCAAAGGAAATTGCGCGGCAGGCAGGCGAGCGTGACAGCGCCGCCGTGACATGCGGCCGGAGGGCCGGCGGTAGCGGGCGCAGGCGCATCGGGCAGAGCGGGAGGCGAATCGGCGGGAGTGGGAGCGGGCGGTTGAGTGTGTGCGGAGACGAGGCAAAAGCAGGCGATGAACGCGGCGAGAGGAATGCCACACACGGCGCGGGATAACAAATTCTGCGAATGGGGGAAGGCTCGGATTTGCTTCACGGGCACTTGTGAATGGGAAGCGACAATTCCTATCGGACTATTCGGGCCAGGTGAATGTCAACACAAATCCGGTGTCCTTCTCTTCGCCCGATTCGCAAGAAATCGAAAAGATTGCACGGCGGGGAGCGGTGGAATGCGGCTTCGGAAACTGGCGCCAATTTCAGCCGCCTCCCGCAGCCTACGGCGTGTTCACACTATTCACGGCTATCCCGGGTGAACTAAAGCAGATGGAAAATCAAGGCCGCGCGGGAACACGGAGGATAAGGCTGCACACTCGTTTCCAGCACTCAAAAGACCATGACAGCGGAGCCCCAAGTCAGGAACTACAATCAAAAGTAAGCGAGAGCTTCGATGCAGGACCAAAAAGCGAGTCATTCGGCTCAATACGTCGCGTTTTGCCGAGCATTGGAGACAGCGGAGCAGCCGACACAACGTCTCTTTAGTGATCCATTCGCCTTTGCTCTGATGTCGGGATCATACAAAATGCTTGCTCGCATGACCCATCTTCCAATATTTGGCAAGCTGGTCCATGCCTGCCTTGATCTGGGGTGGCCGTACACGCGGAGTTCCGCGGTTGTGCGGACTCGCGCAATTGATGACCTGGTGCGTGACGCTATCCGAGGTGGAGCGCGCCAACTCGTGCTGCTGGGAGCAGGGCTCGATAGCCGCGGCTGTCGTCTGGACGAGGCTGGAAAGATCGCTGTGTTTGAAGTGGATCATCCAGCCACACAACGAGTGAAGAAGGAGCGCCTGCATGCGTTCGCAGGCACGCTGCCAACGAACATCCGTTACGTGGCAGTAGATTTCGAGCGGGATGCCCTCGAAGCAAAGCTCATAGAGTCAAGCTATGATCCCGGCGTACGGGCGGTTGTGGTATGGGAAGGCGTCATCGATTATCTGACTGAGTCTGCCGTAAAGAGCACCCTTGCTGCCCTAGCACGGCTACTGGCTCCGTCAAGTCTTCTGATTTTCACCTACACGCATAAGGGTGCCTTGGATGGGTCCACAGCCTTTCCAGGTGCGCGCCGTTGGCGATACTGGAGCAGGGCCAGTAGCGAGCGTTTCATTTTTGGCTTTGACCCAGATACGCTGGCGGAAGAGTTGAATCCGCTTTCGTTCCTTCTGCAGAGCGATGCATCGACCGAAGAGATTGCGCGATGCTATTCCTTACCGGCTGGTCGTAGAGAGCCGGGGAATCGAGCTTACCGAGTGGCGACCGCCACGCATTCTTAGCGTGAACAGGCCCTAGGAAGAAACGAAACTTCGCTTCGGATCACTATTCTAGGGGAGGATCTTTGAGGTAGAAGTCGACGTAGTCGAGGTAGTTTTGCGCATACTCGACGATAAGGGCGCGGTCCCTGTCGGTGAGTTGGCGGCGCAGTTTGGCAGGAACTCCGGCCCAAAGGGTGCGCGGCGGGATGACGGTATGCTCGGGGACGACGGACCCGGCGGCGACGATGCAGCCCTCGCCGACGCGGCTGTCGTTCAGGATGCGGACGCCCATGCCGATCACGCAGTTGTCTTCCACGAGGCAGCCGTGAACGGTGGCATTGTGGCCGATCGTGACCCAATCCCCGACGATGACGGGATAGAGGTTGCGCTGGCCGTGAAGCACGGCGCAATCCTGCACATTAGAGCAGGAACCGACGCGGATGGAGTTGACGTCGCCGCGGAGCACGGCGTTCATCCAGACCGAGGAGCGCTCGCCGAGGACCACATCGCCCAAAATCTGCGCCGATACGTCTATATAACAACTGGCAGGAATTTTGGGACGGACGCCCTGATAGGAGCGGACCACAGAAAATCGACCTCCGGCGCACAGCAAGCCACGGAATGGATTGTAAGGTAGGACCCTCAAAAAAGCGCCGGGGCGTGCGCCGGGATTGCGAAGTGGCGATGAAAATGGGGTATTCTAGAACAATCCAAATGGGAGCTTTGGCAGGTTGGGAGGTGTGAGGATTGGCTGAGGTTCGCGTACAGGAAGGCGAGCCGCTGGAAAATGCGTTGCGCCGGTTTAAGCGGAAAGTGCAGCAGGAGGACATCATCAAAGAGGTGAAACGTCACTCCTACTACTTGAAGCCCGGCGAGAAGCGGCGTGTGAAGGCCGCGCTAGCGCGCAAGCGGAATCGGAAGAAGGCTCGCAAGGAACAGGACTAGTTCATCTAGCCCAACGCGTGGAGCAGCCGGTCGGGCCGCCTCCGATACGAAGAAAGCGGAGGCAGCCGGACAACTGACAGATGACCGGGACGGTCACGCGGTGGCTGTATTGCTGTTGTCATTCTCCAGTTTCTGCCGACCAATGCTCAAGCGCCCGATTGGCTCTTCCCTTTCTCGAAGGCGCGGCCGGGCAAAGGCTGAAACCTCGACAGAAATTGAGGAGTTGTCGCGGGTCGCGAAGCAGGCGATCTCGCGCAGCATGCAAGCCTGCCTAGCACAAACGGGCAGGAACGTGTACCGCCCTTTCTTTAGTGCGGTCCGGGCCCTTGATTTGCATTACGAACCAAGACAGGGAACCGGAACCGGCAAGTCTTCAAGGTCCATGGCCGATTTCGGTGCAAGTCCTTGTGAGGGAAGCCGGCCATGGAATTCAAGGATCGAGTGCTTAAGTGCGTCGACTGCGGCGCCGAGTTCGTATTCACAGCAGGCGAGCAGGTTTTCTTCCACGACAAACAATTCAGGAATGACCCCAAGCACTGCAAGCAGTGCAAGGCGAAGCGCGCGCGCGGTTCGCAGCGAGTGCGAGCGGAGACGCGCACCACTTGCTCGGAGTGCGGCGCTGAGACGACAGTCCCCTTCAAGCCGACCCAGGGCAGGCCCGTGCTGTGCCGCGCATGCTTTCAGAAACAAGGCAGGGCGCAGCTGGCACAGCAACCAGTCGCGGCGCAGGACTGAGCCGGTCCTTGCGGGACCGAAGCGCAGCGGCGCGAGTCGGGCGGCGGACTCAGGGACTCTACGAGAAATTGGCGAAGATCACATCGCCCCGAAAGCCGGATGGGAATCCTGCATTGCGGACCAACGTAGCAAGCTGCGCCCAATGACGCTGGCTGTGGATCAGCGCGTGGGCTGCGATCTTCCTGCGGGGAACGGTTCGCCGATCCGCCGGGACCCAATCGAACTGAAGGACGTAGGAATCGTTCCAGGAGCTTTCGGGAGCTGAAAGCAGGTTTCGGAAGATGACGACCGACTGGAGATGGAGGTCGTACAGTGCGGCGAGGGGTCCGGTGGGGATGTTTTCGCGCGGAGTCTCGGGGGTTCCGGCCAGCCGCTCGCTCCAGCGCAGCTCGGCGCCCCAAATGTGGCGGATAAACTCCTGCACATTCGCCGCGCCGCCGATGCCGCACGGCAGCTCGAGTAGTTTCGGGTTGGCGTCGAGGTGAGATTTCCAGTAGCTGGCCGATTGATCGTTCCAGGCTAGTAACTCTTCAAGAGTGATACCGATGCTCACGGTGACCTCCGCTGTTGCGGCGTTGCGCCGCGTCCTTGAGATTCATTTAGGAGCTCCCAGAGCGCGGTGGGCGATGTCCCGCCTGTAATACATTCTTTCGAAGTGGATTTCGCCGATGGCCCGGTAGGCGCGGGATAGCGCCTCGCCGAGCGTGCCGGCGGCGGCCGTTACGCCCAGAACGCGGCCGCCGACGGCGATGAGCTGGCCGCCCATGTGCGCCGTGCCGGCGTGGAAGACGTGCACGCCGGGGACCTGCTCTGCGGACCCGATGCCGGTGATCGGCATGCCGGTTGGGTAGCTGCCGGGATAGCCGGCGGAGCTGGCCACGACGCACACGGATGCGCCGGGCGCCCATCGCAGTCTGGTTTGGGCGAGTCGGCCGTCGATACAGGCTTCGAGCGCGTCGACCAGATCGCTTTCGAGACGCACAACGATGGCTTGTGTTTCGGGATCGCCGAAGCGCGCGTTGAATTCCAGCACTTGCGGGCCGCGCGCGGTCATCATGAGGCCGCAATAGAGAACTCCGGCAAAGGGCATCTCCTCTTCCGCCATGCCGCGAACGGTCGGCTCGGCGATGTGATGCAGAATCCATTCCGACATCGCGGGCTCGAGCATGGAGTCATTGGAGTAGGCGCCCATGCCGCCGGTGTTGGGGCCGGTGTCGCCCTCGCCGATGCGCTTGTGGTCCTGCGCCGGGACGAGCGGCGTAACGTGCTTTCCGTCGCTGAGGCAGAGGAAGCTGATCTCGTCGCCTTCGAGGAACTCTTCGACTACGACCTGCTGCTCGGCGCCGCCCAGGAGCGCGCCCGAGAAGAGGCCATCGGCGGCCTCGGCGGCGAGAGTGCGCGATGGGCAGACGATGACGCCTTTGCCCGCGGCCAGGCCGTCGGCCTTGACGACGATGGGTGGATGAAACATCTCGATGGCGTGCACCGCCTCGGCCGCGGAGGCGCAGACGGCGTAGTTCGGGGTGGGGATGCCGTGGCGCTGAAGGAAGCGCTTGGCGAAGCTTTTGCTGGTTTCCAGCATGGCGGCGGCGCGCGTCGGTCCGAAGACGCGCAGGCCGCGCTGCTGCAGCGCGTCGACGATGCCCAGCGAGAGCGGGAACTCGGGGCCGACGATGGTGAGATCGGGGCGCTCCTGCTCGGCCAGGCGCACCATGTCGTCGAGGTCCTTGAGGTTGAGAGGAACGCACCGGGCGATTTGGGCCATACCGCCGTTGCCTGGAGCACAAACGATCTGGGAAATGCGCGGGCTCCGCGCCACGGCCCAGGCGAGCGCATGTTCGCGGCCGCCAGAGCCAAAAATAAGTGCTTTCATGAATGAAGCCTTTCGCTCGGGAACCGAGCAAGGGGGTGAGGGGGTCGCTCGAGGCCCAAAGGTTATGGTGCGGAACGAGGGTGGGGGAAGTCAAACGGCCTCCGGGTGGATAATCGACGTATAATCCTGCCATGCTGAAGCGCCTGTACATTGACAACTTTCGCTGCTTCGTGAACTTCGAGTACAAGCCGGAGCGGAAGCAACTGCTGCTCGGGGCGAATGGGAGCGGGAAGTCGTCGCTGCTGGACGCGATACGGCTCCTTAAGGAATTCCTGAAAGGTACTGAGAATCCCTTTTTGGCAGCGACCAAAACTAGGTGGCTAGATCTCTCGAAGCAGGTTTTCGAGATTGAGGCGGTTGTCGATGGTGATAACTACAGCTACCGAGTTGAAAACCAATATGAATCGGACTCGCCCAATTCAAGAGTTAAGCTAGAGAGCCTCAAAGCCTCCGGAGAGACTGTGTTTGAACAATTGGGCGGCGAAATCCATTTTTTTAGCGGTTCCCCGAACGCGCCCTCGATCCTTCCCTGGAAAACGACAAACTCCTCGCTATATCTCGCGCGGCTTGGAAATCAGCACGTTGACAAGTTCTTGGGATGGCTCGAGCATGTCCATTGCCTCTACGTGGATGCCTATCCGGACGCGATGGACGATACGGCAGAGGGAGAGGACGCCTTTCCGGCGGATGAGTTGGAGAATCTCGCCGATTGGTATCGGCATCTCGCACAAGCTGACCTCGAGGCCGTTCTGGCAGTGACGAATTCGTTGCGGGGGGTCCTAGATGGATTTGTGAGCCTGCAACTCGAGCAGGCCGGAATTACCGGGCGCGTCCTTCGCGCGACTTTTGACCAGCCGGCTAAGAGACCATATTTACTCAGCGAGCTTTCAGACGGTCAGCGTCAACTGATTGCTCTTTACTTAATTCTCCATGTGCTCATCGCGCGGGGGGAAACAGTTCTACTCGATGAGGTTACAAATCACTTGGCGCTGCGTGAGATTCAGCCCTGGTTGCTCGCCGCCGAAGAGGCTGTTCAACAAAGCAAGGGGCAACTGATTCTTATCTCTCACCATCCGGAGATTCTTAACCAGTGGGCGCGCGAGTACGGTCTTCGCTTCTTCCGCGAAGAAAACGGACAGGTGCGAACGGAAAGGTTCAAGCCGGACCCTGATGGGTTTCTTCAGCCCTCGGAATTGATCGCGCGGGGTTGGGAGAATGAATAGACCTTCTTGGGTCTATGTTTTGGCGGAAGATAAGCGCCAGCAGCAACTAATCTACAGGTTCCTCGTTGCAGCCGGAGTAAACCCGCGACAAGTGCAATTTGAGCTGTCTCCGGCAGGACAAGGGAGCGCCGAGCAATGGGTGCGCGAGAACTTCGCGAGGCAAGCCGGGAAATGCAGGGCTAGAAATGCAAGGGCGGCAACGGGAATGTTCGTGATAACGGATGCCGATACAAGAACTGTCCAGGAACGCCTCAATATACTGGACGAAGCACTTTCAGCCGCTGGTCAAACGCCAATTGACGCGAGCCGCGATCCCATCGCGAGGCTCATTCCCAAGCGAAATGTAGAGACCTGGATTCTTGTTTTGGGATCGAAAGACACGGCAGTTGAAGAGGTGACGGATTATAAGTCAACCAAAACCTCGGAAGAATGGTCTGCGCTCATTTCTTCCGCTGCGGAGACGCTGGTTGCTTGGACAAGGCCATCGGCGACACTTCCCGCAAGTCTCATCGACTCGCTACGGCGCGGGGTTGGGGAGATTCCCCGCGCCTTACCGCAAGGGAATTAGCCCCTCATGGTGGAGCGGCGCATCAAGCCATATGCAGAGCAGGAGGCCGAGCGCGCCAAGCGCGAGGAGCAGCAGCGGGCGTTCCGGCGCAACCAGGTGTTCGGGCTGCTGATTCTCGCGGCGGCGATCTGCGCGTGGTGGCTCTGGCATACGAATCCCAAGTGGATCTTTCCGCCGGGTTGGTGGCGGCCGTGAAGGCAGCAGACAGCAAACAGCAGACAGCGAACGGTGCGGCCACTGACGAAAGCAAGCTGCCGTTGGTCGTGATTCTGCTGGGGCCGACGGGGAGCGGGAAGACGGCGCTCTCGTTGGCGTTGGCAGAGCAGTTCAATGGCGAGGTTGTGAGCTGCGACTCGGTGGCTGTGTACTGCGGCATGGAATTGGGCACGGCCAAGCCGGCGAAAGAGGAGCGGGCGCGGGTTGCGCATCATTTGATCGATGTGACGACGCCGGATCAGCCGTTCACGGCAGGCGAGTACAGCCGGCGGGCGCGGGCGGCGCTGCGCGAGATCGCGGGCCGAGGGCGGCTGCCCATTGTGACGGGAGGGACGGGCCTTTATTTGCGTGCACTGACGGAGGGATTGTTCGCGGGTCCGGCGCGGCAAGAAGAGCTTCGCGCGCGGCTGAGACTGAGCGCAAAACGGCGCGGCGGCGTGTGGCTGCACCGGATGCTGAAGCGGCTGGATGCGCCGACGGCAGAGCGGATTCATGCCAACGACACGCCGAAGCTGATTCGCGCCATCGAGGTGTGCGTAGCGGCGCGGCGGCCGATGTCCGAAGTGATGGCGCGCGATCCGCTCACAGGGTTTCACCTCGTGCGGATCGGACTGAATCCGCCGCGGGCGCAGTTGTACGAGCGGTTGAATGCGCGCTGCGCGGCAATGTTCGCAGCCGGACTTGTGGAGGAAACGCGCGGGCTGCTTGCGCGCTATGGCGAAGTAAAGGCGCTGGACTCCCTGGGGTATCGACAGGCACGAGGAGTGATCGACGGGACGTTGAGTGAGGACGAGGCGATCGCAGCCGCGCAGCAGGAGCATCGCAACTACGCGAAGCGGCAGATGACGTGGTTCCGGCGCGAGCCGGAGGTCAAGTGGATTGCCGGATTCGGGGATGAGGCGGAGTCGATGCGGGCTGCGGTAAAGATCGTGGAGGCCGCGTAGCGCGAGAAGGTAGCAATTTAGACTAGCCATATAATCGCGGCGTCTTAGGGCAATGCGCAGACGCCGGAACGGAGCTTCCCTTGCCAGAAGCAAGTGCAGAGACGATTTACGACGTAGCGGTAATCGGCGGCGGGCCGGCCGGATACACGGCGGCGATTCGCGGGGCGGAGTACGGGCTGAGGGTGGCGCTGATCGATGCGAGCCCGAAGCTGGGCGGAACGTGCCTGCATGTGGGCTGCATCCCCACCAAGGCCCTGCTCTTCAACGCCGAGCTGTGGGACTACCTGAAGGAAGCCGACGAGTTCGGCATCAAGGGTGTCGAGGGGCGCACGCTGGATTGGGCCGCGGTGCTCGCGCGAAAGAGCGCCGTGATCGCGAAGCACATGAAGGGTCTCGAGTTCCTGATCAAGAAACATAAGATCGCGGTGATTCCCGGGTTTGCGCGGCTGACCGGCGGAGCGAAAGGCGGCGTCCATGCTGTGGAAGTCGACGCAAGCGGCCCGAAGAGCGCGGTAAAGGCAAAGAACGTGATTCTGGCAACCGGCTCGGAGGCGAAGCTGCTGCCGGGATTGAAGGCTGACGACCGCATCCTGACCAACATCGAAATCCTCTCGCTGCCTGCGCCGCCCAAGTCCCTCATCGTGATTGGCGCGGGCGCGGTGGGCGTGGAGTTTGCGTCGATCTTTCGCAGCTTTGGGACCGAGGTGACGATTCTGGAGTTTTTGCCGCGCATGGCTCCGGTGGAGGATGAGGAGATTTCGAAGGAGCTGGCGCGCGTCTTCCGTAAGCGCGGCATCGAGGCCAACACGGGCGCGAAGGTCGAGAAGGTGGAGAAGACGGCCGACGGTGTGCGTGTGAGCTACACGGATGAAAGCGGCAAGCCGCAGGTGAAGGAGGCGGAGAAGGTGTTGGTGGCGGTGGGGCGCGGGCCGCTGACTCGGGACATCGGAGTGGAAAAGACTCGCGTTGAGTTGGATCGCGGATTTGTGAAGGTGAATGAAGCGCAGGAGACGGCCGAGCCGGGCGTGTTTGCTATCGGAGACATTGTGGCCGGGCTGCCGCAACTGGCCCATGTGGGCGCGATGAGCGGTATGGTGGCCATGGCGAAGATTGCGGGGCGCAAGTTCCGGCCGGTGCGGCGCGACCGCATTCCGAGCTGCACCTACACCGAGCCGCAGATCGGCAGCGCCGGGCTGACCGAGGCGCAGGCCAAGGAAAAAGGCCACGAGATCAAGGTGGGCAAGTTTCCCTTCGCCGGCAACTCCAAGGCGACGATCGTCGCGAGCCACGACGGCTTCGTGAAGGTGGTTGCCGACGCCAAGTACGGCGAGATTCTCGGCGTGCACATCATCGGGCCGCAGGCGACGGAGCTGATTGCCGAAGCCGTCGCCGTGATGGAGCTCGAAGGCACTGTCGACGAACTAATGTTCACGATCCACGCACACCCCACGCTGAGCGAAGCGATGCTGGACGGGTACGGCGCGGTGGAGGGGTTGCAAATTAACGCGTAAGGCAGCAAGCCTGCAAGTCAGCGAGTCAGCCAACCCACCCTAGCGACAAAAACAAGAACGTCGCGAGGGTGGGGCACATCGAAGCGAGTCAGCGAGTCGGCGGCCTGCCGCTCAGAGCAGGAGCTGCCAGTAGCCGACGTCGATCCACTGGCCGAATTTGTAGCCGACTTCGCGGAAGTGGGCGACCTGGCACAGTCCGAATTTCTCGAGCAGTGCGATGCTGGCAGGATTAGGCAGCGCGACGCCGCCGATAACGCAGTGAAACCGGCGGCTGCGCAACTCGCTGAGAAGCGCATCGAGCAAGATGGAACCGATTCCCTTGCCCACTGAAGAGGGATGGAGATAAACGGTCGCTTCGGCGGAGTGCCGATAGGCCGCCCGCTCTCTCCATTTGCGCGCATAGCTGTAGCCCAGCAGCCTGCCGTCTTCTTCCCACACGAACCAGGGATAGGTCCTCGTTGTTTCCAGGATTCGCTGCCTGATCTCATCGGGAGCGAGGGGAACCTCCTCGAAGGTGATGGGCGTGTGCTGAATGTAGTGGTTGTAGATGTCGCAGATTGACGATGCGTCATCGAGGCGAACGGGGCGGAGCATAAGAGCCTCCGGCTTGTGCGAAGTGACCGCTAGTAACGAGCGTACAGGAACAATGCAGGTTGGCGGGACGAACGGAGCTGCGCCGGCAGCAGATTCCGCAAATCGCATTTGAAAAAGGCAACCGCAGATCCTTCGACTCGTCCGCTAGCGCGGACTCGCTCAGGATGACAGCGTCTTTTCAACCAGCATTACAGCTCTGTCGATTGCGTGGCGACCAGTTCCTTGGCTTTGGCGAGGAAGGCGTTGAGGGGCATTGAGCCTTGATCGCCTCTGCCGCGGACGCGGACGCTCACCGAGCCCGTGGCTTCCTCCTTGTCGCCGAAGACGAGGATGTAGGGCACCTTCTGGTTGGCGAAATCGCGAATCTTGGCGTTCATCTTTTCGTTGCGAGAATCAGTCTCAACCCGCAAGCCAGCGGCAATGAGCGCCGACTCTACTTTCGCCGCGTAGGCGGTGTGCTTCTCGCTGATCGGCACGAGGCCCACCTGCACCGGCGCGAGCCAGAGCGGAAAGGCTCCGGCATAGTGCTCGATGAGGACGCCAAAAAATCTCTCAACGGAACCGAAGAGCGCGCGGTGGACCATCACGGGCTGATGGCGATTGCCGTCTTCGCCGACGTACTCCAGGCCGAAGCGAGCGGGAAGGTTGAAGTCGAACTGCACCGTCGATAGTTGCCACAGGCGGCCGAGAACGTCAACCAGCTTGACATCGATCTTTGGGCCGTAGAAAGCGGCTTCGCCGGGGATGGTTTTGTAGACGATGCCCTTCGACTTGAGGACGTTGTCGAGCGAGCGGATGGCGAGGTCCCAGTTTTCGTCGGAGCCGGCGTAGTGGGCGCGGTCCTTCGGGTCCCACGTCGAGAGCTCGACTTTGAATTCGTGAAAGCCGAAGGTCTTGAGCACGGCTTCGGCGAAGTCGATGCAGGCCGCGACTTCGCTCTCGATCTGCGAGGGCATGCAGAAGATGTGCGCGTCGTCTTGCGTGAAGCCGCGCACGCGAAGGAGGCCGTGCATGGTTCCCGAGCGCTCGTAGCGGTAGACGTTGCCCAGTTCGGCGTAGCGCGCGGGCAGGTCGCGATAGCTCTTGGGCGAGTTCTTGTAGATGAGGATGTGGCCCGGGCAGTTCATGGGCTTGAGGCGGTACTCGGCGTCGTCGAGCTCCATGGGCGTGTACATGTTGCCCGCGTAGAAGCCCTCATGGCCGCTGACCTTCCAGAGTTCGCGGCGCATAACGTGCGGTGTGAAAACGAGTTGATAGCCGCGGCGCAGGCACTCGTCACGCATCCAGTCTTCCATCACCTTGCGCACGATGGCGCCCTTGGGATGCCAGAAGATGAGGCCGGCGCCGGCGAGGTCCTGAATGCTGAAGAGATCTAATTGTCTTCCTAAAACGCGATGGTCGCGGCGCGCGGCTTCTTCGAGGCGGGCGAAGTGCTCGTCGAGTTCCTTCTTCGAAAAAAACGCCGTGCCGTAGATGCGTTGCAGTTGCGGATTCTTTTCGTCGCCGAGCCAGTAGGCGCCGGCCAGCGGGCCGACTTTGAAGGCGCGGACGCGGCCGGTCGACGGCACATGCGGACCGCGGCAGAAGTCGATGAATTTGCCGTTGCGGTAGAAGCTGACCTCTGCACCGGACGCGGTGAATTTGGTGACGAAGTGCGTCTTCATGAAGTCGCCGTCTTTTTCGAATTCGGCGAGGGCCTGCTCGCGGGGCTCGTACTCGCGGATGAACGGCTCGTCGCGCGCGACCACCTCGGCCATTTTCTTTTCGATCGCAGCGAGATCTTCGGGCGTGAAGGGCCGAGCGCGATAGAAGTCGTAAAAGAAGCCGGAGTCGGTGGCGGGACCGTGGCCGAGTTTCGTCTCAGGGAAGAGTTCGAGGACGGCGGTGGCGAGAACGTGCGCGGCGGAGTGGCGCAGAACCTTGAGCGCGTCGGCATCGCTCTCCTTGATCAGCTCCAGGATTGTGTCAGCGGTTAACGGCGTAGAGAGATCGACGAGACGGGGAGACGACGAATCTTCGGCGGAGTACATGGCGGCTTCCGAGGGCTCGTCGCCGGGCTGGCCGCAGGGAGCGGAGCTTTGGATCGGCGCCGCGGAGACCGGAGTGATCCGGGCGACGACGGAGGCCGCGGCAAGGCGTGGGGAGATGGAGTTGGCGATCTCGAGCGACGTCGTGCCGGTGGGAACCTGGCGAATGGATCCGTCCGGCAGGTGGATGGCGATCTGTGGCTTGCTCATGAGGATTGAGGTCCGTCTGGGCTGCGTTCGTTGAATTGGGCAGACCTTACCTTGAGAATAGTTTGACTGTGAGGCGAAGTCGAGGAAAAGACAGCGCAGCTAGCGCAGTCAGCGGCGCTAGTGGGGCTCGCACGCCGGCAGACGACGAGGGATTCTGGTCACAAAAGACGCAAAAGGGCCGGGAGCGCTTCAAATTGCACTCTGAAGCGTACCCAGCCCATCTGGATCTTGTCCTAGATTCTGCCCGAATCCGGCCGATCGGGTTTAGAGAGGCTGAACGTCGGCAGCCTGCCAGCCCTTGGGGCCCTTTACGACGTTAAACTGCACGGCTTGACCTTCTTGCAAACTCTTGAATCCACTGGTGTTGATTGCGGAGTAGTGCACGAACACATCTTCGCCGTTCTGACGCGAAATGAAGCCGAAGCCTTTCGCGTCATTGAACCACTTCACAGTACCTTGTTCCATACTTTTGCGTATTTCCTGGATTGAATTGCGCTGGAGGAATCGGAGCGGCCACTGGCAGAATCTTGCTTTGTTGGGCGAGTTACTGCACACGCCCGGTTCTACTAACGCTGACTACAGTGTATCATTTTCGTCAAATCAACCGCCGGGAAAATTGTGTCTTATCTCACTCTTTAGTTTTGCGGGCGTAAAGTGATTGATGGAGTGGGGTTAACGCCATGCCGCGGCCTGTGGTAAGGTGAGAGGTCGCTATGGCGAACGACCCGGTACCCGAATTGCTAGCTCGCGCCGTCGAGGCGCTGGAGCGGGAGTTTGGGGGGCTCGAAGCCTTCGAGCCGGAGACCGGCGGGGGCACCGAGGCGCTGGCCCAGGTTCTGGAAGAAACCGCCCGCCGGCTGGGCGATAACTACCCGTATTTTCATCCACTTTACGCAGGGCAGATGCTGAAGCCTCCCCACCCGGTGGCACGGGCAGCGTATGCCTTAGCGATGAAGCTCAATCCCAACAACCACGCGCTCGATGGAGGCCGAGCCAGCTCGGCGATGGAAGTAGAAGCCGTCAAGGAAATCGCCGGAATGTTCGGGTGGACGGAATTCCTAGGCCATCTGACGTCGAGCGGGACGATGGCCAACCTGGAGGCGCTGTGGATCGCGGGGCGAATCGGCGAGGAACTAGGGACTGAGGGACTAGGGACTAAGGGCCGAAGAAGGATCGTCGGCTCCGCGCAGGCGCACTACACGCACCAGAGGATTTCGGCGGTTTTGAAGTTAGAGTACGCGCCGGTAGCCGCAGACAGTGCCGGACAAATGGACCTGGAGGCGCTGGAAATCGAGCTGCGCAAAGGGGATGTGGGCACGGTGGTGGCCACGCTGGGCACGACGGCGATGGGCGCCGTCGATCCGCTGGAGGAGATTCTGGCGCTGGCGGCTCGGTACGGCTGCCGGGTGCACGTGGATGCGGCGTATGGCGGATACTTCGGGCTGATTGCGGAGGAGCTGGGCGAGCCGGCGCGGCGGGCCTTTGCGGCGCTCGGCCGCGCGGATTCGATTGTGATCGATCCGCACAAGCACGGCTTGCAGCCGTATGGGTGCGGGTGCGTGCTGTTTCGGGACCCGGCACTGGGGCGGTTTTACAAGCACGATTCGCCATACACGTACTTCACGTCGAAGGAGCTGCATCTCGGCGAGATCAGCCTGGAGTGCTCGCGGGCCGGAGCGGCGGCGGTCGCGCTCTGGGCCACCCAGCGGCTGCTGCCGCTGGTGAAGGGCGGCGGGTTTGCGCGGGGCTTGGCGAAGGGGCGGCGGGCGGCGCTGGAGCTGGATCGGAGGCTGCGCGGGGATGAACGGTTCGTCACGTTGCGAGAATTCCCTCCCGGGTCTCAGAATCGAGACCCGGGGCGCCCGCCGGAGCTGGACATCGAGGTTTGGGCAGTGCGGGCCGCCACGGCCAGAGAGGCTTCGCAGCGCGCCCAGGCCGTGTTCGATGCCTGCGCCCGTCGGGGATTGCACCTGGCTCTTATACAATTGCCGGGATCGTGGTTCGGCAATGCTGGTCACCGCCAAGCGGACGGCATGTGGACGTGCCTGCGCAGCGTGCTGATGAAGCCGGAACATGAGGCCTGGATGGGCAGGATCTGGGAACGGCTGAGCGCGGCGTGCGATGAAGTTGCCGGGAAATAGGTTCAGCAAAGGCATGTTGTTTGCGCTAGAAATGAAAACGTTGTCAACGAGGCCGGCAAGCAGCCAGCTCGCGAATCGGCAAGCCGGTGATCGATCGTATGTGACCCACCCGAACCGGAAAGACAAATACCCGGCGAGGGTGGGCGCCCGCAATTCCGAGAGCGGAGCTTGATTTCAGAAAGAGGGCAAGGGCCATGCACGACGTGAAGACTTTTCGAAGGATGCACAAAGAGCGGTTTGGCGCGGAGCCGACGGTTTTCGCCGCACCGGGGCGTGTGAACTTGATTGGCGAGCATACCGATTACGCCGAGGGATTCGTAATGCCGGCGGCGATCAATTTCGCCACGCTGGCGGGGATTTCGCCGCGCAGTGACGGCAAAATTGCGATCTACTCGGAAAACCAAGCCGAAGAGAAGGTCTTTGACGGCGTGCAGGCGAAGGGCCTCAAGCACTGGACCGACTATCCGATGGGGGTGGCGGCGATCCTGGCCGGGGAGGGCCACAAGATTCCCGGCTTCAACCTGAGCATCTGGAGCGATGTGCCGCTGGCTTCGGGGCTTTCGAGCTCGGCGGCGCTGGAGGTGGCGACGGCGCTGGCGGTGCTGGGGTTGATCGGCGCGAGCTACCCCGGACCGGTACTCGCGCGCCTTTGCCAGCGCGCGGAAAACGAGTTTGTCGGCGCGAACTGCGGAATCATGGATCAGTTCATCAGCATCAACGCCAAAGAGAACCACGCGCTGCTTCTCGATTGCCGGGATTTGAGCTACAACCTGGCGCCGATTCCCGGTCACGTGGCGCTGGTGATTGCCAACACGATGGTGAAGCACTCCGTGGCGGGGGGCGACTACCCCACGCGGCGGCGCGAATCGGAAGCGGCGTGCGCGGTGATTGCGAGCCACCGGCCGGGAGTGAAGTTCCTGCGCGATTGCACGCTCGAGGACCTGGAGAAGTGGGGCCACGAGATGGAACCGAAGAGCTACCTGCGGGCCAAGCACGTAATCAGTGAGAATCTGCGGACGGTGGCCGCATGCGAGGCGCTGCTGAAGGGCGATCTGAAGACACTGGGGCGGCTGATGGCCGAGGCGCACCGGAGCTATAGCCAGGATTTCGAAGGAAGTTGCGTGGAAGCCGACGCGATGGTGGCGCTCGCGCAGGATTTGCCGGGGTTGATCGGAGCGCGATTGACCGGCGGAGGGTTCGGCGGGTGCACGATCAACCTGGTGGAACAGAAGGATGCGCCGGCCTTTGCCGAGGCGCTGGGCGCGCGCTATGCGGAGCAGATCGGGATCGTGCCGCAGATTCACGTGTGCCATGCCTCGGGAGGGGCGCACAAGGTCGAGTAGCCTATCAGCGAGTCAGCAAGTCGGCAAGTCAGAAGGCCCGAGCGTTGGCTCAATCAAGTCATGACGCTCAGGAAAGCCCATCGCGATCGAGCTGCGCGTAGATCATCTGTGGTGCAAGAAGGCAGATCACAGTAAGCGCGCCGGAACTTGTCCTCAGCGATCCAGACTACGGCGCGAGCCGGCCGCCGGTAACAACGACGGAGCCGCGATTTTGGCCAACGCCGAACGGGACCTGCTTTCAACCGGCAGATCGGCGCTGGGGGTGCATCGGCCGGAAACGGACGGCGCAACAGTTTCACTAGTGGATAGTGAGTCGGCCGGGGAACTCAAAGTGGTCCATTCCGGTTTCCCGGGTCTCAAAAGCTGAAACCAATACACTGGGAACCCGGTGGAATCGGAGGAAGCCCATGAGCGGACGCTGCGAACCGATTCAATACTTGAGTCGATTCCGCATCGAATCGATTGTGGGTATTTCAGCCGGTCCGGCTCGAGATCGCGTAAACTCCTGACCTAAAAGGATCATGATCCACACCGGGCGGAATCATTGAGCGGGGTGTTTTCCTTGCTAAACTTGGAGGGTGTTTGCCCGATGAATCGGCTAGAGACTCGCCACGGGGCGCCGTGTTTCTCCCGTAGATGACGATTCCCTGTTTGCAAGAGGGAGAGCCACGGCAACATAGAACCTATGCCAGCAATACCGAATCAACCGATTTTCTACGAGAGCGTTCCCAACTCCGGCCAAGTGGCGTACTTCTCGATGGAGATTGCGATCCAGCCGTCGATGCCCACCTACTCCGGCGGCTTGGGCGTGCTCGCCGGGGATACGCTGCGGTCGGCGGCGGATCTGAGCATCCCCATCGCTGCGTTCACGCTGTTGCACCGTAAAGGGTACTTCCAGCAGCGCCTGGACAGCGAGGGCGTGCAGAGCGAGGAGGTGCAATCGTGGAATCCCGCCGACTTCTGCACGGAAGAGCCGGCTCGGGTGACGGTGGCAGTGGAAGGCCGGCGGGTGACGGTACGGGCGTGGCGCTACAACATGGTGGGGACGTTCGGGCACGTGGTGCCGATCTACTTGCTGGACACCGATCTCGAAGAGAACTCGGGGTGGGACCGCGGGCTGACGGACCATCTCTATGGCGGAGACACGAACTACCGGCTGCAACAGGAGATCGTACTGGGGATGGGCGGGGCGCGCATGGCCAAGGCGCTGGGCCTGCGCGTAAACGTCTACCACATGAATGAAGGCCATGCGGCATTGCTGACCCTGGCGCTGCTCGAGGAGCAGATGGCCGGAGGACCGGGAGGCGATGCCTCCGACGCGGAGATCGAGCAGGTGCGCAAGAAATGCGTTTTCACCACGCACACGCCGGTGCCGGCCGGGCACGACCGGTTCTCCACCGAGCAAGCCATCCGCATTCTGGGCAGCGAACGGACGGCGCGCCTGGAACACGTGGGGTGCTTCCGCGACGGACTGCTCAACATGACCCTGCTGGCGCTCAGGTTTTCGCGGTACGCCAATGGCGTGTCGCTGCAGCACGGCAAAGTTTCGCGGCAGATGTTTCCGGAATTTGCGATCGATACGATTACCAACGGCGTGCACGCGCCGACCTGGATCTCGGAGCCGGTGCAGCAGATGCTGGACAAACTTCTCCCGGCGTGGCGCCGCGACAATCTAGTGCTGCGATCGGCGATCGAGCTGCCCGAGCCGGAAGTACTGAAGGCCCACGGCCGCGCCAAGGAAGAGCTGCTGGCCGAGGTCGGCTCGCGGACGGGGCTGGTGCTGAGCCCCAAGGTGCTGACTCTGGGATTTGCGCGGCGGGCGGCGACCTACAAGCGGGCGACCCTGCTGCTCACCGACCCCGAGCGGCTGAAGAGGATCGCGGAAGATGCGGGCGGGTTGCAGATTCTTTACGCGGGCAAGGCGCACCCCCAGGACGAGCCGGGAAAGGCCCTGATCCAGCAGGTGATGGAGGAGGCGGCCAAGCTTTCCGATTCCGATTTGCGCATCGTGTATCTGGAGAACTACGCGTGGGACCTGGCCGCGCTGCTGACCGCGGGTGTGGATGTGTGGGTGAACAACCCACGGCGGCCGTATGAAGCCTCGGGCACGAGCGGAATGAAGGCCGCGATGAACGGCGTGCCCAGCCTCTCGATCCTGGATGGCTGGTGGATCGAGGGCTGCATCGAAGGCGTAACGGGGTGGGCCATCGAGGATGGAGCGAACGACGCGGAAGAAGCGAATGCCCTCTACAGCAAGCTGGAAGGCGCCATCGTGCCGCTCTACCGGGATTCGCAGGAGAAATGGGCGCGGTTGATGCGCACCACCCTGGCGTTTAACGGCTCGTACTTCAACACCAACCGCATGGTGAAGCAGTACACGCGCATCGCGTATTATCCGGAGCGCCTGCCGGAGGCGGCGCCAGTGGAAGAGGCGCAGTACGCGGATTGAGAAAAGCAGGGATTAGGGATGAGGTGGAACGTGGGCAGGTCGTAGGCATTACCCGCCACGGTGTGCTCAAGGCAGTTTTGGCGCCTGCGCCGCGCCGGCCGAATCGGCCGCTGGCCGAGATATTCAAATCGTTGCGTGGCAGTATCGCGCTGCCGAAGGGCATCACTGTAAAGAACCTGATTGAAGAGGGCAGGCGCTGGTGAGCCAATTCGTTTTTGGATGCCTCGGTTGCGTTAGGCTGGCTCGCCGACGATCCGCCAGTTGCGTACGCCCTCCGTGTTCAGCGTTTGATGATCGGCGGATTGCAGCCCGTCGTGCCCGTGCATTGGCATCTGGAGATTGCCAATGCTCTTCTCGTGGCAGAGCGGCGCAAAGTCCTCCATCGGAAGCGGGCCGAGATTCTCAATGACATTGTCGCTTTTCTGCCCTTCGTCGAGTCTGACGATTTGCTCGACGACGTCGGCAGGGTGATCGGCATTGGACAGCGCCAGCAGCTGACGGCGTACGACGCAGCCTATGTGGCCCTCGCAGCACGTCGAAATCTCTCTCTGGCGACTCAGAACACAGCCATGCTGTCCGCGGCGCGCAGCCTCAAAATCCCCATCGTGCGCTGAGAACCGCGCCGACTACACTAACCCCATGGACGTTCTCTACGGGCTGCATCCGGTCGAAGAAGCGCTCCGGGCCGGCCGCCGCCGCTTCGATCACATCCTGATCGCCCGCGAGCGCCAGGACGATCGCTTGCGGCGCCTCGCCGATCAGTGCCGCAAGTCCGGCATTCGCGTTGGTTCTGAGTCGCGCGAGCAACTGACCGCAGTCGCAAAGACCTCGGCACATCAAGGTATCGTCGCGTTCGTCCGTCCGCAGGAATTCCTCGCCATCGAAGATCTCTTCGTTCCCGATCCGGCCGGACCCTCGGCGTCGCGCCTCGTTCTCGCCCTCGATGGCGTCGAAGATCCGCAAAACCTCGGTGCTCTGCTTCGTGTGGCCGACGGCGCGGGCGTGGATGGCGTGATCCTGACCGAGCGCCGCTCGGCGCCGCTCAGCCCAGCCGCTCTCAAGGCCAGCGCAGGCGCGGCAGAGCATCTGCGCATCGCGCGCGTCGTGAATCTGGTTCGCGCCTTGGAAGAACTCAAACGCCGCGAACTGTGGATCGCCGGACTCGACGAACGCGGCGCGACGGATTACGACCAGTTCGATCTCACCGGCAATCTGGTTATCGTGCTCGGCCGCGAGGGCGCCGGCCTGCACGATCTAGTGCGCCGCACCTGCGACCATCTTCTCCGCATTCCCATGGCCGGCGGGGTGAGCTCGCTCAATGTCTCTGCCGCCGGCGCCGTGGTTCTCTACGAAGCCGCACGCCAGCGGCGGGCGATGCATTCGGCCGCGAAGCCCGTCCAAAAGTCTGCTGCACGCAGTGCCAGTGCTGCAAAAGGCCTCGGCTCATGAAATCCGTTTTTCCCCGCGCGGCTGCTACCTCTCTGCGAGCTCAAAAGAGAATCCTCGCGGACGGTGTAAGTCACTTGAAGAATCTTTGGGAAAAGCAAGGAGTGTCAGGGCACGACTTCAGTCGTGCCCAAAAGCCTGCGGAGAGGAGGTGGGCTTTAGCCCCTGAAGGACGAATTCGCTCACACGGAGGGTTCTGGCTCCCCGTCTCATCTTTTGTCGTCTCACTCATTTGTGGCTCCGCCTGCTCTGCCCAATTCCCGCAAAACCCGTCTCCGCCACCCGATCATTCCACCGAGCATCACGGCCAAGTCATCTTCTCGCGCTCGGCTGGCGAAAGCGGCCAGACCACCACGACCGCCGGCCCCGCGGCGGCCAAATCCGGCGGGCAGGCCGTCACCGCACCCGTTGCGACCGACGACGAGCGCCGGGCCGTCACTTTTACTTCGTTCGACCTCGACGTGCGTCTGCGTCTCGATGAGAGGCAAATCGCCGTGCGCGCGCTGATCATCGTGCGCAACGACGGCAAATCGCCGCTCGCGCACATCCCGCTGCAAATCTCTTCCTCGCTCGCCTGGGAGCGGATCGTCGCCGCCGGCCGCGACACAGCCTTCACCGTCGCCACGCTCAATTCCGACGTGGATCACACCGGGCAGCTTCATGAAGCCGCTGTGGCGCTCACACCGCCGCTCGCGCCCGGCGCAACCCTCCAGATCGACGTCACTTACTCCGGTGTCATCGAGCTCAACGCCAAGCGGCTCATTGTCATCGGCACGCCGGATGAGCAGGCCTTCCATTCCGATTGGGATCGCATCGGCGTCGACTTCACCGGACTCCGCGGATTCGGCAATGTGGTTTGGTATCCCGCATCCAGCGTTCCCGTCATCCTCGGCGACGGCGCGCGTGTCTTCGACGAAATGGGCGAGCACAAGCTGCGCCTGTTCGGCGCGCGATTCCGCCTTCGTCTTGCTGCTGAATTTCCTCACGGCCGCGCTCCCACTGTCGCGCTGATCGACGGTCGTCTGGCGCCGCTGACCATCACCGACACGCCCACCGCCGGCCAAGATGTCTCCGGCGTCGCCGCGGCAAGCGCCGACAACGTTGTCCTGGGATTCGAAGCGCCGAGCATCTTCCTTGCCGCGCGCACGCCCAAACACGCGGCCAACACCGAGCTTTTCGCACTGCCCGCCGACGAGCCCGCTACAGAAGACTGGTCCGCCTCGGCCGCGGCCGTCTTGCCGTTCGTTCAGGGATGGCTCGGCGAGAAGCCACGTTCCAAGCTAGCCATTCTCGATCTGCCCAATCCCGAAGATGCGCCGTTTGAGACTGGATCGCTGCTCGCCACTCCCATTCGCCAAGCCACGCCCGAGCAGCTCGACGGCGTGCTGGTCCATGCGCTCACTCATGCCTTCCTGAATTCCGCAACCGGGTCCCCGCCCGCCTGGCTCGACGAAGGCGTCGCGAACTTCATGGAGACGCTTTGGACCGAGCACGAGAGCGGCCGAAAGAAGGCGTTGGAAGCTCTGGAGTCGGATCGCGCCGCGCTGGCGCTTGCCGAACCATCGAGTCCCGGCGAAAGTCCCGGCCAGCCGCTCACCCAGGCCATCGCGCCGGTCTACTATCGCGAAAAAGCTGCATATGTGTTCTGGATGCTGCGCGATCTAGCCGGCGATGCGGCGCTTTCGGCGGCCTTGCGCGCCGACGCGCCCGCCGCCGCGGCGAACGGGCCTCAAGAACGATCGGAATCTCGGAGTTTTGAGAAGCTGCTCGAGAGCGCGCCCGGTCACCGCGATCTTTCCTGGTTTTTCGCCGACTGGGTGGACGCCGACAAGGGGTTACCCGACATCGCCATCGGCGATGTCTTTTCCGCTCCCACCGAAGCGGGGAACTGGCTCGTCACCGTCAACCTCTCCAACTCCGGCTACGCCTCGGCCGAAGTGCCGATCACCGTCGGCACGCCGGAGACTTCCATCACGCAGCGCGTCTTCGTCGCGGGCCGCGGCAGGGCCGTGCAGCGCTTTCTCATTCAGGGCAAGCCCACGCAAGTCCAGGCCAACGACGGCACCGTGCCTGAAACCGAAGCCAGCGTGCATGTGAAGACGCTGGAGGGCGAGTAAGCGGAACCAATCGGCGATTCGTTTCTCGGCGCACCGATCAGCGCAAGCGGTTACCGCGCGTGTCTCACACCCTTTTCGAAGATGGGGAGAATGGCGGGAGCGCAGCCGTTATCTGCCTTGCGGGGGTCAGGGGCCCCGCACGACAGCCGGTCTGGAGACGGCGGTAAGGGGTTTTCGAGGCCTGTGAGAAATGAGGATTCGCGCAGCCGCCTTGATCTGCATTCCATCGGCGCAAACGATTCCGGAGGCAGGAAAGAGCATCACTCGCCAAATTGGCGGAGCCAGGGAGCCATCAGGGCGGCCACGGTGCGCGGTTGTTCGTAGGCCGCAAAGTGACCGGCGGCGGGCAGGGTGTGAAAGGTGCAACCCCCGGGAGCCTGCTGCAGGGCTTCCATATCGGTGGGCGGGGCGGAGGTGTCGGCGCCGCCGGCAATGGCCAGCACCGGAACCTTGATGGTGGAAATGGTGGGCACGGAATCGGGGCGCGCGGCCAGGCCTGCCTGGACGGCGACGAATGCCTTGACGGAAAGCGTCATGTGCATGCGCAGCTCGGCGACGATGGCAGGACGCGCGCGGCGAGCGGCTTCTCCGGTGAGATTGCGCGCCATTTCGTCGAATAGTTGAGAGACGCCCTCCGTCCTGGTGCGAGCGATGTTTTCCGCGCGCTTGGCCAGGCTGGCTTCGCTGTCCGGTTGCGGTTTGGAGCAGATAAAGACCAGGCCGCGCACACGCTCAGGCGCGATGCGCCAGATTTCGAAGAGTACATATCCGCCGATGGAACAGCCGGCAAAAACCGCCGAAGAGAGGCGGACATGATCGAGCAGGGCGAGAGCGTCGGCAGCCAGTTGGGCGATGGTGAGTGCAGCAGCTTCGGGAACGGGAGCAAATGCCCCCTTCGGCAGATCGGTTCCCAGCTCGGAGATGCCATGGCCGCGCAAATCGGGCAGAACGGCGCGAACCTTGGGAAGCTGCTGTTTCAAGGGACGCCAGAAGTCGCGATCGAGCGGGGTGGGATGAAGGAAGATAATCGGCAATCCTAAATCGGAGTCGGAAAAACCCAGGCGCGCACCGCTCGAAAGATAAAAACCATTCATAATCGGGGAGGATACGCTCCCGGCACAGACGGCGTCTCCTCCGGAATTCCGATCCAGGCCGCCAAGTAGGCGACCCCCACCAATCCGCTGGAAACCACCAAGCCGATGATAGCAAGAATCCGGACCAATGAGACGTCCCAACCGTTGGCCTGCGCCAGGGCGATGCAGACCCCGCCGATCAGGCGGCCGGCGCGAGGCCGCATGAGGGGACCGCGCGGCATGGGCTCGGCCGGCGGAACTGTGGCTCCGCATTTTGTGCAGAAGTGGGCGCTGAGAGGCAGGTTGGAACCGCAATGCTGACAAAAGACGGCCATGATCGACGCTCCTCGGAAGCGGGAATTCGCTGTCTTGATACGAGAATACGCCGGCCGCAGTTCCGGGGGAGAAGGATCGTGCGCGTGGCCTGGTTCCCTGTCCGGATGTGAGTTCTTCCAGCATGGAGGGCGCCCCTGGCCCGGATTTTCAGACCCGGGAAAGCACCCGTCGACCCAGCGTCTCCCGCTCTCCGCATCCACCTGAGGTCCGTCGGAGAGGCGCCTAGTCTGTGACCGGATACTCGATGTACGGTTTCGAGACCGCAGAGACCGTGTCGTTCGGGGAGCCTGTTGCAAAACCCGCGCTGTCTTTGGGATCAGCATCGAAAGCGATGTCAACCTTGATCAAAGGACATAGACGGAATGAATACCTCGTTCGCTCCCTTGAAAAGAGGCCGCCATCAATGACAAACTGCTCTTCAATTTCGGATCGCTTTGTTCCCTTCCGTATTCGGTCAAGGGCCTGCAGTGCATTTTGTACGACAGAGCAACATTGATCGGATGAGCTGCCGGGCCGCTTCGGCGACTGACCGTGGAGTTGTGCTGCCGAAAGGACCGCGATAGCGAAGAAGACATCTCGAACGAACTGTTTTGCATTCATTGCCCACTCTCCTCGCATGCGCCTGCTCTTTTCGTGCTTCACTTGATTTTGGTTCGGCAGAGCTCAACTTCCCGCGTAGGGGCTGCGCAAGTACTTGCGTGCCTGATCGGCTCGCGATGTGTTGGGACCGGCGTCGATTGCGGCCTGGTAGTCATGAACCGCCGGAGCGCGCTCGCCGGCCAGGTCGTGACACTCGCCGGCATCGAGAAAAGAGCGAATCTTCAATTCGGGTCCGGCGCCGCGCGCTGAAGCCGCGTGCTCGTAGGCCTGCGCCGCTTCGGTGTAGTGCCGCTGGCCGCGCAAGGCGTCTCCGAGGCCGAAGTCGGCCAACTCGAGGCGCGCCTCGGCAAAGTATCCGGGCCGTGCGCTGTCGGCGAGGACTTCCCGATAGGCATCCACCGCGGTCATTCCCTCGCCCGCGTCCTTGCGCAAGTTGGCTTCTTCCAAGCAGAAGAGAAAATCGCGGGGATATTGATTCTTGAGACTGCGGATCACGTCGATGGCCTGGCGATACCTTCCTTCGCGGCGCAAGAAAAGCGCGATGGCGGTGCGCGCCTCGACGCTGGTCACGACGCCGTGGTTGCCGGCCTCCCATAGCAGGGCCAGGCCCGTCGATTTTGAGCCGGTGATGCCGGCAAAGCCGATCATGAACTTGAACGGCCAGGGCAGCGCGCCCACAACGTACTCGTACACCCCGGTGATGAGCTTGGCGTCGACGTAGTCCGGATCCAACGCGAGGGCGCGAGCCGCATCGTCTTTGGCTTTGGTGGCCAGCCGGAAACCGGTCCCGAAGGCGCGCTCGACCATGGCGACGTAGGTGCATCGCAGGGCGCGCACCCAAGCGCGCGCAAACAGTGCGTCGACGTCGCTGGGATTCTGCTTGAGGCGCCAGTCGGCCTCGCGCACGGTTTCGTCGGCCAGGCTGAAAATCCGGTCGCGCGTGTTGGGGTCTTCCGCGGTGGCGTGCTTGCCGCTGAGGAAGCCATCGTTGGCGTAGAAGGTGGTATCGAGCAAATCGCGCCGGTAGAGCTCCTGAAAGATGAGCGCGTCGAGCAGATACGCGGAGGCTTGCGGATCGCCGGGATGGGCGGTGCGGAATTGCTGGAAACGTTCGACGGCGACCGGATAATTCAGGTTGTAGAAGGCGTCGTAGGCCGCGCGCACTTGCGGATCGAAGTTCATGGGGTTGGTGTGCACGGTCGCGGCTGGGGCGGGAAGGGCCAGCGCAAAGATCAGAATTCCCATTGCCGACAGACGCATGTTGAACCGCCGCGAATCGAGTCTCAGAGCCTGTTGAAAAACTCTTGCGCAAGTCCCTCAGGGGCTAAAGCCCGCACCTATTTTGCTGTGCATACGGCACGACTAAAGTTGTGCTCTGACACTTTCCGCCGCCCGCCAGAGTTTTTCAGCGGGTTCTCAGCCCCTCTCCAATTTAAATCGCCGGCGGGTGTCGCGGTGGCCGGCTGCCGGTCGCGAGATGCCTTAGCATGGAAGCATGCCCATCCCCGAGCGGTTCCATCCGACATTTCACGCCGCAGGGAGTAATGCCTCCGACGCGCTGGCACAGGCGCGCGAGCGCCTGATTGTGGCTCTCGACGTGCCGAGCGCCGAGGCGGCAACGGCGCTGGTGGAGCGGCTGAAGAGCGCCTGCCACTGGTTCAAGGTGGGACTGGAATTGTTTACTGCCGCGGGGCCGGCGATGGTGGAGAAACTGGCGGCGGACGGATACTCGGTCTTCCTCGATCTCAAGTTCCACGACATTCCTTACACCGTGGCTGGGGCGGTGCGTTCGGCGGCAAAGCTGGGCGCGCGCATGATGACGGTTCACGCCGCGGGCGGGCCGGCGATGCTGGAAGCGGCGCGCGCTGCGCTCGAGGGGATTCCCGGCGCGCCGCAATTGCTGGCCGTGACCGTGCTGACCAGCATGGACGCCGTGCAGTTGAAGGCCGCGGGAGTGGGGCGCGCTGCGGCGAGGCAGGTGGACCTGCTGGCCAAGATGGGGATGAAAGCGGGGATTCGCGGCTTCGTTTGCTCGCCGGAAGAGGTTGCGGCGCTGCGCGCTTTGACAGGGCCGGACGGCGTGCTGGTAGTTCCCGGAATCCGGCCCGCGGGCGCCGATGCGTGCGACCAGAAGCGCATCGCAACGCCGGCGGAGGCGCTGCGAGCCGGCGCGAGCTACCTGGTCGTGGGCCGGCCCATCACGCAGGCGGCCGATCCGGCGGCCGCTGCTGAGGCCATCCTGAACGAGATGGCTGACGCGCAGGATTCCCCTTCCGCGGTTTAGAAAAGGCTCCCGGTCGGGCTTTCTCGCAATTCAGAGGCGTAAGTGAGATTCAGAGTTTTTCGTAGAAGTCGCAGGCGGAACAAGAGATGTAGATTCCGCCGGGGACGCCGCGCTCGCGGTCTTTGACGCGCTTGACGATGCGCGTGGGTTTCGAGCACTTGGGGCAATCGGTGGACTTGGTCGTGTCCATGATCTTTTTGCGGTCGCCAGTTTTTGCGATTTTGGCCATTGGTGACGGTTTTCTCCTTGTGGGCTTGTCTCTGCACGCATCCGACGCGACACCCTGGCAAGCAAAGACCGCTTGCCAGGGACCCCGTTGCGGCGGACGGCTTCAACGGCGCGGCCGTGGCTCATCGCGCAACCCAGACAAAGCGCGGAACGCACTCGGCAGCGAAGAGACCCGGCTCGCACTTACCAGTTTAAATGAGACGGCGTGCGGGCTTGCTCAGTTCGGCGGATTTCCAGCAGACAGCGCGGACGACGCAGCAAGGAATTGCGATCCTCCTGCGGGCGGGGCGCTCGGCTTGTTTGCCGGAGGTGTTTGCGGGTTGGCCGGGGGCGAGGCGGGAGGCGACGATTGGCCGTTTGACGCGGGCGCGCTTTGCTTGTTGGCTGGAGCGGATGGCTGCTGGCTGCTGGCGGGCGTTTGCTGCTGCTCGTCAGGGTTGGCTCCGAGCTGATCGTCGTCCTTGTGCGGTTTGGGCATCTGCACCGGCCGCATATCGCCGGCGGAGTTGCTGCCGGCGGGGAGCTGCTCGCCGGGATTGCGCAGGCTCGGCGGCGGTGCAGCCTCTTGCTTATTGGGGTCGGTCTCGACGTCGCCCTCGCGGATGGTGCGGGTGTTCGACTGTGCGGTCAAAACCGGCGTGCCGTCGGTGCGCAGCATGGCGGAGACCACATCTTGAGTGAATACCTGCAGCGGCTCGCCTTCTTTGGCCACTTCCAGGCGAATGACGCGGTTGCCGTTGATGCGGACAAAGTCCACCTCTTCGGGCGGCGTTCCGTAGATCCACTCCTCGAAAGGCATCTGCTCTTCCATCTCGCGAGATTTCCTGAGCGGCTGACCTTTGGCGAAGAGCACCATCTCCGTGCTCATGCCCACCAAAACCTTGTGGTCGAGGATGGCTTTCTTTAGTTCGGCCGGCAGTGTGTCGGTGAAGGCCTGGATGGGCGTTTTCACATCGAAGGAGATGAGCGGAGCCAGCAGCGCCTTCACCTGCTGGCTGGTGAGCTCGGGAACGTGTTCGTGGAAGGTCAGCGTAAGGCGCGATCCGGCGGGCCCGCCCTCCTGATTCGCGAGTGCGGGATCGATGTCGGGGTCGCCCATTTCGGGGCCGACGCTGATTTGCACGTGGCGCAGGAAACGGTGCTTGGCGTCTGGACCGTCGTTGAGATCGAAGACGATCTTGTCGCGCTCGATTTTGATGTCGGTGATGACCACGCGGGCGCCGGGTTTCGCCGAGAGCCCCTCGCTGATCACCATGTTCAGGTACGGTTCGCCGGCGGGCTCCAGCTTGCCGTTGGCTTGGAGGGTCAGGCCCTTGTGGCCGCGCGGAAAGGGCCGCATCGCGAATCCCTGCTCGGACTGCATTTCGCGGATGAGGAGAAGCCGTGCCTTGGCGTCGAGCTCAGTCTTGGAAAGCTCCACATGGGTTGGCGTGATCTGCGAATACTGGCGGTCGATGGGGCCGTTGGCCGTAGCTTTTCCTTTGCCGCTGGTATCGATGGTGAGGACCTGGGCGGCAAGGGAACCCGCGGCCAGGAATGCGGCAAGGACGCAGGCGAGCGCGAGCAGGCGCAAATCAAGCAGGGACATCGAGATTGCCGAAGCTCCGCCGGAGGGGCAAAGCCGACGAGAAAAACCGAGCCGGATCATGGGAGCCTCCCATGCTTGCCTAGAAGACGTTAGCGCCACTTAGGGAGAAAAGGCAAATTGGCCCTCCTTCCGTTAGTGGGTCAATTTGGAATCAGTTTTGAAAAGGCACGACTTCAAAGCCTGCCCTGAGCGCAGCCGAAGGGTGCCGTGAGTCGCTTCATAAGAGCGCGGGCTTCAGTGCGTGAGAACTCGTTTGGGCCGCCTAGCCGCGGCCAAATCGGAGGGAGCAGCAGCCTTTAGGCTGCTGAATCCTGCGCAATTCGCCGCGCCGGCTTCAGCCGCGGGCCCTTTTGGCGATCGGCCCTTCGAAACAACCCGAGTTCTTACGCACACACTTCAGCCCTGAGGGATGTTTTTTCAAAATGACCCACTGCCCTCCTTCCGGGTCCTTTGCGCTCACTGCTCCCCGTCTTTTCGCATCGTCTCAAGCCGGGGTCGTTCGTCTCGGTGACGATTTCCAAATGCCGACGGCCAGCGCCAGACCGGCCATGCTTCCCAGCATGAAGACATTGATCACGAGCGCCCGGTTCTCGCCTGCCAGGATTCCCTTCACGCAAAGCGCCACGATCGCCAGCACTGGTAACGCACAAGAGGTCACGTAATAAACAATACGCGCGGGCAGAGATGAGTACATGCCGATAAAGGCCACATTCCAGCCCGCGTCCCCCGGCCGCAGCCTCTTGCGCAGCTCGCTAAGGTGCATCCAGAAATAAAGTTGGACCGAAAGGACGACCATCACGCCCCAACGCGTGGTGGCGCGGGCAGGGATCTTGACTCCGAAGACCTGGAACGACTCACCGCCGGTCCGGTTTTGCAGGTCCTTCAAGATGCCGTCGAGCTTGTCCACATAGAAGTCCCCGTAAATGCTCGCCAACGAATCCAGATTCGGAAAGGAAACGGCAAAGTTGCCGGCCGGAACTTCTTTCCCGAAGCGCTTAAGCATCTCCTCCACAGGTTGAAATGGCAGATCGTGCGAATCTGTCACTGGGATGACGATGACAGAGGCGTCTGACCCGCCGCCCTCACTCCAGATGTAGTTCGCATCGGCGTTGCCGACGTGTTGGAACTGTAGGGCAGCCGTCGCCGCAGCCTTGCCGATCAGCAGGCGGGCTTCATGCTTTTCGTTGGCCTGTTGATTCATCGAATTGATCCTCGCCTGGATGTTGCCTTGGGAAAGGATCCACGGGTGAACCTGGGCAAAGGAATCGAGGGGAGGCACGATTGTGCCCGGCGCAAACCATTTCAAACTTCCCCATTCCAGAACCCGCTTTGGGGTGTCGCCCAAGAGATACACCGTTTCGGAGACTTGCCTTGGAATCAGAACACGATGGCCTCCCGCCAGCAGATTCCAGCACGAGCGGAAGTCGCTGAGCTTTGCCGGTGCGCGGATGACGATTTGTTGCGGGTAGAACAGTTCTTCGGGCTGCGCCCCCTGGTCTGCGCAAGCCCAGGACGGGCCGGCGATGATCCAGTTTGGACTATCGAAAGTTATGATCTTGCGATTACGCAGCCTTTGCCGGTCAATGTAATCGGCGGAACTCATACTTCGTAGCTGGCCGTTTTCGTCGACAAAAGATGTGGTGCCTCCCCCTTTCCTCATGGCCTCGAATGCACCAGGAGGGCCCCAGGTGAACACAGCCTGTTTGGCTTGCGCCTCGGGAAAGGTCGCGGAATCTCCGGCTGATGCGCCATCTGCCGAAACCTTGGCCGCGGCTGCCGATTGAATCCAGTTCGGATCCCGATCCGACGCCGCCTTGAGTCGAAGCAGCGCAGCGATCTCTTTTCTCGCCTGCTGGATCTCGCTCGTGTCGGGGGTGAATGCCAAAACGATGGCGCCGAGGCACAGCGCGATCAAACTGAAATGCACCGTCCTCAGGTGCTCTACGTACTCCTTCGATAGATTGCCGTCGGCATCTGGCATTTGCCGGAGAGTATCGACCAGGGAACGCAGTTGTCAATCAGCGGCAGTCGCGAAGCCGCATAACCGTGGGCGAAGCAATACCGGGCGTTCCGGCAACGATCGTGCCGGAAAGAAAGATCGACCGGCCCGGTATAGAAGGCGGAAAGCCGGAGCGCATTCCGCTCTGCTCAGCCCCAGCGCGGGGTGGAAACGGGCCTTAGTGTGGCAGCCCGATCCGGCTCATGCGAGTTGGACGGCGAGGGAGAGGGCTTCAACGCCGCCCACAGCCGCGACTCGGCGCGAATCTCGTTGAATCTTGCTTCCAGACTCTGGGGAGAGAAGCCCGGTTTTTCCCAGTTGGTTGTCGCTTTCCGTTCCAGCAATTGACTGCAGTTCATAATTCGCCTCCTGGGTTGGTCAGGTCCGGCTCTCCTCCGTTCCCCAGGGGCGGTTCGCAGAGGTTAGCTGCCCGGTTGTGCGGCCGGCACAAGATCGAGCGGCCGGTTGAGCGTGAAAAGCAGCACAGTGCCGCTATCGAGAGTGGCCTGCGGATGACTGACGAGCAGGTGTACGGTGATCACGCCGGCGCCGACGATGGTTCCGGCCAGCGCGCCGCCCGGTCCGGCGAGAATCGCCCCGGTAACCGCGCCGGTGCCGATTGCGCCGCCGTATTCGATGCCGTCTTTCTTCAGGTGCGAGCCGGCGCTGACGCTGCCTTCGCCGTTAATGCGCACCGTGGAGCCGGGCGCGCCGGAAAGCTCGGCGAAGATGCGGAAGCGCGAGCCGTTGGGCAAAATAACTGTTTCCGGCCGCAGATACATGGAGCCGCGGCCGAAGGCATGGCCATCGGAGACACCGGCAACGATGCCGTCAATCTCGGAACCGGCGGGGATCAGCACCTGGCCGTCCTGGATGACGTCGGATGCCACGCGTGTGCGGAACCTCTCGCCCGTCTCGCTGGTGGCCGTGGAGAGCGTATCGAGCAGACGGACACGAATCGTGGCGCCGTAGCCCAGGCCGCCCTGCGGCTCCGATTCGGGATGCACGATGTCGCCGTCGGGATCGCCACTCGCGGAATTGAATTGGGAATCGGGCTGAGAATCGAGTTGGGCATTGCGCTGACCATCGCGCTCGTTGAGCACGGGCACCGCTGGAGCATTCGGCGCCACCACGACGATGCCGTCATCGGTCCCGTCGGCAGGGTCGGCGGCGTATGCGTCGGGCGGCGCAGATTTCGTTGCCGAAGGCTGGGCAGCAGAACGCTGGGAAGCCGCGGGCGCGGATTGAGGCGCCATATGTGCAGGCGATGGCTTGGCCGCGGGGATCGGCGTTGGCTGCTCATAGCCGGTCACCCCGGCGGGAGGCTTGCCCGAAGAGTCTTGAGCGCTGTCGTCGGTGACAATCGAGGTGTCCGGCGGAGGACTCGAGGTTCCCGTATAGGGGCTCGGTTGGCTGGCCTGCTGGGCCGTCAATAGCGCCGCCGATGCGGCGAACAAGGCGTACACAAGCGCGTTCTGCTTCATTCCTGTCTCCTTTTGAAGGCACAGATCGCCTTGCTCGATTTAGACCCGCCGGAAACGGGAAAGTTTTGCCCTCGGCCCATCGCGAAACGCTCAGGAAACCTCACCAATTTGAGGGTAGCGCGCGACGGGTCAATCACCAACCGGTGGAAAAAACGCAGGCATCCTTGGCGGTAAGAATCACGGCAGTTAACCTGGCCGCCCGGAAGCGGCCCCCCGCGATGTGACCGCTGCCACAGGGCTGGAAACAGGCGGGTTTGTTAGAATCCGGGACAGCAAAGCAGATCGAGTTTGCACACCTTCGCTGGACGGAGAATCCGCTACTGCACGCACATGGGCTTTTGAACACGATTCAAAACGCTGCCGGAGAAGCCCTTGCGGTGGATCGCCGTCCCCAACTGAACGACCGGCTGCAGCACCACATTGTGAGGAGCGATATGACGGAAATTGTTGCGGTACGTGCGCGGGAGGTTCTCGATTCGCGGGGCAATCCGACGGTGGAAGCAGACGTCGTCTTAGAGAGCGGCGCGATGGGCCGCGCCATTGTGCCATCGGGCGCATCGACGGGCGAGCACGAAGCCGTGGAGCTGCGCGACGGCGACAAGAGCCACTACCAGGGCAAGGGCGTGCTGCAAGCAGTGGCCAATGTGGAGACGGTGATTGCGCCGGAGCTAGAAGGCATGGACGCCGCCAATCAGCGGCTGATCGATCAGTCGATGATCGCGCTGGATGGAACGCCGAACAAAAGCAAGCTCGGGGCCAACGCCATCCTGGCGGTGTCGATGGCATGCACGCGCGCTGTGGCGCAAACGCTGGAGGTTCCGCTCTATCGCTACCTGGGCGGCGCGAACGCTAGCGTGCTGCCTACGCCGATGCTCAACGTGCTGAACGGCGGGGCGCACGCCGACTCCAACGTCGACTTTCAGGAGTTCATGATTATGCCGGTAGGCGCGGAGCGCTTCAGCGAGGCGCTGCGCTGGGCCGCCGAAACATTCCACACGCTCAAGACCGTGCTGAAGAAGAGGGGTTACAACACGGCCGTGGGTGACGAGGGCGGATTCGCGCCGTCGCTCAAGGAGAACACCGAGGCGGTGGAGCTGATTCTCGAAGCGATCGTGCAGGCCGGTTACAAGCCCGGCGAGCAGATCGCCATTGCGCTCGACCCGGCTTCGAGCGAGTTCTATGACAAGGAGAAGAACAAGTACGTCTTCAAGAAGAGCGACAAGCGCGAACTGACCAGCGCCGAGATGGTGAGCTTCTGGGATAACTGGGTCCGGCAGTACCCGATCGTCTCGCTGGAAGACGGCCTGGCCGAGGACGACTGGGAGGGATGGCGCATCCTGACCGACAAGCTCGGCGGGCAGATTCAGCTTGTGGGCGACGATATCTTCGTGACCAATGTGAAGCGGTTGCAGCGGGGCATCGAGGACGGCGTTGCCAATTCGATTCTCATCAAGGTCAACCAGATCGGCACGGTCACGGAGACCTTCGAGGCGATCGAGCTGGGCCGCCGCTATGGCTATACGTCGGTGATTTCGCACCGTTCGGGCGAGACCGAGGACACCTTCATCGCCGACCTGGCCGTCGGCACCGGCGTGGGACAGATCAAGACCGGCTCGGCGAGCCGCACCGACCGCATCGCCAAATACAACCAGTTGCTGCGCATCGAAGAGGAGCTGGGCTCGGGCGCTGTGTACCTGGGGCTGGAGAGCCTGAATTATAACGACTAACGCCGCGGTCAGGCACGGAACTGAGAAAGCGGAGAGACGCTTTTCACTCTTCAGGGCAAACGCATCTAAATTCGCTTTTCGTCCATGAAGCGGCACAGGTGCTGTTTTCAAGTCGATATCCGCGCCACAACGGATGCTGAAGCACGAATCGCAGCTCGATGGCGGGTCAAAGCAAGCCTTCAGAAGGAGCATATCCGCTCGTTGACTTGCCAAACTTGCTCAGGAGAACCCAAGTAGTAATTCCTTGCGCCAGAAAATTAAGATGCGTTTGCCCTGTTTCACTCTTCGTCTTGCTTGACGTCTGCGCCTTCCGCCGCTATCATTCATTCACCCATCTGCTGATGTGATTTGCCGTCCCGAGCAAAGGCCGCTCCAGCGGCCGGAGTCGAAGGATCTGCGGCTGTTTCGTTGCGCTCTCTTGCGCCGAAAGGAAACGCCGTGGCTTCAAATCGGGAAATCGATCGACAACCGAATGAAATCTGTCCGGACTGTGGCAGCGCCTTTGCGCAGGACGTTGCGGGCCGGGGTTTTCGCCGCCACCTGGAGCAATTGCCCAAGCGCAACCGCCAAACCGGAGCTGTGCTCAGGGATGAGCAGGGAAACCCCGTCCTGTGCGGCGGGACCAACCAAAGCTGGGGTAAAGGGAACCGCAGCTTGTAGCAATTGAATGGTGAGACGATGAAATGCTTGAAATGCGGCGCCGATGCCACGCCCGGCCTTTCCGCCACCTGGTGCGACTCCTGCGTCGTAGAGCAACGTAGGAGCCGCGAGATCGGGACGCTCTTTGGCCTGCTGGCCATTTTCGGCATCCCCGCGCTCATTCTGTTCGGGGCGATTCATGCTTGCTCCAGGCTCTATTCCTCCGATTCGCACACCGCTGTCTCAATCAATGGCTATGCGAATCTCACTGGCGATATCTGGTGCATGGAATCCAAAGAGTCCTTGGACAAGCTGGTTGAGCTTGCCGCAAAGAATGCCTACGACGAGATGAACCAGCTCTTCGTTCTGCAAGGCGTGACCACACTTCGCAAGGGACAAAGCGTCAAGGTCATCGATGAGAGCCTCGGCGGATTCAAGGTTCGCACCTTCGGCGGTCAAGATTGCTGGGTGACGAGCAACATGTTGAGCAAGGAAGACGGCGTGAGTTCTGAATCTGCCGATCGTTCGCCCCCGATCCCTCCCGTCCCGCAGCAAAAAGCAACGGCCATCGAGGCCTTCAAGGCAGCTCCAGGAGAGGAATTGATTGGCCGCTGGCGGGATGCTCCCGAAGAAGGCAGCTCGACGTACGTCATTGTCCAGAGCAAGGGCAAGTTCTATATGGATTGGACCGTCGGGATACTTGCCGGAGCACAGTCCGTGAGGGATGAGCTGAAGGCGATCGATTCGGCGAACGGCCGAAAGTTCGTCGAAGTCGACAGCGGTACGGGCGACTACTACGTGATAACCCGCGATGGCAGCCTCCGCGAATTCGATCGGGAGGGATATATCAGGACGGCGCGGCGGGTTCAAAAATAAGCATTCATTGCCTGTCCCGGATCGCGTGTGCCAGCAGACGTCCCCGAAGCCCGAACCGCAGATCGTCTGGCTGGGCGCACCGCGAGTGAAGCCGGCGCGCTTCCTTCGCCTCGATCCACGCCAAAATGCGAAGGCCCCCGCGTGGGAGGCCTTTTGCATCAGGAGATAGGATTGGCGATTATCTGAGGCGAAGAGAGCGAATGGATGCCACGCGCTGCTCGATGAGCTTGGCGCGCTCGGCTGCGATGCCCCCGAGATAGGACGGCGCGGGCGTGGCCATCAGCACCAGAGCCAGGGCGATCAGCGAGAAGCAAAGGCCGGCCACACCGGCCGAAACCAGCATGTGGTACACATCGAAGACGTCCAGGCCGAGGATCTTGAAGGCGACCAGTTCGAGGGGCTTCACGTGCTTCAAGACAAGGAGAGCGAACAGAAAGAAAAGCGAAGCGGTTCCAGTCAGCAAAGCAAGCGTCACATCGATGCTGCGGTGCAGTTTTTGGCGCGCGCTGCAACGGGCGCATTCCCGCAAGTGGTGTTCATAATCCTTGCGCATCTCCGGAGAAATCCCCGAGATGTCATAGCGCCAACTTGCGAGGATGGCACCAACCACGCGGTCGGAACATCTGTTTTTCGCCATAGACATAAATCCTCGTCTCGCAAAGGGATTTCACCCGCTCAACATTCGAACGGTACGGAATCGAAAAGGGCACCTTCTTTTGATGATTCTCAGCCCGGGAGGTTTCGGTCTTGCGCCCAGAACATCGCATCGTCCATAGTGCAAAAACGCGACATCTCCTCCCCGGCGGCTCTATCTTGGATGCCAGTTTCTCGCTATTGTAATACAATTCCCCTAAAAAACGAGAGGCGCAAGTGGCTGATCTTGTTCGGCGAGCAGGAGCCGGTTGGCGAGCAGGCTCGCCCGTCCCAGCAACGCCCGCTCGGCTGCCACCCGTGCTAGCTCGGGAAGATTATTATTTTCAGATAGATGCGCGAGAATGACGTAACGCGCCTGACCATCGTAACCCGTCGAAAGGAACTCTGAGGCCGCTTCGTTCGACAGGTGGCCAACGCGCGAAAGCACCCTTTGCTTCACCGCCCAAGGGTAAGGCCCGTCGCGCAGCATCTCCAGGTCGTGGTTCGATTCCAGCAGAAGCAGATCGAGTCTTCTAAGCTCCTGCCTAACGTTCGGCGTGATGTAACCGAGATCCGTCGCGAAGCCCATGCGTACCCCCTCGGCCGTGAAGACGAAACCGACCGGATCGGCGGCATCGTGGGGAATGGTAAACGGGCTGAGATCAATGTCGCCGATCGAGAACGGCTGGCCGGCCTGGAAGTATTGGACCGCCGGAAGCCAGGTGGGATCCTGTTTTAGCGAGGGCGGGTGGCCGGCAGACGCCTCGGCCGCTGCGCCCGGCGAAGGCTCCAGTGCTGCCGCCGTTGCGGCCGATAAAGCCGATTGGGCAGGCAAGCTGCGGCCATCCGCCTCGAGTTCCTCGGGGTCGCTCTCTTCTGGATCGGAAGGCTGGGCGGTTTCCGGCTCGGCCCGTCGCTCGGCGGCCTGCTTGCGGCAAAGCTCCAGCCATTGCGCATACGTCATCTGCCGGCGCGGCGTGAGCCAGCGCATCCAGGCGCGGTGCGTGGCCTCAGTGAAGTAAACCGGAATGCCGAGCTTCCGCGCGGTAACGGCCAGGCCACTGATGTGGTCCTGATGCTCGTGCGTGATCACGATGGCGTCGAGGGTCTCGGGCTCTTCGCCGGCCAGCTTCATGCGCCGAAAAATCTCGCGGCAGCTCAGGCCGGCATCGACCAGGAGGCGCGTGCGTCCGCCGGAGACGACGGCGCTGTTGCCTTTGGAGCCGGAAGCGAGCACCGTGAAACGCACCATGAATCGAGGATAGCGCGGATGCTTCCCTTCCCCATATTCGAAAAGAGCAAAGTCTGTCGGAGCTTAAGGTTCGCGACATTTTCGCCGCAGATCAACTGCACGCTGCTGCCACGGGGGTTAATGCTGGGTATCCACCGTGCAGCTCTCATCGAGCATAAGCTGCACGTCGTCGTTCAAGCTGACAACGTCTCCACATACATTCTCGTTCTGAAGGGAAACGGCGGTGCCGTCGTTGTTGATGAAGAGGCCGGCCTCGCCGCTTTCGATCCATTCCAGCTTGCAGCATCCAAGGTTGACCCATGCTCCAGTCTGGACATTGCCGGCGATTTGCCCATTGTTGTTTATGCCGTTCGAATAGTAACTGTCGGAGCTGGAGGCGGGAATGACCATGGCCGCGTTCCCATTCTGCGAGTCCGCAAGGCTGGGCGTGCCGTTCTGAACGTCGTCGATGAAGATTGATCCCGTACCGAAGGTGATGTCGATTTCCTGGCCGTTCGTCGCCGTTCCCGATATCTGGCCCAGTCCGTTGATGTAGGGCCATACCACGCCATCCACTGACCCGCAGTTGGCGACCCCGCCAAAATTGTCGAATGAAATCGGCGTGTAATCGGGCGGCTTCCAAAGCACGCAATGCTGCGGATTGTTCTGATTGCCGCAGAGCTGGTTTTCAGTTGCTGTGTCCTCCCAGACGCCGATCACCCACCCGGCATCGTTGATCGAAGTAGGGAATGTGCACGGTGCATCAGGGGGGTAATCGAGGGTCCGGTAGCCGCCTTTACTTCCCGGCGTATAGAGAAAGCCGTGAGCAATAAAGGCGCTGCTCAGATCGGGATAAGTACCTACAATCTGCCCCCGGTTGTTGATGGCGAACGGCCCGCAAGTAGGTAAGTCTACGTCGGAGCAATCTGCAAGACTGACCGCGGGGTTGGGCAATGTGGTTTCGCCCGCCGCGTATGGCCACTCCGCGGGGTTTGAAGGTTGATAAAATGTGTACACAAATCCCCCGTTATCGAGGCCGACGGCCGGCCCCAGGTGCATCGTCGTACCATCGTTAACTCCGTTCGCTCCTCCGCCCACCACATAGAGCGATCCCGAGCCGAACGAAGCCGGATCAGAAAAGGTGTACGACTTGGTCCCGGTGCTGGGGACAATTGTGGCATCGACAAGGTCAATGTCGATCTTCTTGGTTTTTGTTCCTCCCCAGGCTTCATCTACGTTCAAGTTGTACTGATGAATCCTCTGTTTGTTTGTCCACGCGAGCGTGTCGGTCAGCCCCGACGCGGAGTAATGGTTCAGCCCCCACACCGTGGCGCGCCAGCCTTTCCTTGCGATGTAGACCTCGTCCGCTGCAGTGAAATCCAGGGCGGCGTCATCCTGGCCCCCGTATACGCCCGCCAATCCGTACTCGTGCATCTCTTCGGTCCAGCCTTGCACATAGGCCGCAACGGCGGCACCGCACGCTGCGTGGGTGTACTCTTCGATATCGACGTAAATGATGCTTCCATCCAAGTCCAAGTTTGTGGCGGAGTCGTATGCCTTGTCCGCTTGCTTCTCCCCTTCCGACTTGGCTGTATCCGGATCGGAGCTGAAGTAGTGCTTATGCGGGTCCACAGTGCAGGGCGGCTGCGGCCCCGACCAGATGGGGATAATGCCCCAGCCCTGCCCCAAAACTGCACTGACCCAGTCGGAGTCCAGCAGCGGCCGTGTTTGGTCGTTTTTCGTGGGGGCGTTGTGCGGCCCGCTGATCCCGCCGGGCAGGTAGATTCCCACGTCGAAGTAGGGGCTCGACGTCCACCACGTCTTCATATCGTCTGCCGAAAGGATGTAGTCCTTATCGAAGCCAAGACGCTCGCTGACGCCGCTCTGCGATAGCTGGTTCGCGGGGTTCGCTGGCGCCAGGGCAGCTTTGCCGCCGACGGGGAGGGGCTTAACATTCGTCTGCAGAACCTTTTTCTGCGGAGGTGTCGTGACTGGATCTGTTGTTAAAGCGCCGCCGCGCATCCGAACCCGAGGGCTGATCTCGTTCCAAGTCGTCCCGCCGTCGAATGTGGAGTAGAGGCCCTCCTCACAGGCCAGCCATCCCTCGCTCGGGTTGAGAAAACTAGGATGACAACTCAAATAGTTGAGGCTCTTAGCGTCTCCAGGGGCCGCGATTCTCTGTTTTGCGCCGAGCTTGAGCATTTCCGCGCGTCTGCCTTGGTGAGCCAAGGGAAGCAGCTAGGTCGAATCCACAACAGAGGTTGGGATCGCCTCGTCCCCGCCCCAGTCCCAGGGCAAGTTAGAGATTGCCCGGTCGGGTGTCCAGGTGCGTCCGCCGTCATGGGTTTCAAACAGGATCGCCGCCGATGCCGTTCCCTCCGGGCCGTCGAACCGCACCGATTCGTATCCGTGAAGCTTGTTCTGTTTTTCCGGGAAGGCCGGCAGTCCATAGGTCGCGTCGGCAGCAGGCAATATGTCATGGGGGACGCTCAGTGTCACGTCTTCGAAACTGCCGCCTCCATTTCGGCTCACGGCCAGCTCGTCATCGCCGCTTCTGCCCTTTGCGGCCCACAGCGTGCCATTGGGGAATGCGCGTATCTCCCCATAGAATCCGGGATAACCCTTCGTCTCATGCCAGGTGCGGCCCCCATTCGACGTAGCGAGAAGAGAGCCGAAGCTGAAAGCCGAGCCGCTCTGATGCTCCAGCATGATCCAGCCGTGGAGTTTGTCGGTGAAGGTCATGCTTGCGCTGCCGCTCAGGGCTGGGCCGAAGTCGCCGGAATCGCAAGTGGATACCTTAACGTGCGTCTCCGTCCACGATTGCCCGCCATCGACCGTTGCGGCCAAATGGAAAGCCGAGTCGCTCTCTGAGTTGTCGCCATCTGCGCACTCACCTTCGCGAGGCTCACCGACAAGCAGCACCCAGCCTGTTTCCTCGTCCACAAAGGAAACGTCGGCGTATCCATCAATGTTCGGGTTGGGAGGAGAGATGTCCTTCCAATGCGCGCCGTTGTCGGTCGTCCATAGCAGCCTGCCGCCGCTTGCAGCCCATCCGGTTCCAGGTCCCAGGAGCTGGACCGTCACTGGCGCCAGCGCCACGACCGGGTTTTGGCTGGGCGCGCGGTTCTGAGCTTGGCGCTGGCGATAACGTTGCCATCGCACTGATGGCGGCTGCGCGTTGGCGCTGATTGTGAAAAGAATAACGATAGAAGCAACAAGCCCGGAAAGAGACAAACCGATCTTCATGACGCCTCCTTTTGCCATGCATATTTCTTTGTTGTGGACCTTTTACATCAAGTTAATGTCGGGGAAATGGCGCAGTCAAGACGTTTGCAGAGAATGACATACCACAATAGTGAGAGAGGTTGTCTTGTATGAACGCGCGCTCGGTACTACTGGGATCGTTGTTAAAGCGCCGCCGCGCGTCCGAACCCGAGGGCTGATCTCGCTCCAAGTTGTCCCGCCGTCGGATGTGGAGTAGAGACCCTCCTCGCAGGCCAGCCACCCCCAGCCAAGTAGCGCTCTGCCTGACTCTATGGCAGAGCAGACCATTTTCATTTGAGTGCAGACCGCTTGGGTGCCTTTAGGCGTCGGACGCCGAAAGCATCGAGTTTGCGGTCTGTGCTGAGAAGGGGCAAGTTGTTCTGGATGGCCTGGGCAGCGATCATGCGATCGAACGGATCGGCATGAGGGTCAGCGAAACGCGCGGCGCGCATCATCGACTCCGGTTCCAACGCGAGAATTGAATAACCAAGACGGCTCTCTATATTCGATATGAGGTCGCTCTCGAACTCAACTGCCTCGGGGAGCTTGCCGTGCCTCACTTTCAGGCTGATCTCGTAAATGGACGCGGCGGACACCAAAATCTCGTTGTGGAGGTCGGCGATTAGCTTCCGGGCCCAGGCTTCCATGCGTTCCGAGTTGATCGCCGCCCAAAGCACGTAGTGCGTGTCGATGAGAACTTTCACTCGTCTTCTCCGCTCCATGCTCGCTGTTCGACTTCCGGAAGTTCGTCGAAATCCGCTGGAATATCGAAATCGGGGTGATGAAACAAATCGAAAAGCCGCTCCTTCAACGGTTTCAGAGGGATAATCATGGCTACCGGTGTCTTTTTCCGCCCCGTAGTCAGAACCACCTTTTCTCCCCGCTGAGCCCGCCTTACCAACTCGGAAAGTTGAGTCTTCGCCTCGAACATGGTCGCCTCGGCCATCGCATCCTCTCAAACTGCTAGGATTATATTAGCTAATTGAATGAGCCTCCGCAAGCGCGGCACTCGCGCTCGTGCCCTGACACTAGACCCCATACACCTAATCCGCTCGAACGCGCCTCCCCTCAGGGCTCGCTCGATAGCGACACCGGAATCTCAATCGATACCAGTGTTCCGCGCCCGGGATCGCTGGTGACGTGGAAGTGGGCCTGGTCGCCGTAGAGGACCTCGAGCCGCTCCTGGACGCTTTTCATGCCGATGCCGGAGCCGGTGCGGCGGTGCGCGGCATCTCGCACATCAGGCCGATGGGATTCTTGTCAGGGTCTACAAGAAACGCAAGCCACAAATCGTGATCGGGCATCTTGGCGACCAGGTGCGGTTTCTGGACGAACTCGACCCCTTTACCGGCCAACTGTGCGTACGTGTCTTGAATGTCGGCAACGCGAAAATAGAGGATCGTTCCGCCGCGCGACACCGGCTTGTCGGACGTTCCGATGGCAAAGCGGATTTTTCCGCACTGGAAGAACGACATGGGGCCGGCGTCGAAGAGAAATTGCATGCCGAGCACGTTTTGGTAGAAGTCCTTGGATCGCGCCAGATCGCTGACGGTGACGGCGATCTGGCCGATGTCGTCGAGATGCACGGCGGTTGCGGTTGCGGTAGCGTACGTGTTCATGGTGACCTCGTTGGGGATGCGGAGTCTTGCGCGACGCCGTTCAGATTGGCGGGAATCTCGATCGAGACCAGTGTACCGCGGCCGGGGTTGCTGGTGACGTGGAAGCGGGCCTGTTCGCCGTAGAGGACCTCGAGGCGCTCCTGGACGTTTTTCATGCCGATGCCGGAGCCTGTGCGGCGCAGCGCGGAGGCGGGCGGGGTGTTCATGCCCACGCCGTCGTCGGCCACCTCGATCGAGATGCGATCGCCGTCGAGACGGCTGCGCAGAGTCACCGTGCCGCCGTGGATGCGCGGCTCCAGGCCGTGCTTGATGCTGTTCTCGATCAGTGGCTGCAGGAGGATGCTGGGAACGAGCACCCCGAGGGTGCGCGGATCGATCTCTTTTTCGACACGCAGCTTGCCGGCGCCGAAGCGGACGACTTCGATGTCGAGATAATCGTCGGTAAACTTGAGCTCTTCGCGCAAGGGCACGTAGGCGTCATGGTCCTTGAGCAGCGCGCGCAGGATATTGGCGAGCTTGACCGTCATGTCGCGGGCCAGTTCCGGCTGGCTGCGCACCAGCGCGGCAACGGAGTTGAGCGTGTTGAAGAGGAAGTGGGGATTGATCTGGCGTTGCAGCGCGTCGAGGCGCGCCTCAAGAAGCAGGCGCTTCTGCTCTTCGAGCGACATCTCGACGCGGAGCGTATTCCAGACCTTGAGCGCGATTCCCACGACCATAGGCGCGCCGAGCCAGACCAGCGCCTGCAGCCAAAGAGTTCTGGCGAGCAGCGCGAAGAGCCGATGGGGAAAGGCATGGGCGATCCAGTCGCGGATCATCTCCATGGCGGCGATCAGAAACAGGAGCAGAATCTGGCGATCGACACGCGGCTTGATGAGGTTGCGGCGCACCCAGCGATAGAGGCTGAGGTCGATCAATGGAGTGAAGGACCAGATCTCCTCCTTGCCGACGAAGCGGCTGATGGCGCCCGCGGCCAGCCCCAGTACGACGTTGAATGGAAGCGCGAGAAACTCGCGATGCAGGACGGCCGGAATCGACAACACGGCGCCCGACAGCATGGCCCAGCCCGGCCCGATCAGCAGGCCGAGCAGAATGATGGTTTCGAAGGAAATGTCGGCGGCGAGAAAGTTGGGGACGGCGAGACGGACCCAAACTCCCAAAGTAAGGGGAACGAGGAAGAACGCCAACAGGGCGAGCGTCTGGCCGGGGCGGCGGCGCTCGGCAAAGAAGAGCCGGCGGAAGCTCGAAGCACGGGCCAGGATGCTGGCGACCGACGCCATGACGCCCAGCTTGACCAGCAGCGTGACATAAAGGAGCGTATCTGTCACACGATCAATGTATCGCGGCGTGCAGGCAGGCAGCCATACGGGGCCATACGAGAGGATGTCCTGGAAGCTGTTTCATAACCGGTCTTTTGTCGTCTCTCAGGGGCTAAACAGGCTGCGGAAAAACACAATCAAACGCGCTTTGTAACAAGGGCTCGACGGGGTACCCTCTGGGTCTCGGGCCGATAGACCGCGCAGAATGAGTGGGGCGTCAACCCCTGCCAGCCCTTGCCCCGCCACTTTCGCTTGCGTTTAGGACTTTTTCCGCAGCCTGGGAAGCCCAAATCCTCCGGTACGTGCAGCCTTTTTATGCCAACGGCGCTAGATGCTTGGTGTTCCGGTAGGTGTAGACGACGCGATGAACGACCGTGACGGTGGAAAGCGCGGCCAGCAGCCATAGCACGGGCGCCATAACGCCCCAGTGGTTGAACAGCGCGCCGAGAAGGATCAGCACGATGCGTTCCGGCCGCTCCATGAAGCCCACTTTGCACTGGCCGATCAGCGCCTCGGCGCGGGCCCGCGTGTAGCTCACCATCAGCGAAGTCACCATCACGAACGCGACCAGCACCACGTAGCGGAAACGATTGATTCGGCCGTAGTAGACGAGCAGGCCGAAGAACAGCACCACGTCGGAATAGCGGTCGATCACAGAATCGAAATACGAGCCGAAGACCGTCACCATGTTGGTGCGTCGCGCTACCCGGCCGTCCACCATATCGAAGATGCCGGCGCAAAAGATCACCACGCCCGCGTAGAAGAACATGCGGTCTCCGTTGGCGGCGTTGGCGTGGCCAAACAAAAACGCGGCAGCAATGTTGATGACGAGCCCGATGAAGGTGAGCGCGTTCGGCGAGATGCGAGTCAGCGCCAAGCCGTGCACGATGCGGTCCAGCAACCATCCGCAGCCGCGTCCGAAAGCGCTTGTCCAGGTCATGAAAGCTTCTAGCTCCTAGCTTCCAGCCACTAGCCTTTTCCTGCTAGAACCAACGTTGCTGCCTTCCCGCGGTAGAGCTAGCGGCTAGAGGCTAGAAGCTAGCAGCTAGTCTCTTTCCGGTTTATCCCGCTGCGGCCTCCTGCGCGTCTTCGGCGGCCTCGTCGTGGATCGTCGTCAGCTTCAGAATCTCCAGCTGGCGTTTGCCGTTGGGCGTCACAATCGTGGCCATATCGCCGACCTTTTTTCCCACGATTCCCCGGCCGATCGGCGAGGTTGTCGAGATCAGCCCCTTCGCCACGTCGGCTTCCTCGCTCGCCACCAAGCGCCAGATGAACTCCTCGTCCTTGGTCGAGTCGTAGACGACCACCGTCGATCCAAATCCCGCCTTGTCTCTGGGAATATTCGCCAGGTTGACCAGCGAGAGCTCCGCCATGCGCCGCTTGAGCTGGCCCAGCCGGGCATTTACGAACTCCTGTCGCTGCTTGGCCATGTGATACTCGGCGTTTTCCGAGAGATCGCCTAGCGCCCGCGCCTTCTTAATTTCGGCGGGCAGCTCATGGGCAAGCTCGTACTCGAGCTGCTTGATCTCCTCTAAAAGCTGTTTTTTGATGTGTTCGGGCATTCAAAGTCCGGCGGCGGAGGAGCAGGCGCCCCGCTGCGAAAGCATTCCACGTTCCTGACATTCGATTATAAAGCAGGGGAAGAAGCGAGGGACCAGGGAACAGGCAACAGAGAATAGAAAGCGGCGTGCAATCGACGCCTCAATCAAGACAGCTTACAAAGAGCCAAAGCTTGCAATTCGTGCATTTGCTGCGGGGCGCCTGTTCCCTGTTCCCTATTCCCTATTCCCTGTTTTCATCCAGGAACGACTGCAAAATCATCGCCGCCGCTACCTGATCTACCACGCGTCGGTGCTCCTGCCGCCGACGTCCAGCCTCGTAAAGTAGCTGGTGCGCCGCATGTGTTGTTAGGCGCTCGTCGCGTAGGTGAATGGGCAACCCGGTCAGCTCACCGAGTTCTGTCGCGAAGGCTTGAATCCTGGCCGTCAGCGGGCTGGCGCCGCCGTCGAGATGCAGTGGCTTACCGACTACAATCCCCGCAACTCCGAATCGCCGGCACAACCGCGCCAGCGAGCGCAGGTCATTCCGCCGACTGCGCGTCCGCTCCAGCGTCAGCACCGGCTGTGCCGTCAATCCCAGCTCATCGCTCACGGCCACGCCAATGCGCCGGGAGCCGACGTCGAGGCCGAGATAGCGCGGCTTTTTGCCCGATTCCACCAGGTCTCTCCCGTGTTTCAGCTTACGTCGCGAATCGGCCCTGCAGCGATTCCCTCCCGATACAATCGAAGGATGGGGAACTCCAACTGGATTTTCTGCGTTCTCTGATTCATTCCCGAAAGGGTCGTCAATCACTAGAATGGCGCGTCGAAAACGGAAAGGCGGCAGGAGGGGCGGCTCCGGGGCAGCCAGTTTCCTCCTGTTTCTGCTGCTGGTCGCCGCTGTCGTTGCCGGCGGCGCGTGGCTGGTCCTGACTCCCTATGGGCCCGATACTGAGACCTTCGTCACCATAACACCCGGCTCCTCCGCAACGGCCATCGCCAGCAAACTCGAGGCGGCGGGCATCGTCCGCACCCGCTACGCCTTCGATCTCGTCCGCACCTGGCATCGCGGGACGCTCCAGGCCGGCACCTACCGCTTCGACCACCCCGTGCCGGTCACCGAGGTCTATGCGCAGATCGCTCACGGCGACGTCTTCACCAAGACCCTCACCATCCCCGAAGGCGCGAACATCTTCGATATTGCTGCGCGCGTGGAGCAAACCGGACTGGACACACGCCAGGATTTCCTTTTGGCTGCCGAGCAAACCGGCCAGATCGCCGATCTCGATCCCAAGGCGGCAAGCCTTGAGGGCTACTTGTTTCCCGATACCTACCGGTTTCCGCCGGGCGTCTCTGCAGCGCAGATTGCCGGCGCCATGGTGCGGCGCTTTCGGCAGGCGGCCACGCAATTAGGGCTGGACCAGAACGTGCGGCGGGTGGTCACCATCGCTTCGCTGGTGGAGCGCGAAACCGCCGTCGATGCGGAGCGCCCGCTGGTGGCCAGCGTCTTTGAAAACAGGCTGGAAAAGAGAATGCCGCTCAGAGCCGATCCCGCGGTGATCTACGGCCTCGAACTCGCCGGCCGCTGGCGGGGAGCGATCTACGCGAGCGACCTCGCCCGCGACACGCCTTACAACACCTATCTGCACGCCGGGCTTCCCCCGGGGCCGGTGGCCAATCCCGGCATGGCCTCGTTGCGCGCCGCCATGAACCCCGCGAAGACGAACTATCTCTACTTCGTGGCTGCCGGTATGGACGCTCAGGGTCACTCGCTTTTCGCCAGCACGCTCGACGAGCACAACCGCAACGTGGCCGGGTACCGCGCCGCGCAGAAAAAGGCAGGTGATCGGTGAGGCGGCTGCGCCGGCTGGCCAGCGCGGCGGCCCTCGCCCTGCCGCTGCTGCTCTCGGGATGTTCTTACTTCATTCCCACCAAGCGGCACTTGCCCGTTCCCATCACGCCGGCCGTGGTGCAAACCGTCTCGCCCGAGGATCTGGTGAAGCAGCTCAACGGCCGCTGGGACGCGCTGAGCACCTTGACCGCGACCGTGGAGATTCAAGCCACCGAACTGAAAACCGCCGAGGGATTTGCCAAGGACTTTCCCAGTTGCCGGGGATACATCCTGTTGCACAAACCGAAGATGCTGCGCGTGCTGGGCACTTACTTCGGCGTGAAAATCTTCGATATGGCAAGCGATGGCAGCCGCTTCACGCTGGTGATGCCAACCAAGAACCTGGCGGTTCAGGGTCCGAACACGGTGACAGAAAAGTCGGCGAACCCGCTCGAAAACCTGCGGCCCGGATTCTTTCTGGACGCGATCACGGTGCGCGGGCTCAATCCTGGCGACGAGTACATGGTGACCAATGACACGGCGACCATTGAGGACGCGGCGAAAAAGCATCTCTACAATGTGCCGGAGTACATTCTGAACGTAATGCGCCGCAAGACTGAAAACGAGCACCTGGCGGAACGCGTGGTGACATTCCACCGCGACGACATGTTTCCCTACGACCAGGAGATCTACGATAACGACGGCAACCTGGAAACGCAGGTTTCCTACAGCGGCTACGCGGACTTTAGCGCCGGAAAATACCCATCGAAGGTCACCATCAAGCGCCCGCAGGAGGGAATCCAGCTTGTGCTGACCGTGGTGCGGGTCGAGGAGAATGTCGATCTTCCGGCCGAACAGTTCGACGTAAAGATACCCGACGGGACGAAGATTCAGACGCTGAAGTAGCCCGGCAAACTGCGCTGCAACTGCAAAAAGAGCGAGAGTGCGGGCACCTCATCCGGATCGGCCTACTGAGACTTCTTTCCCACATAGCCCAGATGTGTCCACCCGAATCCTTCGGCGTACTTCAACCCGTAGCCCAGCAAGCGATCCACGCCGATGTGATTGATCCAGATGAGCGCAACCGGCACGAGCCCTCTCGCATGCAGCATCCATGCCGCAAGCGCCAGCACGCCGGGCAGCGCGTATGTATGGAATGTGTTGTAGATGCGCGCGCCCCAGCACGGACGCCCAGTCACGTAGCCCAGCATCGAAAGATCGGGCGCCAGCCACAGCGCGGCAAACAACCACCAGCTGGCCCCGGTGCGCGCATATAGAGCGGCAGAAAAAACGGCCGCCATCAGCCCTTCGAGGCGGAGCAGCAGCGCCACCGAAGACCGGCGAGCCGCCGCAGTCCCACTCCGCTCAAACGACGCGGATGCCGTTGCCATGCTTCATTGGATGAACCTGACGGTCCGAAATGATGCGAGAATTCTCGCGCCTGGCGCACACCGTCCATAGCGAAAGGGAGAGCGCGAGGCTCTCCCTTTTCCCGTCCGTTCGCGAACTTAGCGGTAGGGGCTACTTCTTCGGGGGCGCGATTGTGTCCTTGGCCGACTTGGCTACGCGGAACTTCACCACGGTCTTGGCCTTGATCTTGATGGGCTCGCCGGTTTGCGGGTTGCGACCCATGCGCGCCTTGCGCTCCGCCTTTACCAGCCGGCCGATGCCGGGGATGACGAAGACGCCGTTCTTCTTCGTCTCCTTGATAGCGGTCTCCGCCAGCAGATCGAGGTAGGCTGCGGATTGCTTGTTGGTGATTTCGAGCTTCTCGGCCAGGTGCCGGGTCAATGCGGTCTTGGTCATTCCTGCTGCCATGGGTTTTTTCTCCTTGTGGGCGAGCCCCTGCGGGCTGCCGGTGTTGAGGGGCTTCTGCCGCGGAAATACTTACCGCATGGAAGGAGCGGAATTCGAGCGTGGAGCGCGAAACCCCTGGATTCATGCGGCTGCGAAGTACCCTGCCGTTGAAAACAATGCGGCCTGGAGCAGGGAAAAGTCAATGGGAAAAACGCGGATTTCCACAGTTTTCTTGGGGTTTTGTGCCATTTTTGCCGAATTTCGCCGGTTTTTAGGCCGCCAGAGCGTTCCAAGGCGCGATTGGAGCGGGTTTTCGGCGCGTGTTTGTTCCTGCGCCTAGCGCGGGAGACCGGTGGGTGCCCCACCCTCGCGGCGCCTTTGCTTTTGTCGCTAGGGTGGGAGACCAGTTACGTAGCGCCGCCTACCGCAGCGCGAAGAGCACTTTCTTCTTCGGCTTTAGCGCGGCAGCGATCGGCGTATTCAGCGCGTCCACCACAGGCGCGGCGATCTTGAAGTATCGGATCACGACGTCGGCAATGTCTTTCTTGAGCGCAGCTTTCGCCGGCAGCTCCGCAGCCAGCCCCCACTGCCGGCAGCGGATCAGATCCATCCCCGGATGCTCACACGGAAAGCCCTTCGGTGGCCGTGTCAGAGCGTTCCCCTCAAATTCGTCGTAGAGTTTCTTCACTGCGGGCCGAGCCAGCAGCTTTCGGAATTCCTGATGATGATCGAGCAGCCAATGGCGGATCGCGGCGAGCTGCTCTTTTTCCGGCATGTAGGAGCCGGCGGCGATCACCACTTCCTTCGCGCTCACGTGGAAGTAGTAGCCCGCGCCCGAGGTCTTCTCCAAGCCCTGGTGCGTCCACCACGCAGCCACGTGCGTCTTGTAGGGCCGCTTGTCGCTGGAAAAGCGCGTGTCGCGATAGATGCGGAAGAGCGACTTCTCCGCCGGCCGCACGTGATTCGGCGCAAAATCCATCATCGCCTCGGTAATCTTGCGCACAATAGCCAGCATCGGCTCGCGCAACTCCGCCTCAAACTGCGCCTTGCGCGGCTGAAACCACACGCGGTCGTTGTGCCGCGCCAAATTGCGCAGGAAGGCGAGCGCCTCGGGGCGGAAGTAGGGAGGGGCAGCAGTTGACGGAGGAGCGGAAGATTTTTCCGGGACCATGACAAAGAAAAGTGTACCGTGTGAGGGTATGCGAAGGCCGACCATCTAACTGTGAGAGTCGGACTCTGATTTCACGCGCGGTCCGTGACAGGCCTTAATAAACCCTACGGCGTACCCAGTGAGCACAAACTGATACCGCATCTCAGACTCGACGAAATTAAGAGCATCCTCAACTGAACCAGGCACTCGGTTCCAGGTATGCCGACCCTTCAACTTCACGTCAAAATCCCTTCGAATTAGCCCAATGCGCTCGAACGTATCGGCGGACACTCCCGGCGGCGCCCCTCCGCGCTCTGTAAAGGAGAAGGGGTTAATGGACATACCTTCTCCTAGCGGCATCCCCTTCCTCGGGTTACTGAGGCCTACATAAATCCTTTCCAGGACTCTGGCATCTGCCGGTGTTAGCTGCTTAAGCGTCTCAACGAACGATGGAGACACCGAGCCAGTCTGCTGTGATGCAGACGCTAGCAGGCCAGCCCAGAGCTCCTGAAGGGAGTCATCGTCTTCAACCGAGCAGTTTTCAATGATTGGGAGAAACAATCGTCCTGGAACGGCATTCGGCGAGAGTCCCGCCTCGCGGAGAATCCGCTCGGTCTTCTGCATAGTTTTGACCCAATTCTTGACCCGGTAAACCCCCACCCTGTCGCCAAACATCAACCCAACTTCTTCTGCCATCGGGCCGGCTAGCTTCCGAACCAGGTCCGCTGTCCCTTCGATGATCTCGAGGATGCTGCCCTTATCTTGATCCACTATGTTCATCTCGATTCAGAAAAACCCTTCACCGAATCACCTTGAACCGCCGCGCCCCGTCAACTCGCCAGCGCCTCCTCAACAGCCTTCGGCCTTCGTGCAATCACGGTGAGGTAGGCGCGAGCCGCGCGATCAGGGCGGCGGCGGCCCTGTTCCCAATCTTGCAAGGCGCGTGCGTCGAGCGCATAGCGGCGGGCGAACTCGGTGCGGCTCAATCCGGTGGCAAGGCGGATCTTGCGAATCTCCAAGGCAACGGACTGCTTGAAGGTGGTAACGCGGGCCGGCTTGATCCTTCCTTGCGCAATAGCGGCTGCCTCGCGCATGGCCTCAATCAGTTCGCCAGCAACATTCTTGCGTCTCATCCTTTCCTCCTGCTCGCTCTGACGACGCATCAAATCCCGGAAAGCTGAAAGCTAAGAGCTGAAAGCTAAAAGCTAAAAGCTAGAAGCTAGAAGCTGCCTTACCGAATCACCTTCAGCGCCGCGCGGAACAGCCCATCGAAATCGCCGGCCAGCGCCTTGTCCTTCGCCGCCGCCTGCTCAATCGCCTTCTCCGCCGCCGCGCGCTGATAGCCCAGGTTCACAAGCGCCGAGAGCACGTCTTCCACCGCCGGACCCTGCACGGCCTGCGGCGCTGGCGGCACGGCGAAGTCGTCGAGCTTGTCTTTCAGCTCCACGACCAGCCGCTCGGCGAGTTTTTTGCCCACTCCCGGAATGCGCACCAGTTGCGCGTGGTCCTGCGCGCGGATGGCCTGCACCGTTCGCTCGACCGAAAGCCCGCTCAGAATCTTGATGGCCAGTTTCGGCCCAACCGCGCTTACTGCGATCAGCCGCTCGAAGAGCCGCTTCTCCTCGCGTTCGAGGAAGCCGAAGAGAGCGATCTGGTCTTGGCTGACCTGCGTGTAGATGTGCAGCGCCGCTTCCGCGCCCGTCGAGGGCAGGCCAGTGAACGTCGGCACCGAGATGGCGACGTCGTAGCCTACGCCGCCGGCCTCCACGATAGCCTGGCCGGGCTGTTTGTAGATCAGCTTGCCGCGCAGATGAGCGATCATCGCAGCTAATTCTATCCTCTCCTCTCGCTTCCATCCGGCTGCCCACGCCGGGTTGGCGCTGACAATCCGGATTCCCAATGCACGTTTGTTGTATTCTCGTTCGCCCCCAGCGCGATTACTGTAAAGAAGATCGCCCCGGGCTACTTCGCCCCGTACAACGCCATTGCCTGATTGCAGCAACTCCGGAGGACGGATGGACTGGTATTTCGGCTTCTTTTTTGTCTCGGGATTTTGCAGCGTTTTGTACGAAGTGATCTGGCTGCGGCTGACCGTGGCGCAATACGGCGTGACCATCGCCATGACCTCCATCGTGCTGTCGGTTTTCATGGCGGGAATCGGCGCCGGTTCATGGATTGCGGGAAACGTCGCGAGATCCTACGGCGATCGAATTTCGTGGCCGCCTCTCCGCCTCTACGCCGCCACAGAGCTGCTGATCGGGATTGCTTCGCTCACGGTCCCATTGGAACTGCTGGCCGGCAGGAGCCTGCTCGAGAGTTGGAGCGGAGGAATGCACACCTCGTCGGCGGCCTATTATCTGGCGTCGGGCATCCTGGTCGCCCTCACCCTGATTCCGTGGTGCGCTTGCATGGGAGCCACGGTTCCGCTGGCGATGTGGGCCATTCGCGCCGATCGCCGCTTCGACTCGAGCCAATCGTTTAGCTTGCTCTACGCGTCGAACACGATGGGCGCGATTGCCGGCGCCATCGTTCCGCTGTTTCTGATCGAGATGTACGGTTTTCACGGCACTCTGCAGGTGGGCGCGTGCCTGAATGGCCTGATTGCTCTTGCCGCGTTGGCCTTGACGTTCGCGCGCCGGGAACAAAAAGACGAGAGTCTCGCCGCCAGACAGCAAGCCGCGGCCGCCGCGACCGTCGAGCCGTTGCGCGGATCCGGCGCGCTGGTTCTGCTCTTCCTCACAGGGTTCGCGACCATGGGCATGGAGGTCATCTGGATCAGGCTGTACACGGCCTTCGCCGGTCCCCTGGTTTACACCTTCGCCTTGATCCTTGCCTCCTATCTGGCGGCTACGGTCACGGGAGCGACCATTTACCGGCAAGATCGCCGGGGGCGAATTCGCGATGCGCGCGTTGCCTGGATTTTCCTCGGGCTGCTGAGCGTTCTGCCTCTGCTGACCGCCGATCCCAGGCTTGCGATTCCCAATCCCTTGCGTGTTGTGTTCGGAGTCGTTCTGGTTTCGGGCGTGATTGGTTATTTGACGCCGATGCTCGTCGACCGCTGGTCGGGCGGCGACCCGCACCGGGCCGGCAATGCGTACGCAATCAATGTGCTGGGGTGCATTCTGGGGCCGCTCTTCGCCAGTTTTGCCCTGCTGCCCAACTTCAGCGAGCGCACTTCTCTGGCGATCTTCTCTCTTCCCTGGTTCGCCTTGATTTTGCCCTGGCGGGGCGCCAAACGGCTTTCGAAAGCTGCGAGCGTCCTCACTTACGCCGGCGCCGTCGCGGCGCTGCTGGTCGTGTTTTCCGTCCACGACTTCTCGTCGAGCTTTCCCAACCGGATCGTTTTGCGCGACAGCACCGCCACCGTCATTGCGACGGGAACCGGGATGGATCGAAAGCTGATCACCAATGGCGTATCGATGACGGTCCTGACCCCGATCACCAAGATGATGGCGCATTTCTCGCTCGCCTCGCTGAATCACTCTCCGCGCAGCGCGCTGATCATCTGTTTCGGTATGGGCACCACCTACCGCTCGGCGTTTTCCTGGGGGATTCCCGTTGCCGGAGCCGAGCTTGTGCCCAGCGTTCCCAAGCTCTTCACGTATTACCACGAGGATGGCGGCCAGATTCTGGCATCGCCGCGATCGCGCTTGGCGATCGACGACGGCCGCCGCTTCCTCGAGCGCAGCGGAGAGAAATACGACGTTATCCTTCTCGATCCTCCGCCTCCGGTGAGCGCGGCGGCATCGAGCCTGCTCTATTCCGAGGAGTTCTACGCGACAGCTAAACGGCAACTGCAGCCAGGCGGCATCTTGGCGCAATGGCTGCCCTACGCAGACAACGCACTCCTTGCGTCGGTGACGCGCTCCCTGGTCGACTCCTTCCCCCACGTGCGGATTTTTCGATCCGTGACTGGGCAGGGCTGGCATTTTTTCGCCAGCATGGACCCAATTCCGGTGCGCACTGCGAATGAAATGCTGGCGCGGATGCCGGCGCCAGCCATTACCGACATGATGGAATGGGGTCCCGGGAAGACGCCGCAAGAACAGCTCCAACTGATGCTTTCCAACGAGCTCTCGCCGGCGCAGATGATCGCGCGCGCACCCGACGTCCCCGCCCTGCGCGACGATTTTCCCGTCAACGAATACTTCATCCTCCGCGGCGGCACGATGGAAAACATGAAGTTCAGATAACCTGCCTTTGGCTCGGGCCGGCGACCCGTTGAACAATTCGCTATTGGCTCGTTTGCTACTTGACAGCCGATTTTCTTGCGTTAGCGTCGAGACACCGCCTGGCGGGTCCCCACGCCAGCTTGGGCGACCGCCCGTCCATCGAGGCAACTCATGAAACGCTTCTCCATCTTCCTCGCCGTTGCTTTGACGATTGCCGTCCTGGGAGTTGTAGCTCACACGCAGCTGTTCGGGGCTCTTTGGATTCCTTTGGCCATGGCCGCGTTTGTCATTGGCTTCCCGATTGTCATCGTGTTCTCGCACAATTCCCTCTTCGAAGGGCTATTCGACCTCGATCTCTCACCCAACGCGAAGCTCCCCATTCGCTTGTTTCTGGTCACCTTCGCGGCCTTTGCAGTCTCCGCCTCGGCTGCCCTGATCGCGCTTCTCGATCTCAGGTGCGGTCCGGCGCGATACGGCGTCCCCGCTCCGCATCTCTGGCCTTGGCTCGCAACCTGGGTCCGGGCCGGCACCGAGCAGGTGGCCGTCAATGCGTGGCAGTTGATTGCCGTGGTGGCCGCGCCCGCAGCGATCGTAGCCG